>Ga0209253_10002968_pt1 | contig 14992 bp, 9 predicted proteins | sample FrelakmetBRP12BR_FD_187145 | JGI IMG/M metagenome (GOLD analysis project Ga0209253, IMG submission 187145) | Freshwater lake sediment microbial communities from the University of Notre Dame, USA, for methane emissions studies - BRP12 BR (SPAdes)... | ecosystem: Environmental > Aquatic >...
TACCTGGGTGGACCCAAGGGCGGCCATGTCCAGGGGCGGCCTGAATGTCGGCAGGGCCTCCCCGAAGGCGAGCATCCACTCGTGGTCCTGGTAGAGCTGGGCTCGGCCGGTGAGAGTCCGGAAGGGGATCTTCTCTTCCACGTTGACGACGAAGGGGGAGTACCTCCGGTCTTCCGCCTCGACGCCGCTCCAGATTGGCGAGGTGATGACCTGCCGGGGCCGGGCGTCGAGCTCCGCGAAGGTGAACCTCTCTGCGGCCCGCGCCTCGCAAAGGTGGGTGAGGCGAAGCCCGGTATTCTTCTCGAGGGCGGCCCAGGACTTGACCGCCATCTTCCCGTTCGTCTCGGGAGCGAGGGTGAGGATCGTCTCGGCCATCTGGAGGGCGCTCCGGAGCTGCGGCATCCCCTGGGTCATACCCGGCTCGGCCACCGTTCCCAACCGCCGCTTCAGCTCCTCGTACTCCTCGGCGGCCTTCCAGGCGATTCCCTTGCCCCCGATTCCCACCTTGGCGACGAGGGGGCCAAGGGCGGTCATCATTTTGGCCACGTTGGCAAAGTCCCGGCTCACCACGGTGAGGTTCGGAAGGGTCTTTCCCGGTAGGGGTTCGGTTTCCCCTTTCTTCCAGTCCCGGACCCGGGGCTGAGCGATCTCGCCGGGGGAGTCGTGGAGCAGCGGGGTTGCCACCAGGTCTCTCGCGGGGCCCAGGTGCTTGGCCGCAAGCTCGGAGAACTTCTCGGCAATGGCCTTAAACTGCTCCCAATTGGTCTTCGCCTCCCACGGGGGATCGATGGCGGGGTTGAAGGGGTGGATGAAGGTGTGGAGATCGGTGGTGCTGAGATCGTGCATCTCGTACCAGCCCGCAGCAGGGAGGGCGACGTCGGCATAGAGGGCGCTCGTGGACATGCGGAGCTCGAGGGTAACGAGGAGATCGAGCTTTCCTTCGGGGGCCGGCTCCCGCCACTCGATCTCCGAAGGCCGTATGGGGCTTTCGGTGTTGAGGAGCGCATGCTGGGTACCGAGGAGATGCCTCAGGAAGTACTCGTGGCCTTTGCCGCTCGCCCCCAGGAGATTCGCCCTCCAGAGAAAGAGGACCCGGGGAAAGCTCTCGGGGCTGTCAGGGTCCTCCAGGGCGAACTTGACCTCGCCCTGTTTGAGCCTGTCCACCACGTGCGCGACGATCTCCTCGTTGGTCGTGGCGCCGCCCTCCATGGCCTCGCGACAGAGGTCGAGGGGATTGCGGTTGAACTGCGGATAGGAAGGGAGCCAGCCTAGCCTGGCGGCAACCACATTGTAGTCAGCCGGGTGTCTCGGCAGGGAACCACCGGCGAGGGGTGAGAGGACCTTCGCCGCATCCAGGGAGTCGTAGCGCCACTGGTCGGTGACGAAGTAGTAGAAGGAGGTGCCGTTCTGCTGCCGTGGGGGTCTCAGCCAGTCGAGACCGAAGGCCAGGGTCGCCCAGCCCACGAGGGGCCTCACCTTTTCCTGGCCGACGTAGTGGGCCCAGCCGCCGCCGTTCACCCCCTGGCAGCCGCAGAGGGTGGTCAAGTTGAGAATGCTCCGGTAGATCATGTCGGAGTGGTACCAGTGGTTGGTGCCGGCCCCCAGGAAGATCATGGACTTGCCGCGGGTCTTTTCTGCATTTTCCGCGAACTCCCGGGCGACCTGGACCACGTCTTGCCGGGGAACGCCGGTGACCGCCTCCTGCCAGGCCGGGGTGTAAGGCCCGGGGTCGTCGTAGCCCCCGGAAACCTCACCGCCCTGTCCCCGGTCGATACCAAGGTGGGCGACCAGGAGGTCGAAGACCGTGGTGACCAGGAGCTCACCGCCTGCAGTGTGGACTTTTTTCGCCGGCACGTTCCCGACTCTCACCCGTGACCCACCGAGGTCGAAGAGGGGAAAGGAGACAGGGACCCACCCGTCGTTCGTCCCGGCGAAGCTCAGGAGCGGCGCGGCCGCCTGGCCGGTGGCCGAGTCCTCGGGCCGGAGATTCCATCTCCCCTCCTCACCCCAGCGAAAGCCGATGCTGCCGTTCGGTACGACGAAGCCCTGGCTCCGGCTGTCGTAGTAGACTGTCTTCCATTCGCCATTATTGACCACGAGTCCCAGATCGGAGGCGCGAAGGCAGCGCCCGGAGACGTAGCGATCACCCTGCCTCTCGAGGACCACGGCGAAGGGGAGGTCGGTGAAGGTTCGGGCGTAAGAGGAGAAGTACTCGGATTCTCGATCGAGATAGAACTCCTTGAGAACAACAAAGGTCATGGCCATAGCGAGGGCAGCGTCAGTTCCTGCCCGGGCGGGAAGCCAGGTGTCGGCGAACTTCACGTACTCGGCATAATCTGGAGCGACCGCCGCGACCCGCGCCCCGCGGTACCGCGCCTCGGTGAAGAAGTGGGCGTCAGGAGTTCTGGTCATGGGAAGGTTGCTACCCCAGACGATCATGTAGGTGGAGTCGAACCAGTCGGCGCTCTCGGGTACATCGGTCTGTTCCCCCCAGACCTGGGGTGAGGCGGGGGGAAGATCGCAGTACCAGTCGTAGAAGCTGATCAATGCCCCGCCGATGAGGGAGAGGAAGCGGGCCCCCGAGGCGTAGCAGACCATGGACATGGCGGGGATGGGCGTGAAGCCGAAGATCCTGTCCGGCCCGTGGGTCTTGATGGTGTGGATGAGGGAGGCGGCGACCAGGGTCGTCGCTTCCTCCCATGAGACCCTGACGAGACCGCCTTTTCCCCTCGCCTGCTGATACCGTGTTCGTTTTTCCGGGTCTCCCACAATACTCTGCCAGGCGGCCACGGGATCTCCCTGGGCCTTGAGGGCACTCCGCCACATCTCGAGGAGTGCGGAGCGGACATAGGGATACTTCAGGCGGATAGGGCTGTAGGTGTACCAGGTATAGCTCGCGCCCCGTGGACAACCGCGAGGCTCGTGATCGGGGAAGTCGGGCCCGCACGTCGGGTAGTCCACTTTCTGGGTGTCCCAGACGATGATCCCGTCTTTGACATAGACATCCCAGGAGCAGGAGCCCGTACAGTTGACCCCGTGGGTGGAGCGGACCTTCTTGTCGTACTGCCAGCGCCGGCGATAAAAATCCTCCCACTGCCGCTGGCCGCAGCGGACCTCAGCAAGGCCACCGGCAAGAGTCTCGCGGGGACAGGCGGACGAACCCTGGCGGGGTCGGAGGAAGCGAAGGGATGCGAGGGGGTTTCTTCGGCTCATCGATGGCCTCCGGAAAGGATTCGCGCCATGGTCGCATCGGGGGCGGGAGGGGGCCGATGAAGTGTCGCCGCGAACAGGGAGAAACCAGGAGCAAGGGGAGAACCGCAGTCGATTAAAGGGGAACAAAGGCGCGGACAGCCCGCTGTCAGTGTCGGTCAGGAGCTGAAAGTGCCGTTACCTCTTGAGGCCCCCATGCGAGACGTTGTGTGTTTCCTCAGATGGGCGGGGCGATGGTCACGAGCACCCGCATATCGGTTTTGGCTTTAAGCCCGTGGGGCTCGGCGATTTCCGAGATGAGGATGTCGCCGGGATTGGCCGGGAAGGTGGCGCCCTTGTCCCCCAGGAACTCGCCCCTCCCCTCGAGGACGGCAATGCTCACCTGCCCCTCGATGTCGTGGGAGTGGATGGGGAGTTCTTGGCCGGCCTTGAAGTTGAAATTGATAACCTTAAAGTAGGGAGAGTCGTGGACAATCAACCGGCTCGGTCCCTTCTCCTTGAAGCTGTTCTCCTCGTACATGCTGACCCGTTTCATCGCGGTGTACCTCTCGGGCGCGGGTAAACCCCGCCCCTACGCTGACGACAATGGGTATGTGTGGGGGTGGGGTTTACCCCCACCCCCATGGCTCATTTCATCCAAGAATCGCCTTCAGGTCCTGATCCGGAGTGGTGATCGGCTTGATGTCGAAGGTCTTCACCAGCACGTCCAGGACATTCGGCGTGACGAATGCCGGGAGCGACGGACCCAGCCGGATCCCCTTGATCCCGAGGTGGAGCAGGCTCAGGAGAATGGCTACCGCCTTCTGCTCATACCAGGAGCAGATGATGGAGAGGGGCAGGTCATTGACGCCCACCTTGAACGCATCAGCGAGGGCCGTGGCTATCCGCACCGCCGAGTAGGCGTCGTTGCATTGGCCGACGTCGAGAAGCCTCGGGATCCCGCCGATGGTCCCGAGGTCCTTGTCGAAGAAGCGGAATTTTCCGCAGGCGAGGGTCAAGACCACGCAGTCCTTGGGTACCTTTTCCACGAACTCGGTGTAGTAGTTCCGACCCGGCTTGGCGCCGTCGCAGCCGGCAACGAGGAAGAAGTGGCGAATCGCCTTGCCCTTCACCGCCTCGATCACCTTGTCTGCAACTCCCAGCACGGTGTTCCTGGCAAAGCCCACCATGACCGAACGACCGTTCTGCTCTGCGGCGAAACCGGGCAGGGCGAGGGCCCGCTCGATGACGGGCGCGAAGTTCCGGTCGGAGATGTGCCGGAGTCCGGGCCATCCCACAAGGCCGCAGGTGAAGATGTTGCCCTTGTAGGAATCCTTGGGCCTCTGGATACAGTTGGTGGTCATGAGGATGGCGCCGGGGAACTCGGCGAAGTCTCTGATCTGGTTCTGCCAGGCCGTGCCGTAGTGGCCGTAGAGGTGGCTATACTTCTTGAGTCCCGGGTAGCCGTGAGCGGGGAGCATCTCACCGTGGGTGTAGACATTGATGCCCTTGCCTTGGGTCTGCTTCAGGAGCTCTTCCACATCTTTCAGATCGTGGCCGGAGACGAGAATCGCCTTCCCCTTCTTCGTCCCCAGGGGAACCGAGGTGGGTACCGGGTGACCGTAGGCGCCCGTATTCGCCGCATCGAGAAGCTCCATGGTCTTCAGGTTGATCTCGCCGCACTTGAGAACCAGGCCGACCCAGTCGTTCAGGCCGAGATCCTTTCTCAGGGTGGCGGCCAGCCCCTCGTGGATGAAGGCATACACCGCATCGTCCTCTTTCCCGAGGATCTGGGCGTGATCGGCATAAGCACACACCCCTTTGATGCCGAAGAGGAGGGTATGCTGGAGGGAGAGAATGTCAGGATTCGCGCTGGGATCAGACTTAAGCCCGACGGTCTCGGCCTGCTCAACCAAACCGTCTACAGTTGCCGCGGGCTTGAAGGTGGCCGGACCGTCAGGAAAGTCGACCTTGCCGCCGGCTTGTTTGACCTTTGCTTTCAACTCTTCGCGGAGTTCCACGGTCCTCCTGATGAGGGCCACGAACCGGTCCGGATCGAAATCCACGTTCGTAAGGGTCGAGAATAGCGCCTTGCACGTGAAAACGTTGATATCCCGATCGTTGACGCCGACCTTGCGTCCCTCGACAGCGTACTGGGAGAGTCCCTTCAGGGCATAGATGAGCACGTCCTGGAGAGCGGCAACCTCGGGCTCCTTGCCGCATACGCCGATCTTGGTGCATCCTTCACCTTTTGCAGTTTGCTCACACTGGTAACAGAACATAGTGTACCTCCTTCTGCGATCCGTTTCGATCCCGTTATCTTGCGGTTTTCGTCTTATCGTGTCGCCAACACAATTCTAAGAAAGGGCGCCGCGGAACACCTTGACCTAAGTCAAGTCTAGCAACATCTTGGGCAAAGTGAAGCGCGCAAGGCTGAGACATGGGCTGGGAGCGTGAAAAAACCCCTGCACTCATCCCAGCACCGGGTGATCGAGCCGTGAACGAGAGCGCCCGGAGCGAACACATCTAGAAAATGAATAGGGCAGAAGTGACTATCCTCCAGCCCGTTTGGAGCCGAAGGCATCTCGCGATCTTTTTAGTGTGGCCCGGAAGGGTTGTCAAGGAAGAAGTGGTGATCTCCCCGCGGCGACCTCACGGAGCGAGGCGATCTGTTCTCGCAGGCGAAAAGTCGTGGAGAATTTTGTCGTTGATTCTCGGCGATCCTGTGACTATAATCCCTTGTGCGCTCTGAACCGGTCTCAATGCGACGGAGGAGGATAGAATGGGCAAGAAGACTCAGAAAGTGGAAGTGTGCAAGTGCACAAATTGCGGAAACGAAGGTGAGATGACCGTTACCTGCGAGCTGGTCGAGGTACCTGTTGAGGAGAAGAAGGCATCGAAGAAGACCAAGCATCAGGAGCACAAGAGTTTCACCTGCACCAAATGCGGCAACGAATCCGACATGATCGTCGATCTGTAAACCGGTCGGATCGATCCTCTGGTAAGGGCGCCTCGGGACACTTTCCTGGCAGGGTGGCGCCGCTCACGATAACCCCCCGTGGATGATTTGGGGGGTTATTTGTTTGCCCCGTTGCAGGCGGGTGCTTCGGCGCAAACAGCGCCGTTCCGTCTGACCTTTGAGGAGCCGTCTTCGTGAAACCGAGAAGCGGTCCTCTGCCAGGGGTCCTGAGCAAAGGTGCGGCTCTGGCAGAGGGAGGCCGCCCCGAGAGAGCTGACCCCGATGGGTTTCTTCTATTGTCCACAGTGCGGCACGACCCTCAGGGAGCAAGAACGAGGCAAGCGTGAGAGGCGTGCCTGCTCCTCGTGCGACTTTGTCCAGTACAAGAATCCCACGGTGGGCGTCGCGATCATTCTCGTGGAACAGGGAAAGCTACTCCTGATCAAGAGGCGCAGCTCTTCCAAGGGAGGCATGTGGTGCATTCCCTGCGGCCATGTGGAATGGGATGAGGAGATCCGGAGCTGCGCCCGGCGGGAGATGAGGGAAGAAACCGGGTTCGATGTGGTCCTCGGCCCGGTCTTTGATGCTCACTCCAATTTCCATGATCGTGGGCGGCAGACGGTGGGGGTGTGGTTTCTGAGCAAGGTTTGCGGCGGGGCTCTGGATCCCGGTTCTGATGCTGAAGAAGCGCGGTTTTTCCCCCTCGATGACTTGCCTTCTCCTATGGCCTTCCCGACAGATCTCTTCGTTTGTGAAAAACTGAGGGGGCTTCTCGCCTCCGGCGAAGGGGCTCTCGAGGCCCTCTGGCGGGGACACTCGGAAGAGGTCGTGAGGTGCTAACCGGTTGAGAAACCCACCACATGCGCCAGCGATCAGAACCATCGTTTCCGTCTGAACAGGATGAGCATGATCACCGCCAGCCCAAGCATGCCCAGCAACACCATGGGGTAGCCCCAGCGCCAGTCCAGCTCGGGCATGAATTTGAAGTTCATGCCGTAGACGCCGGCGATGAAGGTAAGGGGGATAAAGATCGTCGCGATCATCGTCAGGACCTTCATCACCTGATTGAGCCTGTTGCTCGCATTGGAGAGGTAGATGTCGAGCATGCCGGAGAGTAAATCGCGAAAGGACTCGATGGCGTCGATGATCTGGATGGTGTGGTCGTAGACATCCCGGAGATATGGTCCGGTCGTCTCGGCAATGAGGGATGTTTCTCCCCGATAGAGCCCGCTGATCGCTTCCCGGAGCGGCCACACCGCCTTCCGCAGGTAGATCAATTCCCGCTTCAACCCGTGGATTGTCTCGAGCGTCCTTCCCCCTTGTGCGGCTACCACCTGATCGGCCAGATCTTCCAAGCGCTCTCCCATCTTCTCAAGGATGATGAAGTAGTTGTCCACGATGGTATCGATGAGGGCGTAGGCCAGATAATCACTCCCGAGGTTTCTTATCCGCCCTTTCCCAGTTCTGATCCGATCTCGGACGGGGTCAAAGACGTCACGCTCAGGTTCCTGGAAGGTGAGAACATAGTTCTTGCCGAGAATGATGCTGACTTGCTCCGTGATGATCTCGGTGCCATCCTTACCGAAATATAGCATTTTTAGCGTAATATACGCGTAGTTTCCGTAGTCTTCCATCTTTGGGCGCTGATCGGTGCTGACAACGTCTTCCATGAGGAGCGGATGGAGATCGAATATTTTCCCGACTCTGTGAATGATATCGAGGTCGTGAATGCCGCTGACGTTCAACCAGGTAACCGCACCCTCCTTTAATCCTGGCACGTATTCCTCAAGACTCGTCAGTTTGATCTCTGAAGATCCGCTTTGATCATACACGATCACCGAAACGGTTGCTTTCTCCACCTTCTTGTTGCCAATGTGCACCAAGGTCCCCGGGGGGAGTCCCGCCTTGTGTGATTTCTTCTTCACGAGCTTGCGCATAAAGTAAACCCTCTCTTTCCAGTAACCGCCGGGGAGTCTATTCTGGGACCCGAATCTCCTTATACCATGGGACCCGGATTTGCAAAACCGCGGTTTGGCCTCGATGGTTTCCCAGCCAAAGAAAGAGGCGGTGGCCATTGCGCTTCCCTTGGGATGCTGATACGATTCGCTCTCCCCTCGACCGCGCGCTGCAGCCACAGGTGAGGTGAATATGGAGCTTACTTTCCTCGGTGCCACGGGAACGGTAACGGGATCACGGTTCTTACTGGAGGTGGAGGGCAAGAGGTTGCTCATTGACTGCGGCCTCTACCAGGGCTTGAAGGAATACCGGTTGAAGAACTGGGAGCCCTTTCCGGTGTCTCCGGACAGGGTCGACCGCGTGCTTCTCACCCACGCTCATCTCGATCATGTCGGCTACCTGCCTCGGTTTTGTCGGGGGGAGGTTTCGGGGAAGATTCACTGCACTCACGCGACCCGCGATCTTGCCGAGATCGTGCTTCTCGACAGCGCCCATCTCCAGGAAGAGGACGCCTACTGGGCCAACAAGAAAGGGTACTCTAAGCACCATCCGGCTCTCCCTCTTTACACTGTGACCGACGCCGAGCACGCCCTCTCTCTCTTCTCCCCCTTCCACTACGGCGAGGATATCTTTCTCACCGACACCCTCCGGGTCAAGTTCAAGGACGCCGGCCATATCCTGGGCTCCTCCCTGGTGGATATCAAGACGACAAAGGGTGGACGAACACGACGGGTCGCCTTCAGCGGCGACCTCGGCCGGCCGGAGCGTCCCATCCTGCGGGATCCCACTCAGCTCTACGAGGTGGATTACCTGATTCTCGAGTCAACCTACGGCAATCGGTTGCACGACTCGAGGCCCCCGGAACAGGAACTGGCGCGGGTAGTCAACGAGAGCGTCCAAAGGGGAGGGGTGCTGATCATCCCCGCCGCCGCGGTTGGACGCACCCAGGAGCTCCTCTATGGCTTGAGGGAACTCGAGGAGCGCCATGAGATTCCGGCGCTCCCGGTCTATGTGGACTCGCCCATGGCAATCGATGCCACAGGGGTCTTCGAGAAACGCAAGGGCTACTACGCCTTGAAGGCCAAGGTGCTGGAGCTCGAGGGCAAGCGGATTCTCCAAACCAAGCGAATTTGCTTCTGCCGGCACCGGGACCAATCCAAGGCCATCAACGCCGTGGAGCGTCATGCCATCATCGTCTCGGCGAGCGGCATGGTCACCGGCGGGAGAATTCTCCACCACCTGGAGCACCGGCTGCGACGGCCGCAGGACACGGTGCTTTTCATCGGCTACCAGGCGGAAGGCACGCGGGGCAGGACCATCCTCGAGGGGAAGCGGACGGTGAAAATCCACGGCCAAGAGATACCGGTGCTTGCGCACATCGAGCAGATATCCGGTTTCTCGGCCCACGCCGATTACCAGGAAACGCTGGCCTGGCTGGTGGGGTTCAACCGACCGCCGCGAAAAACCTTCATCGTCCACGGTGAGTCGCAGGCGGCGACCTCGCTGGCAGGGAAGATCCGGGAAAAGCTCGGCTGGGAGGTAGCAATTCCCAAGTTTGGTGAAACCTACACCCTGGAGTGAACCTCAATCGTTGAGAGAATGCGGCAAGGGTGCCCATTTTTTCTTGCCAGTTTCCCTCCTCTCCTGTAGTCTAAACTTAACAGGTCGTTCAGCCTCCAACCAGCGACTCCAGTCCGCAGGTCCTCCTGCTCCACCAGCTCTGAAGTATGCCCGTTCGCATCCTTTCCGGCTCTTCCTGTCGAGGGCTGGGTGTGGCGTCAGTGTAAGTAAGGAAAGGGCACATGATGAACGAGGAGAGAAAGCGGGGCAAAGGGTCTCTCTCGGAGGTAAAGGCCCTTCGAAAAGAAGTAGCCGCCCTCCGCACTCTCGCGGCCAAGGGCGACCGGCTGGCGCAGGAATGGCGGGCGCAACTCGGGGAACGCGCCAAGGAGCTCCACTGTCTCCTTGGCATCTCCAGACTGGTAGAGAGAGAGGGACTCTCCTGGGAGGAGCTCCTTCTCGGCATCGCTGAGCTGCTTCCCCAAGCCTGGCAGTATCCGGAGATCGCCGGCGCCCGAATCATCCTTGAAGGACGGGAATTTCGCACGGCCAACTTCCAGGAAACGCCCTGGAAGCAGGCCCGGGAAATCACCGTGAGCGGTATTTCCCGGGGGAGCGTCGAGGTGGCTTACCTAGAGGAGAGGCATGAGCGGGACGAGGGGCCTTTCCTCAAGGAAGAGGGGAGTCTCATCGGTGCCGTGGCCGAACGCCTGGGACGAATCATCGAGCGGAGACGGGCAGAAGAATCCCTGCGCCGAGCCCATCAAGAGCTCGAGTTGCAAGTGAAGCTACGCACTGCCGAACTGGAACGGGCGAATGAGCAGTTGCGGGTCGAAATTGCTGAGCACACGCGGACCGAGGCGGCTTGCCGCAAGGCATACCGGGCACTAAAGGTTCTCAGCCGGTGCAACCATGCTCTGGTACATGCCGAGGCAGAGTTGGGGCTGCTCCACGAGATCTGTCGGATCATCGTGGAGGCTGGTGACTATCGCTTGGCGTGGGTTGGATTTGTGGAGGAAGGTGAGGCGAAAGCGGTACGCCCCGTGGCTCAGGCGGGCTATGAATACGGCTACCTCGAGGGGCTCAACATCACCTGGGCCGATACCGAACGGGGGCGAGGCCCTACCGGCACCGCCATCCGCACCGGCACTCTGAGCATCGCTAGAGACATCATGAAGGATCCATGCTTCAGTCCATGGCGGGCGGAAGCGCTCAAACGGGGCTACGCCTCCTCGATTGCCCTTCCCTTGATTGCTGATGAACGAGTGCTCGGCGCGCTTAATATCTACGCCGCGGAGCCCGATGCCTTTGACCAGGAAGAATCGGGGCTTCTCATGGAGTTGGCGAACAACCTGGCTTTCGGCATCGTGGCGCTGCGAGCCTGGGTTGAGCGGGAGAAGACCGAGGAGGAACTCCGGCGCAGTGAGGCCCGTTATCGGGCCATTGTGCAGGATCAGACGGAACTCATCTGCCGTCATCTTCCGGACACGACGCTCAGCTTTGTCAACGACGCGTACTGTCGCTACTTCGCGCGGGCGCGCGAGGAACTGGTGGGGCTGAGCTTTCTCTTCTCTGTGGTGCCGGATGACCGGAGCCGTTTACAGGAAGAGCTGCGCCGCCTCACTGGGGAAAACCCAGTGGCCACGGTAGAGCAGCGGGTGGAAGGGCCCGGAGGCGAGATCCGATGGCAGTCATGGACGCACCGGATCATTCATGATGCTCAAGGTCGCCACCTCGAGTTTCAGTCAGTGGGAAGGGATATAACCGAGCGCAAGGCCATGGAAGAGGCGCTGGCGAAGAGTGCGGAAAAGATCAAATTCTTCGCCTACTCGATCACCCACGATCTCAAAAGCCCTGCCGTCGGAATCTACGGCATGACGAAGCTCCTCTACAAGCACTGCCGGGATTCCCTTGACGAGAGAGCCAAGCAGTACTGCGACAAGATCCTGAGAGCGTCGGAGCACGTGGCATCACTCATCGATAAGATCAATACCTACATCGTCGCCAAAGAGGCACCCCTCAACTTCGAGAGGGTCAACATCAGCGAGATCATCCAGCTCGTGAATGATGAATTCTCTCCCCAGCTCGTTGTCCGCCAGATCGGCTGGTTTCAGCCGACTATCCCCGTGGAGATCGTTGCCGATCGCCTGTCGATGGTGCGAGTCTTCAGAAATTTCATTGACAATGCCTTGAAGTATGGTGGTGATGAGCTAAGTCAAATTAGGATAGAGTACGATCAATCCGGAGATTGCCATATTTTCTCGGTGAGTGACGACGGCGTCGGTGTCAAGGATGGAGACTACGAAAGGATTTTTGCTCTGTTTCAGAGGGACGAGAGTGCCCGCGCCGTCGAAGGGGCTGGTCTTGGCTTGGCCATTGTCAAGGAGATTGCCGAACGCCACAAGGGGAGCGTTTGGGCGGAGCCGGGAAAGTGTAAGGGCACGACCTTCCGCATTGCCGTTGCCAAGAACCTGTAGCAGCAATCGTGGCTCCCTTGCGTCTCGTGAGACACAAGTGTCTCAATGAGAGCATGAGACAGACGACGATCGCCTCGTTGTGTAGCGGGAGAACAGTCTTATTGGCTTGAGTCTTTCACGACACCCATGGGAGTGTCTCCCAGGTGTCTCACGAGCCGCTGGAAGAGACGCTCATCCAGCCACGAGAGTTGCTATTAATCCTTCGAATTTGCTTATTTTTCTCCTCTTACGTCGCGAGAGATGACGATTGGCATAGCTTATGATGTGATACCGGGACGGAGAGGGGAGAAATCTGCTACGGCGCTATTAACTCTCAGGAATCTTAATCCTTGTCCGGGTACTCGTGGGGGCGAGTTCTCCTTTCTCCGTTTCAGCGAAAATAATCAGGCAAGCTCCATGGCAGAGGCCACAAGAATGTGCGAAACGGGAGGCTCATATGGGGGAGGCGAAATGCCCGCTTTGCGGTTCACTGCGTTTCTACGTGAAGGACAGCGAAGACGAGTACGAGATTCACGAGTTCGACCTGACGGACGGCAAGATCGTTTCGCAAGGAGAAGAGGGAGCGGAGCTGCTCCGGATTGAGGCGGAGACGGAGACATACTGCAGCAAGTGCGCTTGGCATGGAAAGTTGCGTTCCCTGCAGCGGGCCGGGTGAGGCGGGAAACTCCCGATTGTTGAAGAGATCAGGGTTCGAGAGCAAAGGAAGTGCGAGCCATTGGAGGGATGGAGGTCATCCCGCGCTGGGCGACATGATGTGATTGCTGCTGCTGGCGATCCCCAGCCCGGGAGGGCGGCGGCAAGGATGAGGGAGGGAGGTTTTGCCATGAAGAAGGTCCTCGTTGCGTACGAAAGTAGAACAGGGAACACGGAGAAGATGGCGGAGTACGTCGCTGAGGGTATCCGCATGGGCGGGAATGCGGTGGAGCTGAAGAAGATTAACAGCATCAAGAGTGAAAACGATCTGCAGGGGTATGACGGCTACGTCTTCGGCTGCCCCACTTACCACCGCGATATGACGAACAGCATGAAGACATTTCTTTTCCTCGCGCAGAAAGCAAATCTTCAGGGGAAGGTGGGGGGAGCCTTCGGATCGTACACCCATAGCGGCGATGCCCCGGGGTCCATCTTCGACACCATGGAGCATGTGTTCAAGATGAAGATGGTGGAGCTGGGTTCCTTCAACTTAAAGGAGCATCTGGTCGGAACCAGAGACGGCATGCGTGCCTGCCATGATTACGGAAAAGGAATCGCCACGAAGTGCAACGAGTGACGCACGCCGAGAAACCTCTGGAGGCCTCCTCGGGCCCGCCCTGAGGAGGCCTCGGGTCGTGGTCGCTCCGTGCTTCCCCGACGAGGGTGAGAATTCATTTTTCCTTGACCAACCACGCTGGGCTCCCCGGAGCCTCAGGGCATCATCGGGGAGGCGGTTCTGAGCTCCACCGGGAATTCCAGCCTTTCCTCCCCCCTCAGCACCGCCACCCGGATCTTTTCCCCGCCTCGTCTGAACACAAGAACGGCCTGCAGATCGTCCAGATCGGAGACCTTTCGATCATCCACCCCGACGATGAGATCCCCCTCCTGGATGCCCGCCTCTTTTGCGCCACTCCCAGGATAAAACCCCTTGACCACCGGCCCTTCCCCACTTGGCTCTATGGCGACGAGAAGCCTAGCCCCCTCAGATGCCTGGGCGATCGGGGGGAAAAGGATATAATCGGCGAAGCCTTCTTCCAGTGGGCCGCCGGAGTAGGGAAGGATGGTGGCGTACGCCTTCCCGGTCAACCGATAGGCGCGCTTCGGAATCCCTGAGCCGAACTCCAGGTGGCCGTTTCCAGCAAGGATCACCATCCGGGAAGCAGGATGGTGGGCGAGGTAATCGGCGATAACCGCCGCCATGCTCTCATCCCACAGGACCTGGGCCTCGATAAAGGAGTCCAGCTGGCTCGGGACATCGCCACCCGGCACTTCCGTCTGGTGCATGGCGAAGGCCTGTCGCAGACGCTCCCTGTAGCCCTCATCTACGCCATCCATCTCCTTCGGGAGAAGTGCCCTCTCCTCCTCGCTCGGGTGGGCGAGACCGTGGCGAGCGACTTTGCTCACCACCTCCTTGGGGATGTTGAGGCCGATTACCGGGACTTTCTCGTTGCGGGCGTAAAGGAGGATATCCCGGTAGAGAAAGTAGTTGAAACCCCAGCTGGTGAAGTAATGGGCTTTTCGCAGGAAGGTCTCCTCATCGATGGTGCCGGCTATGTAAGCATCGAGGGCGCTCTGATAGCGACTCTGGAACATCTCCATGCCGATGGCCAGCTCGCGGTGACGGTCATGCAACCTCCGGATCACCTCGAGCTGGGCAAGATGGTCGCCGTACCGATCGTGTCGCTCCCCCACATAGGCGATGGTCTTGTCCGCTACAGCGGCGACGATAGTAGAAAGGGGCAGGGCCGCGTTTCCTGGGATCCCGGTCACCGGAGGCGGCACATCTATCTGAAGACCGAGTTCCCCTGGCCCTGCCTCCTTGACCGCATTCCGCCCTCGGGAGAACTCCACTTTGCTGTACTGACCGTAGTGGAACAGCCGTGATGCAACTGCCTGGACCTCTGCCCCGTCGGTTGCCTGAACCAGACCAATGACGTGGCGGGAATTGAGAGGGTTTCTCTTGATTTCCATGGTGAATCCGGGGGAGGCGGTCTTGGCCTTGGAGAATGTCGAGACCCACTCGGGAGCGGAGTCGAAGAAAAGGTAAGCACCTTCCCGCAGGCGAGCCCGAGTAATTTCGCTCACGGGCACGGATCGAAATCCCCGACGGTTCAGCTCTTCTATGAGCGGCCGGTAGGTGTCGCTATTCCCCTCCGGA
>Ga0209253_10002969_pt1 | contig 14984 bp, 12 predicted proteins | sample FrelakmetBRP12BR_FD_187145 | JGI IMG/M metagenome (GOLD analysis project Ga0209253, IMG submission 187145) | Freshwater lake sediment microbial communities from the University of Notre Dame, USA, for methane emissions studies - BRP12 BR (SPAdes)... | ecosystem: Environmental > Aquatic >...
GACTTCGCCCGCAACTCGGCCTACACGATCTTCATGTCCCCGGCCACCGCCAAGGACGGGAAGATCTCGGCCATCGTCCCCTTCGCGTCGCACATCGACCACACCGAGCACGAGGTGAACGGCATCGTCACCGAGTTCGGGTTCGCCGACCTCCGCGGCCGCAGCCCGAAGGAGAAGGCCAAGGAAGTCATCGAGAAGTGCGCCGCCCCCGAGTACCGCCCCATCCTCTGGGACTACGTGAAGCGCGCCATGAAGAACCCCAGCGCAGGCCTCCACTCGCCGCACATGTTCAGCGAGGCCTTCGCCTTCCACACACGCTACCTCCAGACTGGAGACATGCGTCCCAAGAAGTAGCGGCGCCGCCGCACCAGACCGCTCGTGAGACGGCCGTTCCGGGGAAACCGGGGCGGCCGTTCCCTTTCTGGCACCTCCGGCGATGGTAGAGTCGCGCCATGCCCCTGGAGCTCGACCGGGCCCTCGCCACCGCGCGCCGCGCGGTGGAGGCCGCAGCAGCCGCCTCCCTGCCGCACTTTCGCCGCGGCGTCCGCGTCGAGGTGAAGCCGGACCGGACGCCGGTGACCGCCGCCGACCGTGACGCCGAGGCCGCCATCGTGGCGGTGATCCGGGCCGCCCATCCGGGGCACGCCATCCTGGGCGAGGAGAGCGGCGCCCACGGGGGCGAAGCCGCCAACCGGTGGATCGTCGACCCCATCGACGGCACCCGGGGATTCACCCGAGGTGGATCCTTCTGGGGCCCGCTGGTGGCCCTCGAGCACGAGGGCGACGTGGTGATCGGCGCCATGGCCATGCCGGCGCTCGGCGAGACCTTCTGGGCGGCCCGAGGTCGCGGCGCCTGGCTGGAGCGCGAGGGAGCCGGCCCGGTGCGGCTCGAGATCTCCAGGATCTCCGACTGGGCGGAGGCCTCCCTCTCCTTCGGCGAATTCCGCGGCGTCTTCTCCCCGGAGCGGGAGCGCGCGGTCCTGGAACTGGCGAGGACGGCGGCCCAGGCACGCTGTTACGGCGACCTGGCCGGCGCGGCCATGGTGCTGACCGGACGGGCCGAGGCCTGGATCGAGGACGGCGTGAAGATCTGGGACATCGCGCCGCTCAAGGTCCTCGCCGAGGAAGCGGGCGGGCGGTTCACCGACCTCGCCGGGCGCTCGACGGTCTCTTCCGGGAACTGCCTGCTCTCGAACGGCCTGGTGCACGAGCACGTGCTCCGGGTGCTTTCGGCGCCGGCCTCGCCCTGATCGTCTTCCTCACGATCGGCCGGGTCGGCGAGCGGCGCGCCACCTCGGCGAAGCCCTCCCGCTCGAAGGTCGAGGCGAGGCCGGTGTAGAGCCACGCATCGGCGGTCTTCCCGCGCGGGTCGACCGGGTAGCCCTCCAGCACCGCCGCACCCGACCGGCGCGCGTGGCCAGCCGCGGCCGCGAGCAGCTCCCGGGTCAGCCCGCTGTGGCGAGCGCGGCGCGCCACGAAGAAGCAGGGCACCGACCAGACCTCCTCGTCGTCGACCGGGGCCAGCGTCCGCGAACGAGCGAGGCGCGGGTAGGCGCTCCTCGGCTCGACCGCGCACCAGCCCACCGGCCCCTCGGCGTCATAGGCGATGATCCCCGGGACCACGCCGGCCCTGACCTGGCGCCGCATGGCGTCCCGGTTCCCGTCTCCCTTCCCCGCCTCGAACTCCGGCCGGGTGGTCTTCCACCACATGCACCAGCAGCCCGCGCACGCACCGCGCGGCCCGAAGAGCCGTTCCAGGTCCGGGAGCCGCTCCGGGCCGAGCGGCTGGAAGGTCAGTTCCGGGCGGCGGGCCATGACCCTCTCCTCAGACGCTTGCGCGCCGGAAGAGATCGACCACCGCACCCTCGCGCCCGGCGGTGCGCGCTCGACCTCGCGACCACTCGCGCAGCGCCTTGATCTCCTCCTCGTAGGTCTTGAAGAGCGGGACCATGTCCTGTGCCATGCGGCGGAGGTCGGCAACCTCGACCTCTCGCCCCTGCGCGAAGGCCCTGTGCAGCGCACCCACCACCACCTGCTCCAGCTCGGCGCCCGAGAAGTTCTCGCAGCCGTCGGCGATCAGGGCCAGGTCGAAGCGCTCCGGGATCCGGCCGCGCTTCTTGAGATGGAGAGCCAGGATGGCCCGGCGGGCCGCGGCGTCGGGCAGGTCGACGAAGAACAGCTCGTCGAAGCGGCCCCGGCGAAGCAGTTCCGGGGGCAACCGGGACACGTCGTTGGCGGTGGCCACTGCGAATACCGCGCCGACCCGCTCCTGAAGCCAGGTGGAGAAGGAGCCGAGCAGCCGGGCCGCCCGGGAGTCGGCTCCCTGCCCCGGCCCGCTCCCGGCGAAGGCCTTCTCGATCTCGTCCACCCAGACGGCCACCGGCGCCACCGCCTCGGCAGCGGCCAGCGCACGGGCCAGGTTCTCCTCGGCTCCCTCGGCGGCGCCAAGGACCCGCGAGAGGTCGAGCCGGAGCAGCGGCACGCCGAGCTGTGCGGCAGCCACCTTGGCGGCCAGCGACTTCCCGCAGCCCTGGACGCCCACGAGAAGCACGCCCCGCGGCGCCGGAAGCCCGAAGTTTCGAGCATCCGGAGCAAAAGCCTGGGCTCGCTCCTCCATCCAGGCCTTGAAGGTCTCGAGACCGCCCAGCGACTCCGGGGCCTCGCGCGTCTCCACGAGCTCGAGCCCCAGGTCGCGCGACAGGATGCGCTTCTTCTCGCCGATCACCAGGTCGGCGGCGTCGAGACCGAGAACCGGATCGGCGCGCAGGGCCCGGAGGAATGCGCGGCGGGCCTGGCTCTCGGTGAGCCCACGAGCCGCCACCAGCACGCGGTGGCGATTCGGCGCGGACACGCTGCCTTCCGGGACCAGCGCGTCGAGGAGCACGGCCAGCTCCGTCTCGGAGGGAAGAGGCAGCCGCATCACCGCGGCCTCGGCCGCGAGCCCGTCGGGAAGCGCCAGCCGCGGCGCCACCACCGCGAGACAGCGCCCCTCGGCGATGAGGCGCGGCAGGGCGTCCCGGATCACCCGGACCACCTTGGGGTCCTCGAGGGCCTCGTGGAAGTCGAGCAGCACGGCCAGGAACGGCGCCGGGGCCTGCAGGGCCGCCTCGATGGCGGCGATGGGCGTCTTGGCCTGCGGGGCGATGGGGTCGAGACCCCTCACGCTCGACCAGACGGCCACGTTGGCGTCGAAGCTGTCGGCAGCAGCCCGGCAGACTGCGACCGCCCGTTCCTCCTCGGTCGTGACCAGGTAGACGATCGGCGTTCCCGCCGACCAGAGCTCCGCGACCTCGGCCTGTGGCGATCTCATCGCTGTCCTTCCGCGTCGGCCGTGGAGCGCATGGCCTCCTCGAAGGAGGTCGCGCCGGACGCCACCTTGAGGACGGCATGCTCGCGCAGCGTTCGCAGGCCGTCCTGGCGGGCGGTCCGGGCCAGCACCTCCGGCGTCGCACCCTCTGCGATGAGGTGGCGAAGCCGGTGATTCACCGAGAGGATCTCGTAGATCCCGGTGCGCCCGAAGTAGCCCGTGTAGCGGCACTTGGGGCAGCCGACGCCCAGGCGCGCGATGAGCTTCCCGGCGTGCTCCTCGGGGTGGCGCACGCCCAGCTCCGCGACCTGGTCGGCGGTGAGCAGCACGTCCTCGGCGCAGTTCGGGCATACCCCCCGCACCAGGCGCTGGGCCACCACGCCGGTCAGCGTGGCGGCGATGAGGAACCCGGGCACGCCCAGGTCGCGGAGCCGCGCCACCGCGCCCACCGCGTCGCTGGTGTGGAGCGTGGTCAGCACCAGGTGCCCGGTCAGGGCCGCCTGCACCGCCTGGGTGGCCGTCTCGGCGTCTCGAACCTCGCCCACCATGACCACGTCGGGATCCTGCCGGAGCACGTGGCGGAGCGCCTCGGCGAAGCCGGTGCCGGTCTTGGGATTGGCGGCGATCTGGTTGAACTCCTCGTGAATCATCTCGATGGGATCCTCGATGGTCACGATGTTGATCTCGGGCGAGGCCAGGGCCTCCAGCGCGGAGTAGAGGGTGGTGGTCTTGCCCGAGCCGGTGGGACCGGTCACCACCACCAGGCCGTGCGGGCGCGCCAGCCAGCGCTCGAAGCGGTCGCGCTCGTCGGGCAGGAACCCCAGCTCGGAGAGGTCGCGAACCAGGATCTGCTGGTCGAGCACCCGGACCACGACCTTGTCGCCGAAGGCGGTGGGGATGGTCGAGACCCGCAGTTCCATCTCGGTCTCGCCCCGGGCGGTGCGGATGCGCCCGTCCTGCGGACGCCTGGCCGCGATGTCGAGGCGGCTCATGATCTTGAGCCGGTTGACGATGGCTCCGTGGACGCTCTTGGGGACCCGGTAGACGGGGTGGAGGACGCCGTCGATCCGCATCCGGATGATGGTCTCGTCCCGCCGCGGCTCGACGTGGATGTCGCTGGCGCGCTGCTCGAACGCGTAGTGGAACAGGTACTCCACCGCGGCCACGACGGGCTCGCTGGAGGCCTCGAGGGCGTCCAGCCCGGACAGGTTGACGAACTGTTCCAGGTTGCCGACATCGACGATCCCGCCCTCGACGCGGGTCTGGGCCTCCCGGATCTGTTCACGAAATCCGTAGATCTCGGCAATGGCGCGGTGGATGTCGGCAGGGGCCGAGAGCACCGGCTCGATGGCCATGCCGGTGAGCCCGTGCAGGTTCTCGAACAGCTCCCGGTCGAACGGGTTGGCGGTGGCGACCACCAGCGCGCCGTTCCTCTTCTCGAGCGGCAGGACCGCGTGCTTTCGCGCGAACGGGCGAGAGAGCGTCCGCGTGATGAGCTGGACGTCGAGCTTGAGCGGGTCGACCTTCACGTAGGGCACGCCGATCGACTCGGCCAGCGACTTGGTGATCCGGTCCTCGTCGATCCGGTCGGCCTCGCGCCGGGCGTCGGAGAAACCGAACGAGGACAGCAACTCCACTGGCGACAGGTCGGCGCGACGCAGGGCTCGCCCGTCACGGCCGGATGATTCTCGGAGCAGCTTGGCCCGCTGGACGTTCTCCCGGGCGGACGCGGCCTTCCGGTCCTCGGGGCGCAGGATCCCCTGCCGCTGGAGCGCTTCGGTTACGAAATCGAGGGTGAAGTCGCTGGCGCGGTGGGTTCGCATCCCGGCGAGGATGTTATCGCGGCTGGCCCCAGGGAGCGAGGTCGCGTCCCCGGGGCGGTATCGCTCTGTTCCGCGCGACCGCGCGGATGTCAGATGGCTCAGCCAACCGGCCCACAGCCGGGCGACGACCTCGAACCGGCGCCGCCGCCCTCCCCGCCGCTGCGGGTCGACGCCGGCCGCGAGATCCGCTTCTCGACCCGGGTGCTCTTGCACGCGGGGCAGCGGACGTCGGCCTCGTCGGAACGGCGCAGGACCAGCTCCTCGAAGGCGCGGTCACAGGCCTTGCAGGCGTACTCGTAGATGGGCATCGTGGGTGGGAGCCCGGGCGTCCGGGAAGGGTTCGGCGCCGACGCTACTTCTTCCGCCTCTTCCGGGGGGCTGGCGCCGGATCGCCGCGGAGCCGGTCCACCTCCCGGTCGTAGAGCCGGATCGCAGCGCGAAGCACTTCCATGGCCTCGCTTCGCCCCTGCGGCTCCCGGACCACCACCTTCTTGTGCTCGAGCGCCTTGTAGTCCTCGAAGAAGCGCTTCAGCTCCCGCATCCGGTGCGCCGGCATCTCGGAGATGTCGGAGATGTCCGCGTACTCGGGATCGTCGGCGGAGACGGAGACGAGCTTGTCGTCCACGCCCTTGTCGTCGCGCATGCGCATCACGCCGATGACCTTGGCCTGCATGATGGCGAGCGGGACGATGTGCTCCTGGCAGTACACCAGGATGTCGAGCGGATCGCCATCGTCGCAGTAGGTCCGGGGGACGAAGCCGTAGTTGGCCGGGTAGTGAACCGCGCTGAAGAGGATGCGATCGACCCGCAGGAGCCCGCTCGCCTTGTCCAGCTCGTACTTCACCTTGGAGCCGGTGGGGATCTCGATGATGGCCGGGATCGATTCCTCGGCGTACCGGGGGAGCTGCACGTCGTGCCACGGGTGGAAGGACATTCGGATCTCCGGGTGGGCCGGGAAGTGGAGGGCGGGCTAGCCGCGCTCGACCGGCGCCTCTTGCGTCACCTTGCTGCCCTCGGGCACGGCATGGGTCAGCCACACGTTGCCGCCGATGCTCGACCCTCGACCGATGGTGATCCGGCCGAGGATGGTCGCGCCAGCGTAGACCACCACGTCGTCCTCCACCACGGGGTGGCGGTCGATACCCTTGATGGGCTTCCCGTCGGCGTCGAGGGGGAAGCTCTTGGCCCCGAGCGTGACCCCCTGGTAGAGGCGCACCCGGTTCCCGATCACGCTCGTCTCCCCGACCACGACGCCGGTCCCGTGGTCGATGAAGAAGCGCTCGCCGATGCGCGCGCCCGGGTGGATGTCGATACCGGTGAGGGTGTGGGCGTACTCGGTGATGATGCGCGGGATGAGGGGCACGCCCAGCACGTGCAGCTCGTGGGCGATGCGCTGGTTCGTCACCGCGAAGATCCCCGGGTAGGCGAAGATGGCCTCGTCGCGGGTCTTCAGCGCAGGGTCGCCCTCGAAGGCGGCCTCGACGTCGCTCGCCACCAGCCGCCGCACCGCCGGCAGCCGCGCCGCGAACTTGCGAGTGGCCTCGGCGGCCGCGACCGCGCAGTGCTGGCAGGTCTCGAAATCGTGCTTCTCGGCGAAGGAGACCGCACGGCGGATCTCCTCGTCGAGGATCACCCGCATCCGGTCGAGGGTGGCGCCGATGTGATAGGCCAGCGTGTCGCCGCGCACGTCCTGCGTCCCGAAGTATCCCGGGAAGAAGAGCGAGCGGACGTCCTCGACGATCTCGATGACCCGCTCCCGGGACGGGAGCACCATGCGGTAATGGCCGGCGAGGACCGGCTGGGCTTCGCGGCACAGTTCGTCCACGATGGGCTGGATGGCGAAATCGTCGGGCGCGGTCATGGTTCTCTCCGGGGTCCTGGAACCATAGGGTCGCCGTCGGAATCGAGCAACTTCGCTTCGCCGCCCGCGGCATCATCGGGCGGCGGGTGGAAGAAGTCCCAGACCAGGTGGGCCTGGGCCGGTCCGATGCCTTCGACCCCGGCGATCTCGACCTCCGAGGCCTCGCGAACGCGTCGCAGCGAACCGAAGTGGCGAAGAAGGGCCTTGCGCCGCAGCTCGCCGATTCCCGGGATCTCGTCCAGCCCCGAACGAAGGTTCCGGACGCTGCGCAGCTTGCGATGGAACTCGATGGCGAAGCGGTGGGCCTCGTCGCGCAGCCGGACCAGCAGGTAGAGCTCTGCCGAATTCTGCCGCAGCACGATGGGGTCCTTGCGCCCCGGGACGAACACCCGCTCCGGCGTGCTGGCCGCTTCGGCCACGAATCCCCTGCTGGCCCGCTCGGCCGCGTCGGCCAGCCCGGCGCTGCGGGCCGAACGGCGGGAGATCACGTGAGTGGTCGAGAGCGCGGCCGCGTCCAGGTTGCGGCTCTTGGCGAGCCCGACCATCTGGACGAAAGGGAGGCCCGGGTTTCCCGGGTCGGGCTTCGTCGACACCCCCAGATCGTGGGCCGCGGCCAGCGCCGCGGAGAGCTGTCCCTTGCCGCCGTCGATGACGAGCAGGTCGGGCATGGCACCTTCCGCCAGAGCCCGCTTGAGCCGCCGGGTGACCACCTCGTGCAGCATGGCGAAGTCGTCCTGCCCGGCCACGCCACGGACCTTGTAGCGCCGGTAGCTGGCGCGATCGGGCTCTCCATCCCGCATGGACACGCCCGAACCAACCGCCATCGACCCCTGGAATGTGGAGATGTCGTAGCACTCCATCCACCTCGGCTCCCGGTGGAGATGCAGGGAGCGGGTCAGCGCCGCGAGCGCGTCGGCACGCCTCCCCCCGTCCTCCCGCCAGCTGCGGAAGGACTGCTCGGCGTTGCGGTTGGCCACGTCGAGAAGGTCGGCCTTGGCGCCCCGCTGCGGGAAGAGGAGCTTGATCCGGCGCCCACGCCGCTCCGAGAGCACCTCGGCGAGCGCGTCGGCGTTGGCCGGCTCGATGGGGAGCAACACCTCCTCGGGCGGGACGACGCGCTCGTAGTACAGGGAGAGGAACGAGGAGAGCAGCTCGTCGCCGGGGAATTCCTGGCCCGCGTAGGGGTGGGCGAGGGAGTCGAGGAGCTTCCCGCCTCGCATCGAGAGCACCTGGATGACCAGGTCGGGCCCCTCGCGATGGATGCCCAGAACGTCCCGGTCGGCCCGGTCGTCCATGAGGACCCGCTGGGTCTCCAGGCTGCGCTCCACCGCCCTGAGCTGGTCGCGCGCCCGCGCAGCCTCCTCGAAGCGCTGGGCCAGGGCCAGCTCCCGCATGCGGAGCCGGAGCCGCTCGGTGAGCTCCCCTTCCCTTCCCTCCAGGAAGGCCACCGCGTCCTCCACGCTGCGGCCGTATTCGCCGGAGGGCATCTCGTAGACGCAGGGGGCCGGGCAGCGGTGGATCTGGTGGAGGATGCAGGGTCGCTTCCGGTGGTCGAAGACGTGGTCGGTGCAGGTTCGCAGCTGGAACCACCGGTTCACGACGCTCAACGTCTCCCGGATGCTGCTGGCGCTCGAGTACGGACCGAACCATCGCGCCCCGTCGTCCCTTCGCTGCCGGGCCCGGCTGACCTCCAGGCGTGGAAACGGATGGCGGGTGTCGAGCCGGAGGACGATGAAGTCCTTGTCGTCGCGCAGCCGGACGTTGAAGCGCGGCCTGTGCTTCTTGATGAGCTCGTTCTCGAGGAGGACCGCCTCCTTCTCGGATCGGGTCACCACCACGTCGAGGTCGCCCAGCAGGCCGTCGAGCAGCGGCACGAAGTGCCGGTCGTCCCCACCGGCGTCGAAGTAGCTTCGGACCCGGGAGCGGAGGGAGGCGGCCTTGCCGACGTAGACCACATCGCCGGCCCGGTCGCGCATGAGGTACACCCCCGGCTGCTGGGGAAGATCGTCGATCTTTCTTCGGAGGGCGGGTTCCATGGCGGGTCAGCGACGCCGGCGACGCTGCGGGCGCCGGGCGGCTGGCCCGGTCGAGAAGGCCCCGGCCATGGCGCCGCTCCCCAGCATCCCCTTCGACCCGGTGGTGTTCCGCCGCACACCCAGTGCCAGGTCCTGAAGGTCCAGGATTCGATCGCGCAACTGCGCGGCCTTCTCGAACTCCAGCGCCTCGGAGGCCCGGCGCATCTCGGCTTCCAGCTCGGCGACGATGGCCGGGATCTGGTCGGGCTGGTACTCGGCCCCGTCGCCACCGACCGGCACGGTGACGTAGTCGGCCTCGTAGATCGCCATGGAGAGGTCGCTGATGTTCCGCTTCACGCTCTGCGGGGTGATCCCGTTCTCCTCGTTGTAGCGCCGCTGGACCTCCCGTCGCCGGTCGGTCTCGGACATGGCGCGCTGCATGGATCTCGTGATCGAGTCCGCGTAGAGGATGACCCGGCCGTTCAGGTGGCGTGCCGCGCGGCCGATGGTCTGGACCAGCGACACCTCGGAGCGGAGGAACCCCTCCTTGTCGGCGTCGAGGATGGCGACCAGCGAGACCTCGGGGATGTCGAGCCCTTCGCGGAGGAGGTTGATGCCGATGAGCACGTCGAACTCCCCGCGGCGCAGGTCGCGGATGAGCGCGCTCCGCTCCAGGGTCTCGATGTCTGCGTGCAGGTAGCGGCAACGAACGCCCACGTCCGTGTAGTACTCGGTGAGGTCCTCCGCCATGCGCTTCGTGAGGGTGGTGACGAGGACCCGCTCGCCGACCTCGGTGCGCTTGCGCACCTCGCCGAGCAGGTCGTCCACCTGCGTGCCCACCGGCCGGACCTCCACCTCGGGGTCGACGAGCCCGGTGGGCCGGATGATCTGCTCCACCACCACGCCTCCCGCCTTGGCGAGCTCGTAGGGAGCGGGCGTCGCCGACACGTAGATGACCTGCCCGGTGTGGGCCTCGAACTCCTCGAACGTGAGCGGTCGGTTGTCGAGCGCGGAGGGAAGCCGGAAGCCGTGCTCGACGAGCGTCTCCTTCCGGCTGCGGTCCCCCCGGTACATGCCTCCCACCTGCGGCAGGGTCTGGTGCGACTCGTCGACGACCAGCAGCCAGTCCTTCGCGAAGTAGTCGAGCAGGCAGGGCGGCGGCTCGCCGGGCTTCCTCCCCGAGAGCCAGCGCGAGTAGTTCTCGATCCCGGAGCAGAAGCCCATCTGCTCGAGCATCTCCAGGTCGAACATCGTCCGCTGTTCCAGTCGCTGGGCCTCGACGAGCTTGTTCGCTCCCCTCAGTTCCTGGAGGCGTCCGAGCAGCTCGCCGCGGACCCCCTGGATGGCCTGGTGGCGAACCTCGGGCGCCGACACGTAGTGGCTGTTGGGGAAGATGGCCACCTTGTCGAGGTCGGAGAGTACGAGGCCGCGCAGTGGATCGAACTCGGAGATGCGCTCGACCACGTCCCCGAAGAACTCGATGCGGATGGCCCGCGACTCCTCGTATGGCGGGAAGACCTCGACCGTGTCGCCGCGCACGCGGAACGTCCCCCGGTGGAAGTCGGTGTCGTTTCGCTCGTACTGGATGTCGACGAGCGAGCGGATGAAGCGGTCCCGCAGGAACTCCTTCCCGCGCTCGATGTGCTGGAGCAGGCCGAAGTAGGCCTCGGCGGTGCCCAGGCCATAGATGCAGGAGACCGAGGCCACGATGATCACGTCGTTTCGCGTCAGGAGCGCGTGCGTCGCTGCGTGACGCATGCGGTCGATCTCCTCGTTGATGGAGGAGTCCTTCTCGATGAACGTGTCCGACGAAGGCACGTACGCCTCCGGCTGGTAGTAGTCGTAGTAGCTGACGAAGTAGTGGACCGCCGCGGTGGGGAAGAGTTCCTTGAACTCCGCGTACAGCTGGGCGGCCAGCGTCTTGTTGTGGGCCATCACCAGCGCCGGGCGCTTCACCGCCGAGATGACCTGGGCGATGGTGAAGGTCTTCCCCGACCCGGTCACGCCGAGCAGGACCTGCGCGGGATCCCCCCGGCGCAGCCCGGCGACCAGTTCCGAGATGGCCCGGGGCTGGTCTCCGCACGGGACGAGGTCGGACTGGATTTCCAGGGGCACCGGGAGATCCTAACGCCCTGCTCGCTACTCCACCTTCCAGGTTGTGCCAGAGGGGCCGTCCATCAGGAGGACGCCCAGGGTGGCCAGCTCGGCGCGGACGGCGTCGGAGCGGGCAAAGTCCTTCGCCCGCCGCGCCTCGGAACGCTCGCCGATCTTGGCCTCCACGAATGCCGCGTCGATCCCCCGACGTGCCGCAGCACGCCGGCGCAGGGCCTCCAGCGCGACCGCCGGCGGCCGCTGGAGGATTCCCAGCTCTGCCCCCACGGCGCGGGCATCCCGAGCGAACCGGGCCAGCGCGGCGCGGTCCTCCGGACTCCGCTTGCCCTTCCGGTCGGCTTCGGCATTGGCCTCGGTGAAGGCGTCCGCGAGGATGCCCAGCACGGCGGCCGTGTTGAAGTCGTCGTCCAGGGCGGCGCGCGACGCCTCGGCCCAGCCGGATGGCGCCGGGCCAGGCTCGGCGCCGAGCCGATCGACCTTCTCGAGGGTCTCGTAGAGGTAGCAGAGGCGCCTCTCGGCGTCGGCGAGCAGGCCGTCGGAGAAGTTGATGGGATTTCGGTAGTGGGTGCCCAGCAGCAGGAGGCGCAGCCCCTCGCCGTCGTGGCGTTTCAGCACGTCCTTCACCGTGAAGAAGTTCCCGAGCGACTTGGACATCTTCTCGTGGTCGATCTCGACGAAGCCGTTGTGCATCCAGTAGCGGGCGAACGCCTCCGGATCGAGCCGGTCGGAGAGCGCGGCGACCGACTGGGCGATCTCGTTCGAGTGGTGCGGGAAGATCAGGTCCTTCCCGCCGGTGTGGATGTCGAAGGGCGCACCGAGGTGCTCGAGCGTCATGGCCGAGCACTCGATGTGCCAGCCGGGCCGCCCCGGCCCCCACGGCGACTCCCAGGAGGGCTCGCCGGGCTTGGCCGCCTTCCAGAGCGCGAAATCGAGCGGATCCCGCTTGACGTCGCCGGGGTCGACCCGGGCCCCGGACATGAGGTCGTCCAGGTTGCGGCGCGAGAGACGCTCGTAGGCCGGGAACTTCCGGACCGCGTAGTAGACGTCGCCAGTCCCCGTCGGGTAGGCGAAGCCGCGCGCGACCAGTCGCTCGATGAGCGCCACGATGGCCGGCATGGTGCCTGTGACCCTCGGAGCGGCGTCGGGGCGAAGGCAGCCCACCGCGTCCATGTCCTCGAGGAAGGAGTCGGCGAACCGGGAGGCCAGCTCGATCGGATCCTCGCCCCGCTCGGCCGCACGCCGGATGATCTTGTCGTCGACGTCCGTGAAGTTCCGGACGTACTTCACACGAAGTCCACGGGCGCGGAGGTGGCGGACCACCACGTCCCAGACCACGTAGCAGCGGGCGTGCCCCAGGTGGGCGTGATCGTAGACCGTGGGGCCGCAGGCGTAGAGCCCCACCTCTCCCGGCACGATGGGCACGAACTCGCGCTTCTCCCCGGCGAGCGTGTCGAAGATCTGGATGGCCATCCCGGTCGCCTACCTCCTCACCAGCAGCGCGACGGCGTGCGCCGCGATCCCCTCGCCACGTCCGACGAATCCCAGCCCTTCCCCCGTCGTGCCCTTCACGTTCACCTGCCCCGGGGAGATCCCCATGGCCTCGGCGAGCCGCGCCCGCATCTCGTCGGCGCGGGGGGCGATCTTCGGCCGCCGGGCCGCCAGCGTCACGTCACAATTCCCCACCGACCATCCGAGCGTCGCCACCCGGACCGTGATCTCCCGGAGCAGCACCAGGGAGGAGATCCCTTTCCACCGGGGATCCGTGTCGGGGAAGTGACGACCGATGTCTCCCAGCCCGGCGGCGCCCAGGATCGCGTCGCAGATGGCGTGGGCGCAGATGTCGGCGTCGGAGTGCCCCAGGAGCCCGTCCCCCTCGAACTCGACGCCCCCGAGGACCAGCTTTCGCCCGGGCGCGAAGGCGTGGACGTCGTAGCCCACGCCCATCGCCACGGCGGGCTCGACGATGGCCCGGGCCCGGGCCAGGTCCTCGGCCCCGGTGATCTTGAAGTTGGCCAGCTCGCCAGGGACCAGGACCACCGGCTCCCCGATTCGCTCCACGAGCTGGCACTCGTCGGTGGCCTCCGCGGCAGAGGCCCCGGCCGCCTCGAAGGCCCGGCGAAGGATCGAGGTCCGGAACCCCTGCGGGGTCTGCGCGAGCCAGACCGACCGGCGGTCGAGGGTCTCCTCGACGAGCCGCCCCAACCCCGCGCGCTTCACGGTGTCCGTGGCCGCCACGGCCGCAAGGGCCGCTCCGCGAGCCGCGGCAGCCTCGGCCACCGCCCGGGCCAGCGCCGGAGTCGCGAATGGGCGCGCTGCGTCGTGGACCAGCACCACGTCGACCGCCCCCAGGGCCGAGAGTCCGGCCCGGACCGAATCGGAGCGAACGGCGCCTCCGGCCACCGCTCGAACCGGGACCCCGAGTCCGCCGAGGTCGGCCTCTCCGCGCCGCTCCTCCCCCGCCGGAACGACCGCCACCATCTCGTCGACGACACCCGAGGCCACCAGCGCCCGTGCAGCCCGGCGCAGCACCGTCTCGCCGCCCAGCATGACCCACTGCTTGGCCAGGCCCGCGCGAAGTCCCGTGCCGCCAGCCGCCAGGATCGCTCCCACCCTCTCGCTGCCGATCACACCGCCTCCACTCCCGGGCTGGCACTGTCCATGCTCTGCCCAGGCGTCGATGTCCACCTCGTCCGCCGCGACACGTTCCTTGCCCTGGAAACGAGACCGCCGCGCGAGCCAGGGGCCGCGCGGCGGACGTCTCCGCGATCGGACCAGAGCGGCGTGCCGCCCCGGCCGCGCTGCGTCAGTTGATGTTGAAGATCTTCCTGAGTTCCGTCTCCACGTCCTGCTCGTCGCAGTCCTTGGCGATGGCCAGTTCCTTGATCAGCAGGGAGCGAGCCGTGTCGAGCATCTTCCGCTCGCCAAAGGAGAGGTCCTTGTCGGAACGGAGCAGGTACAGGTCGCGCAGCACCTCCGCGATCTCGAACACCGAACCGGTCTTGATCTTGTCCATGTACTCGCGATACCGGCGGTTCCAGGTCGTCGAGTCGACCGACACCTCCTTCTCGCGGAGGATGCTGTAGACCCTGCGGACCTCCTTGTCGCCGATGATCTCGCGCAGGCCGACCGAGCCGACCTTGTTCATCGGGATCATGATCTTCATCCCGTTGTCGAGGATCCGGAGCACGTAGAAGGACTGCCGCTGGCCGGCGACCTCCTTGTGCTCGATCCCCATGACCTCGCCGACTCCCTGGCCGGGGTAGACTGCCTTGTCCCCGACCTTGAAGGCCGGGCCTGGCGGGTTCTGAGATGCCGTCATTCGTTCCTCCGCCCCGCTGCAGATCTCGCCAACACCCGGAATTTCGGGCGGGCGGGCGCTGGGCCTGGATTTCAAACCATAGCACATCGCTTGAGGCCCGTCAACACTGGGGAAACTGGTGATTTAGGGGTTTTCTCCTGAAACCTTTCGGCGGCATGGCGGGCTGGGCCGCCCTGTTCGCCGCCGGGGTCGGCGCGGCTATCTCCCTGAAACCAGGGACCTTCGGAATCCTGGGGGGCGCGGTGGCTGCCGCCGCGGCAATGGCCTCGACGCCGACCATTCCCCTCGCCTTCGCCGCGACCGGCTGGGTCGCCGGAGGGGCAACCAGGACCTCCCGGACCGCCCCGCCCGCGCCGGCCGCCTCCCTGCGGGGGAGCGTGGTCTCCATGCCCCGCCACCAGGACGACCGGGCGCGCTTCGTGCTGGCGGATTCATCGACGGGACGGATCGATGTCTCGTCGCCGGACCTGGCGTCGCCACTCGCGCTCGGGGACAGGGTGCTTCTCTCGGCCGACCTCCGGGAGCTCCGAGGGGCCCGCAACCCCGG
>Ga0209253_10002970_pt1 | contig 14975 bp, 13 predicted proteins | sample FrelakmetBRP12BR_FD_187145 | JGI IMG/M metagenome (GOLD analysis project Ga0209253, IMG submission 187145) | Freshwater lake sediment microbial communities from the University of Notre Dame, USA, for methane emissions studies - BRP12 BR (SPAdes)... | ecosystem: Environmental > Aquatic >...
CCCCTATTTATTTCCTGCCAAAATGGAATTAAAAAATTGTCCTTTGACCTGATATTATTATTCTTGAGTATTATTTTTAATGACCACTAACGGCCCGGCAATATGGGGAGGTTGTGTTACCCGACGCAAGCACCGGGTAGGGTCCTGGTACTTTAGCTCCGCCAGCTGGCGGATCACGGTGCAAGGAGGGTACGGCGCAGTTTTTGCCATCATGGTACAAATTTTATTGAGCATTACGCGTGTCGCGCCTGCCCCGTGCGAGCGCAGCGAGTGACGGGGGTACAAGTTTGATCGGAGCCACAAATTTATCCCTACTTACAAAGTTGGTGGCGGGCACTGGCGCAGTGTCGCGCCGTGCCCCGCAGAAGCGAAGCGAAAGCGGGGGTACAAATTGTCTCGGAGCCAGAAATTAGTCAAGGTGCAGGATTTAAATTGCGTGTAGATGAGCGTGTCTGGGTACAACGGCCATTACGAATTTGTCTTGGGTGCAGGAGCAAAAGTTGAGGATCCGCTGACTGGCGGAGACGAAATCCCGCCGTGGCGGGGCAAAAAGTGTGACAAACAACTTACCTTTATTGTCCGTGTTAGCTGCTGGGCTATTTTAAAACTGTCATGGTTGAAGGATTTGTTACGGTATATATTTATTTTTAAATCCCGGTAAGTGGCACTGATTTGTCATGATGCACGAATTATCTAAACGGCCAAAAATCTCTTGTTCATCTTGTTACAAAACTCATTTTGTTTCTTATAAAACATGGTGTCTTTGGATTTATGTGGGCTGGTATGTGCAATAAACTTTTACTGGATATTCATCAAAATGGTTATAGTCTGTAAAGTTTATTGCATGTACCAGTGAGTTAGCTGCTGGGCAAATTTTGTGTTTGTCTTGATGAAACAACATTTTCTACTTTAGTCGCCTGTCTCGCCGAGTGGCAGGGACGGACTGGAAGGCTCTTTACGCAAAACCATAAATTACTCAATTCACCGTATATTTTTCTTTGCGTAATGTGCCTGACAGCGAAGGGACGGTCCGAATTAAAAAAGCAATTTGTCTTTGTGAGTACTTAAACCGAGTTTATCAAACAGAATCATATTTCTTCTTTTGGCGTCTTTAAGTACTTTTTCAAAAGGTAAAACTTCAAAGTAAGCAGAATAATATTTGTTCTTAAAAGTATAATAACCTTGACCATCAGGGGTCTTGCTGAACTCACCAGTGAGGTTTATTTTTTCAAAGGGAATTCTCAGATTGTCAGATTAATAAATTCTTTTAGAAAGCTGGAATAAACACTGATCGGATTAATTATTTTGAACTTTCTCATTTTGAACCTAAATTTTATATAAAAGTCTTCAGTCTCGGTTGTACGGTTAATTATCTTTTCCAAGAGATTTCCGCCAATCCATCATAGCTTGGTAGATGTCTTCTTTGATCACGCTATCGGCCATGGCCTTTTCAAAGTCGAAGCCCCTGACATTAATCAGATATTCCATCATCAGCCCCCATAAATAGTGAGGTCGGTGTACTTCCGAAGTGGCATTCCATCGGGAGTCATCAAGGTATATGTCGATTCGTTCCTGTATGGAGTAACCAATATCGCGGGGCGCAACGAAATGGTTGACTCCATATTCACAATATCCTTCGGTTTTCCATTCTGGTAAAGTCCGAGAAGCAAAACTTCCATAGATGTCAGTAATATATCCATGCATAAGTTCATGAGTTACAACATGCACAATACTTCCTTCACGGGACGAATAGCGCGGTTGACCTCCCGTTCTTACGGCTAGTTCGTTAATAAAATCTATGTTTACAAAAGCACTCCCCAAAAGGGAGAAACCCATTATACGGTTGGCTCGCCTGGTCAACCGGGCGAAGAAGGTAAACTTTTGCTGGGTGGAACAAAGGCAGAGGTTATACATTCTTGCAGAGTCATAGATGGGGACTGCATCGAGACGTTTGAACACCTCAGTCATAATGGAATCAACTTCCTTGCCAATGGACATTTCACTGTAAACTATGATGGATCGGTACTGCTTTTTTTCAGGGAAAAAAGGCCCAGGCATGGCAAGTATGGCAATGTCAATCAGGATTATCGCAATAAACACTCCTATAAGTACACTGAACCACCTAAGCGATTTCTTAAGTCCTTTTTTCTTCATGTCATTAAGTATAATGGTCCGGCAATATGGGGAGGTTGTGTTACCCGACGCAAGCACCGTGCAATATCCCGGAACTTTAGCCGAGAATTTATCCCGGTGCCAGAAGGGTATGGCGCACTTTTTGCCGTCTTTGCCCTCCGAAGCCTTGGCGAAGGAGGGCCGGGTACAATTTTTATTGCGTTCTGGCGCGATCGCGGTATAATTTGTCTAAGTGAGTGAAAAATAGTCACGGTGCAGGGCACCTGTAAAAAGAAAAAAGAGCGTTTGGGCCCTTACTCCCTTGCAGTTTTTGTCAAGACGGCCTTTAGGTCTTCGGCAAAAAGTGTGACAAGCAACTTACCCATTGTCCGTATTATAGCCAGTGTTATTAATTTTAATTGTGTAGAAAAATAGCTTAATTATCAATAGCTTGTCTAGCGTTGATGCAAAGAAATCAATATTTTGAACATTGATATCTCACTAGTTCATAGATCCTGCCTTTTGGATATACTGATTCGTTACGTTTATTCGAAAAAATTAACAATCCCTTCCCGCTTTCCGGATACCACTCAGCCCTTGTACTAAAACCATCTCCACTTCCACTATGACCGATACAATCACCCAGACAATTTGTCCATATTAACGATCTGCCTGTTGCTGGATTGTGCAACTCAAACATCTTTTCGACAGAGCCAGGTTCGAGAATTCTTATCCCTTTATATGCACCAGAATTAAGAATAGCTATCATAAAATGGGAAAAATCCTCCATACTACTTTTAATACTTGCGGCAGGGTAAGCAAGGTTCGTGAATTGCGGCAGTGGGTGATTAATATCAATGTAAGGTGTGGCAAGAAGTTCTTCACTAAAGCCGCTCAACCTGAAATCAGTATTGTGCATCTCCAGTGGTTCAAAAATGTTGCTCTTGCAATAATCACGATAATCGATCCCCCATATATTTTCCACTATTAACGCAAGCAAAGAAGTTCCTATATTTGAATATAACTCCTGCTCCTCGGGAGGAAAATCCTTCCATACTGAAGCCCGGTAAAAAGAGCCACCAGGGAGTATGTACTCAGGAAGCCATTCACTAATAAGAGGAACTTCATCATGCTGAAAAAGTAAATAAAAACCTGGTATCCCATCTTCATCTGTTGGCCATGCAAGGCTGGAAGTATGAGTTAACAACATACGAGCTGTAATTTTTTGATTGGGAAACTTGGGATTCCTTACTTCAAAAGGCAGGTATTGGTTTATATCTTCATCAAGGTTGATCCTGCCTCTTTCCCACAACTGCATTACAGCTGTAGCAAGGAACAGTTTAGAGATTGACATCAGGGTATATGAAGTCTGGCGTGTAGTCAATCTAGATTCAGAGATATCCGCGAATCCAAAAATGCCTTCCCATACTATTTCATTATTACTGATAACACAAGCTACAACAGAAGGGATCTGGGCAGTTGACATCTCCTTAAGGATTTCTGCCTCTACATCAATATTTCCACCTTTTTCACAACCGCTCAATATGATGATGGTAAATATTAGTTGTATATAGAATAAAGCTTTCATTATATTACTTCATCTTTGTTCGACCAAATATTATTAAATTTGTAACCTACTGTTAGTGACATACATACATTTCTGGCATACTCTTTCTTAGGGCCATAATATGAAGGAATATATCCATCAATCCTGTCCATCATATTTAACAGGCTGTAGCTGCACCGGAAATCGATGGTGATTTGTCCTTTAGAGAGATCAAATCCTGAAAATATTCCTGCAGTAATGCCAAAATCTATATGCCTCAGATTGGAAATCGGGGTCTTTTCCAATTTACTATCAATTTTGGTAATTCTAGTCCCCTTAAGTTTCAGAGAAGCGTATGGCCCGGTAAGAAGAGCAGGATGCCACCTGGCTTTTTGAGACAGAGTATACTTTAGTAATGCTGGTACATTTAAATAGTAGATTCTTACCTTATAAGTTATATCGTCATAGATATACTTCTTACTATAATTAAGTCCTTGTTTGATTAAAAGCAGCTCTGGCTGAAATTCCAGTCTCTTAACGAGAGGAAGTACACTGAATATCCCTATCTGGAAGCCTGCAGCGGGTAAATTATGTTCAAGAAAGTCAATTTCATATCCCAGGTAAGGAGATTGTCCCTCATCAAGAAATACAATATCTGATGCGTTCAGTCCGCCCTTGATACCAATCTGAGCTGATAATGGAGATATATTGAACAGGAGCATTATAAGACATACTGAAAGATAGATCTTACTTTTCACTATCTCAATTATTCCAAGCAAATGAAAATGATTCATGCATTTATTTTTTCTGAGTCGGTACAAAAACAACATTCTGATGTATAAGATTTCCAGTTTCTTCATTGAATTCTATGACCTCTCCGGCAAAAGAACCGCTAGAAAATGTAAAATATTTATTAGTCAGGGGGATTATTGGTCCATAAATCCCTGACATAATTAGTATATTATCGTCATTTCTAATGTTAAGATGCCTCCCAGTGAACTTTCCAATCTCATTATTTGGCAATCTCTCAGCTATTTGATACTCATCAGCCAAAACATTCCAGTTTATAGGATAACTTATGTTTTTGGGATATCTGCAACATATTTCATATGAGATATTATCAAGGTTAATAATAATGTAACCTGAATCTGGTGAAGTACATCCGTAAAACTCAATACCTATCTTTTTAAAATCAATTGGAGGCTTAATTATTTTTGTCAGACCTATCTTATCCATCCAGTGAGTCACTCTGAATTTTGTTTCACTTACAGGGATAAGATCCAGACCGATTCCCCCGATTTTTCCTTTCAGTTTATTCTTTTTAATTCTAACACTCATTACCTGCCCAAAAGCTGTATAGTTTCCTTCATAATTACTTAGAACTTGACTACTTACCTCAATTTTTTCTAGTTTTTCAGACTGAGAATATCTGCTATCGGATTTTGTTTCCAGAATTTGATCAAAAATTTCCACTGCAAAGGGGACAGAAATACTTCCTGAAAAGCTTGTTCCATTGGCAATTAATGCAATGCCAAGCTTTCTTTCTGGTAATATTGCAACCATAGCACCTGTGCCTTCCAAAGGTCCACCATCGTGCCATACCATTAAATCGCTACCATGCAACATGGTTGTTTTCCAGCCTAATCCCATTCTTTCAGGATCGGCCTTATTGCTGTAGTAATCTGTATACATCAGAGACATCGTTTCCTTGCTGCTGAAAACTTCATTACAGATAACAGTTTTCAGAAATATTGACAGATCATCAATCGTTGAATAAAGATTCCCTGAGGGAATGCTATTGATATCTGATTGAATCATTGGATAGAATTTGTCTTTGTAATATTCATATCCCTTTGCAATCATTCCATGATCTGGCAGGTTGGCGCTAGTATATGAACTATTTTTCATTCCGAGATCATGTAACAGGGTTTCTCTCATGAATTTCGAAAAACTTTCTCTCCTATTCTCTTCGATTATTCTTCCTAAAAGATCATAGCCAAGGTTGGAATACTTATATCTATAACCTACAGGAAAAGCCATAAAACAATCAGTAACTGATTTTTCAAATCTGTCAAGGAAGTGGATGTTACGATTAGTATCCGGTAATATTACACATTCATTCCTGGGCAGGCCTGACCTGTGGGCTAAAATACTTTTTACTGTAATTACTCCAGTATTGTTGTATCTGCTCTGGATGTTAAATTCAGGTAAATATCTCGTTATAGGGAGGTCAAGGTTGATCAGACCTTGTTCAACTTCGCGAAAGATTTCAATAGCGGTAAAGACTTTTGCCACTGACCATATTTTGAATACAGTTTTTGTTGAAGCAGGTATATTGTTCTCAATATCTGATAATCCAAATGCCTTCTGATATATCATCCCCTTTTCGTCTACTACTGTTATGGCAAATCCAGGCAGATGTTGTTTATGCATTAGTTGATTAATGCTTTTTTCTGTAAAATGAATTGCTTTAGTGTAATCCCTTTCAGAAGGACCTTTTACATCAGTTAATAAAATTTCTCTTCCCGATATGAATGACGAAATAAGGGCAAATCCTATAAGTATCAAATGGAAGATTTTATTTTTCATGATCCAGTCTAAGATTTAAAATCCTAATAATCACAAGACGCTTCCTATATTTCTTCCTAATAGTGAATATCACATTTATTTTGAGTTAGAACTTATTCTGGTTCATACGTTTGTAATACTGAATAACCATTGTAATACTGAATAACCATACTATAAAATTACTTCAATTGTGAATATTATAATCTGTTGATATACAATTGGTAAATACTACTTTACAAAATGTATATTTGAGTACATAGATTTATCTCGGCAATATTTTTAAATTTTCAAGATTCGTTCCTCTATATGTAGGCATGTCCGATTTTTTCGTGCATTGGCTATAACGGCTCGGTGGTTGCGGTAGTAAACGTTGGTGGCGCCGTCCGCCGATATTGATAAAGTTGGCTAGGTGGCTAAATCCTAGTGAACAGGTAAGATTTGTCATGGTGTTATAAAATTGACTAGATGGTAAAGTACTGATAAACCAGCAGAAATTTACCTGTTAAAATAAAGTTGTCCAGATGTCAAAGTCCTGGTAAACTGGCAGTGTTTGTCATGGTATGAAAAAATTGTCTAGATGGCAGAGTCAGGGTGGGCAAAGAAGCATGTGTATTGCAGCGACGGGACGGTTGCAGGGAAGGGCTGCAAAACTCTTGCTTGCGCGTCGGAAGTCCTGGTATAATGAGAATTTGGGGCAAATTTGCCTTGCAGCTAACGGCCCGGCAATAAAGGGCGTTTGTGTTACCCGACGTAAGCACCGAACAGAGTCCTGATTCTTTAGCCGTTAAGTTATCACGGTGCAAGGAGGGTATGGCATGTGTTTTTGCAGTCCAGGTACAGAGTTTTGTTGGCATTACGTGTGTCGCGGTACAGACTTTCAAAGTAACTGGGAAATTATCAAGGTATTGTTATTTTATTAACAGCACTGGCGTAGTGTCGCGGTACAATCTGGAACGGAGCCAGAAATTGGTCAAGGTGCAGAAATTTTATTGCGGGCACTGGTGCAAAGTCCGGGTTTAGCGGTTGACAGAAAACTATCTAGAAAGCAGGATCAAGAGCAAAAACCATGACAAACAAATGCCGTTTATTGTCCGTGTTAGTGGGTCGTTTGTTAGGCGGTTTGTAGGAGCGGTCATCTTTAGACAGAAGTAAAAGACCCTTTTTCGAATCCATCTTAAAAACGAGTCTTGTCCCTATTTCAGTCCTGCCAAAACGACCTTATGATTTGTCACTTGATCTGAAAGTATCATAGTTGTAAAGCATTGTTAATGACCACTAACGGCCCGGCAATATGGGGAGGTTGTGTTACCCGACGCAGCATCCGGGCAGAGTCCTGGTACTTTAGCTCCGCCAGCTGGCGGATCACGGTGCAAGGAGGGTATGGCGCACTTTTTGCCGTCATGGTACAAATTTTATTGAGCATTACGCGTGTCGCGGTACAAGTTTGATCGGAGCTAGAAAATAGTCAAGGTGCAGAATCTTAATTGCGTGCAGATGAGCGTGTCCGGGTGCAACGGCCATTATGAATTTGTCTTGGGTGCAGAGGCAAAAGCAAAAACCGTGACAAGCAACTTACCTTTATTGTCCGTGTTATGCTTAGGCATTTATTTCTTGTTCCAGGGTATTTCACCTTGGGTTCGAAAACCGTCAAATACAACATAATTGTCAAGTGAATTCTGTTGTGATTGGATGCACATATATATCATAGGATTGTCCGAATTATTTCTACAGCTTCTTTTTCCGTCTGGTGCAACTCTAATTATTGATCCTTCTTTAATGTTAAAAATATTACCGTCCACCTGAAATTGACCAGTACCTCTGAGGATAATATAAACCTCTTCATGGTTTTTATGTTGATGTAAAAATGGGATATCAGTTTTAGGAGGCAGAATTTGGAATGAAATTTCTGTCCCAGTTGATTTCAAGATTTCCCCAATAAAGACTTTCCCTTTTACTTCAGATTTTAACCTTGGATGTAAGAAGGAATAATCCATCAAATTATCAAAATCACCAAGATCAATTGCTGAATAATTTATACCTTCTGATGTTACAATCAAATTTTTCATATTTAAGGTTTTTGGAATGAATAAATATATTTAAGATTTAATGAGTTATGCTTAGGCTGTCTCTGTCAAGGTAGTACTAAGTTATCTTAAATAACCAAACTGTCTCGAGGGGCGCTGGGAACCAGCCAGCTTAAGCATAACGGCCCGGCAATATGGGGAGGTTGTGTTACCCGACGAAGCATCCGGGTAGGGTCCTGGTACTTTAGCTCCGCCAGCTGGCGGATCACGGTGCAAGGAGGGTATGGCGTGCTTTTTGCCGTCATGGTACAAATTTTATTGCGTGCTGGCGCGATCGCGGTACAAATTTGATCGAAACCGCGAATTTATCCCCGGTTACAAAATTAGTTTCGGGCACTGGCCCCGCCTGAGGCGGGGGTACAAACTATCTCGAAGCCATAAGACTGTCACGGTGCAAAATTTTAAATACGAGCAGATGCGCGTGTCCGGGTGCAAGAACCATTACAAAGCTGTCTTGGGTGCAGGAGCTAAGCAAAAAGCATGACAAACAACTTACCCATATTGTCCGTGTTATAGGCTGGTGATATTTAAATTGTCCTGATGATGGCATTATTTTCTTTTGCATTCATGTAGATTTCGTTAAACTCATATCTGTAGTTTTTCCCAAATCTCACATTACGGGATGTCAGGAAGCCATCATAAATTATTTTGCCTTTAAATGGGATTAAAGTTGCATCACAATATACTGGGAAGAAATCAAAGAATTTATCAAATCTATCAGACAAAGCTTTGACGGCATAAACTTTTTTATCATTTGTATCGATGAAAATAGCACTGTCTTTGAGACACTTAAGAATAATAAAGTCGCTTGAAATTTTTTGTTTGAATCCCTGGATGATATTAATCTGGTTAGGTGTCAAAGATTTTGAAGAATCTTTTATAAAACCGTCAATGAGGTCGGAATGCTTATTTAACTCGTCTCGGCATTTTGTTTTATCCTTTAATTTTAATTTGAGAAATTGGGCAAATGTCATGTCAGGGTCAATAACCTCCTTCTTTAATCCTGCATAGTAGATCAGGTTTAAATGAATGCTAGTAAAGTCACGGAATTCTGTTTGGCTAAGTATCATGTTAGCAGTGTTTTCACTTGCCTATAACGGCCCAGCAATAAAGGGAGGTTGCGTTACCCGACGACAGCACCGGTTGTGTCCTGGTACTTTAGCCAGAAAACTGTCACGGTGCGAGGAGAGTATGGCATGCGTTTTTGCAGTCCGGGTACAAACCTGGTTGAGCATTACGAGTGTCGCGGTACAAAGTTGAATGCGAGCCATATATTTATCCCCGGTTACAAATTTAATGCGTTGCTGTGGTGCGGTCCGGGTTTGTCATTAGTTACGAATCTGTCTTGGTAGTAGGAGCAAATTGCAAAAACCATGACAAGCTTATTAATTATACCGTCCGTTGTTAGCATTAGGTTCTGTTAATGATCATGTCAGATTTACCTTAATGTCAGGTATTTCTAGTTCTGATTATGTTTCTTTATCTCAGCTGTTGATAGTTTAAGATATCTGGCAGCATTATTATAAAGTATATCCCTTTTTTGAGAATCTGTTAGGAAATCAGCTTTATTGATAAAATCAATTGAAAGCCCAATAGCTGATGGCCAGACCATTTCATCTGATCCAAACATAAGTCTATCAGTAAATCCATATTTGACTGCTTTAATTAGAAATTCTTTTAAAGATTCTCTTGTGTAATCACTGTACCATGATAAGCATGAAATATCTGCATAAACATTTGGAAACATGAATAATAGTGCAAAAGTTTCATCAGGATAGGTAGGTAGACCAGCATGCATAATGTTTACTCTGAGTTTTGGGAATTTTATTAAAACATCCTGAAGAAGTAACGGATTGGTATATTCAAGTCGACTTTTAGGGCTGCTAGTTAATTGGGAGCCTCTAGGTCCTGGTGCAAAATGAAGGCCGATTGGGAGATCGTTTTTTTCTGCAATTCTGTATAATGTGTCCATTAAGGGATCGTTAGGGGCAATCCCTGTATAAAAATTTAATACCTCACCAATTCCTCTTATTTCCCCATTTTTAATTTTTAAATTGAGTCTGTCAAGATATGCCTTGTTATTCAGAAGTTCTTTGGTAGGTCTGATTTCGATTGATGGTAGAAATTTGTCTGGATATCTTATATTAATAGAATCCAAAGCTTCAAAATTTCCACTGGCATAGGTAATTACTATATTATTTTTTCTTATTTGTTCGATGACAGCTTTAATATGTTCGATGTTGTTTTTTGGAGAAATCATGGTCGTGTCGTTGGGTAGTTTTGCAGGTCCCCAATAATTTTTGGCAGTATAGACATGTAAATGCATGTCAATTACCGGGAGATTTCTTAAAGTAGTCTGTCCCAGGCAATTTAGAAAGCTAAAGCTCCAAAACAACAAAATAATTACTTTGCTTTTCATAATAATCTCTTATAAAGTTTAAATCAAAGTGGACTATATTGAGGATAGTATCAAACTAAGAGGTATCGAAATGTTTATTAATAAGTGTAAAGTTATCACCTGTTTAGGATGAATCAAAAAATATTTTCAGTCATGGGACGCATGCCAACTTAATGCTAACGGCCCGGCGGTATGTTTTAGTAGGCGTAACCCGACGCAAGCACCGGGCAGAATCCTGGTACTTTAGCCAGAAGCCCTGAGCGGAGCGAAGGGTCACGGTGCAAGGAGGGTTTGGCACGTGTTTTTGCCGTCCAGGTACAAATTTTATTGAGCATTACGCGTGTCGCGGTACAAAGTTTTATCGGAGCCGAGAGTTTATCCCCCGTTACAAGTTTGGTTGGGAGCACTGGCGCAGTGTCGCGGTACAAAGTTGATCGAAGCCAGAAAACTGTCAAGGTATACTGGAGTTTAATTGTGTGCAGATGCGTGTATCCGGATGCAAGAACCATTTCAAATTTGTCTTGGGAGTAGGAGCTAAGCAAAAACCGTGACAAGCCTATTAAACATACCGTCCGTGTTAGCTGCTGCATTTATTTTATTGTCAAGTTATTGCTGATATTTTAGTCCAGTAGGGGTTTCAGTTAATTTAAAAAATGGAACTTGTGAAAGAATTAGAATTACTCCAGATGAAGCTCGCCCGGAGTAATTTTGATTAATAAAATCTCTTGTTACAAACCCTTCTTTAAGCAGTTTGTTTACTGCCAGTTTAAATATTTCAATTTTTATTTTTCCTTTCTTACCATTTGATGTAATTCGCTGAATCTCACTCCAATCCACTTTAATTATCTCATTTGTGTCGCCATTTACTCTTTTTAATACTTTTCCTTGCAACGGCATTATATACCTCTCCCAAATCAATTCAAATGATACTTTATTTGAAAGTCTCGTGGGTGATGGAGTCAATTCTATTGCCTCAATATTAAGGATTTCGATATTAAGTTTTTTGGCTACTTCAACTGCATCTGGCATAAGTACACCGTTGGTTGCAATAATCGCTTTCGAACAGTCAAAATAGTCTTTTGCTCCATAGAGTTCCATGATCATTTGACGATTCACCTTTCTTGAACCACCTCCAAACATCTTGGCTTGAATTGCAATTTTTTCTTTTCCTTTTGTAGCAAATACATCTACGCCATAGTCTCCACTATATTGGGTTGTCTTGGCTATATACCCTTTTCTGCGAAAATATTCGCAGACCATTTCTTCATAAATCTTTGGATTCATTAGTCTGTAAGGTTTGCAAAAGGTCGTTTGTTATACTTCTGTGAAAATTGTTGTATCAGTGATGACTCTAATGTTCTTGGATCAGAGAATGGAAGAGGTTTCCAGCAGATTAATAGGTCTCTAGAATCTTTTATTTGCCAGATCAATCGACCACCCCAATGTCCAATATTTTTCCCTTGCCCAAATCCCAAATATTGCTTGATCCTTGATTTAAGGGCAGCTGAACTCCTTTCTTTTCCAGCCTTACCAATGTATATCACAATTGAATTATTGATCCAATTATCTTTCAAAAAACTGATTGATACATTTGGATTTTTACCTTTAAAATGTCCACCAGTGCCAACTGACATAAATTGAACAGGTCCATTTTTTAGATAAAGTATAAGATAAACACCTTTAATGTCAGGAATCATTGAATTGTCTATGAAAAGATCACCAATTGTCTTGAATCCGGTAAATCCAATTGTTTTAAGATCGTCTAGGTTGTTGAAATTCATTTGTCTGTTATGTGGTAGATTGTCAATATGTTGCAGCTAACGGCCCGGCAATATGGGGAGGTTGTGTTACCCGACGCAAGCACCGAGCAGGGTCCCGGTACTTTAGCTCCGCCAGCTGGCGGATCACGGTGCAAGGAGGGTATGGCACGTGTTTTTGCCGTCATGGTACAAATTTTATTGCGTGCTGGCGCGATCGCGGTACAAGTTTGATCGGAGCCGGTAACCTATCACGGTACAGGATGTTTGTTAGGGGCACTGGCCCCGCTAAAGCGGGGGTACAAACTGTCTCGGAGCCAGAAATCTGTCACGGTGCAGGATTTTAATTGCGGGCTGATGCGCGTGTCCGGGTGCAGGAACCATTACGAATTTGTCTTGGGAGCAGGAGCAAAAGCAAAAACCGTGACAAACAACTTACCCATATTGTCCGTGTTAGCCGAAGGCGTTTTATTTGTTTCTTTCAAATTCGATAAGTTCTATTGGAGCTCCATTATATTCAATCATCGCGACTTTTATACCTTCAAAGTTTGATTCTGGTTTAGAAATCACGTTAAAGTCATGTGTCGATAGCTCAGAGTCTATGCTGCTTACCTCAAATGCTATGTGAGGCACAGATTGAATTAGCTTGTTAACTGGGCTATCCTTTTCGAATCTCATCCATTCAATGCCGAAAGGACAAGTGGAAAAACCAGAGACATAGAATTTGAACTTTTTAAGGTATATCTCACCTGGCATTTTCTTTTTAGTCGGGATGCCCAAGTGATGGTATTTCCATCCCCATGCAGAGGTTGAAATAGGGAGTTCATGATCCAGTCTCAATTTTTTCATTACTGAATTTGTTTTATAAGCTTGATACTTTAGACGGAATTGTCATGTTAAGCTTTCTCTAGTGTACTGGGAGCTAACCGCTTACGGCTAACGGCCCGGCAATATGGGGAGGTTGTGTTACCCGACGCAAGCACCGTGCAGGGTCCTGGTACTTTAGCTCCGCCAGCTGGCGGATCACGGTGCAAGGAGGGTATGGCGCACTTTTTGCCGTCCAGGTACAAATTTTATTTAGCATTACGAGTGTCGCGGTACAAGTTTTATCGAAGCCGCGAGTTTATCCCCGGCTACAAAGTTGGTGGCGGGCACTGGCCCCGCCTGAGGCGGGGGTACAAGCTATCTCGAAACCAGAAATCTGTCATGGTGCAGGATTTTAATTACGTGCAGATGCGCGTGTCCGAGTGCAACGGCCATTACGAATTTGTCTTGGGTGCAGGAGCAAAAGCAAAAAGTGTGACAAACAACTTACCCATATTGTCCGTGTTAGGCGGAGTTCTTTTTTCTCGAATAGATTTGTATTCGTGTTATTTTTCAGGGATAGGGTATCTAGTTATCGGTCTATCAGTAATAGTAAAGTGTTGATTTAATGTATTATAAAGATCATTATTGAATATACTATCTATATCCTTAATTGATTTTAAACCGAAAACAACCGAGATTGTTAAAGGATCGGCCCTGTATGAGGTATGTCCTTCGTAAAACCCATACCTCATGATATAAAATGGTAACATTTCACTTATATGCAGATGAGTAAGTCTATCAATCAGTAACCTGAAACTATCTTCTGGTAGATTTGAATAACTCTTTTTTAAAAATTCCAATTCCTCTTTGTTAAGATCCCTCCATATATGGATATTGTTTCTGCCTTCTATTTCATCATGAAATATTGATTCCTGATACCCATTTAACCAAATTCTGATAATATTAACTTTATTAGAATTGTAATAAATGGTAGCGGTATCTAACTGTCCTTCCAGATATTCCCCCAGAAGTGCATTCCAGATATGAAATAAAGGTTTTGCCATCTGAGAATGAACCATTCCCATTCTCATAACAATTCTGTTGTCTCCTTTTAATACTGAGATAATATCTTCATCTTCAGCCAGGAATCCCGCATCAGAAAACCGGTTAGGTTTGGAAATAAAATTGATTACTTCAATTGATCTACCAGTAATCATGGTTTTTTTATTCAATTCATCTTCTGAATGTAAACCAGTCTTTCCAAAGGAATTCCACACTTGATCCCCTTTACCATTAAAGTCGTAAAGACAGCTATATATCTCACCTTTTTCCTGTGTGACTGGTAAAACAGAATATTCACCTGTAGCGTTTACGCTAATTATTACTTCTGTGCCATTTTCCAATTTCGATGGAGAAGGGATATCCGGTAAAGTTTTGTATTTTTTGGGATACATTTCAATATCTTGAGAACAGCCATTTGAATAAAAGGAGAGGACTGTTAAGAAAACGACTATTTTCAAAGAGTTAAATCTAGTTCTCATGGGTTCTATTTTTAGCTTGATTTCGATTAGGTGAATGAATCACAATTTAAGACGAAATTACGCCTAACTTAATAGTGTTTTATACACAGTCTTATTAAAGTTTACCCTTAAGGTAGGATTAATTAAATTACCACCTGTCCCTATTTCAATTAATTAAGATTG
>Ga0209253_10002971_pt1 | contig 14970 bp, 14 predicted proteins | sample FrelakmetBRP12BR_FD_187145 | JGI IMG/M metagenome (GOLD analysis project Ga0209253, IMG submission 187145) | Freshwater lake sediment microbial communities from the University of Notre Dame, USA, for methane emissions studies - BRP12 BR (SPAdes)... | ecosystem: Environmental > Aquatic >...
GTCGCGGACGAAGGCCGCGAGGCGCCCGCCGTCGGCCAGGGTGACGCTCGCGCAACCGATGGCGTGGCTGTACTGGTTCGCCTTCATGTAGCGGGCCAGCCCGGCCCACAGCAGCATCAGCGACGGTCCGGAGCGATAGTCCCGGTGCACGCAGGAGCGGCCGAGTTCGGCCATGGTCGGCCGCAGATGATCGAGGCGTCGCAGGTCGAATTCGGAGTCGGAGTAGAGCCGGCCCAAGCGGCGGGCCTGGTGGGGCGGCAGCACGCGATAGGTTCCAACGACGCGGAGAGTTTCCTCGTCGCGCACGACGAGGTGGTCGCAGAACCCATCGAACTCGTCGACGTCCAGTCCTTCACTGCTCTGCAGGCTGGCTCCCAGTTCTTCCGCGAATACCTTGAACCGGAGCCGCTGGGCGTCCTCGACGGTGGCAGGATCGGCGGCCAGCGTCACAGACAGGCGCCCGTGCCGCCATGACGGCGCGGTGTCTTCGGAGCGCGCGCCGGCCTGCGGCAGTTGTCCCCTTTCCATGCATCAGTCTCGCAGTGACGGAGTGCCGTCACCGTATGAGCAATGCATGACACCAGCATGAAGCAGCCCAGGGACGGCCGCTCGTGTGTCGGGGAAGATGACTTACGTGGCCGGACCAGAACGAGACAGAGGTCCGGTAAGGGGCACCTCAGCTCGAGGAAGGCTCTTCGTCTTCGCGCGACTTGTCGCGTCCGGGCAGCCCCGCCAGCACGAGGTCGAACAACTTGATGCGCGCCGCGTAATAGCGGTCGAGCCGCCAGTCCTTGATCAACTCGATCGCCAGTTCGAAGGCCTCCTGGTCGAGTTCGTAGAGGTCGCGCAGCGGGATCTCGCGCTCCTCCCCAAGTGCCTCGACGAGGTCGGCCAGGAAGAACGACGACTTGCGGTTCGGATGCTGCTCCAGGTACTTGCGCACCTGCTTGATGGCGTTCATGGGGGGGGTTCAGTGGAAGAGCTGACGCGACATCTTCCCACGCTGTCGGCCATCGAATGATGACGCACCGATGACATGTTCATGACATGTCATCGGTGCGCTGAGGACACGGTCGCTCCGGGCAACCGCTCTCAGGTTCGGGGGATCCGAGGTCAGCGCTTCTGGGGCGGCAGCAGCACGCGATCGATGACTTGGACCACGCCGTTGCTGGCTGGCCTGTCGGCACCGGTCACCATCGCTTCTTCGGCCGTGACGAAGGTTCCGGCGCGGGATAGCGGCAGGTCAGCGCCGTTGACCGTCTTCACGTTGCCCGGCTTGACGTCGGCCACGTTCAGCTTCATCGGCACGACGTGGAAGGTCAGCACGCTCTTCAGCAGGTCCTTGCTCGTCGCCAGTTCGCCCATCGTCTTCGCCGGCACCGCCTTGAACGCGTCGTTGGTGGGAGCGAAGACCGTGAAGGGCCCGGCACCGGCCAGGGTCTCGGCCAGCCCGGCCTCCTTGATCAACCCGCTGAGGGTCGACAGGTTGGGATCCGAGGCGATGACCTGGGTGACGGTTTGCGGCTGCATCGAGGCGCAACCCATCAGGGAAATCGACAGCAGACTGAGCAGCAACGCTCGGCGATTCATTTCTTCTCCTCTTGCAAGACTGCGGCCGCAGGGGGTCGAGGCCGCGGAACAGCGAAACGCTAAGGCTCCCGAATGACAGACGCATGACAGACGCGGCACCTCGTGTGACCGCGAATCGAGGCTTCAGGCCAGTTCCGGGCCGAGCGCTGCGCGCAGGATCGGCTCCGCGTCGCCGTTGGACTCGCGGTGACTGATCCAGACGACGGCCCCCTTCCTGACGGGCCAGTCGCGTTCCCTTCCGGCGAGCAGGCGACTGGCGACCCGCCCCAGCGACGGCTGATGACCGACCACCACGAGCGTCCCCTTGCCGATGGGCCATCCAACGGCGTCGAGTATCTCGTCCACGGTCGCCGCCGACGCCAGCAATTCGACGGTCTTGATCTTGCGATGGGATATCTCCGCGAGGGCCTGCGCCGTCTGCTGAGCGCGCTTGGCGGGACTCGACAGGATCTTCGCGGTATCGGGGAGACGGTTGTGCAGCCATTCGGCGACACGCCTTGCCTGCTTCTCGCCCTTCGGTGTCAGCTTGCGCCCCTCATCGGGCTCGCCCGACTCCGCTTCGGCGTGACGCCACAGCACGAGGTCCATCAGCCGGCTCCCATGCTCTCGGCGAGCTCGGCGAGCAGACGATGCTGCGCGCAACTGCCCTGCCTGGACCGCCGCGGCGCGCGGTACCGGCCATCCGCGCCGAGTGTCCACGCTTCCATCGTGTCGTCGAGGTATGGCTTGAGTCCTTCGGCCAGGACGCGCTTCGCGAGCTTCGGATCCAGCACGGGCCAGGCGATCTCGATGCGGCGGAACAGGTTGCGTCCCATCCAGTCGGCGCTCGACAGGTACACCAGCGGATCGCCGCCGTTCTCGAAGTAGTAGATCCGGTGATGCTCGAGGAACCGGCCGACGATCGAGCGGACCTTGATGCTTTCCGAGAGGCCTTTCACCCCGGGACGCAGCGCGCACGCGCCGCGAACGACGAGGTCGATCCTGACTCCGGCCTGCGATGCCGCATACAGCGCGTCGATCGTCGCTTCGTCCGTCAGCGAGTTCATCTTCGCGATGACCCGCGCCGGCTTGCCGGCCGTAGCGGCGGCGACTTCGTTGCCGAGCGCCTTCAGCAGATTGCGGTGGAGGGTGAACGGCGCCAGCCACAGGTGCTTCAGGCGCTCGACCTTCGTCAGGCTTGTCAGGTGCATGAACACCTTGTCCACGTCCGCGCAGATCTCCGGATTGGCGGTCAGCATCCCGAAGTCGGTGTACAGCTTCGCCGTGATCGAGTGGTAATTGCCCGTCCCGAGATGGACATACGGCACGAGCGCAGGCCGGCCTTCCACCACTTCCCGGCGCAGCACCTGTGTTGCCTTGCCGTGCGTCTTCAGGCCCATGACGCCATACACGACCTGCGCACCGACGGCTTCGAGGCGCTCGGCGAGGTTGATGTTCGCTTCCTCGTCGAAGCGGGCCTTCAGTTCGACCACCGCGGTGACTTCCTTGCCGCGGCGGGCGGCCTCCTCCAGCAGGTCGACGACCGTGGAACTGATGCCGGTCCGGTACAGCGTCATCCGGATCGCCGCGACCGCCGGATCGGTTCCCGCCTGTCGCAGGAACTCGGTCACCGGCTCGAAGCTCTCGTAAGGGTGATGCAGCAGCAGGTCGCCCTGCTTCAGCGCGGAAAAGATGTCGGCGCCGCGGGGAAGCCTGGCGGGCCATGCGGGCAGGAAGGGCGGCCAGCGCAGCTCGGCTTGCGTCAGGTGATCGACGAGCTGGTTCAGCCGCACGAGGTTGACCGGACCGTCGACGCGGAACACGGCCTCCTCCGGCAACTGGAACTGGTCTCGCAGCAGTTGCTGCAGCGGTTGAGGACAGGTTTGCCGCACTTCGAGTCGAACCGCATTGCCGAAGTGGCGTTGCGTCAGTTCCATTCGCATCGCCTGGCGCAGGTTGCGCACTTCCTGTTCGTCGACGGTGAGATCCGAGTCGCGCGTCACGCGGAACTGCGAAAACCCCGTGACCTGGCGGCCCGGAAACAGGTCCTGCAGGTGCGCGCGTATCGCCGATGTGAGCAGCACGAATGCCGTCCTGCCGCCGGCAAGCGCGTCCGGCACGGGAATCACGCGCGGCAGGACACGCGGGACCTTCAGGATCGCCGTGGCGGACGGACGGCCGAAGGCGTCCTTGCCCTCCAGCTGCAGGATGAAGTTCAGCGACTTGTTGAGCACCTGCGGAAACGGATGCGACGGGTCGAGCCCGATCGGCGAGAGCAGGGGACGCACTTCGCGTTGCACGTAGTCGCGTACCCACTCCCGCTGCTCCGGCGAGCGCTGCGCATGGTTGACGATGACGACGCCGCGCTCCTCGAGCGCCGGAGTGATGACTTCGTTGAACAGCCCATACTGCCTGCGCACGAGGCGGTGCGCGCGCGCCAGTATGCTGCGATAGACGTTCGCCGAGGGCCCGGTCCGTTCCGTCCGGACCTCCTCGGTCAGGTCGGACAACCGCACTTCGAAGAACTCGTCCAGGTTGGAAGAGACGATGCAGATGTAGCGCAGTCGCTCGGCCAGGGGAACGTCCTCTCGCGTGGCCATGGCGAGCACGCGCTCGTTGAACGCCAGCAGCGACAATTCGCGATCGAGGTAGGTATCCGGATTGGCGGCCGACACGGCGGAATGTGAAACCTTGTGCTCGGCGGGCACACTAGGCGGCGGGTGTGACAGGTGCGTGACACGGCGCCCTGGACGGAGTGCGCCGAGGGCGGCATTCGAGGGTTTTTTCAGTCTGCGTGTAACCGAGCGGTCATATCCGGTTCCTACACTCCCGTCGTTCAAAACTATTGCGTCCTGACTCGAGAGGTGCATGCAATGAAGATCATCGGATTGAAGACCGCGTTCGCCGGCCTTCTGGTCGCCGCGACCGCCACGAGCGCGCTCGCACAACAGGTCACGGGCGCGGGTGCGACCTTCCCGGCGCCGCTTTACGCCAAGTGGGCCGATGCCTACAACAAGGCGACCGGCGTGCGGGTCAACTACCAGTCCGTGGGCTCCGGCGCCGGGCTGCGCCAGATCCGCGGCAAGACCGTCGACTTCGGCGCGTCCGACATGCCGTTGACCGACGAGGAACTGGCCAAGGACGGCCTGATCCAGTTTCCGACGGTCATCGGGGGCGTTGTGCCGGTGCTCAACGTCGCCGGCATCGGCACGCGCCAGCTGCGCCTGACCGGTCCGGTCCTCGGGGACATCTATCTCGGCAAGATCACGAAGTGGAACGATCCGGCGATCGTCGCGCTGAACCCGGGCCTGAAGCTGCCGGACGCGCAGATCGCCGTGGTGCGCCGGGCCGACGGTTCGGGCACGACGTTCATCTTCACCAATTACCTGTCGAAGGTGAACCCGGAGTGGAAGGCGAAAGTCGGCGAAGGCACCGCGGTCAACTGGCCGACCGGCGCGGGTGGCAAGGGCAACGAGGGCGTCTCGGCCTTCGTGCAGCGCCTGCCGAATTCGATCGGTTATGTCGAATACGCCTACGCCAAGCAGAACAAGCTCGCGTACGCGCTGATGCAGAACTCGAGCGGCAACTTCGTCGCGCCTGAGGACACCTCGTTCAAGGCGGCCGCGGCCGGCGCGGACTGGAATCGGTCCTTCTACCAGATCCTGACGAACCAGCCCGGCAAGGACGCGTGGCCGATCACCGGCGCGACGTTCATCATGATGCACTCGAAGCAGGACAAGCCGCAGCAGGCCACACAGGCCCTGCGCTTCTTCGACTGGGCCTTCGCCAACGGCGACAAGATGTCGGACGAGCTCGATTACGTCCCGCTGCCGCAGCCGGTCGAGGACATGATCCGCCAGCAGTGGGGCAAGATCGCGGACGGTTCCGGCAAGCCGGTCGGCTTCAAGTAAGCAACCAGCAAGGCCCGGGCTCTCGAACCCGGGCCTGCGCATTCCAGCCACACTCGCGCTCCCGTCGGGGGCGCGTATCCCGGGGAGACGCCCGTTGGACGCTACACTTCCCGCCTCGTCCGCACGCCACGAAAACGCCACGATGCAGATGCCCGAGCAACCGCCTGTGCGAAGGGCGGGGACGCTGGGAGATGTCGTCTTCGCCGTCCTGACGCGTGGGGCGGCGATCCTGACGCTCCTGATGCTGCTGGGCATCATCATTTCGCTGTTCGTCGGCGCCTGGCCGTCGATCAGCCACTTCGGCCTGCCCTTCCTCTGGACCTCCGAGTGGGATCCGGTGCAGGAAAAGTTCGGCGGCCTGGTGATGATCTACGGAACCGTGGCCACGTCGATCATCGCGTTGATCATCGCCGTCCCGGTCAGCTTCGGCATCGCGCTGTTCCTCACCGAACTGTCCCCGAAGTGGCTCAAGCGGCCACTCGGCACCGCGATCGAACTGCTGGCGGCGATCCCGTCGATCGTCTACGGCATGTGGGGCCTACTGGTGTTCTCGCCGCTGCTGGCGACTTACGTCCAGCAGCCGCTGCAACGCGCCTTCGGCGACGTGCCGGTGCTCGGCGCGCTCTTCTCGGGCGCCCCCGTCGGCATCGGCATCCTGTCCGCCGGGATCATCCTCGCCATCATGATCATCCCTTTCATCGCGGCTGTGATGCGCGACGTCTTCGAGGTCACCCCGGCCCTGCTCAAGGAGTCGGCGTACGGATTGGGTTCGACGACCTGGGAAGTCGTGTCGCGCGTGGTCCTTCCGTACACCAAGGCCGGCGTCATCGGCGGCATCATGCTCGGGCTGGGCCGAGCGCTGGGCGAAACGATGGCCGTCACCTTCGTCATCGGCAACTTCAACCAGCTCGATTCGCTTTCGCTGTTCGAAGCCGCGAACTCGATCACGTCGGCGCTCGCCAATGAGTTTGCCGAGGCAACGCCGGGCCTGCACGAGGCTTCGCTGATCTATCTCGGCCTGGTCCTGTTCCTGATCACGTTCATCGTTCTCGCGCTGTCGAAACTGCTGCTGATGCAGCTGCAGCGCGGGGAGGGCAAGGGCACATGAGCACGACGGCCATCCCGCCCGACCGGGCCGATTACCGGCTGCCGCTGCATCGCCGGCGCAAGCTCGTCAACGCCATTGCACTGGCGCTTTCGCTGGCAGCGATGGCCTTCGGCCTCGTCTGGCTGATCTGGATCCTGTGGGACACGCTGCTGCTCGGCGTCAAGGGCCTGGCCTTTGCCACCTTTACCGAGTCCACTCCGCCACCGAACGCCGAGGAAGGCGGACTGGCGAACGCCATCGTCGGATCCCTGATCATGGTCACGGCGGCCACGGCGCTCGCGACCCCGGTGGGGATCCTGGCCGGCATCTACCTCGCCGAGTACGGCCGCCGCGGGTGGCTGGGCCAGGTGACGCGCTTCATCAACGACATCCTTCTGTCGGCGCCGTCGATTGTGATCGGGCTGTTCGTGTACGCGGTCGTGGTCGCCCAGACTCGCACGTTCTCGGGCTACGCGGGCGTTCTCGCGCTGGCGCTCATCGTGGTGCCGGTGGTCGTGCGAACGACCGAGAACATGCTGGCGCTGATCCCGGACACGTTGCGCGAGGCCGCGGTGGCGCTGGGCGCGCCCAAGTGGGTGATGATCATGCGCGTCACCTTGAAGGCCGCGCGTGCGGGCGTCGTCACCGGCGTGCTGCTGGCGCTGGCGCGGATCGCAGGCGAGACGGCGCCGCTGCTCTTCACCGCGCTGTCCAACCAGTTCTTCAGCCTGGATTTCGGGCAGCCGATGGCCAACCTGCCGGTCACCATCTTCAAGTTCGCCATGAGCCCGTTCACCAACTGGCAGGAGCTGGCGTGGGCGGGCGTCTTCCTGATCACCCTCGGCGTGCTCGCGTTGAACATCCTCGCGCGCGTGCTGTTCCGGCAAAAGAACTGACGAGAATTCCCGATGGAAACAGCTTCGCACACGACGAGCCTCGCCAAAGAGCGCATCAAGATGGATGTGCAGAACCTGAACTTCTACTACGGGAAGTTCCAGGCACTGAAGTCCATCACGCTCCGCATCCCGGAGAAGAAGGTCACGGCCTTCATCGGTCCGTCCGGATGCGGCAAGTCCACGCTGTTGCGCGTGTTCAACCGGATGTTCGAGCTCTACCCCGAGCAGCGCGCCGAAGGCGAGGTCAAGGTCGACGGCGAGAACATCCTGACCAGCAAGGAGGACGTCGCGCTGGTCCGCGCCAAGATCGGCATGATCTTCCAGAAGCCGACACCGTTCCCCATGTCGATCTACGACAACATCGCGTTCGGGGTGCGCCTGTTCGAAAGCCTCTCGCGCTCGGCCATGGACGACCGGGTGGAGTGGGCCCTGAAGAAGGCGGCGCTGTGGAACGAGGCGAAGGACAAGCTTGGACAGAGCGGCACCAGCCTCTCTGGAGGCCAGCAGCAGCGGCTGTGCATCGCGCGCGGCATCGCCGTGAAGCCAGAGATCATCCTGTTCGACGAGCCGTGCTCGGCGCTCGACCCGATCTCCACGGCGAAGATCGAGGAACTGATCGACGAACTGAAGCACGACTACACGGTGGCGATCGTCACCCACAACATGCAGCAGGCCGCGCGCGTGTCCGACTACACGGCGTACATGTATCTTGGCGAAATGATCGAGTTCGGCGACACCGACCAGATCTTCGTCAAGCCGGCGCGCAAGGAAACCGAGGACTACATCACCGGCCGATTCGGCTGAACGGGGAACAGATGGTGAGCGGCGACCATTCGATGCGGAAGTACGACGAGGAACTCGAGGCGATTCGCTCTCGCGTCCTGCACATGGGCGGGCTCGTCGAGTCCCAGGTGAGGACCGCTCTCGCGGCATTCGAGAAGGGCGACCTCGAGCTCGCTCAGCAGGCGATCGATGCCGACCGCCGGGTGAACGAACTCGAGCTCGAACTCGACCAGATGGTGATCCACGTGATCGCGCGCAGGCAGCCGACCGCGGGCGACCTGCGGATGATCATCGGCACCGCCAAGGCGATCGTGGACATCGAGCGCATCGGGGACGAAGCGACCAAGATCGCTCGCGCCGTGAAGTGGCTGCACGAGAAGGGCGCCGGCACGAGGATGCACCGGGTACCCGACGTTCAGCACTTGGGGGAGATCGCCGTGTCGATGCTGCGTCGGACCCTGGACGCCTTCGCCCGCATGGACGTGGCGGCCGCCGCATCGATCATCAAGGACGACCGGGGCGTGGACGACCGCTTCCGCGCGATCCTGCGCCAGCTGATCACGTTCATGATGGAAGATCCGCGCACGATTTCCTCCTCGCTCGACATTGTCTGGGCCGCCAAGGCGATCGAGCGCATCGGCGACCATGCGAAGAACATCGCCGAGTTCATCATCTTCATCTCGCAGGGCGTCGACATGCGGCACATGACGCCGGATGAGGTCGAACGCGCACTGGCGCGGGGATAGATGTCGGCAACGATTCTCGTAGTCGAAGACGAACCCTCGATCCAGGAACTCGTCGCCTACGCGTGCCGCACCAGCGGCTTCGAGGTGCGGCGCTCCGACAGCGTGAGGTCGGCACGCGACGCGGTGGCCGGGGCGCTGCCCGACCTCGTGTTGCTCGACTGGATGCTGCCCGACCGGCCCGGCATCGACTTCCTCCGTGAGCTGCGCGGCCAGGAACGGACCAAGGGGCTGCCGGTGATCATGCTGACGGCCAAGGGCAACGAGGCCGACAAGGTGGCGGGACTGGACGCCGGTGCGGACGACTATGTCGTCAAGCCGTTCTCCCCGCGCGAGCTCGTCTCGCGGATACGCGCGGTCTTCCGTCGTCGCGCCCCGCAGCTTGCAGGCGAGGTCCTCGAATACGGGCCGTTGAAGCTGGACTCGGCGCGGCACGAGCTGACCGCGGCAGGCGGACCGGTCAAGATGGGGCTGGCCGAATTCAAGCTGCTGGCGTTCTTCATGGCGCAGCCCGATCGAGTGTTCACCCGCGCGCAACTGCTCGACGGCGTGTGGGGCGATCACGTGTTCATCGAAGAGCGCACCGTCGACGTGCACATGCTGCGCTTGCGCAAGGCACTGGCCCCGCACGGCCTCCAGCACCTGATCCAGACCGTCCGCGGGCTGGGATACCGACTGTCCCTGCGCGCCGAAAGGTAGCGACGCAATGTCAGGCCAGTCACCCGACCGTCTCGCGATCCTGGCGCCGGCCTTCGCGCGCGTCGTGGTATTGACGGCCCTCGCAGTTGGCATCGGCTGGTTGTTCGGCGCGAAAGCAGGCCTGTGGGCCGAGGTGATCGGTCTCGGGATCCTCCTCTCCGTGCACCTGTACTACTCGAGCCTGCTCGCCCGCTGGCTGGAGCACCAGCGCCTCGAGGACCTGCCGAACGGCTGGGGCATCTGGGCGGACGTCTTCGCGCGGCTGTATCGCGCCAGGCGCATGACCGAGTTGAACGAGCGCCGTCTCCAGGACAACGAGGAGCGGTTCAGCCGGACCATCAGCGCGCTGCCGGAAGGGATCGTCCTCATCGACCTGTCCCTGCAGATCGAGTGGTGCAACCCGGTGGCGGAGCAGCACCTCGGCGTGTCCCTGACCGGTGATCACGGCATGCGGATCACCAACCTCGTGCGCGATCCGGCGTTCGTCAGCTTCCTGACGTCCGGCCAGTACGAGACGCCTCTGGAGTTCCAGCCGATGGCGCGGCCGAACATCGCGCTGGAGTTGCGCGTCATCGAGGTCGAGCGCACCCGCCTGATGGTGATATCGCGCGACATCACGCAGCGCGAACAGGTCGATGCGATGCGCCGCGATTTCATCGCGAACGTCTCCCACGAGCTGCGCACCCCGCTCACGGTCGTCAACGGATTCATGGAGATGCTGATCGACGCGCATCCGGAGGACGAGGCGACGCGCCAGCACCACCTGAAGCTCATGCAGGAGCAGGCGCAGCGGATGTCGCGGCTGGTCGAGGACCTGCTCACGCTGTCGCGGCTGGAGTCGAGCGAGAGTTCGCTGGTGGAGGAGAGCGTCGACGTGCATCTGCTGATGAGCGAAGTTGCCGACGAAGCGCGGGTTCTCTCGGGCGGGCGCCACCGGGTCGAGGTCAGGCCGGCAAAGGCGTTCCTGCGCGGAAACCGCGAGGAACTGCGCAGCGCTTTCGGCAACCTGGTGTCGAACGCGATCCGCTACACCCCTGAGGGCGGGCGCATCACGCTCGCCTGGTCGAGCCGCGAAGACGGTGACGGACGCTTCGAGGTGCAGGACACCGGCATCGGTGTCGCGCCGGAGCACATCTCGCGCCTCACGGAGCGTTTCTACCGCGTCGACAAGAGCCGCTCCAGGGAGACCGGCGGCACCGGCCTCGGTCTTGCGATCGTGAAGCACGTGCTGCTGCGTCACGATGCCAGGCTCGACATCGAGTCCGACGTCGGAAAGGGCAGCACGTTCTCCGCCGTGTTCCCGGCGTCGCGCATCGTCAGTCCGAAGCAGGAGACGGCCAAGGCTGCTTAACTCCAGGAGTCCGGCCGCTCTCAGGCCGCCGGCACACGCAGCAACGCCTGTCCCATCCGCACCGTGGCGCCCGGCAGGATTCCGCCGGCGATCCGGAAGCCGCACGGCGCGAACACGAGGATGGTCGAGCCGTGCTGGAACCAGCCCATCTCGTGCCCCTTCCCGAAATTCACGTCGCAGTCGAACTCATGCGGACCGCGATGGCGCGGATGCAGCAGCGGTTCGATGAAGTGCAATCGCAGGCTGGCGACCAGCACCGCGGCGACGGGCACGATCGCCAGCGGCCAGCCGCCGCGATCCAGGCGCGCGCGGATGACCGCCCGCTCGTTGCGGCAGAAGACGCGCTCGATGCGGGCAAGCGTGGGCGGGTTCACGTTCCAGACGTCGCCGGGGAAATGCGTCACGTGCGAAACACGGCAGTCGTGCGGGGCGTGGAAGCGGTGATACATGCTGGATGTGAGTCGCAGCGTCGCGTAGGTTCCTGAGGCGAAGTGTCGCGCCAGCGCGGCGTCGCCGAGCAGTTCATCGAGCGAGTAACGCGTGCCCTTCGCCTGCAGCGCCATCCCCTCTACCACCGTGCCGCAGGCGCCGACGATGGCGTCGCAGGGGCTGACGAGGACGTCGGCATCCGGATCCACCGGGCGCGCGCCATCCATCAGCTCGCGCGTGAAGCAGTCGTGCAGGCTGCGGAACGAAGTCTTGCGCGCGTCCGACAGGTCGAGGTCCGCGAACAGCTTCCACGCGGCGATCGACGCATCGCGCACGAGCGGCTGTTCGATCTGGCTGAACCACCCCATCAAGCGAGTCAGGGTCGCCCGGGGAATGCGGTTCGTCAGCGCGAAGTTGAGCGGTTCGTTCCGCACCAGCGCCTGGACGAGTGTGCGGAGATTCACGGTGCTGTCATCCCGTTCCGGTAACCAGCGGCTGTCGCTCTCACCTGGTCGTCACGATGATCCAGTCGCCGATAGTCGCCACCGCCGTTCTCGTCCTGCTGGCCCTCGCCGCTCCCGCCGCGTGGCGCCGGATTCAACTGTCCCGCGCCAAGCACCGGTCGCTCGCCGGTCACTCGCGGCTCGCGCGCCGCGTCGCGCGGCTCGTTCCCTTCTACGCGCACGACGGTGACCGCTTCTTCGATTCGGACGGCGCGCCGGCCGAGGTCGCGGCGACGCGGCGCCGCGCGCTGAGCCGGCTCTCCGCGCAGTTCGCCTCGCGATTCGCCCGCTCGATCGCCGCCACCCGTGCGGCCGCGCAGGGAATCTCGGACCTGCAGTTCACCGCGAGGTACCGCGTTCCGTTCCAGTACGCCGAGGTCGTTCGCAGCGCGCTGCCGACCGGCGCGTTCGTGGCACGGTCCGAGGGTGTCCGCGTCTACGACCTCGACGGCAACGAGTTCTTCGACCTGACCGGCTCGTACGGCGTCAATCTGTTCGGCCACGACTTCTACAAGGAGTGCATCGAGGAGGGCGCGGCGAGGGTCCGCGGCCTCGGGCCGGTCCTCGGGGCGCTGCACCCGTGCGTGGCCTCCAACGTCGAGCGGCTGCGCGCGATCTCCGGGCTCGACGAAGTGTCGTTCCACATGTCCGGCACCGAGGCTGTCATGCAGGCGGTCCGGCTGGCCCGCTATCACACGCGCCGGTCGCACCTCGTCCGCTTCTGCGGTTCCTATCACGGCTGGTGGGAGGACGTGCAGCCCGGAGTCGGCAATCCGCTGCCGCCGGGCCGCACCTACACGCTGAAGGACATGCACGCGGGCTCGCTGCGCGTGCTGCGGAGCCGCCGCGACATCGCCTGCGTGCTGGTCAATCCGCTGCAGGCGCTGCATCCGAATGCCGGCGCGCCGGCCGACTCCGCGCTGGTGGACAGCGGGCGCGCCGCGCACTTCGACCGCGCGGCGTACTCCGCGTGGCTGCACGAGCTGCGCGCGGTCTGCAGCGAGCGCGGCATCGTCCTGATTTTCGACGAAGTGTTCGTCGGATTCCGCCTCGCTCCGGGTGGCGCGCAGGAGTACTTCGGCGTGCACGCCGACATGGTGACCTACGGCAAGACGCTGGGCGGTGGATATCCGGTCGGCGTCCTGTGCGGCCGGGCGGACCTGATGAAGCGCTTCCGCGAGGACCGGCCCGCCGACATCTGCTTCGCGCGCGGCACCTTCAATTCCCATCCGTATGTGATGGGAGCGATGCAGGTCTTCCTCGAACGTCTCGACACACCGGAGGTGAACGCGCTCTATGCCGGGCTCGACGAGCGCTGGAACACGCGCGCCGAACGCATGAACGACCGGCTCGCCGGGGCCGGGATGCCGGTCCGCGTCGCGAACCTCTCCAGCATCTGGACCATCTGCTACACGCAACCCGGCAGGTACAACTGGATGTTCCAGTACTACCTCCGCGCCGAAGGAATCGCGCTGAGCTGGGTGGGCACCGGACGCCTCATCTTCAGCCTGGACTACACCGACGCGGACTTCGACGAAGTGGTCGAGCGCGTGGTCCGTGCCGGCGCGCGGATGCTGGCCGACGGCTGGTGGTGGCACGATGGCCGGCTGACGAACAAGGCGATCAGGCGCGCTGTCCTGCGGGAGATCCTGGCCGCGCTCGCACCTGGGCGCCTTCGCAGGTTCTTTCCGCCCGCTGTGGTGACGCCGGCGCTCAGCCGCGTTGATGATCCGGCGACGGGTCGATCAGCCGTCCCTGCAGCAGATGGAGCGGCGCGCGGTAGTACAGCTTGATGTCGTGGAACGGGTCCGTCAGGATCTTCGTCATCCACGCGAGGCCCGCCTGCACGCCCTGCAGGAAGAACAGGTGCACGGTCCGGAACAGCAGGCCGGCCACGCCGATCGCGAGCCACATCCAGCCGACCTGGTCGATCCGCTCGCGCATCGACTGGGCAGGCTCGAAGATCCCGAGCAGCGTCGGGTCGGCAAGAAGCAGCAGCGGCGAGGCCGCCCAGATCGACAGCAGCACCACCTTGCGGCGCAGGTTGTAGCCGACCTTGATCTCCTCCTTGTACTCGTGCGTCGCCTGGTTGAGTTCGTCGTAGCCCTTCGGCTCGAAGAAGAAGTGGCCGGCCTGGCGGCTCGTCATCGCGAGCAGCCACCCGACCAGCGCGGCGGCCACCGGGTTGGTGAACAGCAGCGCGTAGGCGCACAGGAAGGAGAGGGCGCTGACGAGGTGCAGCGCCTGGTTGATCGTGCTGTGGTGGTAGTAGCGGTGGTCGTCGATGCGCTGTGTCTCGAGCGTCTGCAGAAATCCCTTCACGGATCCCTCCTGGTCGAATTCGCGCGAAGTAGACGCGGAAGGGATGACCTCAACGTGACAGGGACCGTGAAATGCCGGTGACGCGAAGCGGTCGTCGATCGGTCATCGTGCTGTTGCGAAACTGCGGCAGGATGCCGCGCCATGCGATCGGGAATCGAGCCTTCGATACAGGTGGATGAGTACCCGGCGGCGCGGCAATCGCTGCGCGTCGCCGTCGTCACCGAAACCTACCCTCCCGAAGTGAACGGCGTCGCCGCCACCATCGCGAGCTTCGTGCACGGGCTGCGCAGCCGCAACCACGTCGTGCAGGTCGTCAGGCCGCGCCAGTCGACGGAAGCCGACGCCGCCGACAGCGATCACCAGGTGCTGACCACGGGAGTTCCGATCCCGCGCTATCCGCACCTGAAGATGGGACTGCCCTCGAAGCGCGCCCTGGTGAACCTGTGGAAGCTGCGCCGGCCGGACGTCGTCCACGTCGTCACGGAAGGACCGCTTGGCTGGTCTGCCGTCCAGGCCGCGGCGACGCTGCGGCTACCGGTCTGCTCCGACTTCCGGACCAACTTCCACAGCTACAGCCGGCACTACGGCATCGGCTGGCTGCAGCGGCCGATCCTTGCGTACCTGCGGAAGTTCCACAACAGGACGCAGGTGACGATGGTGCCGACCGAGAGCCTGCA
>Ga0209253_10002972_pt1 | contig 14967 bp, 10 predicted proteins | sample FrelakmetBRP12BR_FD_187145 | JGI IMG/M metagenome (GOLD analysis project Ga0209253, IMG submission 187145) | Freshwater lake sediment microbial communities from the University of Notre Dame, USA, for methane emissions studies - BRP12 BR (SPAdes)... | ecosystem: Environmental > Aquatic >...
GGTCTCTCCGCGGGTACATTCGTAGAGACGAGGCAACTTTTGCTATTGGCATAAGCGGGGGTGACTGCCGTTGCTTCGGGACCCTTTCGGCGAGAGTGTGCAACGTGATGAGGTGTTTGTGAGACCCTCTCTCTTGTCATTCTGAAACGGGCGCCCCGGCCACTGGTCGGGGCGCGGCCGATCTGACTGAGTGAACGAGTTAGAGGAATGGGTGCTGCTCGACAGGGTCTATTGACCTGAGGTCCGCGCCTTCTCGGCGACGATTTCGCTTGCCGCGGCAAGTGTCTTCAACCCGGCGGCTCCCTCGATGGCTTTCATTGCCATTCCCTGGACTTGCGCCTGGGCGGCCGACAATTGCTTTGCAAGTTGGTCGATCTGTGCGGTCTGACGGGAGACCGTCTCTTCCAGAGATTTGATCCGGAGGGCTGCGAGCTTCTTGTCGGCTTCCGTTTCCTTCTGCAGCAATCTCGACTCGATCTCCGCCTGTTTCTTCGCTTCAGCGCGGGCGGCCTGCTCTGCGTGTGCAATGGCCTCGGAGAGCTTCTGTGGAAACAGCCCGACGGTTTTCTTCATGTCTTCGAATTCCGATTCCTTTTCCGCCAGGGTGCTTCTTCGCTCTGTCAGCTCTTTTTCGAGTGCAGCCCGTTGCTCCGCCAGCTTTTTCTGAAGCGCCGCCTGTTGTTCGGCGTACGCATCAACGTCCTTCCTGCGCGCGACGGAAAGCCGGTAGCTGTACTCCTCTTCGTCGCGCTCACGTTCCTTTTTCCGCGCAGCATCGTGTTCTGCCTGCTCCCTTTTCCAATCCTCGCGTTTCCGTGTCATGTCGGATTCGAAGGCGGACTGTTTCGCCGCGATTTCCTCCTCGAGCGCTGCTTTCCGCTCGGCCTGGATTTCGAGCACGCCTTTGAGGGAGACTAATGTAGCGTCGATATCGTGAAGCTCCTTTAGACGCATGGATTCTATCTCGATGGCTTTTTGCAGCTCCCCGAGTTTCTCTGACTCCGCGACAAGTCGCTGCGAGAGTTCCGACAGGGTTCTGCCGACATTCAGGTTGAGTTCGGTGATCCCTTTGACTATGGCCTCAGCCGTGTAACCAGTGGCTTTCCCCACAAGGGCCTTTTGTGTTGCCTTCTTGATCTCTGTCGCCTTCTCTTCCGTTTCCTGGCCGGCTGCGTGAAGAGCGGGTACGAGAGCGGCGAATTCTTCCTGGGCGGTTGCCTTAGCAACCTTTGCGGATCTGCGTGTTTTTGCCATATTTTCACCCCGTGTCCGGGGTCTCGTTGAGGTGATTGAAAAGAGTCCACAGGTAGGATGCTTCCGCGGCAAGGTAGGAGGTGGCTAGACCAAAGTCAACTCCTCTTCCCGCAGGCTTGGCCCAATGTCGCATGTACAGAAGACAGACTTCAATAGTAGCCTACCCATTGGGCCGCTCCGGCGACTGCAAGGTGAACGCCAACTGGTCCTGCCATCGTTTGCTGCGGGTCGTTCGCACGGATCGCTCTACGGAAGAAACATGGTAGGCGTTGACTGTTGATATTCCATTCTTTGGCATTGTGGTGAGGGGGACATTTTTGTATGTTTACTATTGATAGAGATCGGAGAAGAAATGCCCCTGCTCATTGATGTTGCCACCGCTTCCCCTCCGTACCGGGTGTCACAGGCGCGTGCTGCGGAGGAGTTGAAGAAGCGGATGGGGGGGCGTGCCGCCGTTGTCCGGATGATTGATGCTGCAGCCTCCCGGTCCGGGATCGCCACCCGTACGGTAGTGGTTCCGGATGCTGAAGCCGACGTTGGCCAGCGTTTCTATCCTCCATCCCCCGACATCCCCGCTCCCGACACGCGGCAACGCATGCAGCTTTACAAGGAGTGGTCTTCGCAGCTCACGGTCCGGGCGGCTTCCGCATTGCTGCAGGCGACCGGGACAGACCCCTCGACCATCACGCGACTCATTACGGTCTCGTGTACCGGCTTCTCCGCGCCCAATTTCGATTACGATCTTATCATGTCCCTCGGCCTTCCCCCGCATGTCCAGCGAACACACATCGGGTTCATGGGATGCGCGGCCGCGGTGGTCGGATTCACCTCTGCGCTGGAAGCGCTGCAGAGTGCCGGCGGCAGCAACACAAAGGTCCTCCTTGTCGCGATCGAACTCTGCAGTCTCCATATGCAGACGGAGCCCACGCGGGACAATATTCTGGCAAACATGATTTTCGCCGATGGTTGCGGCGCCGCGCTTTTCGCGAACGAGTCGGCGTCTCCGGCGAGCGCACGTTTAGTGGAAACCCATTCGCTGCTCTTCCCGGCGTCGAAACATTTCATGGGGTGGGAGATCGGCAACCACGGTTTCGAGATGATGCTGTCGTCGGAACTGCCCGATGCCATAGCGGGACAGGCGGTCCCTGCTGCAAAGGCAATCATGCATCGTATGGGATTGCAGCCGGGTGACATACGCTTCTGGGCGCTCCACCCCGGCGGGCGCGCGATCATTGATGCCCTCCACAGTGGCTTGGGTCTGACCGACGATCAGGTCGCTCCGTCACGCACCGTCTTGCAGGACTACGGCAATATGTCGTCCGCGTCGATCCTGTTCGTCCTGAAGGAGATTTTCTGCCGCAGCCGTCTGCAGCCCGACGACTGGCTCTGCGCGATCGCCTTTGGCCCCGGTCTTAGCATGGAGATGGCGTTTTTCCAGGGTGTCTGATGATCGGTCCGCGAAGAAGCACACCTGAATTGATGGACGACCCCGCGGTTAATGATGGGAACGTCGACCGGGCGCTGAAAGAGCTCTCGGTGATCAACCGTTGGCTCGGCGGGTATCGTGTCTCACGCCTGGGTGTCGGTCGCCTCAGCAGCTTTTTGCCTCCGAACCGGCCCGTCACCGTGCTCGACATCGGGGCAGGTGGATCCGATCTTGCGAAAGCCCTTGCACCGCTCGGCCGACGATTTGACGTAACCTCGCTGGACATCAACTTCCATGCCTGCGCGCGCGCGCAGGAACAGCAACAGCCGGTCACTGCGGTAAACGGATCCGCCTTTTCGCTCCCTTTCCGCGATCGCTCATTCGACGTCGTCCACGCATCGCTCTTCTTGCACCATTGTTCCGACGCAGAGGCGCAGACGGTTCTGGCAGCCTTTCTGCGCGTTGCTCGCTGCGGGGTCGTCATCAACGATCTTCACCGCCATTCGATCGCGTATGCTGGCATCACTTTGCTGACCGGAGTCCTCTCGCGGAGCGAGCTCGTCCGCCATGATGCACCCGTCTCAGTCCTTCGTGCCTTTCGTCGCAACGAATTCGACTCACTTCTTTCTTCCGCACCGCAAGTCTCCACCTCCATCACCTGGCATTGGGCATTCCGCTGGTGCGTCTGTATTGCCCTCAACGACGCATGCGATCATGGATCCTGACTTTGATCTTGTCGTCATTGGCGGAGGGCCGGCGGGGTCCGCCGTGGCCCTCTTCGGCGCACGGGCCGGATATTCCGTTTGCCTCATCGAAAAGCAGCCGTTTCCAAGGGAGATACTCTGCGGTGAGTTCCTTTCTCATGAAGTGATCGCGGTCCTGCGCGACCTCGGCCTCGAGCAGGAGTTCCTCTCCCGTGCCCCTTCTCCGATAACCCGGCTTACGCTTTGTCCGGAACGCGGCCCCCGGCTGTCACATCTCCTCGGATTTGCCGCGTACGGAATGAAGCGGAGCATGTTCGACGCGATGCTGATGGAGGCTGCCCGGTCACGGGGCGTATCCATCATCCAACCTGCGGATGTACAGTCAGTAGTCCGGCGGGACCAGGGCTTTGAAATCCTTTGCAGAAGAGTGGACGGGCCTCTGACGGTCCGGGGGCGTTGGGCCGTTGGTGCCTATGGAAAGTCATCACCGCTTGATAGATCGCTCGGGCGCCCCTTTTCCGGTGCCCGTACCGGTTTAAACGGTGTCAAGTTCCACGTCCCGGCCTCAACGCTTACGGGTGTGCAATCGGACGAGATCCTCATCTCCACGGGCCCGAACATGTACTGCGGCATAAACCATGTCGGTGGCGGGTTTGCGACCCTCTGCTTTCTGGAGCGACGGTCGGGAAATGCTCCGCCTCCGCGTGCCCAGGTTCGGGAACTTTCGGCGAGCAATCCCACGTTTGCACGCATCGTTACGCCTGGCGCGCTTTCTGCGGTGGAACGCGGGCCGATCTACGGAACGGGCAACATCTATTTCGGGCCGCGCAGTGTCGTAGAGAATGGTGTGTTGATGGTCGGCGATGCAGCGCGGGTGATTGCTCCGCTGGCGGGCGACGGAATCGGCATGGCATTGCAGGGAGCCCAGTTGCTCGGCCGGCTCCTTGCGGATGGGCGCCGGGAGTCCACCGGTCGCAGGGTTCTGGAGGAGAGATATCGTCGTGAGTGGGAAAACCTTTTTGCGTCCCGGTTGCGGGCGGCTTACCTGTTTCAGCGTGTCATGCTATCGACGAACCTTCGGCTGATCGGTTCAGCGCTTCTTGCCGTTGCGCCGTCTCTTCTTCGGACGGCCCTCACGATGACCCGCGGTGGACATCGCCGAGATTGACAAGCGGCGGCGTCCGGGGGACCGGTTTGGGGTGGGTATTCTGCGTTCAAATGAAACTTCTCTCTTGAACCTGACGTCAAAAGGGAAGAGAGCTGTGAGGAACCCCGCATGGCAGGGGGCAATCTGTCAGACTTCCGGCAAGGCGACAGACTGACCAGATCGAAGGAACGCCTATGGATGAGTTCATCAGAGAACATTTTGGAAAAATCGCCGCATGGTCTCCGAGTGTTCTTGGTGTGCTCGTGGCCGTTGCAGGTGCGGCAGCATGGCGATTGTGGACGTCCGGTCGAACGGTCTGGTTGAAGATGGTCGGTGGGATCGCAGCCCTGAGCGTTCTCGGGTTTGCTGTGGTTGGGCTCTTCGTCGCCTATGGCCCGATGGCCCCCCTTGTCACCAATACCAATCGGCTGCAACGTTCGATCGGTGATCCCTTTCCGGATGTGTCATTTCACCTGGTTCAGGATACTTCTTCCATCCGACTCAGCACATTCAAAGGAAAAGTGGTTCTTCTGAACCTGTGGGCAACATGGTGTCCGCCATGCGTAGGCGAATTGCCAACCCTGAGCCAACTGCAGACGGCCTACCGCGATCGGGGCCTCGTCGTCGTTACATTGTCTGATGAGGCACCAGCCGCGATTCATGCCTTCGTCAGTCAACGCTCGCCGGATACAGTGAATGGCCGGGTCGATTCGTTCGCCTGGCTGCCCATCAAAGATTTCAGGCCCTTTACGCTGATCATTGACCGGAACGGTATTCTCAGAGATTACCTGTTTGGAGATCAGACGTACGGGACATTTGAGAGACGTGTCCTCCCTTATCTATAGCACGTTCACGGTTGTCTCCGATCTTGCCCTGCCTTCAGTCCTCGATCCTGCCCCTTGTGGGAAGCCGGCACCGTACTCCGAGAGTTGGGGACCCTTTCGTTCCGGAGGATTCCTCCTCCGTAGATCTCACGTGGAACGGATGTCGGCAGACCCCCGTTGGTGGCGCTGGGCTCTCGCCTTTCGACGTGCCACCGACTCCGCCGGCAGTCCATCAGTTGGAACGGCGCTCGTCACCGGTGATCGTGGCAACGATAGTCCTGCTCCCGCCGTCGTCGCGATGTTCACAGAGGTAAATGCCCTGCCAGGTGCCGAGGTTCAACCGACCGTCGGTGATGGGAATGGTGAGCGACGTACCAAGCAACGAGCACTTGATATGCGCGGGCATATCGTCCGATCCCTCCGTGTCGTGTGTGTAGTACCGGGCGTTTTCAGGAGCGAGCACGTTGAAGTGTCGTTCCATGTCATCGCGCACACTCGGGTCGGCATTCTCATTGAGAGTCAGCGATGCTGATGTATGCTTGATGAAGAGATGCAGAAGTCCCCGCCGAATCGTCAAGAGTTCGGGGATCGTTGACAGAATCTCAGAGGTTACGAGATGGAATCCTCGCTTCCGGGCACCGATGGAAAACTCCTTCTGAATCCAGGTCATGGCAAAGCCTCCCTTCAGTGTCCGGCACGGATTGTGGCGGCGCGGTCCATGATTGCTTCGTGCGATTCCCCGGCGGCTGCATACATTGCGAAAACGTTCTGGAGCGGCGTCTCCGGCGGGATGGAATGCGAGGCGGCAAGGATGTAGCCACCGCCGTCCGAGGTCATCCCGTCGATGAGTCTGCGCGTTTCGCGAAACACCTTTTCGGGCTTCCCCCGCGGAAGGAGCTCCTGTGTATCGACACCCCCCATGAATGCGATATGTTTGCCGAATTCCTTCTTCAGGCTCAGCGGCTCCATTCCCGGGCAATTGCACTGGATCGGGTTGAGCACAGAAAGCCCGATCTCGATCAGATCGGGGATGATAGGGCGGATTGCACCGCAGGAATGGTATGCCACCGGCAGGTTGTGTTGCTTTCCAACAGCGAATATCGCGGCGAGGTGCGGACGAATCGATTCGCGCCAGCGTTGCGGACCGACAATCATCGTCTGTTGTCCGCCAACATCATCGCCGGTCCACAACCAATCAAGCGTGAAGCGGTCGCACGCCTCGCGCGCCAGATAGACAGCAAAGTCGGCCGCCTTGCGCAGGAGCTCGTCAGCTGTTTCGGGGGCGGCGGCAAGATCGAGAAGTGTGTCTTCCATCCCCCGTATTCTGAACAGCACCTCGAGCAGACATGGAGAGATATCACATCCGATGAAGTAATCGCCACGAACGGCGATCACGGCATCCATCGGTGCAAGAAGATCACCAGCGCGATCATAGGGAAATGCGTACCGGCGGACTGCTGATTCATCGGCATTGGTCAGGGGTGATCGCCGGATCTGATTGAAGTCCCCTTCCTTGACCCATTCAATTCCCCAGAAATCGGTGTGCGAATCTCCTTCCCGTTCATGGACGATGCCTTCCATGGCATGATTGTTCCCCACCCAGGTCTGCCGGATGTCGTCGCCCATAGCATCGGCTAGTCGATAGGGAGGGATCTCGAGGTGGGCGGCAAGTTGTGAGGCAATGGCAGGGTGGAACCACATCCAGATAGGGACGCGGTCTACTGGCTCGTGGCGCAGGGCAGCATGAACGCGGTCGCAGTGGCGCATAGGAATCATCACCAAGTTCTTCCAAGGTCCTTATTGGCTGACACAAATGCAACACCAGGGCGCCGAGTCGTCTCACGACAGACTCTTTGATGTCCACGCGTCGTGCACGTTGGTCCAATGATCCCCCCGGGAAGAAATCGAAAGTGAGGATCCTGGCTCTTCGTCGCCTCCAACGCGAAATCCGGTTGTCAACCTCGATTTTGAGTGAATTGTGGAATGCGCAATGGGCAATGTCCTCCCACGCTTGTTCAGCGGGCGAGGCCTGGAGTAAATGTTTTCGCCTGCTGGAAAACAAAATTCCTTTCCCGTATCTTGGATTCGGTGGGTGATGCTGCATGACATTTGCTGAGGGTATCTCCCGTCCTACACCATCCGGGGTCAGGCATGAATGGCGTGATTTTCCCTCCGTTCGCCGGAGTCGTCGGCCCCCGTCGCAGCCGCGTCGGCTCCTGGTCTTTGCTGTTCCTCTTCCTTGTCGGAGTTCTTCCCGTTTCCGCTCAGATACCTCCTCTCGTCTTCGACAGAATATCCGTCGACCAGGGGCTGTCCCAAAGCATTGTTGTCAGTATCATCCAGGATGCGAGGGGGTTCCTATGGTTCGGAACCGAAGACGGGCTCAATCTGTATGATGGTTACTCGTTCACGATCTTGCGCAGCGATCCGACCGATCAGCACAGCCTGAGTTACAACCAGATTTCCTGCATCCATGAAGACGCGCGCGGTATCATCTGGGTAGGAACGTTTACGGGCGGGCTCAACAGGTATATCCTCAAGAAGAATCTGTTCGTCCGGTACCACTCTTCGCCTCGAGATTCCACCACGATTGCCAGTGATGTGATTACCGCTCTTACATCGGACCGGAGCGGAGCGATCTGGATCGGAACCGATCGAGGTCTGTCGCGGATGACGCCGGGGTTGCGGGGGGATTGGGAGGAACCGCTGATTGTCCGTTTTCACTCCGATCCGCGCAATCCCCTGGGCCTTCCACATGACAACATCCGATCGCTTTGCATCGACAGTGTGGGTGCTCTCTGGGTCGGGACCGAGTGGGGGCTTGCCTGCTTGCCAAAGGAGGAACTTTCCAGCAGGGAGCCGCGGTTCCTCCGGTACCGGTACGACCCGCGTGACACAACCAGCCTCAGTCAGGACACGGTGCGTGCAACAATTGTCGATCGACGGGGGATTCTCTGGGTTGGAACGGACAGAGGCCTGAACAGGGCGATCCGATCCGGACACAGCGGCCGCGTGACCGGTTTCGAACGATTCCTGCCCCGTGCAGACAATCCCTACGCCCTGAATCACCCCCGCGTCTGCGCGCTGTTCGAGGATAACCGTGGCATCCTCTGGGTAGGGACGGATGGCGGCGGGTTGAACCGGCTGGACCCGAGATCAGGGATGTTCTACCACTACCTGAATGACCCACTGAATCCGCAGAGTCTCAGTTACAACGAACTCCGTTCAATCTATCAGGACCGGTCAGGACTGCTGTGGGTGGGAACATACGGCGGCGGTGTAAACAAGGTCGATGCGCGTAAGAAGCCCTTCCTTCTGTATAGGCATGACCCGAACAACTCCAACAGTCTGAACCAGGAGATCATCTGGGGGATCCACGAGGACCGGGATGGAATCCTCTGGATTGGGACGCACGGCGGGGGGCTTAACAGGATTGACCGGAAGCGGAACCGGTTCACGTACTATCGATCGAACCCCGCGGATCCTGCGACGCTCAGCAGCGATATTGTCCGGCTGGTGATCGGCGATCCCTCTGGCGATCTCTGGATCGGGACTCATGGAGGGGGACTCTGTCGGTTTACCCCGCGGACAGGCAGATTCCTTCGCTACCTCCACGATCCGTCGGACGGCTCGAGCATAAGCCACAACGAGATCCGCTCTCTCTTTCTGGATCGACGTGGCATGCTCTGGATCGGGACGTTCGGTGGCGGACTGAACGTCGTGGATGCAAAAGCTCCGCCAAACTCCCATTTGCGCTTCACACGTTACCGCAACAATCCGGCCGACTCGTGCAGCCTCGGTTCTGATTTCGTCCGCGAAATCTGCGAGGACAGTTCAGGGATCTTCTGGATCGGTACACAGGGGAACGGGTTGAACCGATTTGACCCACGGACTGGTTGCTTCACCAGGTACCGCGCCGTTCCAGGGGATCCGGCGTCCCTTTCGAGCGACCACATCATGGGCCTGTATCTGGATGGCGAAGGGATTCTCTGGCTTGCCTCATGGGGTGGAGGTTTGAATCGCTTTGACCCCCGGTCGGGAAAGGTCCAGCGCTTCATGCGGCGTGAGGGTCTTCCCGGTGATGCCGTGTACGGGATCCTCCAAGACCGTTCCGGCAACCTCTGGCTCAGCACCAATTATGGGCTTTCGCGGTTCAATCCGAAGACCCTGACGATTCGCAACTACAGCATCCGCGATGGCCTTCAGAGCAACGAGTTTGATGCAGGTGCCTATTTCCAGAGCCCCTCGGGGGAGATGTTCTTTGGCGGCATCAACGGCTTCAATGCGTTCTATCCGGACAGTATTCTTGACAATCCACAAGTCCCGCCGATCGTGATCACGTCGTTCCGCAAGCTGAATCGGGAAGTTCGGTTTGACCGTCCTGTCTCCGAGGTCGACGAGATCACCCTTTCGTACCGCGACTACGTGTTTTCGTTCGAGTTCGCTGCTCTCGACTATACAGCGCCGGAAAAGAACCAATACGCCTTCATGATGGAGGGGCTCGATGAAGACTGGATTCATACCTCCTCAGACAAGCGATTCGTGCAGTATACGACCCTGAAACCGGGGGATTATGCTTTCAGAGTCAAGGGCTCGAACAACGACGGCGTTTGGAACGAAGAGGGAATCCGCGTTCGTATCCACATTACACCACCCCTCTGGGAGATGTGGTGGTTTCGATCAGGCATTATCCTTGCGGTTGGTCTGGTGGGCGCAGCTCTCTACAGGCGAAGGTTGAAGACCATCCGGATGAAGGCGGAGCTGCGCGCCGCACATGACACCCAGATGTCCATCATGCCACACGAGAATCCGCGTGTTCCCGGGTGCGATGTCTCGGGCATCTGTGTGCCGGCCAACGAAGTAGGAGGTGATTTCTTTGACTACTTCTGGCTTGGCGAGAGCGAAGACCGTTTCGGAATCGTGATCGGCGATGTCTCGGGGAAGGCGATGCGTGCGGCGATGACAGCAGTGATGGCCAGTGGCATTGTGAACGCGGAAGCTCGCAGCGGCAAGGGGATTGCGGAGATCCTGTCGATGACGAATCGTCTCTTGTTTTCCAAAACCGATCGAGGGATGTTTACGGCGATCTGTCTGTTGGTCCTGGAGCCGGACCGGCGGTCGGTGGCTTTCGCGAACGCGGGACTGGTTCGTCCTGTCCACGTTGGCGGTGATGGCCTGCGCTCACTCGAGACGGTTGGATCTCCACATCCTCTGGGCATGGTGTTGGACACGAACTACCAGGAAACGGTCGTTGAAGTGGTTCAGGGAGACGTCCTTCTGCTGCAAACCGACGGGGTTATTGAAGCGCAGGATCACGGGCGGCATTTCTACGGAGAGGAACGGCTCCATCGTGTTCTTCGTTCGCTTGACATGAAGACGTTGACATCCAACCAGATCCGCGACGCGCTCCTGGAGGATGTGCGACATTTCGTCGGCTCGGCACCTCAGCATGATGACATGACGGTCGTGGTAGTCAAGATCCTTTAGTGCGAAGCGGAAACCCACTGCCTTTGGCAGTGGTTACGTCCAGCCGGCTTTGCCGTTCATCGATCATGACTCACCTCCTTTCCCCCCGCCTGCCACGTTGACGTCGGTGAGGCGGGCAGGCCTCTCTCGCGAGAGAGGGGGAGTGAGGGGGTGAGTCAGAGCCTTGCCGGCACGCCGGGTTCCCGGTTTTCGAAATGCCACCGGCTCTGCCGGTGGTACTTTACTGAACGCCCCCGGATCCTTTTGGGCCGCCTGAGGCGGAGTCAGGGGAGAGACGAGGGTGTCTCCTCGATCTTTGGCGGTATGTGGATTCAATGGTGAAGGTAATTCCTGCGTTGTCTTATTGTCCGCGGCTTGACCTGTACCACCCCGAGAATGACGAGAACGGCCCCCACCCAGGCGCCGTTTTGTGGGATTTCGTGGAGGGAGGGGTCCCCTTATTTTGACGGACTTTCCCCCCCGGAGGAGTTGTGACTTTCCCACAAAATGAATAGATTATAAATTCAGTTGTTGTTCCTCCGTAGCCGGCACTGGCTTTGACATCGAATGTGAGCGCGCTCGACACGCGGTCCGGAACGAGAACCCCCAAACAATCTTGTTTCCTGTATGCGCAGAATTCCGACCATCCCGCTGGCAGTGGCGCTCATCGTTCTCTCCTCCCCATCTCGCGGACAACTGCAGCCCGTCAATCCGGACAGTGCTCTCCTCAGCATTCTCGCTCAGTTCGAAGGCACGCGTCTTTCCCTGCAAGACGCCATTCAACATGCGTTGACAAACGCGACGTCCGTACGTTCGACGGAGGCGGCGTACATGGCCGCTCGAGGATCGGTGCGAAGGGAAGCAGGTTCGTTCGATCCGGAACTCTTCTTCTCTCTGCACTACTTTGACAACAATCAGCCGACAGCATCGTTTTTCGCCGGCGCGGCAGTCCTGAACACAACCCAGACCACCGGCAGCGCGGGGGTTCGATGGGAATCGCCGATTGGCACGAGCATCGAGGCGTCATTGAATGGTGTTCGGCTGAACACGAACTCCTCCTTTGCATTTCTGAACCCCCAGTACACCACACTCGGAATTCTCAGTCTACGCCAGCCGTTGCTTGGAGGATTCAGCGTTTCGGCACGCAAGGAGCTCACGAGAGCGGAACAGGAGATGGAAGCCGCGAAGGCCCGCTACGACCAGGAGGTCCTGGCTATCGAGACCCAGGTCGAACAGAGTTACTGGGATCTCTACGCAGCCGAGCGCGATTATGCGGTGCAGAAGCTCACCCGCGACCGAGGCGAGGCGTTCCTCAAGGATACCGAAGTAAGAGCCAGGACCGGACTCATCGGTCCGAACCAGGTAGCCAATGCGAGAACATTTCTGGCCGAACAGGAGATACTTCTGCTCGACCGCGAGGAACAACTAGAGCGGCTCTCCGACGGGTTAGCCTCTCTTATCGGGACACGGCCGGATCCGGGAAAGCACCGCTTCATTACCGTTGACACCCCGCCCGGTGAGTTTACGCTCGAGGAGGCCGATACGCTGGTTGCCCGGGCGGTACAACACAACCTGCAGCTCCAGGCAGCGAGGGCAGATGTTGAAGCGATACGCGCGCTCTCGGGCGCTGCTTTCTGGGAGGCCCTCCCGCGCGTCGATCTCGTGGGCTCGCTCGGGGGCAATGGTCTCACCGGAACGGCGCAGAACATTGTCTTTGGTGGCGACACGCTACGCACCACTGTCGGCGGAGGCTTCAATGATGCTCTCCGTCAGGCTGTCAGGCGGGAGTTCCCTTTGTGGAGCGTGGGGGTGGAGGTGAGTGTTCCGATCGGCCTCCGCAGCGGCCTTGGCGAGAAGGATCGATTGGAAGCGAATGTGGTCATTGCGGAGCAGGAATATATCCGGCAAGCGAGATTGCTGGAAGAGCAGGTGCGGGTAAGCTACCAGGAACTCCTTAACGGCACCCGTCGGCTCAAAGCGGCGAGAGAAGGTGTGGACGCGGCGCAGGAGCAGGTGCGCATCGGGTTGATCGAGTTCCGGAACGGTCGCTCCACGGCGTTCGAGCTCGTCCGGCTCGGCACCGACTTTGCCGTAGCGCAGCAGCGGTATACCCAGGCACTGGTGCGTGGGGCCAAGGCGGCCGCTTCGCTGAGACAACTCACGTCCGGCACGTACCCGGGCACACCATCCCGTTAACAGTCCCGACACGACAGCGGAAAGGCACACACTGATGATTTTGATGAAGGTTATGTGGCAGCGAGCGGTTCTGTTGACAGCAGGCGCGTCTGTGCTTCTCGCGGTCTCGGGCTGCGGGGGGAAAGACGCCGGCGGCAGGTTCGCGATGCCCCCGATGCCGGTGGAGGTGAGCCCGGTCTTGGTCCAGACGGTATTGGACAGGTTTGAAGGGGTCGGGACGATTGAAGCGATCGAAGCGATCACGGTCGTCGGGGAAATCGACGCATCGATCAAAGCCCTTCCGTTCCGGGAGGGAGGGTTCATCAGGCGAGGTGGGCTGATCGCCCAGCTCGACGATGCCCAGCTTGCGGCGGAGCGTGCACGGGCCCAGGCCCTGCGGGCACAGAGCAAATCGTCCTATGATCGAGTGAAATCCATCGTGGAAGAGGGAGCAGGAGCGCCTCAAGATCTTGATGACGCTGCCGCGGCATTGAAGGTCGCCGAAGCGAACCTGGCGCTGGCCGAAGCCCGCTTCGGCAAGACGAGGATCGTTGCCCCCTTCGAAGGGATCATCGGGGCGAGGCGGGTGAGTGTCGGGACATTTTTGCGCTCGGGTCAGGCGATCACGGAGCTCGCCAACATCGATGAGATCCGGGTGACGTTTTCGGTCCCCGAGCGCTTCATCGGCCGGCTCACGCAGGGAGCCACGGTGGCCGTATCGACGACGGCTTTCGTCGGAGACGAATTGAAGGGGAAGATCATCGTCATCGAGCCGATCATCGATCAGACCACCCGGAGCGCCCGCGTGGTCGCGCACGTGCAGAACGTGGGCCGTAGGTTTCGGCCGGGCATGTCCGCCAACGTCTCCGCCGTGTTGAGTGAACGGCCGAATGCGTTGACCGTTCCGAGCGAAGCAGTGTTCGGCAGCGGGAACCAGTCGTTCGTGTTCATCGTGAAGCCGGACAGCACCGTGACGCGTATCGCGCTGACGCTCGGGACCCGCATGGCTGATGTTGTAGAAGTGACGGAGGGGCTCCAGCCAGGCATGACCGTGGTGCGTGCCGGCCACCAGAAGCTCTTCGAGGGGGGGAAGGTGATGCCGGTTAGCAGCAGGGGAGAGGCAACTCCAAAGGAAGGGTCGGGAGGGTAACGGGGATGAAAATCAGCACAACATCGATCAGACGTCCGGTCTTCGCGAGCGTCATGAGTTTCACGATCCTGCTGTTCGGGATCATTTCCTTCTCGCGTCTGCCCGTCCGTGAGTATCCGGACATCGATCCGCCGATCATTTCCATTGTCAGTCTCTACCGCGGCGCAAGCCCGAGTGTTGTGGAGACTGAGATCACCAACGTGTTGGAGGAGCAGTTCGCGACGCTGGAAGGGGTCAAGACACTGACCTCCTCAAGCCGTGAGCAGGGATCCGTCATCACGATTGAATTCGAGCTGAACCGAAACGTCGACGAGGCGGCGAATGATGTGCGTGACCGCGTCTCCCGCGTGCGGAACAGGCTTCCCCGCGAGATTGAAGACCCCGTCATTTCCAAGGTTGACGCCAATGCCCAGGCGATCGTTTGGCTCGCCTTGTCCAGCGAGCGCCACACCGGCCTGGAAATCACCGACATTGCGGATCGCGTTCTGAAGGAGCGAATACAGCGTCTTCCGGGCGTCGGTTCGGTCATCATCGCCGGTGAGCGCCGGTACGCGATGCGCGTCTGGCTCGATCCGTTACGCATGGCTTCCCACGGATTGACGACGCAGGACGTCGAAGGAGCCATCCGGAGCGAGAATGCCGAGATTCCGGCCGGCAGGGTGGAGGGTGCGCAACGTGAATTCTCCGTCCGCACCCGCGGAGAGCTGTCGACGCCGGAAGAGTTCGGCGCAATCATCGTGTCGCAGAGCAGAGACGACCTCGTCCGCCTGCGCGATGTTGCCGAGGTAAATGTCGGTGCAGCGGACGAGCGGACGGTCGCC
>Ga0209253_10002973_pt1 | contig 14964 bp, 11 predicted proteins | sample FrelakmetBRP12BR_FD_187145 | JGI IMG/M metagenome (GOLD analysis project Ga0209253, IMG submission 187145) | Freshwater lake sediment microbial communities from the University of Notre Dame, USA, for methane emissions studies - BRP12 BR (SPAdes)... | ecosystem: Environmental > Aquatic >...
CAATCCCTCCGGATCCGCCGTACGCCGCACGGAACACTCGCGGCAAACCGTCAGGTGCTCCTCCAGACACGCCCGGCAATGAAATTCGCCGTACAGGGCCTCGTCCACGAGACCGTAAAACTCCGCCACCTCGCGTACGCCCATCGGGCGCTCACACACACAACAACAACCGCGCTGTACACTGTCCATATTCGCTCCTGCCATCGGTGATACAGGTTACCCTGCGCACTTCCAGAATACGACATTTTTGTCGCTTTGTCAAGAACAAAAGCAACAAATTTGTCGTGTCACCGTCTTTGATTCTCACCGGGGGTTTTCCTATCTTTCGCGCACACCCCACCACCGACGAAGGACCACCATGGAAGAACACGCCACCCCGGAAACGGTCAAACCGTTTTCCTTTACAGAAAAACTTGCCGGCATCTTCGCCGCACCCGGCGAACTCTTCGAAAACGTCCGGCAAACCGGTAAAACCCCCGGCAACTGGGTTGTGCCATCCATCATCTTTATCATCGTCGCCATCCTGATGGGCCAGCTGATGCTCACCAATGCTTCGCTGGTCGACCAGCTCGGCGCTATGATGCGCACGGGTATCGATGAGGCGGTCGCCAAGGGGAGTATGACCGCGGAACAGGCGGAACAGGCCGCAGCGTTCATGAAACCGGACTCCATGATCTTCCGCATCCAGCAGGTGGCCGGCATCGTCATCATCACGCCGATCGCCCTCTTCCTTCTCTCCCTGGTCTACTGGCTCCTCGGCAAATGGGGCATGAACGCCACCGCACCCTATATGAAAGTGGTGGAGATTGCGGGACTGACCATGTTCATAACATGCCTGGAGAGTATCGTCACCACACTCCTCATGTTCGCCATGGACTCCCTCTTCGCCACTCCCAGCCTGGGGTTGTTTGTCACGGACTTCGACATCCAGAACAAACTCCACGCCGCACTGGCAAAGGTGAATATCTTCACCATCTGGGACCTTGCCGTCGTGAGTATCGGCCTGTCAAAACTCTTCCAGCGCGATCTGCCCAAAGTGCTCGTTCTCGTCTTCGCACTCTGGCTCGTCTGGTCGGTGTTCACCGTCCTGACAGGCATCCGGCTCGGTTGAGAAACAGAGGAAGGCCCGTGGCAAAAGGAAACACTATCGTCCGCGGTGCACCACTGCCGCTGTTCGCGCAGGGGGAAGAGGAGCCCCCCGCATCAGCCTACGTCCGCACCAATGTCCCGCGGCTGCACCGGTGGGCGGAACGGGGCATCTTCTTCGGCAGTTCGTCCTGGAAATACCCCGGATGGACAGGTCTGGTGTACAACCGCCACTATCCCTCACAACGTGCGTTCGAACAGACGTGCATCGCCGAATACGCCACGGTCTTCCCCACCGTGTGCGCCGACTTTGCCCTCTACAATTTCCCGAGCGCGCGTTTGCTGCAGGCTATCTATGAAGAAACGCCGGAACAGTTTACCATCTCGTTCAAGGTCACCGATCGTATCACCGTAAAACGGTATCCGAAACTGCCGCGGTACGGAGCCAGTGCCGGACAGGACAACCCGGATTTTCTCAACGTGCCGCTCTTTGAGGACGCCTTCCTCCGTCCGCTCGAAACGCTGAAGCAGAAACGCGGCGCGGTGATTTTCGAGTTCTCCACTTTCTACCCGGCCTCCGGCATCACCGCCCCGGTGTTTCTGGATCTCCTCGGAAGATTTCTGGCCGGCTTGCCGAAGGGTCTCGCCTTTTGCGTCGAGATACGCAACCCGGAATTCCTGACGGCGGAGTACCTGGCGATGCTGGCTTCGCACGGCGTTGCGCATGTGCTCAACAACTGGACGCGCATGCCCCCGGTGATCGAGCAGATACGGATGGCGGATGTGCTCACGGCCCCCTTTACCGTTGTCCGGGCATTGCTGAAACCTGGACGTACCTACCAGGAAGCCGTGGAACGGTTTCAGCCGTACGAAAGCATCAAAGAGGAAAATCCCGAGTTGCGGCTCGGTCTCGCCGGGACAGTCACGCGGTGTGTGGCCGAAGGGAAAAAGGCGTACGTGTACGTGAACAATCGCGCTGAAGGCAACTCCCCAAAAACTATCGAGGCGATCCTTGACATCCTTGACTCCTATCCCGTCGAAAAACTCTGAAGGGCAGGGGACCCGTCAGGAAGTTCCTCCGGAGCAGCGCGCGAAATCGCTCATTCATCCGCTTGCCGCACTGCTCCTGATGGTGATCGATGCACTCTGGACCATGGCCGATTGGGCGACCATCGCCTGGATCTTCACCATCCCCCTTTCGTTCTTCGCGGTCTTTCTGCCGGCCTTCTTCATTCAAAAACAGATGAACAATGACAGCGCAGGAAAGGCAATGGCGGTGTCCGCGTTTCTCGGCATTCTTGCGGCGGTGCCGACACCTATCATGGGCACCACCGTGGGAGCGATCGCCCTCGGTCTTTCCGGGCTCCGGTCGCTCCGTCGGGAAAGGTAAGCTGATGACATCCACGCATGGCGACAACCATACCGGAAAGTCCCGGACCTCACACGTTCTCTTGATCGCAGGCATCATTCTCGCTCTCCTGCTTGCAGGCGCAGGAGTGACCGCGTACCTCCTTGTGGTCAAGGCTCCTGCCGATCTGGCGCGGCGCACCGCGGAGGGTATACGCGAAGTGTTCGATTTCACGCCGCGTGTAACGCTGAACGAGACCGTGCTGATCGCCGAAAATACACCGATCCTGGAGGTGGCAACCGTTTCCCGTTCCCTCGTGGTGCATCACCGATGGTCCCATACCTGGCTCGGCAGCACAAAGATCCTCGAACTCCACGGCTCGTTCACCGCCAAGGCCGGGTTTGATCTGCACGAGCCCTTCACGATCGACATCCAGCGCTCTCCCCTGCGCGTGGTCGCCCGCATGCCCGCGCCGAAGCTCCTGTCTGTGCAGATGGACTCCTTTCTCGTTGTCGAGGATGAAAATGGATGGTGGAACCGGATCACCGAAAAAGACCGGACGGAAGCGGTACGGACCCTGCAGGCGCGTGCGCGCGGCCAGTCGGAGGCGTCGGGTATTCTGCTGGAGGCGCGCCGTTCCGCCGAAGACCGGATCCGGGACGTGGTTCAACGGAACGGCGACGTGGTGGTCTTCCCTTCCCCGGAGATGCCGTAGATGAAGAAGTACGTTCTCAGGAAACCACCGGCAGACAGTCCGATCCCCGCTCTGCCGCGGCAGTTCCAGATCGACTACCGGAATCAGCTGAACCCGGCGCAGTTCGCGGCCGTCAGCTCGGTGAACGGCCCGCATCTCATCATCGCGGGCGCCGGGACCGGCAAAACCCGGACAATCACCTACCGCGTCGCCTATCTCGTCGAGCTGGGCGTCAAACCCGAATCGGTTCTTCTGCTCACGTTCACGCGCCGTGCCGCGCAGGAAATGCTCCGCCGGGCATCCATGCTGCTCGACGCGCGCTGTGAACGGGTGTCGGGCGGCACCTTCCATTCGTTTGCCAATCTGATTCTCCGCCAGTACGCCCCCCTGCTGAAGTATGAATCGTCGTTCACCATTCTCGACCAGGCCGACGCGGAGGATGTCATCAACCTTCTCCGCACCCGCAGGAAACTGGACACCCGCGAACGGCGTTTCCCGCGAAAGCAGACACTGCTGGACATCTTCTCACGCGCCGTGAACACCGTACACACCATCCACGACGTTCTCAAAGAAGAGTACCCGCACTTTGAGGAACTTCTCGAGGATATTCAACAACTGCACGCCGCCTATGAAGAGTACAAGGCCCGGCACAATCTGATGGACTATGACGATTTGCTTGTGCTCCTCCGCGTGTTGCTCCGCGACCACGACCCTGTGCGCCGGAAACTCGCGGACCGGTACAAGTACATCATGGTGGACGAGTACCAGGACACGAACAGGATTCAGGGCGAGATTGTGCACCTGCTGGGCGGAGCACACGGCAATGTCATGGTCGTGGGCGACGATGCCCAGGCGATATATTCATTCCGGGGCGCGACCGTCCGCAACATCCTGGAATTCCCCGAAACCTATCCCGGTTGTACGGTGATCAAACTGGAAGAAAACTACCGCAGCACACAGCCGATCCTCACGCTGACCAACGAAATTCTGCGGAGAGCACGGGAGTGACCGGAAGCCGTTTCCTGATATTGCTGGAAGCTCATGCGCCCCTGATTCTTGACGGCGCTATGGGGACCGAACTGCAGCGGCGCGGAGTCAACACCGGCCTCCCCCTCTGGTCGGCACGGGCGCTGGTGGAAGCCCCCGAAACAGTTGTGCAGATTCACCGCGAGTATCTGGACGCAGGAGCGGACATCCTTACCGCCAATACCTTCCGGACGACGCGCCGCACATTCCGACGCGCCGCACTGCCCGACCGTTCCGCCGAGCTTACGCGGCTGGCGGTCGAGCTTGCTCACCGGGCGCGCAGGGGTACACCGGGCAGACCCGTCCTGGTCGCGGGATCCATGGCTCCCCTCGAGGATTGTTACCGGCCGGATCTTGTGCCTCCGGATGCCGAGCTGGAGGGAGAACACGGTGAACAGGCGCGCCGTCTGGCCGCTGCAGGTGTTGATCTCCTGCTCCTTGAAACCATGGGTACCATCCGGGAAGCCCGCCTTGCAGCCGCAGCAGCAGCAGAGACAGGAACGGACATTGTCGTCAGTTTCCTCTGCAACCGGGAGGGCCGGTTGTACGGCGGGGAGCCGCTCGGCCATGCGATTCCGGCCGTCACGCCCTTCAGGCCGGTGGCACTGTCCGTCAACTGCATCCCGGCCCGTTCTGCTCAGCCGGCGATCCGGCACCTGAAAGCCGGGAGTTCGCTTCCCTGGGGCATTTATGCGAATACCGGCGTTGCCGGGCAGGAACAGGCCACATCGTTGACGCCGGATGTTGCACCCGAAGAATATGGACGGCTTGCACTCGAGTGGTTCCATCAGGGCGCGTCATTCCTCGGCGGGTGCTGCGGTACGACCCCGGAGCATATCGCCGTGTTGCAGAATCTCAGGAGATCGCAGCGCCCCTGAGGGCGCGGAGAGCATACCTCCTCCGGGCTGTGGTGTTTTGTCCCTGCCCGTTCCGGAGTGATGCAGGCGGGAGACGGCGTGCCAAGTGAGACAGTACGGTATGACACGACATAAATATCAAAAAGAGCTCTTCACCCGCCGGCCCGGCGGCGAGATGCCCACCATCGTCGTGGCCCAGACGGAAAACCTCCAGTCACGCTTCGTGGTCCAGAAGATCCTCGAACATCGCGAGCAGGGTGTGGCGCTCAGCGACATTGCCGTCCTTTTCCGTTCGAGTTATCTCTCGTTTGACCTGGAGATCGAGCTGAACAAAGCCAATATTCCATTCGTGAAGTTCGGCGGCTTCAAGTTCATCGAAACCGCGCACATCAAGGATCTCGTGTCGTATCTCCGCGTGATCGAGAATCCCCGCGACGCCGTGGCATGGAACCGGATCCTTCTGCTTGTGGACGGCGTGGGGCCCCGCACCGCGGAGAAAGTGATAGAAGGCATCGTCGCCCGCCGTGCCAACACTGACGGCGGCGGATCCCCGGGGACCCTCCCCGCAATCCTGGGACAGCAGCAGAACCCCCCGGAAAATGTCCGGCGTCTGTTTGAAGCGCTCGCGGGCGTTGCGCCACAACACGTGACACCGGCAGACAAGATTCTGCAGCTGCTGAAATACTACGAACCGATTTTCCTGAAGCGCTACGACGACCACAACAAACGCCGGAAGGATCTGGAGATGTTCCAGCAGATCGCCGAGCGCTATCGCGCGTTGAATGCGTTCCTGTCCGACCTGACCCTCGAACCGGCGAACGAAAGCGTCGCGGACATTACACCGACAGACAGCGAGGATGAAAAGCTGATCCTCTCTACCATTCATAGCGCCAAGGGGCTGGAGTGGAACACCGTTTTCGTGATCTATGCCCTCGAAGGACGCTTCCCCAATACCCGGGCGGCAAACAGTGAAGACGAAATGGAAGAAGAGCGGCGCCTGATGTATGTGGCCTGCACCAGGGCGAAGGAGTTCCTCTATATTACCTATCCGATCAACGTCTACGACCGCGACTCCGGTCTTGTCCTTTCAAAACCATCCCGCTTCATCGCGGGCATGCCGGAGAACCTGCTTGACACCTGGGTCATCGATGAAGAATAGACGGATGACATCACTCGTGCACCCTTCTCTTCAATATCTCCGGCTCTGCGGGGCCCTGGCCCTGTGTCTCTCCGGGGCGTACGGCCAGACGGGCTCCCTGAAATTCGACCACATTTCCCTTGAAGAGGGCCTCTCACAGTCCACCGTCAATGCCATTATGCAGGATGGACAGGGATTTCTCTGGTTTGGCACACAGGACGGGCTCAACCGCTACGACGGCTATGCCATCACCGTCTTCAAGCACTCTGCCTCAGATTCCACCTCCATCTCCGACAACGGCGTCTGGTCGATCTGCCGCGACCTCTCCGGTGACATCTGGATCGGAACAATGCGGGGCGGACTCAACCGGTACAGTCTCACACGCGGATCATTCACACACTTCGCACACAATCCGGCCGATTCCCGGTCAATCAGCGAAGACAATGTGACGGCGGTTTTCCAGGATTCCCGCGGCACTATCTGGGCCGGTACACTCACCAGCGGACTGAACCGTTTCGATGCCGCCACAGACTCGTTTCTCCATTTCCGGTACGATCCGGCGGACACGACATCACTTGCGGACAATGCCGTCTGGTCGATCTGCGAAGACCGCCGCGGGACGATCTGGGTTGCGACATGGGGAGGGCTGTGCAGGTTCGTTCCGCCGGACTCCGGGAAGGATCCGAACGCCAGCGGCCGTGCGGGTTCGTTCGTCCGCTACCGGCATGATCCACGTTCCCCGGCTTCCGTTGCCAGCAACAATATCCGCTCATTGCTGGCTGATCGCACGGGCACGCTCTGGATCGGCACATGGGGCAACGGTCTGGACCGTTTTGAACCATCAACCGGACGGATACACCATTACGTCAACGGAACTCCCCAACCTGCTCCGTTGAGCAGCAACCTGATTCTCTCTCTCCATGAGGATCGCGATGGCAGGCTCTGGATCGGGACGGGTGATGCCGGGCTGAACATTCTTGACCCGGCGACAGGCAGTGTGCGCACGCACACGCAGCAACCCAGCACGCCGGGTACACTCAACAACGACATCGTCTGTTCTCTCTTCGAGGATGCCACCGGCATACTCTGGATCGGCACCGGTGCAGGCGGGGTGAATGTGTACGACCGTCTCAAGAACCGTTTTCCCCATTTCCGTGACAACCAGAATGACCCGCGTGACCTGAACGGGAACGACGTATGGGCTCTCCTTGAGGACCGCAAGGGGAGGCTGTGGATTGGAACATACGGCAACGGTTTGAACCGGTATGACCCGGAGAACGAATCGTTCGAATGCTTCCGGCACGATCCGCGCAATCCCGCAACCCTCAGTCATGATCATGTATTGTCGCTCTGTCAGACCCGTGATGGCGCCCTCTGGGTGGGTACCGAAGGAGGCGGACTCAACCGGCTTGATGAAGGTACCGCCACATTCACACACTACCGTTACGATTCACGGAACAGCAACAGCATCAGCCAGGACGAGATCACGGTGCTCCATGAGGACCGGGAGGGATTCCTCTGGATCGGCACGAACGGCACAGGTCTGGATCGGCTCTCTCCCGACCGGCAAACGTTTGTTCATTTCCCGCCGTCCGAAAAGGACACCCTGGCTCTGCCGGCCGGTTCCGTGCTGGCAATAGCAGAAGACCGTGCCGGGCATTTGTGGATCGGCACGTATGGAGGCGGTCTCCTCCGGTACGAATCAACCCGAGGAACCTTCACACGGTTCGGCGTTCTTCCCAACCGGCCGGAACATCTCAACAACGCCACGGTACTCGCGATATATGAGGACCATGCCGGTGTGATCTGGGTCGGGACGTATGGAGGCGGGCTGAACCGGTACGATCCGCGGGATCAGACATGGCGGCACATTACCGAAGCCGAGGGACTCCCGAACGATGTCATCTACGGCATTCTCCCCGACAACAGCGGCCGCCTCTGGCTCCCCACCAACAAAGGGCTGGCGTGTTTCTCCCCCTCAACAGGCCATGTCCGTTCCTATGACGTCCATGACGGTTTGCAGGGGAATGAGTTCAACCAGGGCGCATACCACCGGAGCCCTGGCGGTCGATTGTATCTCGGCGGGATCAACGGTTTCAACGCCTTTTTCCCCGACAGCGTCCGGGACAATCCCTTCGTGCCGCCGGTCTATCTCACCAGTTTCCGCGTCTTCGACGACCCGGTACCGCTTCCACAGTCGATCACTACCACATCATCGCTCGAGTTGCCGCACGACGGGAATTTCTTCTCGTTTGAGTTCGTGGCTCTCAATTATACGTCACCGGCGAAGAACCGCTACGCGTACATCCTCGAAGGTCTTGACCAGCGATGGAGAGAAGCCGGCACCCGCCGCTATGTCAGCTACACCAACCTCGACCCGGGCCGCTACACACTGCGCATCCGCGGGTCGAACAATGACGGTCTCTGGAATGAACGCGGGATCGCGCTTGCGATCACCATCATCCCGCCGTACTGGAAGACGTGGTGGTTCCGGATCCTCGCCGTTGCCGCCGTTGCCGTGCTTCTGTTTGTGATGTACCGGTACCGCGTGAACAAGCTTCTGGAAATAGAACGGATCCGCACATCCATCGCCACGGATCTGCATGACGATATCGGTTCGACGCTGACCGAGATCGCGTTGTTCAGTGATGTCGGACTGCGCGAGTTGCGCACCAGAAAAGGGACGGCGTCGGTAACCGCCGAGGAGCGGGAAAAGCTTTCCGGTCTGCTGGGGGACATCGGCAGCACGTCGCGGACCCTGATCGATGCCATGAATGATATTGTCTGGTCGATCGATCCAAAGAACGATTCGTTTGAATTCCTGCTGCTGCGCATGAAATCGCATGCAACGAAAATGCTGGAAGCGAAAGGTATCAACTACGAAATTGATATCCCGGGAGAACTGTCCCATCTCCGTCTCCCGCTCGGTTTCCGGCGGCGGTTCTTCCTGATTTTCAAAGAATCCATCAACAACGTGATCCGGCATGCACACCCCTCGCGCGTGGTTCTGACTATGAGGCGGGATGGGCGGTCGCTGGCCATGACCATCGCGGACGACGGCGTCGGGTTCGATCCGCGGGACTCCGGACACGGCAACGGGCTGCACAACATGGAGCAGCGGGCACGATCGCTCGGCGGCGAACTGGCCATCACCTCCGCCCCCGGCCTCGGCACCACCATTACCCTGCACACCCCAATCCCCTGAAGAAACCATGGTCAAGAATGAGCAGGAACAACAGCGCAAGGATCTTACCGTCGTCGTGGTGGAAGACCGGAAGAGGATCCGTGAGACCATCGTCGATCTCATCAACGACTCCCCCGGTTTGCGCTGCCTTGCATCGTACGGTTCCTGTGAGGCGTTGCTGGAGGGTGTGCAGGACAATCTGCCCGACGTGATCCTGATGGACATCGGCCTCCCGGGGATATCGGGGATCGAGGGAGTGAAGGCGATCAAAAGCAGGTTTCCGTCCATCGATGTGCTGATGCACACCGTGTACGACGACGACGACAAGATCTTTCAGTCGATCTGCGCCGGGGCTTCAGGATACGTCCTGAAGAACGTCGAATCCGACGAGCTGATCCGTGCAATCCGGGAGATCCGGGAAGGAGCGCCCATGAGCGCATCCATCGCACGACGGCTGCTGCACATGGTGCGCGGAAAGGAGGCGAAGCCCGCCGATGATCTGCATCTGACGCCGCGCGAGCTGGACATTCTGCAGTGGCTGGTGGAGGGCCTCAGCTACAAGAAGATTGCGGAAAAACTGTTCATCAGCCCCCTCACCGTCCAGTCCCACATCAAAAACATCTACGAAAAGCTCCAGGTGCATTCGAAATCCGCAGCGGTGTCCAAAGCACTCAAATACCGATTGTTCGGATGAAGTGAGGGAACTCCTCCTTCTGCTTACCCGTCAATTTGGGCGTTCCTCCGTTAAGATATTCAAATACAAGGGTTTACGGAAATACCATATTCATGGTATTGTCTTTCGCCTCCTCCTCCCCTATCTTGATCCCAGAAGAATCGCATAGCCTCACTCCGCGGGGTGGGCGAGAATGAGTGAACAAAGGAGGCCCATATGAAATACCGTATCGCATTTGCTGCTCTGCTTTGCCTCATGGCTTTCACCGGGGTCCTGGCGCAGGGAATCCTTCCCCCGGTACCGACCGACCTGAAGGCAGAGCCGACGCCGGATCCCGTTCCGGTCGCCAAGTTGACATGGAAAGCCCCTGCCGGGCTCTGGGGGTACATGGTGTACCGCTCGGTGAATGATACCAGCCACTTCCAGAAGCTGGCAATGGTCAACGCACCGGTGTATTACGACCAGCAGGTGAAGGTCGGATACACCTTTTTCTACTATGTCACCAGCGTGTATATGGGCACGGCCAACCGCCCCGTCGAAAGCGCACCCAGTAACATTGCCAAGATCTCGTTCGGGACGACACCCGACAGGCCGATCGGCGTCATTGCAGGTACGGTCAAGGACGACTCCACCGGAAAGCCCATCCCCGGCATGCGTATCCTCTTCTACCGGATGCGTTCCGCAATGACGATCGCGATGCCGACGGCACTCACCGATTCGCTCGGACAGTATATGGCGAAGCTCGATACCGGAGTCTACAAGGTGAAGGCCGAGCCGGCTCCCTGGATGCCCCCCGGACCGCCGCAGTATCTGCCGGAGTGGTTCGACAACAAGAAGGATGAAGCCTCCGCCAACCTGGTGACCGTGATCAGGAACGCTTCGGTGGTGGCCGACTTCGGCCTGAGCCGTCCGACAATTCCACCGGTTCTGAAGGGCACCATCGCCGGCAAAGTGATTGATGATGTCACACAACGTCCGATCCCGGGCATCTTCATCCGGTTCTTTAGGAAAGGCCCGGTCACCGTAAACTGGCAGCCTGTCGCTCAGACGGACTCGCTTGGCCTGTACACGGCGCTCCTGGATACGGGCACCTATCTGATCAAAGCCGAATCGGCCATGATGAGTGCCTCGATTGTCGGATACATCCCTGAATGGTATGACAACGTCACGGACGTATCACGTGCCACACCCGTTCCGGTAACCAACGGATCGACATTCCGCGCCAATTTCGGCCTGGGTAAAGTGGCACCCCCGGTGTACGCCACCATTGAGGGAAAGGTCACCGATGCTCTCGGCGCACCGCTCCGCCATGCGACCGTGGCCATCATGCGCACCTTGCAGGAAATGAACACCGCCTCCGCATTGTCGCGTATGACCCCCGGTACGGGTGAGGAGAGTATGGATGTTGAAGGAGTGGGTTTCTGTCAGGGTGTCGTGTGGAGGGGATACACCGACACACTCGGGAACTACAAGGCCAGGGTGCTCGCAGGCAAAGCATATGTTGCTGTGGCATCAAAGTGGGGATACGTCCCGGAATATTTTGACCAGAAACCGAATCCGCTGCTGGCCGATATTATCAAGGTTCCGGGCGACGTAAAGAACATCAACTTCTCCCTCGCAGAAAACCCGATCTTTACGAACAGCATCAGCGGCGTGGTGCGGGATGCGGCGGGCAATGGCGTGCCATCCATCATTGTCCTCTTCCCGGTCCGCCTGTCGGCGGTTCCTGCTCCGCCACGGTTCGGGCACACCGACGCGAACGGCGCATACACAATCGGTGATGTGCTCCTCGGCACATACATTGTGCTTGCGGTGCCCTTCAGCGGCTACGCCCCCGCGTTCTACAAGGCCGGCGCCTACGGCGTCATGCACTGGCACCTGGCCGACAAGGTCCTCATCAATGGCGACATTTCCGGCATCAACGTGGGTGTTGTCCCCATCCGGCCGATGGGCTTCGCGCGTCTGAGCGGCACGGTCCTTTCCGGCAGCGCACCGCTGGCCGGCGTGCGGGTCCTCGCATCGTCACCTGCGGGAGATGTGGTGGGATGCGGATTGACGGACGAGAGCGGCCGGTATGCCATCGAAGCTTTGCCTTCCGGTGCAGCTGTGGTCACCGTTGATCGACCGGACTACACCACTGCAGAGCTTTCGGTCAACATTCCTCCGGACCAGTTCGAAGTGAATAACGTCAATTTCACGATCGAACAGCAGACCGCAACAGATGTGCCGGCCGGGCTGGCGGTTCCGGTTGAGTTCGCACTGCATCAGAATTTTCCGAATCCGTTCAACCCGAGCACGCACATTACCTTCAGCATGCCAACCGCCGGGTGGGCCACGATGACCATCTTCAATATGCTCGGTCAGGAGGTGCGCATGTTGTGGAACGGTCCGGCAGCGGCCGGCATCAATAGTCTGACGTGGAACGCTACCGACGGTACCGGGGGAAGCGTCGCCAGCGGTCTCTATTTCTACCGTCTGACAGTTACCGGGGACAATGGCAAGAACATCTTTACCGGCGTCCAGAAAATGCTGCTCGTGCGGTAGCCCGTTCGGGCACTGACACCACGAAGAGCATCTTTGCGCACACAGGTGTACGGTGGGGAACCTCCCGGGGCATCCCTGCCGTACCCTGTTTTCAGGGAGGTGCGTTATGAGACAGACGTGTATCCTCAGCATCATCATACTCGGCTTGTGCCTGGCCGGTCACGCACAGACCACGCAACCTCCGGTCCCGACCAATCTGATCGGACAATCTCCGCCTGAACTCCAGCCGCGTGTGCTGCTCACCTGGAATGCACCTGCCGGGCACTGGTTTTTCAAGGTGTACCGTTCGACCCCCGATACCATGAACTTTCAGTGGATCGGGATCAGCCAGACCCGCACATTCGAAGACCCTGCTGTTTCGGCGGGGGCGCTGTATCATTATGCGGTATCCGCGGTCGTATTTCAGGACAGCGTCTTCCGCGAAGGGGGCAGGAGTAAAATCGCCACCGTCCGTGCCTACGGTCTTCCACCCGGGCCCAAGGGGATTATTACCGGGCGTGTCGTCGACGATGTGACCGGCGCACCGCTGCCCAAAGTGCGCATCCGTTTTTTCCAGCTCATGGCCGCAGTGAACCGCGGAGTGGAGCTGGCGACGGACGCCGCAGGGTTCTACCGCGCGGAGGTGGACACCGGCTCGTATCTTGTCCGTGCAGAAGAAGTATCACTCACCGCTCAGCTGCCGGTGCACGCGCCCGAGTATTTCGAGAACGCCGCAAAACCGGAGAACGCCACACCGGTGCGGGTGCGGTTCAATGACACCACGCGCGTCAATTTCGGTTTGCGCCCCAATACCCCTGCCCCGTACGCCTACATCAGCGGGATCGTCACGGACGACAAGGGTGTTCCCATTGCCGGTGCAGCCGTGGCCTTCGTACGCCCTATCCAGGAGCTTAATACGCTTGCAGCCACAACGGCGATCACTCCCGGACTCGGGTCCGAGGCGACAACAATCCCGGGGATAGGCTACACACGGGGCGTTGTCTGGGCGGGCTTCACCAACACCTCGGGGAAGTACTTCGCCCAGGTCCTGAGCAATCGGCCCTATATCGGCATGGCGGCAAAGGACGGATATCTCTCAGAGCTCTTCAACAACGCTTCTGACCCGACACAGGCAACGATCATCACGGTCCGTGACGACACCACGGGCATCAACTTTTCTTTGACAAAGCACGCACCGACCAACACGGGACAGATGCGGGGAACGGTCACCAGCCCCGAGGGGGATGACGTCCCGGCCCGGGTCATTCTTTTTCCGCGGCCCAAGGGGGGCGATGAGCGCCCCGCCGTCTTTGTTCACACCGACTCTACAGGGGTGTTCAGCATCGAAGAGCTGGAAGCCGGAAGCTACAGCATTCTCGCGGTTCCGTACAGCGAATATGCGCCGGCGTACTACAAGAGCGGAACACTCGGGGCGATTTCCTGGCTGGATGCGGATACCGTTGTGGTCAACGGCAGTCCGGCGGCGTTGACCATCACACTCCCGCCTTTGCAGAGCGGCGGCCTCACGAGTATTTCCGGCCGCGTCCTTGCCGCAAACAGGGCTGCCCTCCCCGGTGTGCGGGTCGTCGCACGAAAAGGGGATGGAAGCATCGGGGCATACGGCCTGACCGATCCCACGGGGTATTATTCGATTGATGCGGTTTCGACCGGTCCGTTGACGCTGTTCGTCGACCGGCTTCACTACAACCTGATACAATCTCCTGTGACGATCGGTCAGAACACTTACAGTCTCACCAACGTGGATTTCATTCTTTCGACCACCTATCCGACCGCTGCCGAAGAGGGGCCGGCGGTCCCGCAAGAAACCCGGTTGTACGCCAACTATCCGAATCCCTTCAACCCATCCACGGTGATTGCATACGACATTGCCGTCAGCGGACGCGTGGAGCTCCGGGTGTACGACCTGCTGGGGCGGGAAGTGGGATTGCTTGTAAACGGTGTTCAGGCTGCGGGCCGGCATGCCGTGCTCTTTGACGCCGGTGGATTGCCGAGCGGTGTCTATTTCTCCAGGCTCACCCTTGAGGGATCGGAGCGGGTGTTACACACGGGAAGGATGATGCTGGTGCGATAGTATGGCCCTTGACGGTGGCGGACCGTTGTCAGCGGGAAGGCCTCTTTGTATCCCGCCTTTTCATGTCATCATACGCCGCCCGTTCGCCCAGCACCACGGCGAGCTGCATCTGCTCGGCGTCCTCGCGCCGCCGCACGGAGAGTTGTACAAATTCGTGCGTGCCCACCTGGTTGGTTTCGATCACTTCACCCCAATGGATGTTGATGCGGCGCGGGCGGTCCGCACGCGGGCCAATGCCGTCCTGCCAGTGGTAATCATCGGCGAAACAGCCCCCCGGCCAGCGGATGACGGGCGGTTTTAGCTTACGCAGGGCGGCAATTAAATCGTTGCGGAAGCCACCGTT
>Ga0209253_10002974_pt1 | contig 14960 bp, 14 predicted proteins | sample FrelakmetBRP12BR_FD_187145 | JGI IMG/M metagenome (GOLD analysis project Ga0209253, IMG submission 187145) | Freshwater lake sediment microbial communities from the University of Notre Dame, USA, for methane emissions studies - BRP12 BR (SPAdes)... | ecosystem: Environmental > Aquatic >...
CTGTTGCTGTGAATCAACCGTGCTGCAAGCTCCTTACCGCTGCCCGATTCGCCGCTGATGTATACGGGCGCTTGGCTGCGTGCGAGCTTTTCTATCATGGTGCGAACATAACTCATGGCGGGTGAATTACCGATTAGTTCCCCTGTATTTTTCGTTTCTTTTACGTCGGTACTTGAGAGTTTAAGAGCAGATTCCACCAGTGGACGCAACTGCTTGAGCGAGATGGGTTTAGTTAAATAGTCAAATGCACCCGCTTTTAAAGCGGATACTGCATTCTCGGCACTGCCGTAAGCGGTAATGACTGCCACCGGTAGGCCGCTATAATTAGCTGAAATATGTTCAACTAAATCCAAACCTAGCCCATCTGGCAGACGCATGTCGGTCAAACACAGGTTATAGCTTCTACTGGCCAGTAATTGTTTGGCTTCTTCTACATTGCTTGCGCTATCCGCCCTAATATCCATGCGCTCTAGCGTCAACACTACCAATTCTCGGATATCTGTTTCGTCATCGACGACTAAGCAATTAAATTGTTGCGCCATTAGGTTTTAAGCCTCTTATATGTATTATAAATTGTGAGCCTGAATCTGCGCCTGAAGCGCCAGTTAGGGTCTTGTATTGTAGTTTGGCGCCATTGGCATCAGCAAGCTCGCGTGCAATATAGAGACCAAGTCCTGTTCCCGCCTTCTCGGTAGTGAAAAATGGCTCAAATAAATGGCTGCGCACACTTTCGTCTATGCCGTCGCCATCATCGTTAATTTCGATGCGTACTGTTTTTTCTGTTGAAACCACCACTAATTCTAGGCTATTTTCATTTTTTTTGCAGTGTCGCCAGCCATTTTTACACAGGTTCCATAAAATTTGATTTAAATGACGACGATCAAATGAAATTAGTGTTTCAGCATTAATTAGAGTTAATTTAAAACACTTGCCTGGAATTTTTTCAACTGCACAAAATTGAGTATAAAAATCTAGGATAAAATTTTCTAAATGCACAGTTTCTTGGTTTGTGCGGTCGCGCCGATTCAGCTCTAAAACATCTTTAATAATTTGATCTAAGCGCTGTACGTTGTCGCTAATGATTTGCAGCATGCGCTTGGTAGCCAGGTCAAAATCTTCTTCCTGCAAGAGCTGATTTGCGTGGCTAATCGCACTTAGCGGATTGCGAATTTCATGTGCAATATTTGCCGTTAAACGGCCAAGCGCAGCTAGTTTTACCTGGTGCGCCTGTGTTTGCATTTGAGACCAATCCGCAATAAAAATCACTGCACCTTGGTTACGATTCTCAGCAATGGGTAAAAAGCGAAGTCTCAATTCACGCGAGAGCGTTGTTAATTTTAAAAAATTAGGCAATGAAAAGTTTGTTGGGGCAAAATCCTTTGAAGGTAATGTTTCATCCAGCCAGTGCTGCATTAAACTAGCAATTTCAGGTGAAATTTCATTGAGTGACTTTCCTTGCCAGTTCCCAGACTCCAAACCAAGCAGCGTTTCAGCTTGCGTGTTGTGATGTTTGATTTGAAATTTTTGATCTACTACCAGCACGCCGTCTTGCATCTCATGTGTGATCAGTGCATTAATCTGCGCCATATTCTGAACATCCAGTCCACGCTGCGAGGCAAGTAGCTCACTTTTTTTTGCACGTTCGGCAAGGCTGTAGGCTAGCCAGGCTGTGGCAAAGCAACCTAAACTTAGTAATACAGCTGAGGTGTAATTGCTGGCAGACTTCTCAATTAATAAAATACGGTATGACTGTTCGAGCAAAATCCCGATACTGGCTACAGCCGCATAAAACAAGGCTAAGCGGCCCTCGCTGATTAAACTGGCACTTGCAATTGCTATAATTAAAAGTAAACCAAGGCTGCTTTGGCTACCATCTTGAGCATGCATCATCAACAGTATAAAAATAATATCAATGATGATTTGTATGGGTACATTGATTTCAAGGTTTGGTTTTTCGAACCAAGTTAAAGCGGCTGAAATAATGCTGAAAACAAAATAACCAAGCACTAGCGCAGAAAAGAGATCTGTACTTGCGTTTTGCAACCAATTGTCATTGTTTAATAGGCCCAGTGTCGCTAATAGCAGTAAAGCAATCAGTACTCGATAAGCGTTATATAGCTTAAGACTGCGCCAGCGCGTGGCAGCTATTGCAGCGTCTAAATTAGCAATGAGTTCTATCGCCATTTTATGGTTTATTACACTCGGGGCTATTGCAAATTATTTTATTATTTTTGATTTGACTTTCACTCTCAGGGACGTGGCAACCGCAATTAGCGCATTGCACTATTTTTTGCTCTGGTTTTTCCTCTGCGCTTACTTGGACGGGCTTTGTATTTGCGCTTGCGGCAATGCGTTTGATAATTTGATATAGTACCCAGACTAAAATAATCAGTATTAAAATGCGTGCCATAAATACATTTAGACTCCAAGTTAAACTATGTAAATTGAACCAACTATACAGATTGTAACCAAAAGCTAGACTTATACAAACCAGCGCTAAAAACCCAAGTCAGTATAAAACCAAAACTGTTATACTTAAATCATTACTAAGTAATAAATAAAATTCATGGCAAGTTCACAGGAATTATCAGATTTTTTGCGTGATGTTGAGAGGCGCGCGTTTAAGCAAACGGTTTATGCTGTGCGCGATGACCATGCCGCCCTAGATATTGTGCAAGATACCATGCTAAAGTTGGCTGAAAAATATGCCGATAAGCCTGTAAGCGAGTATCCCATGTTGTTTCAGCGTATTTTACAAAATACCATGCGAGATTATTGGCGCAGGCAGAAAGTGCGCAATCTGTGGACTACGCTGCTTTCTTCATTTGGCGCGGGTCAGGACGGTGAAGACGACCATGACCCACTCGATACGATTGATGTAGAAGATGAGTCGGATAATCCTATGGTGCAGCTGGAACGTAGTCAAACGATGGTGATTATCGAAAAAGCGCTTGAAAAGCTGCCTGCGCGTCAACGCGAAGCCTTTGTATTACGTTATTGGGAGGACATGGATGTGGCTGAAACCGCCGAGATGATGGGTTGCTCGCAAGGTAGCGTCAAAACGCACTGTTCGCGTGCTGTACATACTTTAGCAGTTATCCTGGAAAAACATGGTTTAGGGAGTAGAGCGATATCGCAATTAGGAGTTGAAACATGAGCACGAAAAATCAAGATTTAGAGAACACTGAATTAGACACGCAAGCTAGGCAAATAGCGGGATTGCTGGATGCACACGCCAAGCGTTTGAGTCTGCGTACTCTTAAACAACTTGAAAATGGCCGCGAGCGTGCGGTAAAAGCACATGCACAGCAAGTTTCAGGCGTGAGTGTAAACCATGACGGCACTTTAAATAGCATTTCAGCTTGGGCAGAACAGCACCGCATCGTTAGTGCCGGCTTAGTGTTGGCAGCAATTATTGCTGGGTTTGTGATTATGCAGTCACTCAGCCATAGAGAATCGAGTGATGCATTTTTATTGAGTGCTGATTTGCCACCAGAAGCATTTGTGGATAGAAGTTTTGAGCCCTCTTTAAACAATGGGAAAGCCAAATTATAATTAACGTATCTTTGAAATAAATTTAAGAAATAGTGACTTGATGCATAAAATTTTATTGTTGTTGGCAATTGTAGCAACCAGCCTGCAAGCAGGTGAATTTGCTTATCCCAAAGAAAACACCTTAGTGGCGATGGGTGATATTGGCAATATTAAATCATCGGTGAATGATGGCGCCAATAGTGATGTGCCTATGCAATCTTGGAGTCAGCTGACTGACGAAGAGCGTAAGGTGTTGGCGCCATTGGGTTCGGAATGGGATACGCTAAGACCTTGGCAACGAGAAAAGATGTTGGATATCGCCAAGGATTATCCAAAAATGGATGCGCAAAAACAACAGCGCGTGCAAAAGCGCCTGAATAGCTGGAGCCGCATGACGCCTTACGAGCGCGAGAATGCGCGTAAACGCTATGTGCAGTTTCACTCGCTTAGCCCAGAGAAGCAGGATGAAATACGCAAAAAATGGGCTGAACATCAAAAATTACCTGAGGCAGAGCGTGCAAAATTACGTAAGGAATCTGCCGAAGTGGAATACGGACCAGATTTAGAATAATGGTTTAATGATGACATATATTAACCCGCTATTGCTTTGATAGCGGGTTTTTTTACGAATAGAATAAATACACTATGACCCAAAATGTTTCACCCTTTAGACTTTTCGCCGCTTGTGTCTACGAGCTGTTAGTGTTGTTTGCACTATGGATGTTATGTACATGGATTTTTATGCACTTGTTCGGCGACGCGACTGCAGGTAACAAACGCCTTTTTTTACAACTTATTTTGTGGATGGTGACAGGTATTTATTTTGTTTGGTGCTGGTGCAAAACTGGACAAACGCTCGCAACAAAAACCTGGAAAATTAAGCTGGTGAATCAGCAAGACGTAACCTTGGATACTCGACAAGCATTGACAAGATATGCCCTGGCGAGCTTATCCCTATTGGCTTGCGGGGTAGGCTTTATTTGGGCATTTGTTGATAAAGATAGCTTGTTTTTGCACGATAGGTTATTGAAAACACGGTTTGTTCGGCTAGCTTAGTATTCTATCGGTGTTGGTCTATCTACGTTCAATCGTAAACAGCAAACTTAGCCCTGCAATCAAAAATATGATGGTCGGCGTAATTGCGCTCATTAGCGGTGGCCAGTCGTTTAGTACCCCCAAGTGAATAAAAATACGATTCATGATTTGATAGGCAACGCCCAACATCACGCCGATAAAAATTTTAGTGCTGGTGCCGCTAGCACGCTGTTGTAAAAATCCAAAAGGCAACGCTAATATCACCATTACCATACAAGCGAGGGGATAAATCATTTTCGACCAAAGTGCTACTTCATAGCGCGTGGTTTTTTGTTTGTTGGTTTCTAAGTGATTGATAAATGAATATAAATTCCATGCGGACATTTTTTCAGGCGCCACTAATAGCACGTTTAATAGTTCAGGCCGAATCAATGATTTCCAGTTGGCTTTGTTAAAAAACTGTGTTTGTACGTTATTTTGTTCGATTTTTTTAAAGGTGTTAAATTTAGTCTGTGTGACTTCGGTTAAACCCCAGTGTTCGTCTGAGTAGTCACCTTTTTTAGCAACGCTGATGCTGCGCAATTTAAAGTTTTCATCAAACTCGTAAATGTGTACATTCAATAAACTTGCGTCTGGAAGCACGGTTTCCACGTTCACAAAACTTTTGCCATCCTTTACCCATAAACCGGATCTGAAATCTTGCGCGACGACAGAATCGGTCGCCTTAATACGCATACGCTGCGCCATTTTTTCACTAAACGGCGTGATAAGCTCCCCCACAAGAAAAGTAATTACCGTGAACAATAAACCAACTTTAATGAGTATTAATCCAATATTGAACAAAGATAATCCACTCACGCGCATTACAACCAGTTCAGAGTTGCGGGCTAGTGTACCAAGGCTATACATCATGCCGACCAGCACAGCTACTGGTACTACGTCATAGATGTGGCCAGGAACGCTCAATAATACAAATACCAGCATTTTACTTATACCGTAATTACCTTGCCCCAGGCTATCAAGTTCTTGAATCAGGTCAAAAAATGAGAACATTGCCAATAAGCCCAGCATAATCATCAAAATATTGATGCTGGTTTCTTGCCAAAAATAACGATTAAAAATTTTCATCGTGATTAAGTTTTTTTCCACAGACCAGTGAGGCTAGGTGGCAGTGTTGGCATCAAGGGTAACAAATGGTTGCGCCGGTAAAACATATAAATGGTGAGAGTCAAGAAAAACAAATGTACAGGCCATAGGCCTATCAAAGCGTTGACTCTGCCTTGCGTTATCCAAGCTTGGAATATGCTAAGTATATTGTTATAAATAATATAAACGACTATCGCAAAAATAAGGTTAAGTGAGCGGCCTGCACGTGGGTCAACAAAACTTAGCGGAATAGCTAGCAGCACCAGTACAAATGCAGAAATGGGGATAGCCAATCGCCATTGCAGTTCTGCTTGATTGCCCGAATTAGGTTCCAGCAATAATTGTTTAGTTGTTATGGCTTGCCTTGTATATGGCTCAGGTGCAGCCTCTTTGGTCTGCACGCGAATGGCATAACGCTCGAATTCGGTGGTTGAAACTTCGGCAGAATTTGGCTTGGCTTCGTAGCGGCGACCTTTTTCCAGCACTAAAAAATTATCGCCATTTTCTACTTTTTCTCGGCTGCCAGTGCTTGCCACAACAACACCGGTCTTTTGGTGTTGGGTAGATTGTACGAATATGTTTTTAACTATGTTGCCCAGCTCATCAAAACTTTCTACAAAATAAACGCGATCACCAGCATTTGATTCTTTAAATACGCCTGGGCTGATAGATGACAACTCGTCTCGGCTTTTAAGTTGCTCCTTGTAATCTTGGCCCTTTTGCGTGGCCCAAGGCATGACCCATAAGCTTAAGACTGTAATAATCACAATGACAGGGATAGCAAAAGTTAAAATGGGGCGTATCCAGCTATTGAGTCCAAGGCCGGAGCTAAACCAGATGACCATTTCAGAATCGCGATGCCAGCGTGAAAGTGTAATTAAAACCGACAAAAAAATACTTAAAGATAAAATCATGGGTAGAAATTTCACCATGTTAAACCCGAGTAAAGTATTAATTGCGTCATTAGGCAAAATTCCTTTAGAGGCAAGTTGCACCAAATAACCCGCGCGCTGGGCAATGACAATACCAATGAGTATTAGGAACATCGCGCTAGCGGTGCTAATAAGCTCATGTGATAAAGATTTTTTGAATAATTTCAATTTAAATATTGTTCAAATTTGCGCTTTGATTTCAAGCCAAAACGCTAGATAATTAGCTATTAAAGTAAAATTGACTTAAATAAAGTAAAAAAAGGACTCACAGTGGAATTTAGCATAAAAAACGGAAATCCTGAAAAACAAAAGACAGATTGCTTGGTCGTGGGTGTATTTGAAGGCGGAAAATTAAGCGATGCTGCAAAAGATTTGGATGCGTCTTCAAATAAAGCAATTAGTGCAGTGCTAAAAAATGGCGATATGGATGGCAAATTAAACTCTATCTTGGTGCTGCACCATGTTGCGGGAATTGCAGCTGCACGTGTTTTATTAGTCGGCCTAGGTAAGCAAACCGAATTTAATGAGCGCCATTACCGCCAAGCGGTTAAGGTGGCAGTCAAAGCTTTACCTAAAGGCGTGGTTAGCGCGAGTATTTATTTAGCTGAATTAGCCATAAAAAAATCTGACATCCACAGCAAAGTGGCACAGATGGTAGAGGTGGTGATGGATGCGACCTATCAAGTGAATGCCATAAAACTTAAAAAAGCCGAGCCAAAAGCACTGAAAAAAATAGCTATTTATGTGGCGAAACCTGAAAGTATGCAAGCGGAAGCTGGTGTAAAACATGGCTTGGCAATAAGTGCTGGTGTGGCTTTGGCAAAAGATTTAGGTAATTTGCCGCCAAACATTTGTACGCCGACATACCTGGGCGAGCAAGCCAAAAAACTCGCTAAGCAATATGGTTTTAAAGTAGAGGTTTTAGAAAAAGCCGAGATTGAAAAACTTGGTATGGGTTCATTTTTGGGCGTTGCACAGGGTAGCGTAGAGCCGCCACGCCTGATTGTGCTGCAGCATTTAAAGGGTAAGAAAACTCAAAAACCAGTTGTGCTGGTAGGCAAAGGCATTACGTTTGATACGGGCGGTATTTCGTTGAAACCCGGTGCTGAAATGGATGAAATGAAGTATGACATGTGCGGCGCAGCAAGCGTGTTAGGCACATTTAAAGCCATTGGCGAGATGGGTTCGGCGATTAACGCGGTTGGGATTATTCCAACTTGCGAGAATATGCCTGATGCGGGTGCGATTAAGCCTGGAGACATTTTGACCAGTATGTCGGGCCAAACCATCGAAGTGTTAAACACCGATGCTGAGGGTCGACTGATTTTATGCGATGCGCTGACTTATGCTGAGCGCTTTGAACCGAGCGCAGTAGTTGATATCGCAACGCTGACAGGCGCTTGCGTGATTGCTCTTGGGCACCATCCAAGCGGTTTGTTTAGTAACAAAGATGCGCTGGCCAAGGAATTGTTAGAAGCGGGAGAAAAGTCGCATGATCGCGCTTGGCACATGCCTTTGTGGGAAGACTATCAGAACCAATTGGACAGTAACTTCGCCGACATGGCTAATATTGGCGGGCGCGCTGGCGGCAGCATTACTGCGGCTTGTTTCTTGTCGCGTTATGCAAAAAAATATGATTGGGCACATTTGGATATCGCAGGCACAGCGTGGAAAAGCGGTAAAGAAAAAGGCGGAACAGGGCGCCCGGTACCACTTTTAACGACATTTCTGGTGCAGCGCGCACAAAAGAAATAATACAGGCGCAGCTAAAACTAATTAATTAATTTGTATGACACGCATCGATTTTTATTTTAATGTAGCTGATAAACAAAAGGTAATATCAGATTTGGTGCAATCTGCTTTAACAAAACGTCGCCAAGTCACTATTTTGACCGCAGATGAACATGTTGCTGCTGATGTGAGCGCTAATCTGTGGCAAAATGAACCTGAGAGTTTTTTGCCTAACGTGCATTCGAATCATTTATATGCCTTTAAAACGCCTGTAGTTATTGGCTCGCAGGCCAGCGACACAATGCAAGATGATATGCTGATTAATTTAACATCAAGTGAGCCTGGTTTTTTTAGTAGGTTCACGCAGTTGGTCGAGCTGGTAGGCGATGCGGAGCAAGACAAAATTGCTGCTCGGGCACGTTTTAAGTTCTATCGCGACAGAGGCTATGAAATTAAAAGTATTGACCATACTCAAATTAGGATTGAATAGAGAACATGGCGGCAGATAAAAAAATACCATTACTTACCGAGGTTTATCAACCAAAACCTGGTGCTAGGGCTGAATTCAAGACTAGACAGGATGACCCGACCTTGGGCATCACCCCAGAACTAATTGCCAGATTAGCTGGGCATATAAGACCGCGGTTGGAAGCGGAAATCACGCAATCAGTTTTGGAGAGCGTGCGCGAAGTTCTTAAAAAAGACTTACTGATAGAGATGCAGGATGAAATTAAAAGCGCTCAGCTTTCGCTTGAAGCAAATACCAGAGATTTTGTTGATAAAACAAAAGCAGACCTTAAAACGGAGCTGCCTTCTATGTATCAAGCCAGTGCAGATTTGGTTCTGAACAGTCTTTCAGAAAATATTACCGCTTTACAAACAAATGAGTTATCAAAGTTTGATGCCATGCTGACCGATGTGATGCAATCAAGCGTGCAAACAGCAAATTCGCAAATTGGCTCTGAAGTGGAGGCGATGAAAATGGATGCTAGTGCGCGCATCATGCAGGATTTAAATCAAGAGTTGCATGCGTTTCAAGTGCAATCGTTAAACAATCATCAGGCGCAATTAGATGATGAGATGAAAAATATTTTCCATTCCATCAATCAAAATGCCAAATCCGACCTAGAACAGCAATTAAACGCCATGCAAACTGAGGCACTTACACAAATGCGCGCCACATTTATTGAGGCTATGCCATCTATTTATACGGCTGCAGTAGGTGAGGAACAAGAGGCCATCATAACGCAGATTAGCGAGCGTCTAGACAAGGAAATGCATGCGTTTCAAGCACAATCTTTAAGTAATCACCAAGCGCAGTTGAGAGAATCGATGGCAACAACGGTTGAAGCTTTGAGTCAAACTGCTAAACAAGATCTGCAGCAGCAAATGAACTTGCTTCATGCTGATATTTTATCGCAGATGGGAACGACATTTAATGATGCTATCCCTAGTATTTATGCGGCTGCGGTAGATGAAGTGAAAGCCAAATTCGCCGATGAAATGACGGCGCAAAGTATGCAGTTGCGAGAGAATTTCTTATCCACGGTTAACGCTGATTTGCCTGCAGTGCAAGAGGTGTTGCGAGATAATATTCAGCAAGTGTTGGCGACAGCATTGCCTACTTTAGAAAATGATATGCGCAAACAATTGACGGCAGAATTACAAGACTTATTATTAAAAGTTAAGTTTGTTTTACCGAGGTAAATTAGCTTTCAACCAATTTTTTGTAGGCCGCAGCACTTAAAAAATGCTTAGTATCGTTACTGTCATCAGGCTTGAACTTGAATATCCATGCGGTATAGGGCTTATCATTAATGCCTTCTGGAGCACTTAATAAATCATCATTAACTTCAGTAACTATACCGTTCATTGGCGCATGTAGATCTGAACCTGTTTTAACCGATTCCACGATTCCACATGGCGCGCCATTCAACAACACGGCGCCAAGTTTGGGCGGCTCAATAAAAACAATATCACCCAACAAATCCTGTGCGTAATCGGTAATGCCTGCAAGCCAATATCCATGAGGATCTTGGAGCACCCATAAATGTTCGTTGGTGTAAAGTAGATTTTCTGGGAATTTCATGGCTTTAAGTTATGTCTATTAAATACAACATATTTTCTCATAAAGTTGGGCGACTGTATCAAAAACGTCACAGCAGTAATAAAACTTAATATCAGTTTTATGAATACACGCTAACTGATTGACAGATAACTATTTTTTATATAAGATTAAGTCAAACATCAGTGGAGTTTCACAGTAATGATGAAGATAATTTTTAAAAGAGTGGTACTGCTTTATGTGGCGCTGACCTTAATGGCTTCACCAGTCGAGTTATTGGCTGCTCATAAGAAATCGTATAAGCGTATTATTTATAGTCAAAAAAGCGCCTTAACTAAACATAGAATTTCTAGCCGCTATCATGGCAGTAAGCAAAAAGTCAGTTTAAAACTTCGTAAGTCGCGTAATCTACAAAACGCCGACCAGCATGCGTTTATGCTTGCACAGGGCTACGATGGTAGCGGCATGTTGCAGTTATCTTCCAGTAAGGCATTGATTATTAATCAAAATACTGGTGAAACCATTTATGCCAAAAATACCAACATGTCAACGCCCATCGCTTCAATTACCAAGTTGATGACTGCTATGGTGATGCTAGATGCGAAACAATCACTGGACGATGAAATTTATGTGTCGGACGAGGATGTAGATTATCTTAAAGGTACAAGATCTAGATTGTCGGTAGGTTCTAAGCTTAGCCGAAGCGATATGTTGCAATTAGCTTTGATGGCATCAGAAAACCGTGCTGCTTCTGCGTTAGCGAATAATTATCCAGGCGGAAAATATGTTTTTGTAAAGGCTATGAATCTCAAAGCTAAGGAATTGGGTCTAATTAATACGCATTTTGTTGACCCTACTGGGCTTGACAGTGGGAATGTATCTACAGCAGAAGATTTAGCCAAAATGGTGCAAGCTGCTTACCAATATCCAGAGATTAGATTGGCAACGACCAGCCCGTCGCATGAAGTTTACGTGGGAAGTCACGAGTATCCTACCAATTTTGTGAATACAAACGGCTTGGTACGCGGAGGTGAGTGGCAAATTGGATTGTCTAAAACCGGCTTTATTAATGAAGCTGGGCGCTGTTTGGTAATGCAAGCTACTATCGCTGGGGAGCCGATGATTGTTGTATTGTTGGATTCTTTCGGAAAAATGACACGTATCGGTGATGCAAATCGCATTCGCAAATGGATGGAATATAACATTCAGCCAACAACTACTGGCCAAGGTTATACAGTGACGGCGGACAGAATTTCTTAAGTTATAACTTAGATATTAAATTGATAAAACGGCATTGAATTAATTCAATGCCGTTTTTTTTATTTTTTTGCGCTAGATTTCTTAGCAGCAGGCTTTTTAGCCGCAGCTTTTTTAGGAGCGGCTTTCTTTACTGCTACTTTTTTGGCAATTGTCTTTTTACCGCCAGATTTTTTAGGAGAGCCTTCCTTCGCCGCTTTCTCAGTCAATAATGTGAGCGCTTCTTCAAGCGTTAATTCTTCTGGCGTAATGCTTTTTGGTAGCGTGGCGCGTATTTTACCATGCTGCACATAAGGTCCGTAGCGGCCTGCAAACACTTCAATGCGGCCTTCGCCAGATGGGTGTGCGCCAAGCTCTAGAATTGGTGCTGGGCCAGTATTGGCAGCCGCAAGCAAGGCAACTGCGCCAGCTAAATCGATGCTAAATACACTCTCAGATTTTGGTATCGATTTAAACTTACCATCGTGATTCACATACGGTCCAAAGCGACCTATGTTGGCGATAATTTTTTTGCCAGTATCCGGGTGCAAACCCAAATCGCGGGGCAGTGAAAGCAGCATATTGGCAATATCAATATTCATGCTAGCGAGTGGAATCTCTTTGGGAATGCTTACGCGCTTCGGCTTTTTCTTTTCACCTTCAACCGCTAGCCCGACTTGTAAATACGGGCCGTATGGGCCATTCATCAAATAAATTTCTTTACCAGACGCGGCATCAGAGCCAATCACAATCGGGTCGGCGCCAGCAGTAGCGGCACCGTTCAAGTTACGCTTGTAATCACATTTTGGCGTATCGTTATACCCTGTGCAGCCAATAAAACTGCCATAACGGCTTAACTGTTTTTGCAGTGGCTTGCCACATTTTGGGCAAGCCTCGTTTATGAGTTCATTTCCTGGACGATCCACATCGGCCTTGCTGAGTAATTGCGTGTTAAAGCCTTGCCAAAATTCATCCATCAGCGGAATCCACTCACGTTCGCCTTCCGCTACGCTATCTAGTGCGTTTTCGAGATTGGCGGTGAAATCATAATCCACGTATTTAGTGAAATGTTCGGTTAAAAATTTATTTACCACGCGGCCTACATCGGTCGGCGTAAAGCGTTTCTTGTCCAGTACAGCGTATTCGCGATCTTGTAGCGTAGAAATTATGCTCGCATAGGTTGAAGGGCGGCCAATGCCATATTCTTCCAACACCTTCACTAGGCTAGCCTCGCCGTAACGCGGTGGCGGCTCAGTAAAATGCTGATCCCCGTAGATTTTTTCAATATTTAACACTTCACCAGTTTCTAAATGCGGTAACTTGGCTTCGGTATCTTCATCCTCTTCATCATCGCGGCCTTCCATATATACCGCGATAAAGCCAGGAAATACTAGCGTCTGGCCTGTTGCGCGGAATAAATTGGCTTCAGAACCAACAGCTAAATCGACACTCACCGCATCAAACTTTGCGGGCGACATTTGACATGCGACGCTACGCTTCCAGATCATTTCATACAGCTTAAATTGCTCGTCATTCAAGTACTTGCGCATACTTGCTGGCGTACGGAATATGTCAGTAGGACGAATCGCCTCATGCGCTTCTTGCGCATTTTTGGCCTTGGTTTTGTACATAATCGGCGACTTTGGCAAATAATCCGCCTCAAAATTCTTCTTTACATATTCGCGTATGCTCATCACTGCCTCAGCGGCCATGCTGAATGAGTCAGTACGCATATAGGTAATCAAGCCAACCGTCCCGGAGCCAATATCCACGCCCTCGTAGAGCTGTTGTGCCACGCGCATGGCGCGCGAAGTGGTAAAACCGAGTTTACGCACCGCTTCCTGTTGTAGCGTGGAAGTAGTAAACGGCGCGGCAGGGCTGCGGTTGCGCTGCTTTTTCTCAACGCGTGAGACTGTAGTTTTGCCGGCGCTTGCAATGAGTAACTTACCGACGATATCAGCTTGTTGGTCATGATTAATGACGCTAAATTGCTCGACTTTATCGCCATTGTATTGAATGAGTTTAGCGTTAAAGCTGTGCGCGTGTTTTAGCGCATCAAGATGGATTGTCCAATATTCCTGACTTATAAAAGCTTCAATTTCCAGCTCACGCTCTACAATCAAACGCAACGCAGGGCTTTGTACGCGACCTGCAGAAAGGCCTCGGCGAATTTTTTTCCAAAGTAGCGGAGATAAATTAAAACCGACTAGATAATCTAAAGCACGACGCGCTTGCTGCGCATTAACCAGATTCATCGCGATATCACGAGGATGTTCAATGGCCTGTTTAACAGCCGTTTGCGTGATTTCGTTAAATTCTACGCGCTTAAGTAATTTGTTTTTAAGTAGGTTTTTTGCTTTTAAAATTTCAGCAATATGCCATGAAATTGCTTCCCCTTCACGGTCCGGGTCGGTCGCCAGATAAATATTATCGGCCGATTTAACAGCTTTGGTAATGGCATCCATATGCTTGCTGTTACGCTCAATCACTTCGTACTTCATGGCGAAGTGATTGGCAGGGTCTACCGCACCGTTTTTAGGGATTAAATCACGCACATGGCCGTAACTCGCCAATACTTCAAAATCGTTACCGAGATATTTCTTGAGCGTTTTGGCTTTTGAAGGAGATTCAACAATTAGTAAATTGGACATTTAAACCTTGAATTTAAGGGCTGGAATTAATGAATTGGCTAGATAATAACAAGCTAATTGGTGATAATACAATAAGCCTTTGAATAAATATGGTGTTTTCGTGGTTAATTGCGGGTAAATTCTATGCGCTTTCCATCGTTGCTGGCAATGCTCAATGCCGCGCCATCATTGGCAATATCCCCAAATAGCGGATCTTCATCTTCAGCTTTGGCCTGACTTAAGCCTTTAAAGTCATATAAATCAAAATCAGCCAGGTGAGAGGGTTCGACATTGGTGATGGCGCGAAAGATATTATTGATGCGGCCGGGCTGTTCGCGCTCCCATGCTTGCAGCATGTCTTTCACTTTTTGGCGCTGAAGGTTTTCTTGGCTGCCACATAAATCACACGGAATAATTGGGAAATCCATTTGCCGCGCATAGCTGGCAATATCTTTCTCGCTGCAATACGCCAGTGGGCGAATGACGATATTTTGCTTGTCATTAGTTGCCAATTTAGGTGGCATGGCTTTGAGTTTCGCGCCAAAAAACATGTTCAGAAATAGCGTTTCAACAATGTCATCTCTGTGGTGGCCAAGCGCTATTTTATTGGCACCAAGCGCTTTGGCGGTAGTGTAAATAATACCGCGGCGT
>Ga0209253_10002975_pt1 | contig 14957 bp, 8 predicted proteins | sample FrelakmetBRP12BR_FD_187145 | JGI IMG/M metagenome (GOLD analysis project Ga0209253, IMG submission 187145) | Freshwater lake sediment microbial communities from the University of Notre Dame, USA, for methane emissions studies - BRP12 BR (SPAdes)... | ecosystem: Environmental > Aquatic >...
GGATGCGCGAACCCGGCGAGCCGGCCTGACCGGAACCCCCATGGACCTCATCCTCTGGCGGCACTGCGAAGCGGAACCCGGCGAACCTGACCTCGGGCGCCGGCTCACGTCGAAGGGCATCAAGCAGGCGGAGCGCATGGCCGCGTGGCTGGATGCGCACCTGCCGGATACGTGCCGGATCCTGGCGTCGCCGGCGGACCGGGCGCAGCAGACCGCGCTCGCGCTCAAGCGCCGGTTCAAGACGATGGAGGAACTCGCGCCGGGTGCGTCGGTGGCCAGCGTCCTCGCGGCGGCCAACTGGCCCGATTCGCGCGAGCCCGTGCTGGTCGTCGGTCACCAGCCGACGTTGGGCGCGGTCGTCTCGTTCCTGCTGTCGGGCGAAGAGGCGTACTGGTCCGTCCGCAAGGGCGCAGTCTGGTGGCTGTCGAACCGCGCGAAGGAAGGCGGCGCGGCCGTCGTCCTCAAGGTGGTGCTCGGGCCGGACTTCGCCTGACCTGAGGCGGCGGTTCCGGCCGTCCGGGTTCCGTCAGCGTCCGCGTTCCGGCGCGCGCCACGGGAAGCCCAGGTCCGCCCATTCCTCGCGCTCGACGTCGAGCAGGTGCGACGTCAGCGGATGCGCGGCGAGCCAGCGCTTCGCGATCCCGAACCTGATCGTGCGCGCGCTCTTGAGCGCGATCCGCGGCGGGTCGATGGCGCGGCGCGCATGGTGGAAGAGCACTGCGAGGCGCAGCGCGAGAATCTGCGGGACGACGTCGCGGTCGGCGAGGATGTCGGCCATTTTCGACAGGCCGCCGCGGCAGCCCAGCACGAGCAGCGCGAGCCGGCGCTGCTCCTGCGCGGAGAACCCGGGCATGTCGGCGTTTTCCAGGATGTACGCGCCATGCTTGTGGAACGACAGGTGCGACACGGTGAATCCGATCTCGTGCAGCAGTCCCGCCCACTCGACGCGCTGCGCCGTCTCCGGGTCGGGCGTGGCGGACGCCTTGAGATACAGTTCCTTGGCCATCGTCGCGACCCGCGCGGCGTGCGGACGGTCGATGTGGTACCGCTCGAGCATGCTTTCGACGGTCACTGCGCGGCTGTCGCGCTTCACCGTGCGCCCGAGCAGGTCGTAGAGGACGCCGAGGCGCAACGCACCGCCGACCGGGTTGATGCGCGGCACGTCGAGCTCGGCGATCGCCGCCGCCATGATCGCGAATCCGCCCGCGAGGACGGGCGCGCGCTCGGGCTTCACGCCGGCGAGGTCGAGCCTCGACATGCGGCCGGCGCCGATCATCCGCTTGCGCAGCCGCGCGAGGCCGTCGGGGGTGATGCCGCCCGCCGACAGCCCATTCTCCTCGAGGATCGCCGCCAGCGCGAGCGCGGTACCCGACGACGCGAACGCCTCGTGCCAGTGCTCGCGGCCGAACGCGCGCGCAATCGCCTCGATCTCGGCGCGCGCGTGCGTCTCCGCGGCGAGGAACGCGTCGGCGCGCAGGCTCCCGTCGCCGAAGAACCGCGCCGACATGCTGACGCAGCCGAGCTTGAGCGACTCGAGGCGCTCGGGCGTCATGTGGCGGCCGATGATGAACTCCGTGGACCCGCCGCCGATGTCGATCACGAGCCGCGGCTTGCCCGACGCGGGCAGCACGTGCGCGACGCCCACGTAGATGAGCCGCGCCTCCTCGTGGCCGCCGATGATGTCGATCGGGAACCCGAGCGCGGCTTCCGCCTGCGGCAGGAACCCCGCCGCGTTCTTTGCGATGCGGAACGTGTTCGTCGCGACCGCGCGCACCGCCGACGGATGCAGCCCCGACAGGCGCTCGCGGAAGCGCGTGAGGCACGCCAGTGCCGCGCGCCGCGCCTGCGCGGTGAGGTTGCCCTTCTCGTCCATGCCGGCGCCGAAGCGGATCGTCTCGCGCCACGTGTCGAGGCGGAAGATCTGGTCGCCCTCGACGCGGCCGACTTCCAGCCGGAAGCTGTTCGACCCCAGGTCGACGACGGCGAGCGTCGCCGGCCGGAACGGCGGCTTCAACAACAGACGCGAGAGGGCGCGCGGCATCGGGTCGTGAACGCGGATGGCCGACGGTTACCGATGCAAGCGGCGACTTGCGCACGATCTCCGTCGTCCCCGCGAAGGCGGGGACCCAGAGGCGTCCGTTGCAAGACGCTGGGTCCCCGCCTTCGCGGGGACGACGACGTACAGGATCCGGGCGTTACGCATTCTCGCAAGGCTCAAGCGGCAGGAGGATGGCGGCAAGCGTAGCAGAACCTCGCGGCGCGCTCCGCGTGCGGGCGCGTGGCCACGCGCGCCGGCCGCCGTTAAACGCGGGGCTGCGGGATAGGCGCCGTTCCTGCTAACCTCGACGTTGCCATGGCCATCGACTATCTGCAGAAGATCCTGACCGCCAAGGTCTACGACGTGGCGATCGAGTCGCCGCTCGAAGTCGCGACCACGCTGTCGCGCCGGCTGGGCAACCGCGTGCTCCTGAAGCGCGAGGACCAGCAGCCGGTGTTCTCGTTCAAGCTGCGCGGCGCGTACAACAAGATGGTGCACCTCACGCCCGCCGAGCGCGCGAAGGGCGTGATCGCCGCGTCCGCCGGCAATCACGCGCAGGGCGTGGCGCTCGCGGCGCAGCGGCTGTCGTGTCGCGCGACGATCGTGATGCCGGTGACCACGCCGCACATCAAGATCGCCGCGGTCGAGGCGCGCGGCGGCACCGTCGTCCTCCATGGGGACTCGTACTCGGACGCGTACGAGCATGCGCAGGCGCTGCAGAAGAAATCCGGCGCGACGTTCGTCCATCCGTACGACGACCCGGACGTCATCGCCGGGCAGGGCACGATCGGCATGGAGATCCTGCGCCAGTACCAGGAGCCGATCGACGCGATCTTCGTCGCCGTCGGCGGCGGCGGGCTCATCTCGGGCATCGGCGCGTACATCAAGCGCGTGCAGCCCGAAATCAAGGTGATCGGCGTGCAGCCGGTCGACTCCGACGCGATGACGCGCTCGCTCGCCGCGGGGCGTCGCGTCGCGCTGTCGCACGTGGGCCTCTTCGCCGACGGCGTCGCCGTGAAGCAGGTCGGCCGCGAGACTTTCCGCCTGGCGCAACAGTACGTCGACGAGATGATCACCGTCGACACCGACGCAACCTGCGCGGCGATCAAGGACGTCTTCGAGGACACGCGGTCGATCCTCGAGCCCGCCGGCGCGCTGGCGATCGCGGGCATCAAGCACTGGTGCGAGCGCCACCGCGTGCGCGACCGTACGTTCGTCGCGATCGCGTGCGGCGCCAACATGAACTTCGACCGGCTGCGGTTCGTCGCCGAACGCGCGGAACTGGGCGAGCGGCGCGAGGCGATCTTCGCGGTCTCGATTCCTGAGCGTCCGGGCAGCTTCCGGGAGTTCTGCGCGCTGCTCGGCAGCCGCAACGTGACCGAGTTCAACTACCGGTACGCCGACACGAGGACCGCGCACCTGTTCGTCGGCGTCGAGGTGACGGGCGCCCGCGCGACGGCCGAACTGCTCGCGTCGTTCCGCAAGCACCGGATCGAGGCGCACGACCTGTCGGACAACGAGATGGCGAAACTGCACGTGCGCCACCTCGTCGGCGGGCATGCGCCGGCCGCCGAGAACGAGATCCTGTACCGGTTCGAGTTCCCCGAGCGCCCGGGTGCGCTGATGCGCTTCCTCGACAGCATGAGCGCGGGCTGGAACATCAGTCTTTTCCACTACCGGAACCACGGGGCCGACTACGGGCGCGTGCTCGTGGGCATGCAGGTCCCGCCGTCCGACAAGGCCGATTTCCGCCGTTTTCTGGATCGTCTGGGCTATACGCACGTGGACGAATCGGCCAATCCCGCCTACAAGATGTTCCTCGGCCGCTGAAGCGGCCCGCGCGCTCGCCGCAAGACGGCAGACCCTGCCGCGCCACGGCACCCATCCGTCACGAAATTTGCCGGAGTGTTGCATTTTTTGTGTTTTCGGCCCCGCAAGCCGATTCCGGCAAGCTTTATGCTCTAGTCAGTTCGCTTGGGCCGTGGCAGACTTGAACACGACAAGTGCGGGCGTCAGCGGGCGCGCCGCCACCGTTGCCGGATGAGGCAGGGGGCATCAATTGGCAGAACAGATCCCGTTGCAGGGCGTGAAGGTGATGGTGATCGACGACTCGAACACGATTCGCCGCAGCGCGGAGATCTTCCTGCTGCAGGCCGGATGCACGGTGATCCTCGCCGAGGACGGCTTCGACGCGCTCGCCAAGATCACCGACCACCAGCCCGACCTCGTGTTTGTAGACATCATGATGCCGCGGCTCGACGGCTACCAGACGTGCGCGCTCATCAAGAAGAACGCCAAGTTCCAGCGGACGCCCGTCATCATGCTGTCGTCGAAGGATGGCCTCTTCGACCGCGCGCGCGGCCGGATGGTGGGCTCGGACCAGTACCTGACCAAGCCGTTCACGAAGGAAAGCCTGCTCAAGACCGTCGCCGCGCACGTCAACAAGGCGGCCGCGTGAGCGGCGAGGCCCGAAGGGCGGCGAGCAATCGCGAATCGCGGCCGGAGGCCGAAGTGCGGACGTGCGTGTGTAGTGTTGGATCGATGAGGCCGAGCGCGTGAGCGGCGAGGGCGAAGGTGTGAGCGGCGAGGCTCGAAGGGCGCGAGCAGGCGCGAATCAGCTTCGGAGGCCGACGACGCGCGGCCGCGGGTCCGCAGAAGTCGAACGCGGAGGCCGAAGGGCGGCGAGCAATCGCGAATCGCGGCCGGAGGCCGACGCACAGCAGCGTGTCCTGGCGGTGAAGGGCCAGGAGGCCGAGCGCTTGACGGCGCAGGCGGCAGCACGTACGACACCGGCCGCATGTAAGGCCGGGTCCAACGAAGAAACGAGTGCGGGCTGTCGCCGTCCGGGGAATCGCCCCGGCGAGCGCTTCCGCAGGGGTGAAACGACAGGGTAGGAACATGGCAATCCGCAAAATTCTCATCGTTGACGATTCCCCGACGGAACGGCATGTGCTGAACGACATGCTGACGAAGTCGGGCTTCGAGGTCGTCGCGAGCGACAACGGCGAGGACGCCATCCTCAAGGCCAAGTCGCTCAAGCCGGACCTGATCCTCATGGACGTCGTGATGCCGGGCCTGAACGGCTTCCAGGCGACGCGGGCGATCAGCCGCGACCCGGACACCCGCTCGATCCCGATCATCCTGTGCACGTCGAAGAGCCAGGAGACCGACAAGATCTGGGGCATGCGGCAGGGCGCGCGCGACTACATCGTGAAGCCCGTGAACCGCGACGAACTTCTGGAGAAGATCGCCGCGATCGGCTGATCGCCCGCGAATCCCGCCATGGCCCGCGCCGCCAAACTCGACCTTCGCACGTTCCAGCAGGAACTCGCGTCCCGGCTCGCGACCAAGACGACCGCGCAGGTCGAGTCGTCGCGGCTTGGCCTGTCGTCCGGCGGCGAGCGCTGGCTCATCCGGTTGGCCGACGCGGGCGAGGTCGTGACCGTGCCCGCGATCGTGCCCGTCCCTCTCACGCGCCCGTGGTACCTGGGCGTCGCGAACATCCGCGGCAACCTCTACAGCGTCGTCGACTTCGCGAAGTTCCTGGGCCGCGACGCGGCCGGCGGCGGCCAGACGCGGCTGCTGCTCTTCGGGGCGCGCGCCGGAGAAATGAACGTGGGGATCGTCGTGCAACGCGTGCTCGGGTTGCGCAACGTCACCGAACTCGCGCCTGCGGCGCCGCCGCAGGACGTGCCCGCGTGGTACGCCCAGCGCTGGATGGACGGCGAAGGCGACGCATGGCAGGAAATCGACCTGGCGGTGCTGGCGCGGGATCCCGCGTTCCTGCAGGTCGGGATTTAAGGGAGACGCACCCGGCCACCGGTGCGCACCAGGAGAATGGCGATGGCGCTCAAATTGGGGAAACTGTTCGGCAGCGAGAAGTCGAACCCGGCCGACGTCGACCTCGACATGCCGACGACGCAGGTCAAGATGGGGCAGGCGCCCGGGTCCTACGATCCGCTCGCGTCGGTGTCGATCATGGAGCAGTTGCGCAGCGCAACGGCGAACATGACGATGCCGAGGAAGCTGCCGCTCATCGGCCACCTGCCCGTCACCAAGCAGTTCCAGACGCTCGGCACCCTGCTCGTCACGTTCCTCGTGTTCGCAGCGCTGATGGTGTTCCTCGACAACCGCCAGTCCGCGCAGGCCGGCGCCGCCGCGGCGACCGCGACGGAAATGCAGATGCTGTCGCAGCGCCTTGCCCGCGGCAGCGCGCTGGCTGCGCAGGGCCAGGCGACGGCGTTCGCCGCGGTGAAGGACAGCCGCGAGCGCTTCAAGGCCGACTTGAGCGCACTGCTGGATGGCGGCACCGTCCGCGGCGTGAGCCTCGACGTTGCGCAGGACGAAGCGGTCGTGAAGCTGCTCACCGACGTCAAGCAGCGGTGGGAGCGCGTCGACACCGCGGCCGAGCGCCTGCTGGCGAACGAGACGAGCCTGACGTCGCTCGCCAAGGGGCTGGACGCGCTCAACCTCGGCAACAACGCGCTCCTCGAGCTGGCGCAGCAGGCGGCCGCGCAGATCGCGCAGGGTGGCGGGTCGCTGCGCGAGATCGAGTACACGAACCAGCTTGCCGTGCTGTCGCAGCGGATCGCGAAGAACGCCAACGCGCTCGCTTCGTCGGACGAAATCGACCCCGAGGTCGCGTTCCTGCTCGGTCGCGACGCGGGCACGTTCCGCGACATCCTGAACGGACTGCTCAAGGGAAGCGACTCGCTGCGCCTCCCGGCAGTGCGCAGCGAAGAGGCGCGCGCGACGCTGGCGGAGCTGCAGAAGCGGTTCGGCGCGTACGAAGGCGGCATCAACGCGATCCTGACCAACATGCCGCGCCTCGTGATCGCCAAGCAGGCGGCGCGCGGCATCAATACCGAAGCCGAACCGCTGCTCAAGGACACGACGAAGCTCTCGGAAAGCTACGAGGCAAGCCCGATCCGGAAGTGGACGCTGGGCGTGGCGATCCTGTTCGCGCTGGCGGCGCTGCTCATGCTGGTGCTGCTGGGCAAGATCTTCCTCGACGACGCGCGCATCCGTGCCCTCGAAAGCGAAGGCGAGAACAAGCGGAACCAGGAAGCCATTCTGCGGCTGCTGAACGAGATGGGAAACCTGGCCGACGGCGACCTCACCGTGCAGGCGTCGGTGACCGAGGACGTCACGGGCGCCATCGCCGACTCGATTAATTTCACGATCGAGGAGCTGCGCACGCTGGTGCGCGGCATCAACTCGGCGACGGACCAGGTGACGAAGGCGACGCAGGAAACGCAGGCGATCTCGAACCGCCTGTACGAAGCGTCCCAGCGGCAGAACCGCGAGATCCAGCAGGCGTCGGCGTCCGTGCTCCAGATGGCGCAGTCGATCAACGAGGTGTCGCAGACGGCGACGCAGTCCGCCCGGGTGGCGCAACAGTCGCTCGCGGCCGCCGAGAAGGGCGGGCAGGTCGTGCAGAACCAGATCGCCGGCATGAACGAAATCCGCTCGCAGATCCAGGACACGTCGAAGCGGATCAAGCGGTTGGGCGAGTCGTCGATGGAAATCGGCGAGATCGTCGAGCTCATCTCCGACATTACCGAGCAGACGAACGTGCTCGCGCTGAACGCGGCGATCCAGGCGGCGTCCGCCGGCGAGGCGGGCCGCGGCTTCACGGTGGTCGCGGAGGAAGTGCAGCGGCTGGCCGAACGCTCCGGCGAGGCGACGAAGCAGATCGAGGCGATCGTGAAGACCATTCAGGCGGACACGCAGGACGCGGTGGCCGCCATGGAGAAATCGACGGTCGGCGTGGTCGAAGGAACCAAGCTCTCCGACGCCGCCGGCCAGGCGCTGACGGAAATCCAGACGGTGTCGCGCGATCTCGCGGACCTCATTTCGCGGATCTCGGCGCAGACGCAGATGCAGTCGACGTCCGTCACCGACGTGACGCGCGGCATGCAGGGCATCCTGCGGATCACCGAGGAAACCACCGAGGGCACGAAGCAGACGAACGTGTCGATCGGACAGTTGACTAAGCTCGCGGCGGAGCTGCGGTCGTCCGTAGCCGGCTTCAAAGTGTAGCGGTCGATGCAAAAGGTGTCCGCGGCAGCGGTGGTGTTCGCGGGTCCTGCGTTGCACCTTTTGCATCGATAGGAAGTCAGGCAGGCGCCTTGGGAGCGGCCCGGCGGCGCCTGCCGGCAACGGCAGGAAGAACCGGGCGTCATGCGGACGCCTCGGCCAGACCAGGGCAGGCGCGAAAGTTGCTGGTGTTACCGAATGGCCACTGAACCGACTCCCGAATTCGATCTCGGCCCACTCTCGTGGGTGCAGGGCGAGATCGACCAGGCGCTCACGCGCGGCCTCGAGGGGCTCGCGGAGTTTCGCGCCAATCCCAAGGACGCGACGACGTTGAAGCACGCGCGCGCGCACGTGCACCAGGCGGCGGGCGCGATCCAGATGGTCGGGCTGGACGCGGTGGTCGCGTTCACCGATGAGCTCGAGCGCCAGCTCGTGCGGCTGGAGGAACTGCCGCCCGCCGAGGCGGCCGCCGGGTGCGACGTCGTCGACCGCGCATGCCGCAAACTCAAGATCTTCCTCGACGAGCTCGTGAACGGCGCGCCGCCGGTTCCGCTCAAGCTCTACCCCGAATACGAGGCGATGCAGACGGCGCGCGGCGTCAAGGCCGCGGCGCCCACGGATCTCTTCTATCCCGACCTGACGCCCCGGGCGCCGCGCATCGCGCCGCGCGAGTCGCTGCCGCCGAATCGCCTGCCGTCGTACCTCGTCAAGCAGCGTCGTCTCTACCAGAGGGGCCTGCTCGCGTGGCTGCGCGGCGACGAAGGCGGCGCGGCCACGATGCGCGACGCGATCGTCGCGATCGAGGACGTGACGACGCAAAGCGGCCTGCGCGCATTCTGGTGGACCGTCGGCGCGTTCTTCGAGGGACTGGTCGAGAACGGCCTCGACGCTGGCTTTGGCGTGAAGCAGCTCGCCGCCCGGATCGACCTGCAGATCCGCCGCGTCGCCGAAGGCAGCGCGAAGGTTGCCGATCGGCTGCGCCGCGAGGTTCTGTACTTCGCCGCGATCTGCGCACCGGTCGGACCGCAGGTGCAGGCGGTGCAGCGCGCGTTCAAGCTGTCCGGGCTCATTCCGTCCGCCGAGGTGCTGTCGGCCGACGTCGTGCGGCTGCAACCGCTCCTGCGCGAGGCGCGCGAGCAGCTCGCGGGCGCGAAAGACGCGTGGCTCAAGGCCGCGTCTGGGCGCGCGGAAAACCTGTCGAAGCTGAAGCAGACGCTCGCGTCGGTCCATGCGAAGGCGGCCGAGATCCACAACGGCGCGCTGATGAAGCTCACGGCCGCCTTGGTCGAGCGCCTGGAGAAGATGCCGTCGTCCGGCGTATCGGAGCCGGTCGCGATGGAATACGCGACGGCGCTGCTCCTCGCGGAGTCGGCGTTCGAGAACTATTCCAACCTGTCTCCGGACTTCCCGAAGCAGGTCGACGCGATGCTCGCGCGGCTGGACGCGGCGCGCCAGGGACTTCCGTCGGCGGGCGGCGGCGTGCCGATGCTGGACGAGATGAGCAAGCGTGCGCAGGAACGCGTGCTGCTCGCGCAGGTGGGGCGCGAGATCCAGGCGAACCTGCGGCACATGGAGCAGGTGCTCGACGCGTTCTTCCGCGACAACAGCAAGCGCGCCGAACTCGCCGCGCTTGCGAAGGACAGCGCGCAGATCCGTGGCGCGCTGCGCATCCTGGACCTCGACGACGCCGACCGGCTGCTCGCGATGTGCGAGGAGCAGATCGCGAAGTACGCGGACCCCGCGGCCGCGGTCAGCAACGACGACCTCGAGATGCTGGCGGAGTCGCTCTCCGGACTCGGTTTCTACATCGAAGCCGTCGAACAGCAGCGCCCCGAGCGCGACCGGCTGATCGCGCCGCTGATCGCGAAGCGGCTGGGCGAGGCGCCGGCGCCCGCAGCACCCGCGCAGGACTCCGTCGAAGCGGCGGTCGCCGAGCTGCGCGCCGCGCTGCCGCAGCTCGTCGACGAGCTGCACCAGGCGCCGAGCGACGCCACGGCGCGCGACAGCCTGAAGCAGAAGCTTGCGAACCTGAAAGACGATGCGGAATTGATCGGCGACGCCGATCTGGCCGCGCAGGCGGAAGCGGTGCTGGCCGAATTCGAGGCAGGCGATGCCGCCCGGCTTGCGGCCGCTGTCGACGCGATCGCGGACACGTCTGCGCCCGCGCCGGAAATCTCCGAGGAAACGCAGCGGCTGCTCGCGACGGACGCGAGCGAGCTCGACCGCGAGCTGCTCGAGATCTACCTGCAGGAAGCCTCCGAGGTGCTCGACGGCGTCGCGCACAACCATCGCGTGCTGACCGACAATCCGGGCGACCGCGAGGCGCTGCGCACCGTGCGCCGCGGCTTCCACACGCTGAAGGGCAGCGGCCGCATGGTCGGGCTCACGCAGCTCGGCGATTTTGCGTACGAAGTCGAACACGCCATGAACCGGCTGCTCGAGGAAGAGCGCCCGGTGACCGGCGCGGTGCTCGCGCTGATCGGGACGTCGCATTCGAGCTTCCGCGGGTGGATCGATGCGCTCACGCGCGATGGCCGCGTGACCGCGGACCCACGTGCGCTGCACGCCGCGCTGGCCGCGGTCGAACGCGAGTTGCCGAACGCGACGCCGCATCTGCCAGCGCATCCCGCGCCGCCGCACGCGGCGCCCACGGTCACCGCGCGTGCCGCCGCCGCACCACCGGCCATGCCGTCGAACGTGATCGAGCTTCCGCGTCCCGCCGCCGTCGTGCGCGATACGGTATCGGCGCCGGTGCTCGAACTGATCGAATTGCCGGAACTCGGATTCGGCGAGGACGCCGAGGGGCCCGCCGTGCAGGTGGAGTCCGAACTCGCCGAGACGATCGAAATGGTGGACGTGCCGGCCATCGAGCCCCCGGCGGCGCCGGTGCTCAAGCTGGTCGAGGATTTCCCGGCGCCCGGCGCCGAAGTGGCATTGGCGCCCGTCGCCGCGCCCGAGGCACCGCCGCAGTCCGGGCCGCGCGAGCCCGCTGTGCACGAGGCAGTGCCCGCGCCGGACGAGGCGGAGTCGGACGACGTGACGATCGGCGACGTGACCCTGTCGCGTTCGCTCTGGACCATCCTGTGCGACGAGGCCGACCAGCACGTCGCCACGCTCGAAAACGAGCTGTCGATCCTGCAGTTCGATTCGCGCGCGGTACCGCGCGCCGGCATGGTGCGCGCGAGCCACACGCTGTGCGGCATCCATCGCACCGGCGGATTCCCGGTTGTCGCGACGACCGCGAAGGCGCTGGAACAGACGCTGATCGCGCTCGAGCAGCACGGGGCACCGCTGCCCGGCACCGCGCAGCCGGTGCTGGCGCGCGCGATCGCGGGGCTCGCGCTGTTCGTGTCGCGCATCAAGCGGCAGGCGCCGTTCACGCACGGCGACGTCGACGAGGCGAGCGAGATCCAGCGTGAGCTGGACGAGCTGCGCCAGGAAGCCGCGACCGAGGCAGGCGACGCCGAAGCGGCGGCCGCGCTCGTCGCGCGGCTCGAGGAAGAGTCCGTCAGCGTGGCGCCGGAGCCCGGCGCCCGCACCGAGGCCGTCGCATCCGAGGCGGAGCGCGCGTCGGCCGAAGAACCGCACGCGGTCGCGACCGCGATCAGCGAGTTGCTGGAAGCGGATGCCGCCGCGCCGGAGGCCGACGTGGTGCTGCCCATGGCGATGGCCGACCCGCTCGCCGACATTCACGACGACGTCGACGCGCAGGTGCTCCCCATCTTCCTCGACGAGGCCGCGGAACTTTTTCCGCAAGCGGGCGAGGAAGTGCGCGGATGGCGGCGCAGCCCGTCCGACGAGCGGTTGGCCGCGCAACTGCGCCGCACGCTGCACACGTTCAAGGGCAGCGCGCGGATGGCCGGCGCGATGCGCTTAGGCGAGCTCGCGCACTTGATGGAGTCGCGCCTCCTCGACGGCGAAGTCCCGGCGAAGGCGTCCCCGCAGCTCTTCGACGCGCTCGACGACGACCTCGATCACATCGCCTATCTGCTCGACGCGCTGCGGCGCGGCGAGTACAACGTCCGGCTGCCGTGGGTCGCGGCGCCGGCCGAGGAGCCCGCAGCGGCCGCGCCGCCCGAGCCGCCGGCGCCGATCGTCGTTGCCGCGCCACCCGCGGCCCCGGTCGCCGGCGTCGTGCCGCCGCAAGGCGACCGTCCGATCGTCGTGCCGCTGCCCGTGCCGCCGGCGCCTCCGACCCTCGCCGCGGTTCCGGCCGCGCCCTTCGTGGCGCCGACCGCTGCGCCGCCCGCAGCTGCGGTGTCGGCGCCGCGGGCCGAAGTCACGCCCGAGCTCGAGACCGGTGCGCGCGCGCAATTGCGCGTCCGTGCGGACATGATCGACCGTCTCGTGAACGAGGCTGGCGAAGTGGCGATCGCGCGTTCGCGCGTCGAGGGCGAGCTTCGGGCGCTCAAGTCCAACCTGCTCGAACTGACGAGCAGCGTGATCCGGCTGCGCGCGCAGATGCGCGAGATCGAGATCCAGGCGGAATCGCAGATCCAGTCGCAGATGCAGCTGCAGGAACAGCACGGCGACTTCGACCCGCTGGAATTCGACCGGTACACGCGATTCCAGGAACTCACGCGCTCGCTGGCGGAAGGCATCAACGACGTGTCGACGGTCCAGCAGTCGCTGCTCAAGAACCTCGACGACGCCGATGCGGCGCTGCTCGCGCAGGCGCGCCTGTCGCGCGACGTGCAGCAGCGGCTGTTCTCGATCCGCACGGTGCCGTTCGGCAGCCTCTCCGAGCGCCTCTATCGGATCCTGCGCGCAACGGCGAAGGAGCTCGACAAGCGCGCGAACCTCGAGATCCACGGCACGCAGGTCGAGCTCGACCGTTCCGTCCTCGAGAAGCTCGTCGGTCCGCTCGAGCACCTGTTGCGCAATGCGCTCGATCACGGCATCGAGACGCGCGAAGCGCGGCGCAATGCCGGCAAGTCGGAGACGGGCGAGATCTCGCTCACGGTCCGGCAGGTGGGCAACGAAGTGGTGATCGAGCTGGCCGACGACGGCGCGGGCATCGACTTCGCGCAAATCCGCGAGCGCGCGGTGGCGCAGGGCGTCGTCGCGGCGGACGTCACGCCCACGGAAGCACAGCTGGTCGAATGCCTGTTCCTGCCGGGGTTCTCGACCGCCACGCGCGTAACGCAGATTTCCGGCCGCGGCATCGGCATGGACGTCGTGCGCAACGAGGTCGCGGCGCTGGGCGGCCGTGTCGAGGTGTCGACAATGCTGGGCAAGGGCACGCGCTTCGTGCTGACGATGCCGCTTACGCTGGCGGTCGCGCAGGCGGTGCTCGTGCGCGCGGGCGGTCGCCTGTGGGCGCTTCCGGCGCCGATGGTCGAGCAGGTGCAGCAGGTGAAGTCGCAGGCGCTCCTCGACATCTACATCCAGCGCAAGGTCGAGTGGCAGGGACGCACGTACCCGTTCCACTACCTGCCGCGGCTCCTCGGCGACGCGACGCACAACCCGGAGACGAAGCGCTATAACGCGCTGCTTCTGCTGCGCAGCGGCCAGAGCCACGCCGCGATCCACGTCGACGAAATGGTCGGCAACCAGGAAGTCGTCGTGAAGAACATCGGGCCGCAGCTCGCCCGGGTGTCCGGCATTTCCGGCGCGACGGTGCTGGGCAACGGCGAGATCGTGCTGATCATCAACCCGGTGCAGCTCGCCGGACGCGCCGACCTTCCGCACTTTGACGCCACGTCGGACGACCGTGCGGTCGGCGACCGGCCGCGCGCGCACGTTACCCCCGTGAGTGCGTTGCCCCTAGTGATGATCGTCGACGACTCGCTGACCGTTCGCAAGATCACGAGCCGCCTGCTGACGCGCGAAGGCTTCGCGGTGGCGACGGCCAAGGACGGTGTCGACGCGCTGCAGGCGTTGAGCGAGCAGGTGCCCGACGTCATCCTGCTCGACATCGAGATGCCCCGCATGGACGGCTTCGAATTCACGAAGACGATCAAGGGCGATCCCAAGTACGCGGGCATCCCGATCATCATGATCACGTCGCGGACGGCGGAAAAGCACCGCAACCGCGCCGCCGAGCTTGGCGTGGACATGTTCCTCGGGAAGCCCTACCAGGAGGAGGAGCTCATGAAGCACTTGCGCGAGATGACGGGCGTGGCCGCCACGCACTGACGTCGCGGCGGTCGTTCCCGACGAGCAACGGCGCGCGTGACGCGCCGTTGTCTTTGTTGAGCGCGACAATGCCGGGATGGACGGGACCACGCGTGCCGCCGGCGCCGGCGGGTCGGCCGTCGTCGTGCCGCGGCGCGTGCGTCGCCGCCCGGCGGGCTGGTGTACGATGACCGGGATGCCTGTCGTCGCCGCACTCGACACCCAAGGCGCGCCGGGACGCGCAGCCGCCATTGCGGCTGCGCAGGCGTGGTTCGACGGCGGCAGCTTCGCGGCGGCGCTGGCGCGCCGCGTCGCATATCGGACCGAAAGCCAGCGCGCCGACGCCGGGCCGCAGCTCCGCGCCTACCTCGCCGATGAGATTGGGCCGTCACTGGCCGCGCTCGGATTCTCCTGGCGCATCGTCGACAATCCCGTCGCGGACGCGGGTCCGTTCCTCATCGCGGAACGCCACGAGAGCGCCGCGCTTCCGACGGTCCTCATGTACGGCCACGGCGACGTGGTGCTGGGCTACGACGCGCAGTGGCGCGCGCCGCTCGCGCCGTTCGCGCTCATGATCGACGGCGACCGCTGGTACGGCCGCGGCACGGCCGACAACAAGGGCCAGCACACGATCAACCTCGCGGCGCTCGGCCAGGTGCTGGCGGCGCGCGGGCAACTGGGCTTCAACGTGAAGCTGCTGATGGAGACCGGCGAGGAAACCGGCTCCCCCGGCCTGCGGGCGCTGTGCGAACGCGAAGCCGCG
>Ga0209253_10002976_pt1 | contig 14956 bp, 13 predicted proteins | sample FrelakmetBRP12BR_FD_187145 | JGI IMG/M metagenome (GOLD analysis project Ga0209253, IMG submission 187145) | Freshwater lake sediment microbial communities from the University of Notre Dame, USA, for methane emissions studies - BRP12 BR (SPAdes)... | ecosystem: Environmental > Aquatic >...
TCGCGCTGGACGGCGGCGTCGAACCACGCCGGGTCCGTCGGTGCCCGCAGCATGTCGCCGGGGCCAGCCATCACGCCGCCGCGAGGCCGAGGATCTCGTCGATGCGCGCGACGATCTCGGCGGCCGACGCCGGCCGGTCGGACGCCTGCTTCGCGAGCAGCGCGTCGTGCAGCGCCTGCAGGTGCGCAACCTCGTGGGGCAGGACCGGCACGGGCGCGTTGGCGTGCAGGTAGATCACGGCGAGCGGCGTCTCGGCACGGAACGGCTTCTCGCCCGTGAGCATCTCGTGGAGGACGATGCCCAGGCTGTAGAGGTCGCTGCGCCCGTCGAGGGCGAGACCGTGCCCCTGCTCCGGGCTCATGTAGTGCGGCGTACCGAAGATCGCACCGTTGCCGGTGATGTCGCTCTCGAGCCCGAGCTGGCGCGCGAGCCCGAAATCTATGAATGCTACGCTGCCGTCGCCGCGCAGCAGCACGTTGCCGGGCTTCACGTCCCGGTGCAGGACGCCGACCGCGTGCAGCACCCCGAGTGCCGCCGCGAGCTGTCGCAGGTAGCCGAGCGCCTCGCGCCAGGGCAAGGGGCCGCGCATGCGCGAGCGCAGGTCGCCACCCGCGAAATACTCCATCGCGAGGTAGACGTGGTCGTCGGCCACGCCGAGGTCGAAGATGCGCGCAATGTTGGGGTGGTCGAGGCGCGCCGCGAGGTCGTACTCGCGCAGGAAGCGGTCGAAGGTCGTACTGCCCTCCGCCACGTCGGGCACCTGGCGGAACACCTTGAGGACGCGCGGTTCACCGGTGCGCTCGAGCTCGGCGAGAAAGACGCTGGAGGAGCCTCCGACTGCGATCCGGCGGACGCAGCGGTAGCCGCGGATCCGCACGGAGCCGAAGCGATCGGGCGGCGGCGGCTCGAGCGCGGCGCGCGACGCGTCCGCGAGCACGTTGTGCCGCTTCGCGAGCGCTGCGCGCAACGCCGCGGCGAACTGCGCGTGATCGAACTCGAGTCGCGCGAGCACCTGCGAGGCGCCGGCCGCGGCCGGTCGGCTGTCGCCCTGCGGCGCGAAGTACACGATCGGCGGGAAGCCCGCTCGCCCGCTCAGGTCCTCGAGCCACTCGAGGCCCCGCCCCCCCTGCACCTCGTGGTCCAGGAGCACGACGTCGTAGACCGATCCGCGGAACGCGGGCTGCAGGCGGCCGCGCGTCGCCGGCTCGTACTCCGCCGGCAGCGCATCGCGCCACTCGAGCGTGATGTGGTGGGCGAGCAGCTGCCGGTAGTCGGGCCGGTCGCTGACGATGAGCGCCTTGACCGTCATGCCACGGGGCGGCTTCGCTCAGGGCGCGCCAACGACCCTGAGCGGCTCGCGGCCGCCATCGGATACGCTGCGCTGGGCCTTGGCCAGGTCGGACCGCTCCGCCTGCAGGTGCGCCAGGTACTCCGGCGTGATGTCGCCCGTGACGTACTCGCCCGAGAAGCACGAGGTGTCGAATTCCGTGACCCGGGCATCGTGGTGGCGCACCGCGCGTACCAGGTCGTCGAGGTCCTGGTAGATGAGCCAGTCGGCGCCGATGAGCCGCGCGACTTCCTGCTCGGTCCGGCCGGCCGCGACCAGTTCCGAGGCCGCCGGCATGTCGATGCCGTACACGTTCGGGTGGCGCACCGGCGGTGCGGCCGAGGCGAAGTACACGTGCTTCGCGCCGGCCTCGCGCGCGACCTCGATGATCTGCGCGGACGTGGTGCCGCGCACGATCGAGTCGTCCACGAGCAGCACGTTGCGCCCGCGGAACTCGAGGTCGATGGGGTTCAGCTTGCTGCGCACCGACCTCGCCCGCTGCTCCTGGCCCGGCATGATGAACGTGCGTCCGATGTAGCGGTTCTTGATGAAGCCCTCGCGGTACTTCACGCCGAGGAGCTGCGCCACCTGCAGCGCGCTGGTGCGGCTGGTGTCCGGCACCGGGATCACGACGTCGATGTCGTGCGAGGGCCGTTCGCGCCGGATCTTCTCGGCCAGCAGTTCGCCCATGCGCATGCGGGCCTTGTAGACCGAGATGTTGTCGATGATCGAGTCGGGTCGCGCGAAATAGACGTACTCGAAGATGCACGGCGTGTGGTGCGGCGCCTCGGCGCACTGCTGGCTGTGCATGCGCCCCTGCCCGTCGATGTACACGGCCTCGCCCGGCCCGACGTCGCGCAGCCGCCGGTAGCCCGCCTGGTCGAGCGCCACGCTCTCTGAGGCGAGCATGTATTCGCGGCCGCGCGCACCGTCGCGCGTGCCGATCACCAGCGGGCGGATGCCGTTCGGGTCGCGGAAACCGACGACCCCGTGGCCCAGGATCATCGCCACGACCGCGTAGCCGCCGCGGACGCGACGATACACGGCGCTCAATGCGGCGAAGATGTCGGTCGCCGAGGCGTGCGGCGTGCCGAAGCGCTGCAGCTCGCTCGCCAGCACGTTCAGCAGGACCTCGGAGTCCGAACTCGTGTTCAGGTGACGCCGGTCCTCGCGCACCAGCACGTCGGCGAGCTCGGCTGCGTTGGTGAGGTTGCCGTTGTGCGCGAGGCAGATGCCGAAGGGAGAGTTGACGTAGAAGGGCTGCGCCTCGTCGGAGCTGTCGCACCCGGCGGTCGGGTAACGCACGTGGCCGATGCCGGAATTACCCTTGAGCTGCAGCATGTGCCGCTGCTGGAATACGTCGCGAACCAGGCCCACGTCCTTGCGCAGGTAGAGCGCGTCGTCCTGCGCGGTCATGATGCCCGCCGCATCCTGGCCGCGGTGCTGCAGGACCGTCAGCGCGTCATAGATCTGCTGATTGACCGGACCGTTGCCGACGATGCCCACGATGCCGCACATGCTCCTGCCTCAGGACTCCGGGAGGGTGTCGCGCACGATTTCGCGCCCCGTCTCGACGTAACCGCGGAGCACCGAGGCCATTTCCTCGGCGACCGGCAGCAGCCGGGAGGACTTCCACCACGCCTCCGTCTGCAGCTCCGAGGCCTGGCCGAGCATCACCCCGAACCCGACGATGACGGCGCCACGGACGAGCCCGAACAGCCCGCCGAGCATTCGGTCCACGCCCAGCGTGAGGCCCGAGCGCTGCACCAGGTAGCTCAGGAAGCTCCCGAGCAGCCACGCGCCGATCACGACCAGCAACAGCACGAGCAGGCGGGCGACCCAGACCTGCAGCAGCGTCCCGGCAAGCGCGCCGCCCAGGTAGGGCTGGACCTGGCCTGCGTAGCGCCAGGCGAGCCACAGGCCGCCAAGCCAGCCGAGCAGCGCGACCGACTCGCGCAGGAACCCGCGGATGGCGCCGAAAAGGGTGGATAGCAGGATTGCCGCGGCGAGGATGTAGTCCACTGTCGTCATGCGGCTCGTATCCTGGGTCCCGGCGGCTGCGAGGCGCGGCAGTCTACCAGAGCGCGCTCAATCGTTTGCGACCACGGTCGCGGGAAGACCGCGGGCCTTGAGGGAACCCGCGAGGCCCTCGGCGCGGGCCCGCTCGGCTTCGGGGCCCACGCGGACACGGTACAGCGTCTTGCCCGAACGCGACACGGGCGATAGGTAGGCCCTGTAGCCCGCCGACTGGAGTTCATCCGCCAGTTTCTGGGCAGCTCCGACCGTGCCGAAAGCGCCGACCTGGATCGCCCAGCCGCCGCGGGCCTGGCTCGTCGCAGGCGGCTGCGCTGCCGCCTGCACCGGTGGCCTCGCCACGGCCGCCTGGGTCTGCACCGGGGCCGCCGACGGTGTCGCCGGGGCCGCCGCCCCGGACTTTGGGGCTCCATCCGACGCAGCCGTCGCCGCCGGGGCCGGCGTAGCGACCGGCACGGGCGCCGGTGACGGCGTCGAGCTCGGAGCCGAACCACCGCCTCCCAGCTCGATCGTGAAGCTGCGCGTGCCGCGCGAGGCCGCGGGCGCCGCGTCGTCCGCCCCCGAGGGCTTGCGTCCCGACAGCAGTTCGGGAATCAGGAGCACGGCCAGCGCCACCAGCACCGTCGCGCCGACCAGTCTCGCCTTGAGTGCTTCGTCCATACGCAAAATTATAGCCAGACCGGCCCGGGCTCGCCGGGCGGCGACGCGCCGTGCAGGTACTGCAGTGCCGGCCCGACCGTGTGGAACGACCCGAAGACGACGATTCGGTCGCCCGGGCGGGCCCCGGAAGCCGCGAGCCGCATCGCGTCGGCGACGGCACCGCCGCGCTCCATCGCAATGCCGCAGACCGCGGCGCGCGCCGCGAGTTCATCGCCTCCGAGGCCGCGCGGCCCTTCGGTGTCCGCGGCGATCCAGCGGCCGGCACTTGCGCCCATGGTCCCGACGACCTCCTCCACGTCCTTGTCCCCCAGCATGCCGCAGATCCCGACAGTGCGGCCGGCCGTCGGATAGCGCGCCAGGTTGGCAGCGAGCGTCCGTGCCGAATCCGCGTTGTGCGCCACGTCCAGCACCCACTCGAACCCACTACGGTCGGCAATGCGCTGGAACCGGCCGGGCAGGCGCACGCTGCGCAGCCCCTCCTCGACCGCGGCACGCTCGAGCGCGAGCCGCCCCGACAGCGATCGCAGCGCGGCCAGCGCGGTCGCCGCATTGCCCACCTGCACCGCCCCGGCGAGCGCTGGCGCCGGCAGGCCCGGGAACTCGCCAGCCGCGTCGCGGTAGATCCAGGTCCCGTCCGGCCGCTCGATGCCGTCGAAGTCGCGTCCGCGCAGGCGCACGTCGGCCCCAGCCGACTCCGCTGCGTCCAGCACCGATCGCGGAGGCGTCGGCGTGCCGACGATCGCGGGCCGTCCGCGCCGCACGATGCCGGCCTTCTCGCGGCCGATGCTCTCCACGTCGGCCCCCAGCCATTCCACGTGATCGAGCCCGACGGAGACGATCACGGCAACGTCCGCATCCACGAGATTCACGGCGTCGAGGCGACCGCCCATGCCGACCTCGAGCACGATCGCGTCCGGCGACGCCGTCTCGAACACGAGCAACGCAGCGAGCGCGTTGAACTCGAAGAAGGTCAGCGAGTCGGGACCGAGCGCGTCGGCGATGCGCTCGAACGCGACCACGAGCGAGGCCTCGGACGCGGGCTCGCCGTCGATGCGGATCCGCTCGCGGTAATCGACGAGGTGGGGCGAGGTGAACGTCGCGACGCGGCGGCCGGACGCGCGCAGCATCGCCGCGAGCAGGGCCACGCAGGAGCCCTTGCCGTTTGTCCCGCCGACGGTGATGACCGGACGACCCGGCCGCTGCCAGCCCGTGCGCGCCAGCACCCGGCCTGCCCGCTCGAGCCCGAGGTCGATGGCGCCCGGGTGCAGCGACTGTTGCCAGTCCAGCCACCGGGCAAGGCCCTGGAAGCGCGGGCCGGGCGGCATCTCAGGCAGGCTCGGCCGGTGCCTCCAGCGGCGGCCGGCCCATCATCATCGCGAGCAGCCCCGAGATCCGGTCGCGCAGGTCGCGCCGGTCGAGGATCAGGTCGACCGCGCCGTGCTCGAGCAGGAACTCGCTGCGCTGGAAACCCTCGGGCAGCGTCTCGCGCACCGTCTGCTCGATCACGCGCGGTCCCGCAAAGCCGATGAGCGCGCGCGGCTCGGCGATGTTGAGGTCGCCCAGCATGGCGAGGCTCGCCGACACGCCGCCGGTCGTGGGATCGGTGAGCACCGAGATGAAGGGCAGGCGCTCCTCCGCCATGCGGGCGAGTGCCGCGCTCGTCTTGCTCATCTGCAGGAGCGACAGCAGGCCCTCCTGCATGCGCGCCCCGCCACTCGCGGAAAAACACACGAGCGGCATGCGGTGCGCGATGCAGTGCTCGGTGGCCCGCACGAAGCGCTCGCCCACCACGGACCCCATCGAACCGCCGAGGAAGCGGAACTCGAACGCGCAGGCCACGAGTTCGAGGCTCCTGACCGTGCCGACCATGACGACGAGCGCGTCCTTCTCGCCCGTGTGCTTCTGCGCGGCCAGGAGGCGGTCGCGGTACCGCTTGGTGTCGCGGAAACGCAGCGGGTCCTCGGGCTCGACCTCGATCGCAATTTCCCGGGGCGACCCCTCGTCGAGGAACCGCAGGAGCCGCTCGCGACCGGTGATGCGCATGTGGTGCGCGCACTTCGGGCACACGTTCAGGTTGCGCTCGAGTTCCGCACGGTACAGCACCGCGTCGCAGGCCGGGCACTTGATCCAGAGCCCCTCCGGCACGGAGCGCGTGCGGCGCTCCGTGTTGATGCGCGAGGGCATGATCTTCTCGAACCAGGTCACGTGCACCTCCTCGACGGACCGGCCCAGTCTACCGCAAGCCCGTGGCCACGGTCGGGAGGCCCCACCGCGCCTCGTACTCCACGCCCGCGAAATAGAGCCCCTGCGGCGGCGCCGTGGCACCGGCCTGCGTCCGGTCGCGCGAGGCCAGCACCTCCGCGACCCAGCTCGCCGGCCGATCGCCGACGCCGATCGCGATCAGGGTGCCGGCCACGTTGCGCACCATGTGATGCAGGAAGGCGTTGGCGGAGATCCCGATCTCGACACGGTCGGCGTCGCGCCGTACGACGATGCGAACGAGGCGGCGAACCGGCGTCCGCGACTGGCACTCCGCGGCGCGGAATGCCGAGAAGTCGTACTCGCCCACCAGTGACTGCGCGGCCTCATGCATGAGGTCGGCGTCGAGCGGCCTGCGCACCCAGCAGGCGCGCGCACGATCGATCGCGGGCCGTATCCGCCGGTTCACGATGCGGTAGACATAGCTGCGCGAGAGCGCGCTGAACCTGGCGTGGAAATCGCCGGGCACCTCGCGCGCCCACAGGATGCTCACGTCGGGCGCCGCCTCCGCCGAGCCGCCGAGCACCCAGGCCTGCTCCGGTCGCGACACCGTGGTGTCGAAGTGGGCGACCTGCATCAGCGCGTGCACGCCGGCATCCGTCCGGCCGGCCGCGGTCAGTTGCAGCGCGTGATCCGCGACTCGCGAGAGCGCGCGCTCGAGTACCGCCTGCACGCTCGGCGCGTGCTGCTGCATCTGCCAGCCCGAGTAGGCCGAACCGTCGTACTCGATTCCGACTGCGATCCGCGGCATCCGCCCGTCAGGGCAGGCTTGCCACCAGTCGCTCGGCTTCCTGCTTCTGCTCCGGGCTGCCTTCCTTCAGCACCTCGTCGAGGATGCTGCGCGCGCCCTCCGGGTCGCCCATGTCGACGTAGGCCCGGGCGAGGTCGAGCTTCGTGCCCACTTCGCTCATGGTGAAAGGCTCGTCACCCAACTCGAAGTCCACGGTACCGGTGGATTCGGCTCCGAGCGACTTCGTCTCGACCGTCGGCAGCTCGCCGGTCTGGTCGCCAAACTCGATCCCTGGCATTTCGGCGGTCGCCTCCAGGGCGCGCATGATGCCGGTCTGGTCCTTCATGATGCCGCTCGCGCTGAGCAGGTCCTCGTCCTCGTCCGGAGGCGCAGCGCGTTTCGCAATGCGCGGGCTCTCGACCGTATCCTCGACCGCGGCACCGCGATTCATCGAAACCGTGTCCCCGTCGCCTTCGTCCAGCGACCTGTGATCGCCCACGTCGAGACCGAGTTCCTCGTACGCGACTTCCTGGGTCGGGTCGTCAGCAGTACCGGCCGCGAACCTGGGCCGCGGCGTCTCGACGGTCGGTGCAAGCGAGGCGGCGTCCGCCCCGGACGACCCCTCGGTAAACTCGAAGTCGAGCCCGCCGTCGCGTCCCCCGGTCGAGCTGCCAGCCGGGAAGTCCACGCCTGGCGCCGAACCCTCGTCCAAACCGAGGTCCATGTCGAGCGGGCCCGCGCTGCTGTGGAGTTCCATGTCCAGGCTGGACCCCATCGGGTGCGCAGCCACGAACATCGGCTCCTCGGGCGCGATCTGCTTGCCCATGATCAGGATCTTGTCCCACTCGCCGGGCTGCGCGTCCGCGGGCGTTGCGTTCATCTCCTGCGCGAGTTCAACGAAGCGCTCGCGGCTGCCCCACACGAAGTAGATCTCGAGCAGCTTGAGCTTCAGGTCGCGGCGCTGAGGCGCGCGCTTGATGGCGAGCTGGACGAGGTCGGCCGCCTGGTCGTAGAGGCCGTAGGCCATATGGAAGTCGGCCTCGGCCAGCGCGTCGCCCGGCTCGATGGCGACCGGCTCGTCGCCCGAAATCGTGTCGTCGACGGAGACCGGCCTGCGGGCTGCCTCGGCCGCGCGCGGCGCCGGCACCGCCCTGGGTACAGACGATGGCTCGACCGGTCTGCGCTCCTCGACCTGGATCGCGACATCGCGTGGAGACTGGCCGCGGGCGCGCAGGTCGGTCCTCGTGCGCTCGAGGGCTTCCTGCAGGTCCACTTCCTTGGCGCCGGATTCGCCACGGCTCCTGCGGTACAGGAGAAAGGCGAGTGCGGCCGCCAGCAGGCCGAGCACGGCCCACCAGTAGCCGGCGAGCCGTTCGGTCAGCGAAGGCCCTTCCTTGGCCTTGGGCTCCTGCTTCGGCTTCTTCGCCTCGGGCGCGGGCTTGGGTGCCGGCGCCGGCTGGGCCTCGGCGGCCGGCGCCGCGGCTTCGGCCGGCGGCGTACCGGCGGCGGGCGCCTCCGCGCCCGGGGCCGCACCGGCCGGCGGCTGGGCTGCGCCTTCCGGCTGTCCGGCGGGCGGCTGGCCACCCTGCAGCGTGGCAAGTTCGGCGTTTCGGACCTCGAGCAGGCGGCGCGCCTCGGCGAGTTCCCCTTCGAGCTGCTGCACACGCGACTGGAGTTCCGTTGCCGACCCGCTCGCTGCGGGTGCGGCAGGACTCGTCGCGGTGGACGCGGCCGTGGTGCCCTGTTCAGGCGTTACGAGGCGCAGGCGCCCCGCGGCACTGTCCGGGGACTGCGCGGCCAACGACCCTTCGCGCCAGATCTGGTATTGCTTCGAGACCTCGGCCGCAGCCGCCGACGCGGGGATCGCCTCGACTGCCGCCGCGTCCGGAATGCGCAGCATGCTGCCGGCACGCAAGACGTTGATGTTGCCGTCGAAAGCATGCGGGTTGGACTGGTAAATCGCCACCATCGCCCGGTTCACGTCGGAGCGCGCACCGGGGTGCGCCTCGCTCGCGAGCTTCCACAAGGTATCGTTCGGCTGGACCCGATACGTTGAGCCCGCCGTGACCGTGGGCCGTGTCGCAGCGGGACCCCGGGCCTCCCCGCCCGCGGATGCGACTGGCGCAGCGGCCGGTTCAGGCCGCGGCGCCGGTGCCGGCGCAGGTGCCGCCGGGGAAGCCTGCACACTGGGCGCCGCGACCGGCGATTCCGACGCCTGCTGCGGCGGCGCGAACACCGGCGGGTCGAGCAGGACCGTGTACTCGCGCAACAGGCGCCCGCGCGGCCAGTCAGCCTCGACGAGCATCGTGACAAAGGGTTCCGTGACCGGCCGCGGCGAAGTGACCTTGAGATAGCCCTTGCCGTCCGAACCGCGCACCACCCGGAACACGAAATCACCCAGGTAGGCGGGCTTGTCGAGCCCGTATCGGGCGAAGACGTCGTTCGAGGCGAGCGATGCCCGCAGCGCAGACAAGTCGTCGTCGCCGGCGGCCACGAGTTCGATATCGGCGTCGAAGGGCTGATTCAGCGCGGAGTGTAGGTGGATCTCGCCGAGACCGAGCGCGTACAGCGCGTTCGGCGAAACCAGGGCGCTCAACAGAAGAACACGGCGAACGGCTGACTTCATCGATGCTCCCGCCAGTCACGGCTTCCGGTTGCGGTGGACGATATGCCCGCCGGGCCCGGGCCCTTCGACTGTTGCGAATTCGACATAACTATAACCGACGCCCGGACCCGCGCCCACACATCCGCGAACAGGAGCCTTTGTAGCGCTTCGGGTCGCCCTTGGGAGGGGCACGCCGCACAGTTCCACTCTTTCGCTCCGGCTCAGCGTCCCCGGGTGATCACGGGCGTCTCGACCGACACCCCGGCGTTCTGCGCGCGGTGCCGCAGGAAATGATCCATGAGCACGAGCGCCATCATGGCCTCCGCGATGGGTACGGCACGGATCCCGACGCAGGGATCGTGGCGGCCGGTCGTACTCACCTCCACGGGCCGGCCCTCCACGTCGATCGTGCGGCCCGGGATCACGATACTGGACGTGGGCTTGAGCGCAAGGCTGACCACGAGGTCCTGCCCGGACGAGATTCCGCCCAGCGTGCCCCCCGCATGGTTCGACAGGAAGCCATCCGGGGTCAGCTCGTCGCGATGCTGCGATCCGCGCTGCCCGACCACGGCGAAACCATCCCCGACCTCCACGCCCTTCACGGCGTTGATGCCCATCATCGCGTGGGCGAGGTCCGCGTCCAGCCGGTCGAACACCGGCTCGCCGAGGCCCGGCGGCAGTCCCGTGGCGACGACGGTGACGCGCGCGCCGACGGAGTCGCCCTCGCGACGCAGACGATCGATCAGCGCCTCGAGTTCCGGGACCCGTGCCGGGTCGGGACAGAAGAACGGATTGCGATCGACCTCGCCCAGGTCGCGCGGCTCGATCGCGATCTCGCCCGCCTGCGCGAGGTAACCGTAAATGCGGATGCCCGCCTGCCCGGCGAGGTACTTGCGCGCGATCGCGCCGGCGGCCACGCGCATGACCGTCTCGCGCGCCGACGAGCGACCGCCGCCGCGGTAGTCGCGAAATCCGTACTTGTGCTGGTAGGTGTAGTCGGCGTGGCCCGGACGGAATCGGTCCTTGATCTTCTCGTAGTCGTAGGAGCGCTGGTCCTCGTTCTCGACCAGGAGCCCGATTGGCGTGCCCGTGGTGCGCCCCTCGAAGACGCCGGAGAGGATGCGCACCCGGTCTGGCTCGCGCCGCTGGCTCGTGTAGCGCGAAGTACCCGAGCGACGCCGCTCGACGTCGTTCTGGATGTCCTCCTCGCAGAGCGCGAGTCCGGGCGGACACCCGTCCACGACACAACCGAGCGCCGGCCCATGGCTCTCGCCGAAGGACGTGACCGTAAACAGGTGGCCGAAAGTATTGCCCGACATCTGGTGACCCCGAACGAATCCTACGACTGTCCGTCGCGCGACCGCGACGGCTTGAGCTGTTCCCTTCTTAGCACGAACAGGCCTCCGCCGCCGCGCTCGAATTCCAGCCACGTGAAGGGCAGGCGCGGATACGCGTGCGCGAGCCGCTCGTCGCTGTCCCCGACCTCGACGAAGATTGCGCCGCCCGGCGCGAGCCGCGCCGCGGCTCCGTCGAGGATGCGCCGGACCACGTCGAGGCCGTCGCCCCCGGCGCGGAGCGCGAGGTCCGGCTCGTGGCGGTACTCCTGCGGCAGGACCGCCATCTCGTCGTCGCTGACGTAGGGCGGGTTCGAGACGATGAGGTCGTAGCGACGTTCGCCGACCGGCCCGAAGACGTCGCCCTGCAGGAGTTCCAGTCGATCACCCACGCCGTGGCGGACGACGTTGCGCCGCGCGACGGCGAGCGCGTCCGGCGAGATGTCCACCGCATCGACGCGGGCGTCCGGGAACGCCTTCGCGCAGGCGATGGCAATGCAGCCCGACCCCGTGCCGATGTCGAGGATCCGCTGAACGCGCGCCGGATCGATCCACGGCTCGAAGCGCGCCGCGATCAGCTCGGCGAAGGGGGACCGCGGCACGATCACGCGCTCGTCGACCTCGAATTCGAGACCTGCGAACCACATGCGCCCGATGAGGTAGGCCGCGGGCACGCGCCGCGAGATGCGTTCGCCGAAGAGCCGCAGCACGCCCGCGACATCGCCGGCCTCGGGACGCAGCTGGTAGGCCTCCTCCGCCCGCGCGTGGTCCAGGCCCAGCGCGTGGAAGACGAGCGCCGCAGACTCGTCCACGGCGTTTTCGGTGCCGTGTCCGAACGCGAGCCCCGCCCGCTCGAATTCCCCTGCGCCGTAGCGCACGAGTTCGGCGACCGTCGGGGCGACGGGCGGCGACGAGGCGAACGGTGCCCGGGCGTTCATGCTGCGCTGGCTCTTTGTGGGATAATCGCGGCCCCGTCCGGCCGGACGCACGCCCCGCGATTCACCATGGCCGCTCGCTCCTTGAGGATCGTCATCCTCGCGATTGTAGCGTTTGGCGGCGGGCTCCTGATCGCCCGCGCGCTCGTCCCTGCCCGCGTCACGCTGCCGCAGACCGAGCGCGCGACCGTGCTGCCCGAGCCGCGGGCGCTGCCGGCACTCGATCTCGTGAGCCAGGACGGACGCCCGCTCGGCGCGGATTTCTTCAAGGGCCGGTGGACGATCGTGTTCTTCGGCTTCACGAGCTGCCCCGACATCTGCCCCACGACCCTGGCGAGCCTCGCGCAAGCGACGCACCAGCTCGCCGACCTGCCGCCGGCCGAGCGGCCGCGTGTGCTGCTCGTCACCGTTGACCCCGAGCGTGACGTTCCTGCGCACCTCGCGGCCTACGTTCGTTTTTACGACCCGGCGTTCCTCGGCGCGACCGGCACGCCCGCCGCCGTGGCGGCCACGGCCGCCGCGTTCGCGGTGCCGTACGGGAAGGTGAGCCTGCCCGAGGGCGGCTACACCATGGACCACGGCTCGGGCATCTTCATCGTGGGGCCGTCCGGCGGCATCGTCGCGTACTCCTCCGCCCCGCACGACGCCTCGACGATCGCGCGCGACTACCGCAAGGTACTCAGCTTCGAGGGGGACGCGTCGTGAGCCCCGGGCCTGACGAGGCCGGCGCCTCGGATCGCGCGTTCGCGCTGCTGCAGGACCTGCTGCCACAGCACGCGCTGTCGCGGCTGATGCATCGCCTCGCGCGCAGCACGAGCCCGCTGGTGCGCAACACGCTGATCCGCGCCGTGCTGCGCGGCTATCCGCAGATCCAGATGCGCGAGGCGGCGCAGCCGGATCCGCACGCGTACCCGTCCTTCAACGCGTTCTTCACGCGCGCGCTGCGCGTCGACGCGCGCGTCGTCGAGGGCGGCGCGGGCGACCTCGTCTCCCCGGTGGATGGCACGGTGAGCCAGCTGGGCCAGGTCGCCGCCGGGCAGATGCTGCAGGCCAAGGGCATCCACTACTCGCCCGCGGCGCTCCTCGCGGACGAGGCCTCGGCCACGCGCTACGAGGGCGGCGCCTTCGCCTGCCTCTACCTGGCCCCGTACAACTATCACCGGATCCACATGCCCCTCGCGGGTCGGCTGGCCGTGACGCGCTACGTGCCCGGCGCGCTCTACAGCGTGAACGCGGCTACGGCACGCACGATTCCCGGGCTCTTCACGCGCAACGAACGCGTCGTCTGCGAATTCGAGACGGCTCTCGGGCCCATGGCCGTGGTACTCGTGGGCGCGCTCTTCGTGGGCAGCATCGAGACCGTATACGCGGGTGAGATCAATCCTCCCGGATCGCGCGGCGGCGTCGTGCGCAGCATCGCCGCGGGCGTCGGGACGGAGTTCGCCAGGGGCGCTGAACTCGGGCGCTTCAACATGGGCTCGACCGTGGTGTTGCTGGTCGGCAACCCGGCGCTCCGCTTCGCCGGGCGCTTCGGACCGGGCGTTCCGCTGCGCATGGGCCAGGCGCTCGCGCACGCCGGATGACGCCTCCGGCCGCATCGGACTGGGCGCCCACCGCGTCGCTCGAGACGCTGCGCCTGCGTGCGCGGATGCTGGAGCGCGTGCGGGCGCACTTCGCCGCGACCGGCGCGCTCGAGGTGGAGACGCCGGTGATGGTGCAGGCCGCCGTCACGGACGTGCATCTCGAATCGCTCGAGGTGCGCCGCGCCGACGGCTCGCGCGCCGGGTATCTCCACACCTCGCCGGAATACGCCATGAAGCGCCTGCTCGCCGCAGGGGCCCCGGACGTCTACCAGGTCTGCCGCGTCTTTCGCGAAGGCGAGCGCGGCCGGCGGCACAACCCCGAATTCACCATGGTCGAGTGGTATCGACTGGGCGTCGATCACCACGCGCTCATGGACGACGTCGAGCGACTGCTGCGCGCGCTCGTCGAGCCGTCGCGCCCGGTCGGCACGACCCGGCGCATCACCTACTCCGACGCGTTCCGCGAGGCGCTTGGGCTGGACCCGCTGGCGGTCGACACCGGCGCACTGCTCGCTGCGCTCCGCGCGGGCGGCCTGGACGTGCCGGAATCCGTCGCGACCGAGCGTGACTCGTTGCTCGACCTCGCGATGGCGACACTGGTCGCCACCCGCTTCCCGCCGGACGGCATCACCTTCGTGCACGATTTCCCGGCCTCGCAGGCCGCGCTGGCGCAGATCCGTGGCCCCGTGGCCTCGCGCTTCGAGGCTTTCTGGGGGGAACTCGAACTCGCCAACGGATTCCACGAACTGGGCGACGCGGCGGAACAGTCGCGCCGCTTCGAGGCGGACCGCGCCGAACGCGCGCGCCGCAGGCAGCCCGACCGCGAGCCCGACCTGCGCTTCATCGCCGGACTCGCGGCGGGCCTGCCCCCCTGCGCCGGCGTGGCACTCGGATTCGACCGCGTGGTGATGATCGCGACCAGTGCCCGCAGCATCGACGAAGTCATCGCCTTCCCGGTCGAACGGGCCTAGGCGCGGCGAAGGAGTAGCAACCGATGCACGTCCCGGGCGAACTTCCTGCCGGCGACAAGCGGCGCGCCTACGCCGAACTGGAGTCCTCGCTGCGCGCGCTGCTCTCCGGTGAGCCCGACATGGTTGCCTGCGCGGCGAACACGGCCGCGCTTCTCTTCTGGAGTCTTCCGCAGCTCAACTGGGCGGGGTTCTACCTGGTCGAGCCTCGGTCAGGCGACCTCGTGCTCGGGCCGTTCCAGGGGAAGCCCGCCTGTGTGCGCATCGCGGTCGGCAAGGGCGTGTGCGGTACCGCGGCAGCGCGGCGCGAGACGATCGTCGTCGCGGACGTGCACGCGTTCCCGGGCCACATCGCCTGCGACTCGGCATCGAACTCGGAACTGGTGGTGCCGATCCTCGACGGCGACCGGCTGCTCGGCGTGCTCGATCTCGACAGCCCGGTCCACGCCCGCTTCGACGACGCGGACGCGCGCGGGCTCGAAGCACTGGTGCGCGTGTTCGTGGAAGCTACTCGAGAACCA
>Ga0209253_10002977_pt1 | contig 14947 bp, 13 predicted proteins | sample FrelakmetBRP12BR_FD_187145 | JGI IMG/M metagenome (GOLD analysis project Ga0209253, IMG submission 187145) | Freshwater lake sediment microbial communities from the University of Notre Dame, USA, for methane emissions studies - BRP12 BR (SPAdes)... | ecosystem: Environmental > Aquatic >...
TATTGAGTCCGGAAAAACGATCATTATGGTTACCCATGACCCGCGGGCAGCGCAAAAGGCACATAAAATTAGACATTTAGACAAAGGTATCCTGAGCGATAATGAACATTCTTAAAATACTCTTTAAGAATGCCTTTCGCCACAAGCTCCGGACTGGCCTCACAATCCTGAGCATCACCATCGCGATCCTCGCCTTCTGCCTCCTTCGTACCGTCATCAGTGCGTGGTATGCTGGAGTTGAAGCCTCTTCGGCAAATCGTCTCGTTACGAGAAATGCCGTGTCGCTCATATTTTCGCTCCCCTTTTCTTATAAGGAGAAAATCCGCCAGACCGAGGGGGTCAGCACCGTCTCCTATGGAAACTGGTTCGGGGGGATCTACATTGACGAGAAAAATTTCTTTGCCAACTTTGCCGTGGAGCCCAAGACCTACCTGGACCTCTACCCTGAATTCAGGCTGAGCGAGGATCAAAAGAATGCCTTCCTTCGTGACCGCAGAGGCTTCATGGCGGGACAGAAGTTGGCCGCGAAGTATGGCTGGAGGCTTGGCGATATCGTAACCCTGAAGGGAACCATCTTTCCTGGCAACTGGGAGTTCGTATTGCGAGGTATTTACAAGGGGAAAGACGATACGACTGATGAAAGCCAGTTTCTCTTCCACTGGGACTACCTCAATGAGACCCTGAAGCGGACAGCCCCGGGCCGGGCTGACCAGGTAGGTTTTTACATGATAGGGGTGTCTAATCCGGCCCTATCGACCCAGGTGGCGGAACGGGTTGACAAGTCCTTCAAGAACTCTATCGCTGAAACCTTGACAGAGACCGAAAAAGCTTTTCAGATGGGCTTCGTCTCCATGTCGAACGCAATTATTACCGCTATCCGCCTCGTGTCCCTTGTTGTAATTGTTATCATTCTTGCCGTGGTGGCGAACACGATGGCAATGACCTCCCGGGAGCGTATCGGAGAGTACTCAATATTTAAAACCCTCGGTTTTGGAGGCTGGCGCATCGCGGGGCTTATCTTTGGTGAGTCGTTGGTCATTACCATGATTGGCTGCGCCTTTGGCGTTGGTTTTACATTCCCCGTGGCAGATGCTTTCGGACATGCCATGGGCACATACTTCCCTGTTTTCAACGTCGACAACGACACGCTAGGCCTTGCCGTATTGTATTCGTTTGCCGTTGGAATACTCTCAGCGATTATCCCTACCTACCGGGCAATCAAGATCCCCATTGCTGATGGTTTACGGAGTATCGGGTAAATGAAAATACCATTTTCCTATAGTCTGAGGAACTTATGGACCCGCCGCCTTACCACAACCCTCACAGCATCAGGTATGGCACTCGTGGTTTTCGTCCTTGCCGCCATACTGATGCTTGCCCAGGGACTACAAAAGACGCTTGTTGAAACAGGTTCCTACGACAACGCTCTGGTGATTCGCAGATCTTCCGAGTCGGAGGTTCAGAGTGGCGTTGATCGTTATCAGGCGTCAATCGTGGAGTCGGATCCTGCCGTGACTGTAGGGAAGGACGGTAAACGGCTTCTTGCCAAGGAGATCGTGGTTCTCATTACCCTCCCAAAACGGGGCACCAATATGCCCTCAAATGTCACCATACGGGGGATCACAGAGGAGTCGCTCAAGCTGAGGCCACAGGTAAAGCTTATAAGGGGTCGCATGCCAAGGCCTGGCTCGGCTGAAATAGTCACCGGTGGAAGCGTGGTAAAGCGGTTCAATGGAACTGACATTGGTGAATCGCTCAGGTTCGGCACAAGGGATTGGATTGTTGTAGGTGTGTTCGATGCAGGCAGTACAGGCTTCAACTCGGAAATCTGGGGGGACTCGGACCAGCTCATGCAGGCATTCCGGAGGCCTGTCTACTCGTCCGTCCTCTTTAAGCTCCGGGACCCGGGGGATTTCGAGGCGTTGAAAAACCGTGTTGAAAAGGATCCCCGCCTGACCCTCGAAATAAAGCGAGAAACGCAGTACTACGATGATCAATCAAAGATGATGGCAAAATTCCTGCGTATTCTGGGGATCTCACTCACCACCATTTTTTCTCTCGGGGCGATTATCGGAGCCATGATCACAATGTATGCGGCTGTTGCGAATCGCATCGGCGAGATCGGGACGCTTCGCGCCCTTGGTTTTCAAAGGGCCAGCATCCTCAGCGCTTTTCTCCTGGAGTCGCTGCTCCTCGGTTTAGCTGGAGGCGTTGCGGGACTTCTCTGCGCATCACTGATGCAGTTTGTCAGCATCTCGACGGTTAATTTCCAGACCTTTTCAGAGCTTGAGTTCACCTTTTCCCTGAACGGAGAGATCGTTTATATAGCCCTCATATTTTCCCTCATCATGGGTTTTGTGGGAGGCGTCCTCCCGGCCATCCGAGCTTCACGCATGAATATTGTAGATGCGTTGAGAGAAAGTTGATAAGGCAGCTCATAGCTCTCAGCTCATAGCTGATAGCGAAGGCAAGGAGTATGATTTATAGACAGTTGCCATGAGCTTACAGCTAAAAGCTCATGGTGTTTGACATAGTGTTGAGAATCATGATAAATGACAACAATTATATCAATAAGGAGGATGTATGAAATTCGTTTCAATTTTGGTGATTGGTATGTTAGTTCTGGCAGGCCAGGTGTATGGAGCTGACGAAAGCGCCCTCAAGTCAGAGAAGGACAAGCTCAGCTACAGCTTCGGGGCAAACTTCGGGAAAAGCCTGAAACAACAGGAAATAGAAATAAACACAGACATTTTCATCAAAGGAATGAAAGACGGCCTCTCAGGAGGCAAGACGCTCCTTACTGACCAGGAGATGAAGGACACGATGACTTCATTCCAGAAAGAAATGGCAGCCAAGCAGGCAGAGAAGCGGAAGGCCCTTGCTGAGAAGAACAAAAAAGAAGGAGATGCCTTTCTCGCGGCCAACAAGGGTAAAGATGGCATAAAGACCCTTCCCAGCGGTTTGCAGTATAAAGTCATTACAGAAGGAACTGGAAAGACCCCAAAAGCGACCGACACGGTTGTAACGAATTATCGGGGTACTTTGATTGATGGAACAGAGTTTGATAGTTCCTACCAGCGTAAGGCACCTGCTACCTTCAAGGTAAATGGCGTGATCAAGGGATGGACGGAAGCACTTCAGCTTATGAAAGAAGGTGCCAAGTGGCAACTCTTTGTCCCGTCAGAGATCGCCTACGGCGAACGGGGTGCAGGTCCTAATATTGGGCCAAATGCGGTCCTTATCTTTGAGATTGAACTGATCTCGGCTAAGGAGGAGAGTGCAGCGCCGAGCAAGCCAGGTTCACCCGGGCAGAAGACAGGTTCCGCGACACCAAGGCCAGGTACACCGGCGCCAAAGCCAGCACCAGCGAAGTAATCAAGAAAAACCGTGAATGGGTTGATGCGTAGATGGGTGAATGGGGCTATGGGGCAAAGAAGCATGATTTTACCTCATTCCCCCATCCTCTCATCAACCCATATTCTCATTAAACAATTCCCGGTATTATATTGCCCCCTGATGGGAAAATTGCCACGTCTGCTTGAGGCAAATTCTTTACTGCCATGTCGATCGCTTCCGGAAGACTTGTGGCGTGGGCGAACTTCATCATGTGCACCACTTCCGTTGTCAGCCCCTCGGTTACATGGATGACGTTAAATTTCTCAGCGAGCTCTTTGAAGTAAACAACCTGCATGATATAAGAAATACCAAAAGATTTCAGATCTTCAGGGATATCTCCTCTGATGAGTCTCCGGTGAAAATCGCTTGCTGTTTCCGGACTCGACATGTGCCTGACCAGGGGCATGAGAGACCCTGACTCTTTTTGGGGGGCAACCCAGATGATAGTTCCCCCTGCCCTGGTACAGAAGCCTGCCATGGTGAGGGCTTTTGTGGCCTGTACCCCGATCTCCAGGGGATAGGCGGCAATAATGGTCACATCAGCCACCTTCGAAAGTGGAACGTAGTAGAGGCCCGCAGCATAACGTGACGCCTCTCTGTGCTCGGCAAATGGTTCTCCGGCGAAGGCCTTGATGATCTCTTTTTTTTCGTTGATGATACAATCGATCTTGAACGTTAGGCGCGCTATTTGTCCCGCGTCGACAATCTCCTCATACCAGGGGTTTTCATCGAGAATATTCACCCTGCTTTTCCGGTGGCGCATCCAGGTGAAGTGGTGGTCGGCCACTGATCGGTAGGAAGCAACCCCTGGCATAACAATTTTGAATCCTCCCCCGAACCCTGCGCAGGGATGGGGCATACACTCTCCCACAGCAATGACAAGGTCTGCAAAGGCTACATGTGGATTTATTTCGACGAGAGTTCCTCTGTGGGTCTTCCCGATCACCACGTTTTCAGGCGAGTGAGGGTCGTGGGAAACGAGGCGCTCCTTCAGACGCGTTGATACTTCGGGCCCCACCTTCTTTTCGAGTTCCTCCCGTGAATAGACGGGGTGGGTTCCGATGGCGCAAACGCCCCAAACCCGGTCGTCGGGGACGCCCGCACGGTTCAGCCTGTTGAGCATCTCAGGTATGACAAGGTTGACAGGCGTTGGCCTCTGGAGGTCATCGAAAAGGAGCGCCACTTCCATGCCAGGCTTGGCTATTTCTTCGAGTTTTGGCGATCCGATTGGATTGTCCAGGGCACGCTTTACCTCTGCCAGAAAATCTTTAACCCCGGGAATAAGGGGCTTATCCTCTGCAGAGAGCACCTTCCAGCCTTCGGGAAGGGTAAAGCAGAGCTTTCCCCCCTCGCATAATACATAGTGTTCTTCCATAGTAAGCCTCCCTGGAAGTGCTATTTCCCTTTTGTAAGAAGCTTTTTCAGCTCTGGGCCTGTCTGGGGATTCTTCTGGACAATATCCTTCCAGCCTTCTTCAAATCCAACCTGCAGGAATTTCTGTTGTTCTGCAGCGGGCAGGTTGATTACCTGGAGCCCTTCCTTAATGAGGATAGGACGCTCATCTTTCGCCAGTTGGTCAAAGTAAGCAACAGCTTTCTTTTCTGCCTCTATTGCTGCTTCGGTGAGGAGATCCTGGAACTTTTTAGGCAATTTTTTCCAAACATTCAGATTCAGGACAAGGGGGTTCGGCACCTGGTAGAAGCCGGGTTCAACAATGTATTTAACCTGTTTCTGCCAGCCCCAATCGCGGATACCTACGGCCGGCCAGCAGAATCCGTCAACCACATTTCTCTCGAGTGCCACATACACCTCGGTGGGAGGTATTACCACGGGGTTTCCGCCAAGGCCCTTGATAATCTGCAGGTACATGGGTGATACACGGATATTGAGACCCTTAAGGTCTGCGTTCTGGATAGGCTTCTTAAGATAGAGATAAAACTTTTCGCTGAGGCCCAGCCTTCCCAGGAGGTAGAGCCCTTTCTTCTCGTGGAGGTCATTCATATACTTGTAGGCGCCCTTGGCCCTTTCCTCCATAGGGGTGAACTCGGATAGCTTGTATGCATCAACCTCAGGAAGGATTGACAGGTAATAGGCATTTGTTGTGTAGACCATGTCTACCTTACCGCTCTGCGCTGCCTGGACCTGGTCAGTATTTTTTACTGCTTCAGGCCCACCGATGTATTGGATCTTCAATTCGCCGGGATATTTTTTGGCCACCATCTGCTCGACTAACTCTGTAAAAAAGAAAAACGACTTGTTCTCGGTTGATGTTTTGGGCCAACCTGTTACGGCCTTCAGCGTGATAGTCTCGGCGCCAACATTTTCCACATGAACCATACAAAAAGCTAGGGCAAAACAGATAGTCACCAACAACATAAAAACGCTCTTTTTCATTTCTTACCTCCTTGTTTTGGTTTGTTTAGCCTTCATTCCCACCTTCTTTACCACTCAACTACTCAACCTTTTATCTTTCACCTGCTCTACTTCATTCCCATCAAATTCGGAACTATGGTTGCGATAGATGGCATTACCAGCACAATGACAATACAGAGAATGTCAATGATCACATAGGGGATAACTGCCTTCCAAATGTCCGCCATGGTCACACCCTCAGGGGCAACCCCTTTCATTACAAAGAGGGTAACACCAAAAGGTGGCGTAATCAACCCCGTCTCCAGTGCAATAAGCATGAGGACCCCAAACCAGACTGGGTTGAGTCCGAAGGCATTCACAACGGCCATATAGATAGGTATGGTAATCATCATAATGGCAACCGTTTCCATGAAGGCCCCCAGGATGAGGACCACAATCAACATACCAACGATGACCGCGATAGGTGGAACAGCAAGGCTCGTAATATAACTCGTCATCCCCGATGCAGCACCGGTGAAGGCCAGGATTTCCCCATAAGTGCTTGATACGATAATGATCATGAAGATCATGGTCGTCACTTTTATGGTACCCAGAACAGATTTTCTGAAGACTTCCCACGTCAGGCGCCGGTAGAGGAGGGCAAGGATAAATGAGCCCAGCGTTCCTGTTGCCGCTGCCTCTGTTGGCGTGGCAACACCGAGAAAGATGAGGCCAATGACCATGAAGATGATGAAGCTGAGGGGCAGGAGGTATTGTAATGTAGCCATCAGCTTATCTTTTATGGGAATGTGGGGAACATCATAGAGGGGGGCCTCTTCCGGCCTTATATGTGCCCATGCTACGACGTAGACGAGATAGAGACCGGACATAATAATTCCCGGCAAGATGCCGGCTATGAGGAGTTGGCCCACATCGATGGTGGCGAGGCTGGCAAGGACAACCGTGAGGGCGTTAGGGGGAATGAGGGCATCCACGGTGCCCACACCCATAAGGGGGCCAAGGCTCATATTTTTGCTATAGCCTCTTTTAAGCATATCCGGAAGTAGAATGGTGCCAAGAAGGGCGCATGTGGCGATGGTGGAGCCACTGAGTGCGCCTATTATGACACCCATAATGATGGCGAGGATGGAGAGCCGACCTCTGAGTTTACCGAGCCATTTGTCGAGAACGTTTACCGCATCGAGGCCAAGGCCGGAATGGAATATCAGCTCTCCCATGAGGATGAAGAATGGGACGGGGAGGAGGGTGAAGGTTGTAATAGAAGTAAAAACCCCAGTCACAACCCCTATAAGACCAGGTATGCCGCCCAGGAAAAAATAGGCAGCAACCATATTGACGATGAGAAAGGCAAAGGCAATAGGTATCCCGGTAAGAAGCAACAAGACCATACCGCCAAAGAGTAAGCTCATGATGGTGTACCATTCCATGGGCTACCTCCCTTCCCTGGCAGCGACAAGCCGGTTCCATGCCATTCTGAAGAACTGGATCGTAAGGAGAAAGCTCCCTACAGGGATGATAACGAATACAGCCGACTTGGGCACCGTAACTGCCCGAACGTCGGTCACATTGCAGGTAATGCACTCATACATATAGGTAATTCCATAGTAAACCATGACACCACAGGCAAGCCCGCCTACACAAAACATGATAACATCCAGGTAGGCCTTGGCTTTATCTCTGAGGTGGGTATAGATGATGTCGGTGGTGATGTGGCCGCCCTCCCGTAAAAGCCATGTTGTTGCAAGGAATACGATCCAGAGAAGGGCATACTCGGTCGTCTGCATGATCCATATAGTTGTCTGTTTAAAGAAGTATCGCATGCCAATGGTATAACAGACAGCGCCAACAATAAAGACGAGGATAACCCCGGCCAGGGCCGCCATTATATTTAAGAGTTTGTCAAAAAGAGCCCAGAAGTTTTTCATCGCGTGTGCCTCCTTACTCTACGAACGGGACACTTTTATATTGTTATTCTCCGCTTTTGCTTCATTTTCCTTGAAGGCATAGCGGAGTATATCTTTCTTTGACTGCTCAAGATGTCTCCGTATGGCCTGGTTGATCTCCTCAGCTTCTCCCTTTTCAAGGGCCTCAAGTATACCCTTGTGGCCTTCTATGGCTCGAACCACATTATCGGTGGCGTATATACTCTGGATACGATAGCGGAGCATATGGTTCCTTAGTGTCTGAGCAAGTTCAAGAAGGCGCTTACTCCCGCTTAATCGGGCAATAATCTCGTGAAACTGGGCGTCCAACTCGATAAAGGCATGAGCAACGCCCTGCGTGGTCTTGGTCTCAGACACAACGATATTTTTCTTCAGCTCCTCAATCAGTTTTCCCCGGGCTTTCTCGACGGCCCACCGGGCAGCGAGCCCCTCGATGAGACCCCTGATCTCACATATCTCCGCGACTTCCTGGTCGCTGATGGATTTTACCACGTACCCTACCTTTGGCAGGCACTCTATGAGCCCTTCCAGTTCGAGGCTGTGCAGTGCCTCCCGAACGGGTGTTCGTGAAGCCCCGATCTCATCAGAAATTTTTGTTTCAAAGAGACGCTCCTGGGGGGCATACTCTCCGCTCAGGATCTGCGCCCGGAGGTGACTGTATACCTTGCGCCGTATCGTATCGGTCCGCTCTATAACGAGTTTTTTCTTCATCAGAGGCGACAACCCTTTGTCATTGCTACAAGCTGTTCCCACTCTTCGTCTACTTCCTGCTGAAGGGCAGCAACATCCTTGTCAGTGAAGTGGCGGTACCGGCCCTGTATCTTGATATACTCGCTTACCGGTAGTCCCTGCGGTTGGTGTGTGATCCGGTACTCTGTTCCATCGATAATCTCGTAGAGTGGGAAGAGCTTTGTCTCCACGGCGAGCATGGCTGCTTTTGCCGAGAGATCCTCAGGCATCCTCCAGCCTGTAGGGCACGGGGTCAGGGTGTGTATGAATTTTGTACCTTTTGTCTCTTTTGCCTTCTTTATCTTGGCCATGAGGTCGTGGGGATGACCTATGGAGGCGGTTGCGGCGTAAGGCATACGGTGGGCCGCAATGATCTGCATAAACTTCTTCTTTCTTCCCCGTCTGCCGCCCGGGGTGGTCATAGTCCAGACCCCCTGAGGGGTGGAGGAACTCGACTGGATACCTGTATTCATATATGCCTCGTTGTCAAGGCAGACATAAATGAAGTTGTCGTTCCGGTCTGCAGCACCGGAAAGGGACTGGAGTCCGATGTCGAAGGTGCCGCCGTCACCGGCAAAGGCCAGCGCAGTGACATCTTCTCGACCCTGGACCTTCAGGGCATTTGCGATACCTGCCGCTGTCGGAGCTGCTATCTCGAAGGCGGAATGGAAACAGGGAACCTTGAAGGTACTGTTGGGATACGTTGCACTGATCACGCCCACGCATGAGGGTAAGATAACAACAATTGTCTTTTCTCCCAGGACTTTCAGGACGAGTCGCATGGTGCTTGCCTCCCCGCAACCCGGGCAGGCCATGTGGCCGGACCGCATATATTCTTGTTCTTCTGTAGCTATCATTGATCCCTCCGCACCCAGATGGGTAAATCATCAGGTTTTTCTCGTTCGAATGCCTTGACAACCATATCCTCAATCATGTCAGGCGACACGTCGGCTCCACAGATGCCGGCAATATAGCCAGTGACCATGGGGCGATGCTCAAGAGGATAAAGGGCAGCCTTCAGTTCCTGGCACCATATCCCTCCTTTGCCAAGAGATATATTCCGGTCTATCACGGCCACCTTCGGAACATTTTTTAAAGCCTCCTGAACCTCCTGGGTTGGAAAGGGTCTGAATGCTTTCATCTTAAGAAGCCCTACTCTCAGACCCTTATCCCTGAGAGACTGAATTGCCACGCGGGCCGTGCTCGTCATGGCGCCGCTTGTGACCAGGACAATCTCAGCGTCATCGGTGCTCACGGTTTCCACCACGTCGTAGCCTCTGCCGATAATGCGCTGGTATTCCTCATTCGCTGTTTTTATAACGGACCTTGTTGCTTCCATGTCTTCGAAGCTTCTCTGCCGGTACCCCATGTACTGCTCAGGGTTGACCACGTTTGCGATATAAGCAGGGTCCTCCTCGTTAAATCTGGTTGGTATGTTAAAGGACGGCAGATAGGCATCGATAGATGCCTGGTCTGGTATCTCGATGGGCTCAATGAAGTGAGATGTAAAAAAACCATCAATGGCGACCATCACCGGGAGAAGCACCTGTTCGGCAATCCGGTATGCCTGGACAACCGTGTCAAAGGCTTCCTGAGCATCCTCACAGTAAAACTGTAGCCATCCTGTGTCCCTCTGGGACAAGCTGTCTGATTGGTCGCTCCCGAAGGCCCACGGAACAGCGACTACGCGGTTTACGTTGCACATTACTATGGGAACCCTGTTCCCCGAGGCAAAATGGAGCATTTCGTGCATAAGGGCCAACCCTTGAGATGCCGTGGCCGTAAAGGTGCGGACCCCGGTCAGGGAGGCCGCAATACAGGCTGCCATGGCCGAATGCTCAGACTCGGTCCGCATCATGATACCTGGAAGAGTCCCTTCGTTTTCCATGTCCGACAGTTTCTCGTAGATAGGGGTTTGAGGGGTAATTGGATATGCTGCCACTAGTTGTACTCTGGCAAGGCGAACAGCTTCTGCGACTGCATAGTTTCCCTGGAGCAGTATCTTCATTGGCCACCTCCTGTTACTGGGGCTCGCGTCGCCCCCTCCGCGAATAAAATCCGTGGAGCCTCCCCTTCTCGCTCCCCTTGCGAGCTAAGGACTTCACCCATCTCTATCACATTGCGAGGGCACGTGGTGGCACACTGGCCGCAGCCTTTGCAAAAATCTGATTTTATAGTGTACCCGTCCTTGCCCTTTACAATAGATATATCCGGACAAAGCAAAAAGCAGAGATCACAGTGGGTGCACGTGCCGCATTTGAAGCACCGGTAGATCTCAAATGGCATCTGGGCCGGGTCAATGCTGCCCGTGACCTCTTTAAATGTTTTTACAGCCTCTTTTGGGGTCAGGTGGTCTGGATTGCTATGCCTGGCTCCGTGGGGGAAACAGAGGGTATTGATCTTGTCATAGGGAATGACTTTCTTGAGATCTGCAGGATAATGTTCAGGATCCAGAAAACGCTGAAAAGAAAAGGATGGTTGATTCCCAATCTGATGGTTTTTGAACTCCTTGTGTATATCCCTTCCCTCAAGGTAGCAGAAGATGGCCAAAGCCCCCTTTTTGCCGTCGGCAATGGCATCAGCAACAAAGGCCTTGGTGCCTGCGCTGTCCCCTCCGGCAAATATCCCATCAATATTGGTGGCAGTCGATTCTGACGAGATTTGAATGATACCGCTTCCATCGAGAGATATGCCGAGTTCTTTCACAAATTCCGCTTCGGGAACCTGGCCGATAGCAGTGATTACAGAGTCGACTGGAACAACAAACTCCGATCCCTCCACAGTAACAGGCCGGGGCCTACCACTGGCATCAGGATCGCCCAGTCTCATGCATACGCACTCTATACCGGAAAGTTTTCCATTTTCTGCAATCAAACGCTTGGGCGCAGTCAGGAATTCGATCTTTATGCCTTCTTTCTCCGCGGACCCCACATCCTCTGCCAGGGCAGGCATTTCTGCTATGCTACGACGATAGATGATGGTTATGTCCTTTGCGCCGGATCGCCGTGCTGTCCGCGCGCAATCGATGGCAGTATTACCACCCCCTATGACCGCTACCTTTTTACCCAACTTTACCTTCTTGCCGAGGTTGATCGTCCGGAGGTAGGCAACTCCTTCAATAACGCCGGGAAGGTCCTCCCCTTCTATTCCCAGCTCCATGCCGCCATGGGCCCCGAGAGCAAGAAAGAGTGCCTGGTAGTCTTTTCTTATGTTAGCCACGGGCATATCTTTTCCAATCCTGACGCCTGTCCTGATTTCTACGCCGAGTTGTTGGATGTAGCCTATCTCTCTGCCCAGAATATCTTTCGGGAGGCGATATTCCGGAATGCCATAGCGCAACATGCCGCCAGGTTCAGGCAATGCCTCATAGATTGTGACCGAAAAACCAAGCCTTGCAAGGTGATAGGCAGCGCTTAAGCCCGCTGGGCCTGATCCGATAATGGCAACCTTCTCTTTTCTTTGCCGGGCTGGTTTTTCTCTTTCTATGTCTACTTTGCCGTTGTCGGCGAGGAACCGCTCAAAACCGCGGATATTCACAGCTTCATCATACTCTTTTCTGTTGCATTTCATTTCGCAGGAATGATAGCAGACCCTACCGCATACACCGGGTAAGGGATTGTCCTGACGATAGATCCTGAGGGCTTCATCATAATGACCCATAGACGCCTCGTAGAAAGCCCGGGCGATATCGTTTCCGATCGGGCAGGCCTGGCGGCACGGCGAGGTCTTTTCAATGTGAACAGGCTTTCTGCTGCTCCAAAGGCCAGTCAGGAAAATCTCCGTTGACCCCTGGGAGAAAGGGGCAATCTTTTTTATATCCTCAATGGTTATTCCGCGATTATTCATTTAATCAACTCCTTCTATGAGTCGTGTCAATTCATATGCACGCCGAGCGGCCTTTATATTCGCCTCAATCTTGGCAGGAACCGTTTCTTTGATGGCCTGTTCGAGGTAGTCCATGGACAACTCTCCACTCGCCTTGGCGTATGAACCGAGTATGGCAGTATTGATAGTTGCCCCGAGCCCCACCTCCTCGGAAACGGCAAGGGCGTCAATAAGGGCAAGACGGAATTTCCGCAGACCTTTGAAATCGTTTGTTGTAAGGGCGTTATTGATAAGAATAAGACCCCCCGGTTTCAAGGTTGCATTAACCTCCTTTTCATCGACCAGGTCAGGGGCCATGTAAATCATGTGATCAGGACGCCTGATCTCACATTTTAGATAGATTTTTTTATCATCAACCCTCAAGAAACTGGCAACCGGTGCGCCTCGCCTCTCTCCGCCGAAGACAGAGAAACACTGGGGATACTTGCCCATGAGAAAAAACACTTTTGCCAGGATCTGGGAGGCGATCACTGCTCCTTGTCCACCCCTGCCATAGAATTTAATTTCAATCATCATGTCACCATACCTAAATGATTTTAGTCAGGTAGAGAATTTCATCATGGATACTGTATCCAAGCAAAAAGATTTTGTCAATAGAATTTTTCTGGGGTTGCCGCCACACCATATTGTGCTTGACAGGGAGAACGTTATCTACAAACAAACAGCTCTCTTGACGAGCATTTCTGAGGATTGCCAAATGTAATAAACAACAAATATTGAAAGAAAAAAAGAGGCCGAGATGTAATCCCCAGCCCCTAACTTCAGGCTATGGTTAATGGCCTATCGTAAAGGTTGTTTGTGCGGTTTCTACTTTGTTGGCGACCTTCAGTGTATTATAATACTTTGGCAAGCTTTGAGTGGCATCAAATTCTGAAACCACAGCTGCAAGAGAGGCTGAATCTTCTAGGTTTGGCGGTATTCCTTCAAGAAGTCTGCCATGCTTTGGGCGACAGACCTAATCTCTTCAACGGTCGGCAGGAAGACAACACGGAAATGGTCCGGCGCTTTCCAATTGAATCCTGTTCCCTGCACCATTAATACCTTCTTTTCTAGGAGAAAATCGAGGAGAAACTTCTGATCATCGTGGATTTTGTATTTCTTCACATCTATTTTCGGGAAGAGGTAGAGCGCGCCCATTGGCTTGACGCAGGAAATACCAGGTATGGCCTTGAAGGACTCGTAGGCTGCCTTGCGCTGTTCATATAGTCTTCCACCGGGAGAAATCAACTGAGTAAGGCTCTGTTGACCGCCGAGAGCCGTTTGTATGGTGAACTGAGCGACCATATTGCCGCACATGCGCATGTTTGCCAGGGTGTCTAGCCCCTCAGATGTATAATCTCGGGCTGCATGCTTCTTGCCGCTTACTATCATCCATCCTGCCCGTAGGCCTGGGATACGGTGTGATTTTGATAATCCGTTAAAGGTGACGAAGAGGACGTCATTCGAGAGCGAAGCCAGCGGGGTGTGTTTGGCGCCATCGTAAAGAATCTGGTCATAGATCTCGTCGCTAAATATTATGAGGTTGTGTTGCTCCGCTAAACGAACTATCTTGAGCAGAACGTCTCTGTGATAGACGGCGCCCGTGGGATTATTGGGATTGATCACAACAATGCCCCTGGTTCTTGATGTGATTTTCGATTCCATGTCTTTGAGGTCCGGATTCCAATCGGATGCCTCGTCACTGACATAGTGGACGGCTTTCCCCCCGGACAGATTAATGGCCGCCGTCCACAGAGGGTAGTCGGGAGAGGGAACGAGCATTTCATCACCGTTGTTGAGAAGTCCCTGCATGGCCATCATGATCATCTCACTCACACCGTTACCCACGTAGATGTCATCAATCTGCACATCTTCAATGCCCACAAGCTGGCATCGCTGCATAATCGCTTTTCGAGCAGCGAAGAGCCCCTTCGAATCACCGTATGCCTGGGCCGACCGGACGTTGAGAATGGCGTCATGGATTATCTCGTCCGGTGCGTTGATGCCGAAAGCGGGTGGATTGCCGCTGTTTAGCTTGATGATAGTGAATCCCTCCTCCTCGAGGCGCTTTGCCTCTTTCAGGAGGGGGCCGCGGATCTCATAGCATACATTGTCCAGCTTCCTGGATTTTTTTATCTCACGCACATGACTCTCTTATTTCTCATTATTCTGATACGGAATATATGTACTCATTATCGGGGAAAACGGGCTATTTGTCAAGAGGGGCGAAGCATGACTCCCACCTGTTTTCCTCTGACTCCTAAGGCAACCCTGATGGGCTTGTGTTCTAAAAGACTGCCCGAAAACGGAATAAAGATACTCTTTGTTCTGTATTGTGCTATACAGATCTTGTAGAACCTCTCTGAAGAGGAATTTTAGACCGGACTCTCGTTACAGGCAATAACATAATTTGTTTTTTTACCTCCCAGAGCAATTGCCAGATGAAAGGGCGCATAACGATCGGATTGCTCCGTCCGTTGCTTACAGAAAGTACTTTGCAAGCCCCACTGCGAACCTTTATGCCTGCCGATTAGACTGGATTCACATCAGGAAGAATGCTCTTAATGTTGAGGTGGATGAATTGCTCACCCCTCTGTTCCCGGAGGACGGGCGTTGCAACGATCCTGACCGGACCATTTTGA
>Ga0209253_10002978_pt1 | contig 14946 bp, 16 predicted proteins | sample FrelakmetBRP12BR_FD_187145 | JGI IMG/M metagenome (GOLD analysis project Ga0209253, IMG submission 187145) | Freshwater lake sediment microbial communities from the University of Notre Dame, USA, for methane emissions studies - BRP12 BR (SPAdes)... | ecosystem: Environmental > Aquatic >...
AATCTCGGCCAATCATGGTGTTGATTGCAGCCTGTCTTTGCTGAGACATGAGCCAGGGAGCATGAATTTCCTTGTCATTGCAGTTGACCAGTTCCGTGACATATTTGCGGATAAATCGACCATTTGTGTCAAAACGTTCGCTTTGTGTGACAGGGTTGAAAATCCTGAACCAGGGCTGCGCGTCACAGCCGGTGGAGGCCGCCCACTGCCATCCGCCATTGTTGGCACTGAAATCAAAATCGATGAGTTTTTCGGCAAAATAGCGTTCGCCCCAGCGCCAGTTGATGAGCAGGTCTTTGACCAGGAAACTGGCCGCTACCATACGCAGGCGGTTATGCATGAACCCGGTGTTGTTGAGTTGGCGCATCGCTGCATCAACCAATGGATAGCCTGTTTTGCCATCACACCAAGCCTGAAAAAGTCTCTGTTCGTTGGGGAAGGGAAGGGCTTCAAATTCCTGTTTGAATGCTCTGCCATCTGCAATTTGCGGATGGTGATGCAGGATTTGAAAGTAAAAGTCGCGCCAAATCAATTCAGATAGCCATGTTTCAGCCCCTGCGCCGCCTGTTTGCGATGCCATGCGTGCAAGATGGCGAATTGATACTGTGCCGAATCGCAGATGTACGGATAGGTAAGAAACGCCTTTGACTGCGGGAAAGTCCCTTGCCTCTTTATAACGCTGGATACGTTCCGTGAATGCTGCAAATAATGCTGCACCACCGCTCATGCCGGTTGGTAAGCGCATGTTCGATAAATTGGTGCGCTCGAACCCGAGTGCTTCCAGGCTGAATGCGGTTTCGAAATCAGGTTTCGCAAGGTGCGATAGATAATGATCGACCGGGTATGGCTTGAGATAGAAATCATTCACGGTTTTAAGCCACCTATTTTTGTAGGGCGTAAATACGCTATATGGCTTACCTGACATGCTCAGGACTTCATCTTTTTCAAAGATCACCTGATCTTTGTAGTGATGGAAATGAATGTCGCTGCTTTGCAGTCGCTGTGCAACGAGTGCGTCGCGCGCAATGGCCGCAGGTTCGTAATCATGGTTGGTGAATACTGCCTGAACTTTCAGCTTGTCTGCCAACGTTGGGATTTCATTGGATGCCTTGCCATGTAACAGGATCAAGTCGCCCCCTTTATGCTGGAGGGCGATTTTGAGTTCTTGCACGCTTTCCCAGATAAATTCTACGCGTCTGTCACATCTGTCAGTCAGCGTGTCCAGAATCTCTGTGTCGAACACAAAGACGCAATAAACCTGTCTCGAGTTTTTTAGCGCATGGTAAAGCGCCGCATGGTCAAAATCACGCAGGTCTCGCCGGAACCAGACAAGGGATTTTAGATATTTCATTAGTGCCGACAGTTATTCACGATGGTAGGGGTGATTCTGAATCACCGAATGTGCGCGGTAAAGCTGCTCGCACAACAACACGCGGACGAAGGCGTGAGGCAGGGTCAGTTTGGATAATCCCCAAAGCCAGCCTGCCTGTTGCTTCAGGGTAGCGTCCAGGCCATCAGCCCCACCGACTACAATACTGACGTCTTTGCCCAGCGTCTGCCAGAACTTCATTTTTTCAGCCAGCTGCAGCGTAGTGACTTCCTGCCCGCGCTCGTCGCAGCAGATCAAATAATCGCGGCCGGCTGCTTCCAGAATGCGTTTGGCTTCAGCTTCCTGCACAACGGCGCTGTTTTTACCATCAGCGCGCTTGTCCGGCTTGATTTCGACGATTTCGATACTGAGCTCACGCGGCATGCGTTTGATATATTCTGCGCAGGCTGTTTCTACCCAGCCGGGCATTTTGTGGCCAACAGAGATGATGCGCAGTTTCAATGAGTGTGGCTAGCTACTGGATTGCGGCAGGAGCGTGCTGAATCAATCACTGCCCCTTCCTGTTTTAGGCAGGCTGGATATGGCCTCTGCGATTTTCAGCTTCGCCCCATAATTGCTCAAGGTTGTAGTAAGCGCGGGTGGCCGGCACCATGATATGGACAACGATGTCATCCAGATCTACCAGTACCCATTCACCTTCTTTTTCGCCTTCAGTGCCGCGAATGGCGAAGCCTTTTTCTTTGAGTTTTTCGCGCACGTTGTCAGCTACCGCTTTGGCCTGACGGCTGGAGTTGGCTGAGGCAACAATCATGTAATTGGTCATGCTGGTGAGCTTGCGCACATCCATCACGGTGATATCAAAGCCTTTAATGTCTTCGATTGCATCTACTACTGCATCTTTCATTGCTTCTACGGTGTCTTTATCCATAGAAGCTGATTTTTGGGTATTTTGTGTCATTTAGGCTGCCTGTGCTGGAATTGCATTGCGTTGAGTTTGTATGCGGTTTTGATTGTCAACATACACAAGCTGCGGGCTGTATTTTTCCAGCTCTGCTTCGCTGTAGCTGGCGTAACTTGCAATGATGATGATGTCTCTTGGATCTGCTTTATGTGCAGCCGCGCCATTCACCGAGATGATGCCCGAGTGACGGTCTGCGCGAATCGCATAAGTCGTGAAGCGCTCACCGTTGGTGACGTTGTAGATGCTGATTTGCTCGTATTCGCGGATGTTCGCTGCTTCGAGCAGTTCTTCATCAATCGCACAGCTGCCTTCATAGTGTAACTCTGAGTGAGTAACATGAACGCGGTGCAACTTAGATTTAAGCATGGTTCTTTGCATGTGCTTAACCGTTTTTCAAAAGGGAATGTATTATAGTCTTTTCAATCACTTATTCCAATTTAAAATCAATCATGACTTATTGGCTGCATTTTTCCGTGCTAAAGCAAGGGTTGCCATTGATTGTCTTCTTCTCGCAAATTGAAGAATGGAATCAGCGCAGGAAATCAATATTATCAATCAGTCTGGTATTGCCTAATTTTGCGGCGGCTAATACAACCAGACAGGTGTTGTACTCAGTCGCTGGTTCCAGGGTGAAGGCGTTGCGAACTGAAACATATTCCACCAGCCAGCCCTGACGGCTGAGTGATTCAATTGCTGACTTTTCCAGTGCCGGGTAGTCGTGATTGCCTTGTCTGATTTCAGCCACTATGCCCTGCAGGGTTCGCTGCATCTGGGCTGCTGCTGTTTTCTGTTCAGGCGTCAGGTAGCCGTTGCGGGAACTCATGGCAAGGCCGCCCGGTTCACGCATGGTTTCCCCTGCGATAATCTCAATCGGTAAATTGAACTGCTTGACGAGTTCCTTGATGACAAGCAACTGTTGAAAGTCTTTTTTACCAAATACGGCAATTTGCGGCATGACAATATTGAACAGTTTCATGACCACTGTAGCCACGCCGCTAAAATGCCCGGGACGCGATGCGCCGCAAAGCTCGGCTGCGAGGGGCGGCGGAGTGATGGTCATGCTCTGGTTCAGCGCCTTGCCGTCAAAGTCCGGGTACATCTCTTTTACGCTGGGCGCGAAGACAATGTCAGCGCCAGCGAGCGCCAGTTTCTCACAGTCCGCTTTGAATGTGCGGGGGTAAGTGGAAAAGTCCTCGTTAGCACCAAACTGCAGCGGGTTAACAAAGATGCTGACGACGATGCATTGGGCATGTCGTTTGGCTATGTCGACCAACTGGATATGCCCTGCATGTAAATTTCCCATGGTGGGCACAAAGCCGATGTGCCCTCTATTTTTGAGCGCAGTTCTTAATTCGGCTACGGTGTGGATGATTTGCATAAATAGGGGCGAAGGTTTACTTACAATCAAGCTTGAAATGACTGAAAGTTTAATAGCAATGTTCAGGGGCTGGGAAAGTTTTTTGTTTGACTGCGCGTACGTAATCGGAAATTGCTGCTTGTATGCTGCCAGAGTCTTTTAAAAAGTTTTTTGCGAAACGGGGTGACTTGTAGTCGGATGGTGCTTTTTTCGCAGGGCCGCTATAAATGCCCAATAAATCCTGTAGTACCAGCACCTGTCCGCTGCAATCGGCCCCTGCACCAATGCCGATGGTTGGCGTGGTAATGCTTTCTGTAATCGTTCTGGCAAGTGTGGCAGGGACCATTTCCAGCAACACCAGACCAACGCCTGCATCGCTCATGGCTTTTGCATCCTGCAGAATTTTCTGTGCGGATTCTTCGGTTTTCCCCTGAATTTTATAGCCGCCTAATTGAATTACGGATTGTGGTGTGAATCCCAGGTGAGCACACACCGGGATGTTGTGCTGTACAAGATACGCTGCGGTTTTCACCATCTCACCGCCACCTTCGAGCTTGACCATGTGTGCGCCGGCGGCAAGTAATCTTTGTGCGTTTGACAGGGCAGTCTGTTGGTCGCGTTCGTATGAATTTACCGGCATGTCGGTCATGATCAGCGTATTTTCTGCTCCGGCAGCCACCAGGCTTGTGTGGTAGACCATATGGTCCATGGTGACATTCAGCGTGTTCTCGGCACCTTGCACAACCATGCCGAGCGAATCTCCCACCAGCAGCATATCTACACCTGCCAGTTCCATCAGCTTGGCAAAAGTAGCATCGTAGCAAGTCAGCATGGCGATTTTTTCACCACGGCTGACCTTCTGCTGAAGTTGTGCAAGCATCATCCGCTTATTCAAAGTTAGGATTGAAGAACTCGCGCTGCCCCTTGATTTGCATGATGCGATTTAACAGCAAATCCAGCGAGCTTTCATTTTTAAGAATGTTGAGTTTTTCATTATTGACGATCAGTACCGGGGATGCGTTGTAGTTGTGGAAGAACTCGCTATACGCATTTGCCAGCCGCTCCAGATATTCACGCGGGATATCCTGTTCGTAACTGACATTACGCGCTTCTACACGCTCCATCAGCGCGTCGATAGGTGTTTGCAGATAAATCACCAGGTCGGGTTTCGGTGCCTTGAGCTGCAAGTGCTGGTAAATTTGGTGATACAGGGCATATTCTTCATCATCCAGATTCAATTTTGCAAAGATCGGGTCTTTTTCCAGAAAGAAATCAGCAATGATCGGTTTTGCGAACATGTCGCGCTGGCTCAGGTCCTTCATCTGGTTTGCACGCTGGAACAGGAAGAACAGTTGCGTTGGGAGGGCGTAGCGCTGTGCGTCCTGGTAAAAGCGGGGCAGAAACGGGTTGGCTTCGGCCTTTTCAGAGAGGTAATCTACAGGAAATCGATCGGCCAACATTTTTGCGAGTGTAGTTTTGCCGCTGCCGATTGGGCCTTCGACGACGATGTAAGGGTATTTGCTAAAAATGCTCAGAATCTAGTCCTCAACGTTCAATTTTTTGATGCCTGATGATAGGTCAGGCGTAATCAATTGCGCTATTTTGCCATGATTTGGGATGAAAATATGCGGTGCGATTTCAAATAATGGCAATAATACAAAGCCACGTGTATGCATGCGGGGGTGTGGCAGACTTAGTTTTGCTGTGTTGAGCATAACGTCTTCATATAACAGCAGATCGCAGTCCAGTACGCGTGGTGCGTTGACGTATGGACGCTCGCGTCCAGCTGTATTTTCTATCGCATGAATAGCATCCAGCAGTGTTTCAGGTGGCAGTTCAGTCTCAACTTCTGCTACTGCGTTAATGAAGTCGGGCGCGGCATCAATACAGCCTATGGGCGTTGTCTGGTACAGGGACGATTTTTTAACTAAACGAGTGCGGGGCAGGTGGCTCAAAGCAACAAAGGCTCTTTCTACCTGCGCTTTCGGATCTTCCAGGTTGCTGCCCAGTGCGATGAATGCCTGCTTCATCATGCTGCCGATTCGGTATTGCCAGGTTTTTTGCGGCTTTTTCTTCTACGTTTTTTAGTTGCAGCGTCTGGTTGCAGCATGGCATTACGTGCATCGCCTTCTGCATTGGCGAAATGAGTCCACCATTCGCCTAACTCGGCCTCCACTTCACCAGATTCGCAGCGCAGTAGTAAAAAGTCATAACCTGCACGATAGCGCGGGTGAGCCAGTAAACCAAATGGCCGTTTACCGGCGCGTTGTTCAAAACGCGGTTGCAGAGCCCAAATCTCTTTCATCGTGGCTGTGTAACGGTTATGGATGGCAAGTTTTTCTGCCTGCGTGGCGATCACTTCGCTCATGGCCATGTGCAGCGCCGGTATAGGCGGCATCTCTGCTTTGTAGGTCTCCCATGCGGCGAGTACTTCATGCCATAGCAGGGTCGCGAACAAAAAGCTGGGGTTGGCAGATTTTCCGGACATGATGCGATCATCGGTGTTTTTAAGTGCCAGCATCACAAAACGTTCACCCATTGGCTGCTCCAGCACGACATCAAGCATCGGCAGCAAGCCGTGGTGCAGATGCTGCTCACGCAAGGCGCTGACGCTTTCAATCGCATGGCCAGATAGAAACAACTTGAGCATTTCATCAAACAAACGGCTTGGTGGGACATCCTGTAACAGGTCAGCCATTTTGGCGATGGGCGCCATCGTGGCAGGGTCGATGCGCAACCCCAGTTTCGCAGACAAGCGTACTACGCGCAGCATGCGTACCGGGTCTTCGGCGTAACGTGTTTCAGGCTTGCCGATCATGCGCAGGATGCCGGCCCGAATATCATCAAAGCCGTGATGGAAATCCAGCACTTCCTGACTCGTCGGGTCGTAATAAAGTGCATTGGCGGTAAAGTCGCGCCGTGTCGCATCTTCTTCCAGGCTGCCAAACACGTTGTCGCGGATAATGCGTCCGCTTTCATCTGTATGTGCATCCCCTTCTGATTTATGATGGCCGCGGAAGGTGGAGACTTCAATGGTCTCGTCACCGAACAGTACGTGGACCAGGCGGAAACGACGACCGATAATGCGTGAACGTCTGAAAATACGGTTAACTTCTTCCGGAGTGGCATCAGTGGCCACGTCGAAGTCTTTAGGGATGCGATTCAGAAGCAAATCTCGCACGGCACCACCTACAATATAGGCTTCAAACCCTGCTTTTTGTAAGCCTTCGATTGTTCTGAGTGCTGCGTTACTTAACAGGCTGCGGTTTATCTGGTGCTTCTTGTGGGGAATGATTACCGCGCTATCCCGGTTATTGCTGTTCTTTTTTGCAGGTTTTTTTGTGCCTAGTATCGGCCGGTTTGAGCTGGAGTGTTGCTTCTTTGGTAATTCGGATTGGTCGTGCGCCGGTTTTGTTTGCCCGGCTTTTTTGAGCCGGGGCTTAAAGATTTTATCGAACAATTTTCTAATCATGAGCGGAATTATAGCTTAATAAGTCACTAGTTTTATATAGCTAGAATTTACCAACTATGGACTAGGGATATGCGGAATAAGTGCCTGCGCGGGCGAATTGCTTCGTTGCGCGGTACTCGCAACCTCGCTGTATACCGCATACTATCTCGGTTTCTGCGTTCCGTGCGCCTCACACTTCATCCCGCTCGCCGACTTATTCCGTGTTTACCTAAGGGTATGCTGACCAAATAAGACGATCAAATATTGTTGCAATGGCTACTTTTGTCAGTAAAATCTCGACATGACCGCTAGCGTAAATCCTGTCATTCATCCCCGTAACCGACCTGTAGCCGTATTTGATTCCGGCGTGGGAGGTATTTCAGTCTTGCAGCATATTCATGCGCTTTTGCCGCATGAGCAATTGCTGTACGTGGCAGACAGCAAATATGCACCCTATGGCAATAAGACACCGGAAGAAATTCGGGCGCGCTGTTTTGAAATTGCGGATTTCTTGATTGCAAAGGATGCAAAAGCTCTGGTGGTGGCCTGCAATACCGCAACCGCAGCGGCGATTGATGCCATGCGTGCAAAATACACCCTACCCATTTTTGGCATGGAGCCCGCCGTAAAGCCTGCCGCAGAAGCCTCGAAGAATGGCATCATTGGCGTGCTGGCAACTACTGGTACGCTTAAAAGCGCGCAATTTGCAGGGCTGCTTGAAAGCTATGGACGCAATGTGAAAGTAGTTACGCAAGCCTGTGTGGGGTTGGTGGAATGCATAGAGCGCGGCGACTTGAAAGGTGAGAACACTTTGAAGCTGCTGGAGCAATATTGCCAGCCATTGCTGGATGAGGGGGCTGATACAATAGTGCTGGGATGTACGCATTACCCCTTTGTACGTCCGCTGATCGAGCAAGTGGTCGGCAAGGATATTGTACTTATCGATACTGGTGCAGCGGTCGCAAAGCACCTGCAAAAACGATTGGCGGCGCTTGATTTGCTTGCTGATAGTGGGCAGGTGGCTCAGGTCAGGTTCTGGACGAATAGTGAAGCTGAAAATGCCAAACAAGTGATCGAGCAGTTGTGGGGGTTGTCCGCAGAAGTATTGTCTATGTAGAAACTGCCGGCAGGGCACCATTGCCCTGCAATGGCAAATTTCTAGCAGCAGGTCTTAATGATGACCGACTACTTCACCTTCTTTGAGTTTGTACTTGGTGCCACAATAGGGGCAGGCTGCATGGCCAGTTTTCGCGACATCTAGAAATACGCGCGGATGAGATGACCAGAGCGCCACTTCTTCAGTCGGGCAGTGCAGCGGTAGGTCTTTGGCCGTCACTTCGATTTCTTTTGCGTTAGACATTTTTGATGTTTTCCTTATGTTGTCACTCCTGACTGCAGGCAGCAGGAGTGACATCGGTACTTTATACCAGAGAGAGCCAGTCAGCATGTTTCGCTGATTTACCGGTCACTACATCAAAATACAGTTTCTGTAATTGTTTGGTGACAGGGCCGGCAGTACCTGCACCGATAGCACGGCGATCAAGCTCGCGAATCGGGGTGACTTCTGCGGCAGTACCTGTAAAGAACGCTTCATCTGCACCATAGACTTCATCGCGGGTGATACGTTTTTCAATCACAGGAATACCCAGTTCGCCAGCTAGCTGAACAATGGTGTCGCGCGTGATGCCTTCCAGCGCGCTGGTGAGATCAGGCGTGTAGAGTTTGCCGTTACGTACGATAAATACGTTCTCGCCTGAACCTTCTGCAACGAAACCATCTACGTCCAGCAGTAAAGCTTCTTCGTAGCCATCTTGCGCAGCTTCCTGATGCGCTAAAATGCTGTTCATGTAGTTGCCATTGGCTTTAGCTTTACACATGGTAATGTTCACGTGATGACGTGCAAATGATGATGTTTTAACGCGAATACCGTTATCCAAAGCGTCTTGCCCCATGTAGGCACCCCATTTCCATGCGGCAACAATCACGTGCGTAGAAAGTGTTTTGGCAGAAATGCCCATAGCTTCAGCGCCGTAGAAAGCCATTGGGCGCAAGTAGGCAGATTCAAGGTTGTTATCACGTACTGCAGCCAATTGCGCTGCCATGAGCTCTTCTTTGCTGTAAGGCATTTTCATGCCCAGAATATGGGCAGAACGGAACAATCGGTCAGTATGCTCTTTCAAACGGAAAATGGCAGTACCTTTATCGGTTTTGTAAGCACGCACGCCTTCAAAGACGCCCATACCGTAGTGCAGGGTGTGTGTTAAAACGTGTGTCGTGGCATCGCGCCAGTTCACCATTTTGCCGTCATACCAAATTACGCCGTCGCGGTCTGCCATACCGCCAGAAGTTACTGCAGGGTTCGCCATGCTATTTCCTCAAAATGCTCTAAATGTTGCAAAGTCATTATTGTAAACGAGTGTGGGCCTGCTTTGCAGTAATTTATAGAATTTGCGTATAAATTCATCAAGCTAGAGATTGAATTTATGGGGGCGTGATAGAATCTGCTGCAATGATACGAGTTTTTTAAGGGTTGGTCAGATGAATAAATTGTTGATGTATGTACTCATCGGATTGCTGTCTGGGATGCTGATCGCTTGCAAGCCTTCTGGTAGCGCTGATAATACGGCTCAGTTCCTGGCGACCGATATTTCGGGTGCCGATTTTGCACAAACGCTTAATCTGATCGACCATACTGGCAAACCACGCACATTGGCAGACTTTAAAGGCAAGGTGGTTGCATTGTTTTTTGGGTATACGCATTGTCCGGACGTGTGCCCGACGACCATGGCAGATATGAAGCAGACGATGAAGTTACTTGGCGGGCGGGCAGATGAACTGCAGGTGTTGTTTGTCACGCTGGACCCTGAACGCGATACGCAGGAAGTCCTGGCGCAGTATGTGCCGGCATTTGACCAGCGCTTTATTGGCTTGCATGGCAGTAAAGAACAGATTGCAACCGCAGTGAAGGACTTCAAGATTTTCGCAAACAAGGTTGATAGCGAAGGCCGTAGCGGTTACACCATAGACCATAGTGCAGGTATTTATATATTTGATAAAGCCGGCAGGATCAGACTGTATGTCGATTACGGTACAAAACCGGTGGCGATTGCGAGTGATGTGCAGAAGCTGCTTTGATGTGGCTAGGCGGCTGGTTTGAAAAAAAGGGGCAGAGCGCCCCTTTCATTTATGAATAGAACCTAGTTGGCTGGCGTTTCGCCATATTGGTTGGTTTCAGCATCGCCTTCCTGAACCAGCAGATAAATCATGATGATCCATCCGATGAGCGGAATTAACCATATCAGTTGAAACCAGCCGCTTTTATTGGTGTCATGCAGGCGACGTGAACCAACGGCGAGTGACGGGATGAGCATGGCAAGACTAAAAATACGCGAAATCCCGCTACTTACAATTTCAAGAATAATCGCTACCAGAAAGCAAAACAAAAAGAACCACCAGAACTCCGGCCTCTTTGCTCTGCCGTTAAAGTCGGCAAACTTCTGAAAACAAACCTGAATTGCTTCTTGAAAATTCATGCGCCATCCCTTCATTTTTTGGTTGTAGTAGCCGTGATATTAGCACGCTGAAAAAACCATGCAAACAAACTTACATCACGTGTAATTTGGGTGACCAGGCTTTGAGTTCTTTTTCTGCTGTTTTGTAGTCTGGATAAATGCTGGCAACCACTGCCCAGAATCTGGCGGAGTGGTTCATTTCTTTCAGGTGTGCCAGTTCATGGCAGATGACGTAATTAATGATATGCGGCGGAGCCTGTAATAGGCGCCAGTTGAGCCGTATTTCTTTTTTTGAATTGCAACTGCCCCAGCGTGAGCGGGCATTGGATAAAAATAGTGCAGGTGTAGGGACGCCTAGCTTGGCAGACAGTATTTCCAGACGCCTCGAAAAGTCTGCAAGCGCTTGTTTTTTATACCATTGTAAAACTTTGCGTGCGACAGGTGCCGGCTCCAGGTGGTTCGGCATGGCTAGCTGCAAGCAGCCTGGCGTGTACTCGATTGCTCTGGAACGGCTGTCATGTTGGATCGCCAGTGTAACGTTGTTACCCAGTAAAAGTAGCTGCTCGCCGTCCTGCCATTGCAGCGCAGGAATCTTGTTCGCAGCGAGCGCGTCCAGTTTTTTACGTATCCAGTCGGCTTTGAGTACGATGAGGCTTTCAAGGTGCGATTGCGAAATGCGCTTGGGCGCATGAATCACCAGACCGGTTGCGGTGATTTTCAGGCCGATGGTGCGGCGCAGGCGGCGCTCAAGCTGGTAATGTAATTGGTCACCAGAGGGCAGGGTCAGGATGTGGCTCATTTACCTGGCGTTGTTTTAAAAGGTAATTTTTTATTTAGCGTAGCCATTTCGGTTTCAATCCAGTGTTCCACCTGATGATTCAATGCATCGGCTTTCAGGCCTGCAGTCTGAATCGTTTTGCCAATATGCAACTGGATGACCCCAGGTTTCTTAATGAATGAATTCTTAGCCCAGAACTCACCGGCATTGTGTGCTACAGGCACGACCTGAGTCTGTGTGTGCGTTGCCAGCCAGGCGCCGCCGATGTGGTATTTGCCGCGTTCACCTGGCGCCTTGCGCGTGCCTTCGGGAAATATCACTACCCAGAAACCTTTTTCCAGTCTTTTCTTGCCATTGGCTACCAGTTTTTTCAGTGCTTCACGTCCTGCACTGCGGTCAATCGCAATCGGGGATGACATGGCCAACCCCCAGCCAAAGATCGGAATCAATAACAGCTCACGCTTTAGTACATAGACTTGCGTAGGGAAAATAGCCTGAAATGCCAAGGTCTCCCAGGCGGATTGATGCTTGGCAAGAATGATGCTCGGAGATTCAGGCAAATTTTCCATTCCGGTGATTTCGTGGCGAATGTTGCAGGTGATGCGTAGCCACCATATCATGCTGCGCGCCCAGCCGGAAATGAGCACGTTGCGGGTGAGCGGGTTCAGCGGAAGGGCGAGCAATGCAACCAGTGTGAATACTGGTGCAGTAACGACTTGTCCTAAAAAGAATAATAAAGAACGTAAGAGCAGCATGTTAGGCGTCTTGAGAAATGATGTATTGCGCGGCTTCGTTTAAGTCGGCAAAAACCAGCGTATGCGCCGGCAGGTTGCCGCCCTTGAGCGTCTCTTCGCCTTTGCCGGTGCGAACCAGTATGGTTTTGCAGCCTGCGTCGGCAAAAGCTTGTATATCCCGTAAGGCATCGCCAACGGCAAATACCTCATCCAGTTCCAGTGAAAAGCGTCTGCCGATCTCTTTGATCATGCCGGGTTTTGGTTTGCGGCAATCGCAGTGGTCATCTGCCGAGTGCGGGCAATAGAATATCGCATCGATACGGCCACCTGCCAATGCCAGTTCGCGCTGCATCTTGTCATGGATGCTGTTCAAGGTAGCCATGTCGAACAGGCCGCGGCTGACGCCAGATTGGTTGGTGGCCACCGCGATTTTAAACCCATGCTGGTTAAGCAAGGCAATCGCTTCCAGGCTGCCGGGAATCGGAATCCATTCATTCGGATTCTTGATGAAGTTGGCAGAATCCTCATTGATGACACCGTCGCGGTCTAATATCACTAATTTCATAGGCTGACCAGCTTCATTAGGTATCCAGTCTCATTTCAATGAACGTCATTCCCGCGAAGGCGGGAATCCAGTCAAGTAATGCGCTTAGTTTAGTTTCAATTTTCATCATCACATTATGCCATTTAGCCTAGATTCCCGCCTTCGCACCACAAGGGTACTCCGATTTGCTAAGCGTTAAAAGCACTTGCAAAGTCGTATGCGGGAATGACGAAAAGGAAGAGTTAGCTCGCTAATTTTGATAAGTCGGCCACACGGTTCATGGCCTGGTGCAGTATTGCCAATAAACCCAGACGATTGGCTTTGAGTGCAGGGTCATCTGCATTCACCATCACGTGATCAAAAAAGTCATCCACCGGAGCTTTCAATGCGGCCAGGGCTTTGAGCGAGGTGGTGTAGTCACCGTTCTCAAACAGCTTGTCGGCTTCAGGTTTCACCTTGCCTAATGCTGCATTCAGTGCAATTTCAGCCGGTTCTGCTAACAGGCTGGTATTCACTTGCGCTTGAATTTCACCTTCAGCTTTTTTCAGAATGTTGCTGACGCGTTTGTTGGCTGCTGCAAGCGCGGGGGCTTCACTCAATTCAGAGAATATGCGTACAGCGGCAAGCCGTGTCGGCACTTCGCTTAACAATGCGGGTTCCAGAGATAGCACCGCATCGACTTCCTGTGGGGTTGAGCCGTTCTCGCGCAGATTAACACTCAAGCGATCCATGCAGAACTCTTTAATAGCCTGAACGGTAGCTGCTTTATCACCAGATTCATGGTTGAATGCTGATAGTACGTCTTGAATCAGCTTTTCAAATTGCAGCGGCAGTTTACCTTCTATCAGCATACGGATAATGCCCAATGCCTGACGACGCAATGCGAACGGGTCTTTATCGCCAGTGGGTTTTTCACCGATGCTGAATAACCCGACTAATGTCTCGAGTTTATCTGCCAAGGCAACGGCGACGCCAACCTGATTGCGCGGTAAATCATCACCGGCAAAGCGTGGTTTATAGTGGTCTTCAATCGCAAAAGCGACATCATCATCCAGGCCTTCATGCTGTGCATAATAACGTCCCATGATGCCTTGCAACTCTGGGAACTCGCCTACCATGTCTGTAATCAGGTCGGTTTTCGCCAGTTGCGCTGCAAGGCCGGCTTTAGATGCCAGATCTGCGCCGCCTAATTGTCGCGCAATCGCGATCGCAATTGCACCTACACGTTCGGTACGTTCACCCTGTGAGCCCAGCTTGTTGTGGTAAACCACTTTGTTCAGGCTGGAGATGCGTGATTCCAGCGTCTTTTTGCGATCCTGGTCAAAGAAGAATTTTGCGTCAGCCAGGCGTGGGCGTACCACGCGCTCATTGCCGCCAATCACCGCGCTTGGATCAGCAGGGTTGATGTTGGAAACGATCAGGAATTTGTTGGTAAGTTTTCCCCCTTGATTTAACGGCGCATCCAGCAGCGGAAAGTATTTCTGATTCGCCTTCATGGTCAGAATCAGGCACTCTTGCGGGACTTCCAGGTAAATCTCTTCAAATTGGCCAAGCAATACATTCGGGCGCTCAACCAAAGCCGTTACTTCATCCAGCAATGCTTCATCTTCAATCGGCTTCAAGCCTTGTTTTGCTGCAGCGTCATTTAGCTGTTTTACGATTTCGGCACGGCGGTCAGCAAAACTGGCAACTACGGCGCCTTCGGTTTTCAGCTGTTCTGCGTAGCTGTCAGCGTTCTTGATCGTGACGACAGCAGAAGCTGCTTCAAAACGGTGACCTTGTGTCAGGTTGCCTGCACTCAAACCTAACGCGCTGATGGCAACGACTTCACTGCCATGCAAAGCAATCAGGCTATGTGCAGGACGTACAAAGTTCACATTGCTCCAGCCATCCGCTAATTGATAGGTCATGACTTTAGGAATGGGCAGTTTTTGAATGGCGTCTTCGATGGCTTTTTGCAAACCTTCGTTCAATGCAGCGCCTTTTTGTGTGACTTCCAGAAATAATGCTTCGTTCTTGCCATCCATCTGTTTGGTCAGCTGAGGAACTGCCGCCTCGTCCAAGCCCATGCCATTCAGTCGCTTGATCAGTGCAGGTGTAGCATTGCCATTTGCATCCAAGCCCACGTTTACAGGCATGAGTTTTTGCGAGATTTGTTTATCAGCCGCCTGGCTTGCTACTGCTGTGATGTGCGCAGCTAAACGACGTGGTGTAGCGAATGAGGTGGTGGCTGAGCTATCGGCTGTTAAACCCTGTGATTTCAAGGTCTCGAAAAGCGT
>Ga0209253_10002980_pt1 | contig 14942 bp, 7 predicted proteins | sample FrelakmetBRP12BR_FD_187145 | JGI IMG/M metagenome (GOLD analysis project Ga0209253, IMG submission 187145) | Freshwater lake sediment microbial communities from the University of Notre Dame, USA, for methane emissions studies - BRP12 BR (SPAdes)... | ecosystem: Environmental > Aquatic >...
CAAGAGCACGCTGGTGGAGCACGTACTGGTGCCGTCGCTGGAGGCACGGGCTGCCGTGGGCTGCCGGGAGATCGCCGGGCCGGCGATGGTACCGGTCCTGGTCGACCAGAGCCCGATCGGCCGCAATCCCCGTTCGAACCCGGCAACGTACACCAAGCTGTCGGACATCATCCGTGACCTGTATGCGCGCGTCACAGGGCTGTCGGCCTCGTGCTTCTCCTTCAATCGCCCGGAGGGAGCCTGCCCCAACTGCGAAGGCATGGGCGCGGTCGAAGTGAAGATGCAGTTCCTGCACCCCTTATGGATCACCTGCGCCGCTTGCGACGGGCAGCGCTTTGACGAGGAGGTGCTGGCCGCGCGTGTGCCCTTTGGCGAGCGCAGCCTGTCCATCGCCGACCTGTACCAGCTCCCCATCCAGGAGGTTGCGTCTCTGCTGGCCAAGGAGACCCGGCTGCCCGATAAACAGGTGACGATCGCCAGAGGCATCGTGCGTGCCCTGCTCGACGTGGGGCTGGGCTATCTGCCGCTGGGGCAGCCCTCCCCGACGCTCTCGGGCGGCGAGGCGCAGCGTGTGAAACTCACCAAGTATCTGGGGCGCGGCCGGCTGGCCGATCGTCTGCTCGTGCTGGACGAACCGTCCACCGGCCTGCACCCGCAGGACCTCGACGGGCTGCTGCTGGTGCTGGATCGCCTGGTGCGGGCCGGAGCCACCATCGTCGTTGTCGAGCACAACACCGACATGATCCGCGCCGCCGACTGGATCGTGGATCTCGGCCCTGGCGCTGGCCCGGCGGGAGGCCGGGTGCTGTATGCCGGGCCGGCCGAAGGGCTGCTGGAAGTGAAGGACTCTGCCACCGCCAGAGCTCTGAAGGAGGAGCGCCTGATCCAGCCGCGGGCGCCCGCGCCGCCGTCAACGGCCCCGCGAGCCGACAGCATCATCATCCGCAACGCCCGAGCCAACAATCTGAAGGGCGTGGACGTGGACATCCCCAAGGGTAAGCTGACCGTCGTGACCGGCCTCTCCGGCTCGGGCAAGTCCAGCCTGGTGGGCGACGTGCTGGAGGCAGAAGCGCGGCGGCGCTACTTGGAGTCGCTGTCGATGTACGAGCGGCAGGGGATGCGCGAGGGCCCTGAGGCCCCGGTGGATGTGGTGGCGGGCCTGGGGGTTACGCTGACAGTGCGGGGCGTGCAGGCTCATCTGTGGAGCGCGCTGACACACTTTACGCGGCGTGCCAGCGTGGGCAGGGCCAGCGAGCTGAGCCATCACCTGGCGGTTCTGTTGGCCAACGTGGGCGAGCGCACCTGCCTGGAATGCGGCGCGACGATGCAGCGCCGCGGTGAGTGGGTATGCCCGGTGTGCGGCGCCAGGGCGCGCATTGCTCAGACGCGGCACTTTTCCACAGCCACCTATGCCAGCGCCTGCGAGCAATGCACGGGCATTGGCGTTCTGTTCTCGCCCCGCCCCGAGAAGCTCCTCATCCATCCGGAGCGACCCCTGTGCGGCGGGGCGATCTACTCGCCGGGCTACTGGCCGCAGACCTATCTCTGCCAGGACACGGGCATCTGCCAGGCGCTGGGCCTGCGCTATGGGTACGATCCCTTCGAGACACCCTGGAATGAGATGAGTGAGGAGGCGCAAAGGGCGTTCCTGTACGGCGACGCCAAGCCGTTGGAGCGCAGCTACCAGAGCAAGAGCACGGGACGGACCGTCACCCACTCGCAGGCATGGGAGGGCTTTTACGGGGGATGGGTGCGCGACTGGGACGTACACGGCACCTACACCCAGAGTGAGCCCTGCCCGCGCTGCGGGGGTTCAGGACTCAAGGATGAGTTCCTGGCCGTGAGGCTGGCCGGTCACAGCCTGCACGGGCTGAGCGAGATGCCACTGGGGGAGCTGGAGCGCGTCGTGGACAGCCTGCCCCGCTTGTCCGAGCAGGGTTCCCCGGTCAAGACCAGCCTGGAGGCCGCCCGGCGCAGGCTGCACTTCCTGAGTCAAGTCGGCCTGGGCTATCTCCATCTCAACCGACCGCTGGGCACCCTGTCGGCCGGAGAAGCCCAGCGCATCCAGTTGTCCAGCCTGCTGGGCAGCGGCCTCACCTCGCTGACCGTGCTGCTGGACGAGCCATCGCGGGGGATGCACCCCTCCGAACTTGAGGCCCTGCGCGACGCCTTGCGGGAGCTGCGCGACGAAGGCAATACCGTCATCGTGGTGGAGCACGATCCGCTGCTCATCCGTGCAGCGGATCACGTGATCGACCTGGGGCCGGGCGCCGGCGTGGCGGGCGGGCAGGTGGTGGCCCGTGGCACACCGCAGGAAGTGGCCCAGACGGACACGGCTACAGGGAAATGGCTGCGCGGCGAGAGAAGGCTAAGGCTCGACGGGCGCCGCAAGCCGACGGGGTGGCTGTCGATCGTGGGGGCGAGGGCCAACAATCTGCGCGGAGAGACGGTGCGGCTCCCGCTGGGCACCCTGACAGGGGTCTGCGGCGTGTCGGGCTCGGGCAAGAGCACGCTGCTGATCGACACGCTGGGGCGGGCCCTGGTGCACAGCGCGCACACGACGTCGTTTGCCCTGGAGCCAGGGGAGCCGGGCGATCACGACGCCATCCAGGGCGCGCCGGCCCGGACCGTGTTGGTGGACCAGGCCAGGCAGGGAATCCGCAGCCCTTCCAGGTTCCTGGGGCTGACCCAGCCCCTGTTAGAGCTCTTTGCGGCCAGCGAAGATGCCCATGCGCTTGGCGTCGACGAGCAGCAGCTGAGCCGGCCCTGCTCGGCCTGTAAGGGGCGCGGCGTCCACCAGCTGGAGATGGGCTTTCTGCCGGACCTGGCCGTGGAGTGCGAGACGTGCCGCGGGACGGGCTACATCCCTGAGGCATGGGACGTGCGCGTTCGGGGCCTGGCGCTGCCCGAGATCAACGCCCTGACGCTCGACCAGGTCTATGAGCGGTTCGAGGATGTAGAGTCCGTCGCCCGGCCGCTGAGCGTGGCGCGCGAGGTGGGGCTGGGATACCTGGTGTGGCGCCAACCGGCGTATACCCTGTCGGGCGGTGAGGCGCAGCGGCTCAAGATCGCTCGCGAGCTGTGCCGCAGGGTACCAACCGAGACCCTGTACATCCTGGACGAGCCCACGGTGGGCCAGCATATGGAGGACGTGGCGCGGCTGATCCAGGTGCTGAGGCGCCTGGTGGAGGCCGGACACAGCGCTATCGTCGTAGAACATCACCCTCTTATCCTCGCCGCCTGCGACTGGCTGGTTGAGCTTGGCCCGGGCGGAGGCCCCCGGGGAGGGTGGGTGATCGCGACCGGCACACCCGATGAAGTGGCGCAGGCCGGCACACCCACCGCCCCGTATCTGTGCGAGGTGCTGGAGGCGGGCTGATGACCTGGGCACCACTACTGCTGGCCGATCCCAGCCCCAACCTGCGGCTGCTTGTGCTGCGCGAGCTGCTGGCGCGGCCCGCCGCCGACGCGGAGGTGTGCGAGCTGGAGGCCATACGGAACCAAGATCCCATCGTGTGCGACCTTCTGGCAGTGCAGGATGCGGACGGGTCGTGGCCAGCGAGCAGCGGGGGCGGCGAGGCCTGGCGCGGGATCCGGGCAACGGCGCAGGCTCTGGTACGCCTGGGCTATCTGGGATTCGGACCAGAGCACCCCGCGCTGCGCCGGGCGGCCGAGTTCCTCTTCTCGCAGCAAGAGCCCGACGGCTCGTGGCCTCTGCCCAGGAGCAAGGCGGAGCGCGAATTCAGGGAATCGTACTCGATGATCCCGCTGCAAACCGCCCTGCCGCTCCGCGCGCTGGCAGCGGCCGGGTATGCGGACGATCCGCGGGCCGAGCGGGCCTACGAGTGGCTGCTTGCGCAGAGGCTGCCGGACGGAGCCTGGCCATCGGGCGTGAAGGCGGGGCAACACGTCTTTCCCGGAGGATACCGGCGGCTGGCGCACTCACGGTTTGGCTGCCGCACCAACACCACCTTTGCCGTGTCCGCGCTGGCATTCCATCCTAGCCGGCGGCTGAGCCCCGCCGCGCGGCGGGGCCTGGACCTGCTGCTGGCACACGAATCGCTGCCAACACACACGCTCGGCTATGAGGTGGCGCGGACGCTGGGCGTGGAACCGGGTGGCGGCTATTTCACCTACTTTGCCCGATACGACGCCGGCCTGATGTTGGACCTGTGCCGGCGCATTTGGGCCAGCCTGGAGGATGCGCGGGTGGGGGCTATGGTGGCCTTTGTGATAGGGCTGCAGGGTGCGTATGGCCTGTGGGACTATGGCGCGCATCCGGAGGTGTCACGCTGGGTGAGCTTTGACCTGCTGCGCTCCCTGTCCCAGATCGATCGCGACAGCGACTGGGTCGGCCTAGAGCCCCGCACGCCGTTCCAACCGTATCCGAAGCGGCCCCGGCGCTACTGAACTGAAGCCAAGGTGAGACCCGCCTAGAGTATCTGAGCGAGCAGTGGGCTGGCCGTCGCCACCAGGGGGTGGGACCAAGCCTGCAGAGCGGTTCGGCAACACCTGACAAGTAGAGTCGCTTCTTGCAGCTGCCACACCAACGAGGCATCGGCTGGGTTGCTCGTGACATCGAAATGCACCACGCGCTGTGGCTCGCAGTTAACCGAACAGTAGAGGAAACATGAGCACTTCAATGTTGTCGTCTTGTGCATCGACTTGGCAGTTGAGGCACTCGCCGGACCCAATGACCGAGGAATATGATCGTCAGTCTTGCGTATTGGTCGCCAGGAATACCTCCAGGGTATGGACTCCTTCTGCAGCGAGAGCCATGATGGCATTCCGAGGCAGGATGGCGGCTCTACCCTGGCTCTCATAGGACACCCGTTCGCCGTTCAGTCGTATCCAAGCGATGGTGTACATCCCCCAGGGCAGACGGTCCGGATTGTGGTAGGCAATTCGAAGCTTGCGGCCGGCGAACAAGGTCAAGACCGAAGCCCGGCCATCGGCATCAAACTGCTCGGGCACCAACTTGGGCTCCAGTACCAGATCGCCGAGCCGCCCTTTTATGCCCAGGACCTCGGTGAGCATCGTCAACAGGTACCAACTGGCCGAACCTGTAAGATAGGGATACATGCCCCGTCCCCCTGGCTCGACATACTCGGGGATACCAGGATAGATCCCGCTCAGGCTCAAGTCCTGGCAGTGGCGGTAGATGCCGTCCAGTACGGCAAAGCCCTCCCCTACCAGGCCGCGTTTGTAGAGGGCGTTAGCGTACATGACGGCCATATGGCTGAACATTGCCCCGTTTTCCTTGTGACCAAAAGCAAAGCCGAAGCAACGGCCCAGGCTCATACTGAGCCTTTCGGCGTCAGGGCCAAAATCGGTGTTGAGCCGGGGCCCACCGACGCTTAGATCATAGAGGTACCGGTCGACGGACCGGACGATCTGCCGGGCCTGCTCGTCGGTGGCGATGCCGCCCATCAGGGCGAATACCTGTCCGGTGAGTGTCATCCGCACTCCACCGCTGTGATCTCCTTCCAGCCGCTGGCCCTCCTCGTCGTAATAGCCGTTGAACCAGCCGAGTTCCTCACTGTGCTGCAGCCATTCCTGGCGCCGTAGACGGGCGTAGAGCCAGTCCGCCTTGGCCGCCAGGTCGGCTGACAGGTCGTGCAAAGAGACCGCCACCCGTTCTCCCCGAATCGCGTGCTGCGTGACCGTGAAATAGTCGGTCAGGCGCGACTGCTTGGCGGCGATCGAGTCATAATTCACAGGAGCGTTCAGCCTGTCCAGAAGCGGAAGCAGTTCGGCAAAGAGCTTCAACTCGGTCAGACCCAGCCGGCCTAGAGCCAGTACCAGTTGGCTGAGCGCTCGCAGGTTGCTGGCATAGAAGGCCGTAAAGGCAACGCTCTCGCCACGCAGGCGAGCCATGTCCAGGCCGTCGTTCCAGTCAGCGCCCTCCAAACGGATGATGTTGTGCTCGCCGACGTGAAAGAAGGCGGTGAGATGCTGCACCAGCAGGTGCTCGAGGATGCTGCCGCGATAGACGGTCCCCGTCCCCGTGCTGGTCCGCAGCTCGGTGCCTTCCTCTGGATTCCAGGACCCGTCAACGGTCTGGGCGCGGTGGATCCAGGAGTCCTTAAAGTAGACCTGCTCCTGTAACAGGAAGGCCAGATCGCCGCTGAAATCCACATAGAGCTGGGTGGTGAGTAAGGGCCATGCGCCATGGTCCATCCACACCCGGGGAATGTTGTTGCGATCGGCCTGGAACTCGCCCGGCGCATCGCCGATAATGGTCGCGTTGCTGCCGTCGAGGCGGATTCCGGCAAAGTTGCTGAGAAGCGGTTCGCGAACCTCGTCGGGCTCCATGATGAGCAAAGCCAACTGGTCCTGCCATAGATCGCGCCAGCCGCGACCACCGCGCCCGTAGTCGTGGTAGGGCAAGAACGAGTTGCCGCAGATTCGCCGCAGGATCGGCTGGAGGGTGACCCATTTGAGCCAGCCGTTCAAGCGCGCCTCGCCCAGATCCATCTGCAACGACGCCAGCTTCTGCTGCCAGTGGATTTTCGTCCGGTTCAGCCAGGCATCGAATCGGGCCTGGTCGCCATAGCGGGCCATGACTGCTTCTGGGTCCGTATTCTGGTCCAGGATGGCCAGCACGAGTACGTAGACCGAGCGCTGGCCCGGATCGAGTGTGATCTTGCCGAAGCGTAACCCGCCCATCGCTTCGTAACCGGCCACCTTCTGCCCGCCACCCAAGCCTGCCCGTTGAGGCTCTACGACTGCTTGCGGCCAGTCGAGTCTGCCACCCGGCCCGACGAATGTCTCCAACCTGGGGAAAAAGGCCACGGGGGAGGCGCCATTCCCTTCAGCACCCAGCACGGCGTAGGCCACGGCATTGGGCCGGTGCCCGCGTTCGTCAAAGGCGAGGGTGGGCCGGACCACGACGCCGTACGGGTGGGTGTAGATCCGGTGCAGCAAAGAGGTCACGTGGCGATGGTCGCGCACCCTGTCGGCCGAGCGGCCGTAGATGGGGATGGCGGCGGTGGGGATCAGGGTTAGTGGCTCTGCGCCCGCGTTCGTCAGCACCACTTGCATTAGCTCGACCAAGCTGGCCTCTGCCGGAAGGTCCCCACCCGAGGGCACAAAGTTGGTGATCTCGGCGCGCAAGCCCAGCGCACGATTGCTGCGCGTCACCTGGTGCCAGAGGAAGCCGGCCTGCACTTCCACCTGCTCGGCGTCCTCTGCCACAAAACTCTCGGCGATCTGCCGCGCCGAGTTGCCCGTCGCCGACCAGGCCCCATGACCTTCCACATTGGCCCAGAAATTGCGAGCCGCCCGTGAAATGTGCAGGTCTTCGGCCGATACAGGCAAGGTTAAAAATCTGTTCTGCCCGGCCTTGACGTCGCCATGCAGCGTGGGTGTGACAACAGCTACCAGCCCTCCTTCATTTACCAACGGAAAATAGAGGTAGCTATGGCGATCCGGATCGGGCAAGACAAAAGTGCCTTTATCGTCAATGAATTGCCAATCTGCTTTACACATTTTTCCATTCTCTCAACGACAATACCAGCATAAGGATAGAGCGATCCGGTTCGCGGCGCAGGGCCCGCGACATCCATATTATGCATCTGGAATCTGTTCCTGTCAAACAGAAAAATCATCACCTGAATGAGCGCCGCCACTGAGAGTGCCTGGCCACCTGAGCTGCGTCCGAAAGTATTCGATCTTGTTGGAAAATCCTCCCTTGCGCTCCATCGAAAGATGAGTATACTTGGGTTTGGTCAGCTCCGGTGGATCCTGCGCCACTTGAGCAGGTCATATCCAGCAAAGGGGGAAATCCTATGTCTCTGCACCCACAAGATTTCAGCGTCGTTCCCGATAACACTGCTCGTCTTGCCCGAGCCGCCTTTCCTAAGGGCAATCCCTATATGACCTTGCGCGACGAGTTAGGCGTCATCTACGAGGACCATACCTTTACGCCACTCTTCGGCAGCTCACGTGGGCGACCGGCCGAATCTCCCGGCTGTCTGGCGCTGGTGACTGCCTTGCAGTTCGCTGAGAACTTGACTGATCGGCAGGCAGCCGATGCCGTACGCGGACGGATCGACTGGAAATACCTGTTGGGCCTGGAGCTGACTGATCCCGGATTCGACTACACACTGCTATATGAGTTTCGGAACCGCCTCCTGGAGAACGAGGCGGAGCAGAAGCTCCTCGACGAGCTGCTGAAGTTGCTGCAAGGGCGCAAGTTATTGAAAAGCCGAGGCAAGCAGCGTACCGATTCGACCTACGTATTGGCGGCTATTCGGAACTTGCACCGTCTGGAATTGGTAGGGGAGACGATGCGTCATGCATTGAATAGCTTGGCTGTGGTGGTACCCGACTGGTTGCGAGCCCAAGTGCCGGCGGAGTGGTTTGATCGCTACGGTCCACGCTTCTCCGACTGGCGGTTGCCAGGCAGCGAGGTGAAGCGGGAAGCATTGGCGGAGACGATCGGCCAGGATGGTTTTGACCTGTGGGAGATGATCGGCCAGTCTCCGCAGGCTGAGTTGTTGCGCAGGATACCGGCGGTGGAGACGCTGCGTCAAGTGTGGCTGCAACAGTACTACGGGGGCGAGGGCAAGCCTCGCTGGCGCAATCCGGAGAGTATGCCCCCTTCGCGCAAGAGAATCATCTCACCCTACGACACCGACGCACGATTCAGTGTTCGACGAAGCATCAAGTGGCAGGGGTATCGGGTGCACGTGACGGAAACCTGTGACGAGGACCAGCCTTTGTTGATCACCAACGTCGAGACCACGACGAGTGCGAGCCTGGATCTCGAGTGGACGGACACGATTCACCACCACCTGCAGGAGAAAGACCTGTTACCGACAGACCACCTTGTGGATGCGGGCTATGTGGATGCTCGTGCTCTGGCTGAAGGGAGAAGCATCTATGGACTGGACCTGATCGGTCCGACGAAGCCGAACCCTTCCCGGCAGGCCAGACAAACAAAGCTGTACAGCCTCGCCAACTTCGTCATCGACTGGGAGAAGGAGCAGGTCACCTGTCCCCAGGGCCAAGTCAACGTGGGCTGGTATCCGGCTCAAAACCCCTATGGAGAACCCATTGTCGTCGCTTATTGGGCCAAAGCAGTCTGCCGCGATTGTCCCACCCGTCGCCAATGTATTGGCAGCCGTGGCGTGCCACGGGTCATCAAGTTTCTTCCCAAAGAGCCATACATTGCCCTGCAACAAGCTCGACAACGACAGACAACAGACGAATTCAAGAAAACCTATGCACAACGCGCTGGGGTGGAAGGCACGATCTCCCAAGGCACGCAAGTCTGCGGCTTGCGCCGCTCTCGGTACAGAGGGATGGCCAAGACTCGTCTACAGCATGTGTTCACGGCGGTGGCCATCAACCTGAAGCGACTGGCGGCTTGGTTTGAGGAGACACGCCGGGCACAAACACGGCTTTCCAGGTTCGCTGCTCTGGCAGCTGCTGCCTGATGGCTAGTGCCGAGGTGCAATCATGAATTTTCCAACAAGATCGTAGACTTACTGCTCCTGTAGCTGGCCGGCGATGCTCCTGATTAGGTCGACGACGAATTGGATCACAGCCTCGACCAGACCGGGACCATTCTGTGTGGTCGCCGGGTCAGCGGACGGAGTGGCCGGTGGCACACTCAGCGGCGGAGCGTCGCCTTCGCGCACCTCGTAGGCTGTGCCGTCGAGCACGACGATGACGTGATCGCCCACCGCCAGGAACCTGCCCCACTCGGGCCGCGAGGTTACCAGGGCAAAGTAATCGTCAGATCCAAAGCCGACCGGCAGCGGCGTCATCTTGTCGGGGTCGAAGGTCGTGTCGGTCCAGGTGCCCTCGCTATAGATAAAGGTCTTGTCGCCGACATATTTGACCGGGCTGACTAGGTTGCCATACTGGTCCCTGGCGCCGGCGAGCTCGACGATCTGGGTCGCCATCGGGGCCGCGGCCGGCGCCTGGACGTTGGACAGCGCCTTTTCGACCTCACTGCGCTGTACCGCCTCGCCGCCGACGGCGGGCGCGGCGGTGGCCTGGGCCGCCACCTGATCGGACAGGCCCTGCCTGCCGGCCTCGCTCAGCGCCTCCTCGGTCTCTTCCACCAGGAACGAGGTGTAGGGGGTGATGATCCCATAGCGGATCGACAGGTCCACGATCTCGTCGACCAGCTCCCCTTCCTCGCCGTGCAGTCGGATCTGCTGCAGCAGGGTGCCGATCTTGCGCGTGGCCCACAGCCGTGCGATGAAATCCTTGCCGCCCTCCCGCTCAAAGGTCACGCCTTTGTATACGAGCTCTTGGGGCTGGCCGTTGACCTGGCCGCGGAGGGTAATTGTGGCCTCACCGCCGTCGCGATAGCGACCGACGACGGCCAGTTGCGTCCCGGCAAACAGGTCGGGCAGCGGGTAGGGGTAGACATCGTCGACCTCCATCCCGCCCCAGTCGATGGCAATGTCCGACAGGAGCGGCGTGCTGACCTTTGCGTAAAAGGCCGACACCTTTTCGTCGATCGCCTCCTCCGGCCCGACATAGCCGCTGGCGCCGCGGTGGTTCTGGGCGACCGTGTCGAGCAGGACGGTGTTGACGTCATAGCCAACGCCAAAGGGAAAGATGCGCGTATTCTCAGGCGCGGCGTCGCCGGTGTTGTCGATGATCCGGTTGATATCCGTCTCGCCCAACGTCGGCAGGCCGTCGGTCAGGAAGATTAGGATGGTCGGCCGCTCCGGGTCGACCATCTCCAGCGCCTCAAGCAGGGCGCGGTTGATGTCGGTCGATCCGGCGGCCTCCAGGCGGGTGACGAAATCGCGGGCCTCGCCTCGCTCGCCGGCCGTCACCAGTTCGCGATTGTAGACGCGGGTGCTGGTGCTAAAGGCGAGGACATTGAAATGGTCCTCGTCGTTCAGGTTGTTCAGGACAAAGTTGAGCGCTTGTTTGGCCTGCTCGATCTTTTGGCCTTTCATCGAGCCGGAAACGTCGAGCACCAGGATCACGTCCTTGGCGATCACATTCTGCGTGTCGATCTCGACCTTGGGTGCGGCCAGGAGTAGGAAGAACCCCTCGCCCCGGCCATCAGGCCTGTAGCTGAGCGTGTTGAGGCCGACACCCTCCTGCGAGACAGTGTAGTACAGGACAAAGTCGCGGTCGGGCTTGACGCCCGACTCCTCGTAGCCGACCGTTGCCTGGTAGTCGCCGTCGCGGATGACGTCCACGTCGTGGCTGGGGGAGTAGATCGCCTTCAGCGCCTCGCCGCTCTTGACGGTGACGTTGACCGACACCTCCTCGAGCGGCTTAGCCGAGAACTTTTCCGTGTTCAGCGGGTAGACATACTCGACCAGGCCGTTATCCAGCTTGAGCACCTGGCTGTACTCGATTTCGATGCGCCGCTCGCCGCCGGGCGGGATGGGATAGATGCTGGCCTGGAAGGCGTTGCGGCCGACATACTCGAGCAAGGCCGGGTCGCGCCGCGTGCGGACGATCTCCTCGTAGATGCGGCGGGCCTCTTCGCGCTGCAGGACCTGGCCGGCCAGCTTCTGGCCGTCGACCCACATCGTAAACTCGCCGATGGCCGCCTCTTCGGGCAGGGGAAAGATGTAGGTGCCCTCGACCTCGTGCTGGCCCTCGTTGACGAACACCTGATCGACGCGGGTGGTGGCCACCTGGTTGTCGATGGTGACAGTGACGCGGTGGTACTTGACCGTCAGATAGGGCACATCGACGATCGGTACGTTGGGCGGTGGCACGGGCACGATCAGGCCGTCGGCCAGGGCGGGGACCGTTGGGCCGAGCAGCAGGATCAGAAAGAGAAAGGCACTGCACACAAGCTGGACCCGTTTCTTGCTCATCTCTTCACCCTCCTCATGAGTGCTTGTTCCGATACTAAGACGCCGGAACCCTGCTTGAGGTTCCGAGTCACGTTTGACTTGTTGTGCATTGAGAGTTATAATCGTGGTCAGGACAAGGTCCCGGCACAGCGATGCCGGGAAGGAGGACCAACCCTAAGATGGCCGACATAACCGAGCTACTGCACCAGGGGATCGCCGCCGCCAAGGCCGGCCAAAATGAACGAGCGCGTGACCTGCTCTTGCAGGTGATTGACCAGGACGACAGCAACGAGCAGGCTTGGCTATGGCTCAGCAGCGTCGTCGAGTCGCTCGACGACCGGAGGTTGTGCCTGCAGAATGTGGTGGCCATCAACCCCGGCAACGTCTACGCCCAGGCCGGCCTGCGCCAGATTGAGGCGGCCGTCGCTTCTCCCTTGGTAGAGGAAGCCGTCGCCCCTCCCCTTGTAGAAGGGGAAGGCCTCGAGCTGGAATCAATTCCCCTCTCACCCCAACCCTCCCCCCCGATGGGGGAGGGGGTGGAAGACGACACAGCCAGGTTAGTCGCGATGGCGCAGTCGTACTTGATGAAGATGCAGAACGTGCCGGAGGCGATCGATCTGCTGAACTGGGCGATCGAGGCGCAGCCGGCCAACGGCCAGGCCTACCTGCTGCTTGGCGATGCTTATCTCCAACAAGACGATCTGTCCCAGGCGGCCCGTTACTACAGCCGCGCCAGCCGGCACACGGCGCCCGACTCGCGGCTGGGCCGCGAGGCGCGCCTCAAGCTGATGGTGCTGCAAGAATCGGTCCAACCCAAGGCCGTTACGCCCGTGGCCGAGTACGCCGGCGCGGTGAGCGCGACCGACATGCAGCGCAGCGTGGAACCGCGCCGCACCTCCGGTTATGACGGCCGTCCCGGCTGCGTTACGCTCTATGCTGCGCTGGAGGCGCTCGCCGGCCTCCTGGCTGTTGTCGGGGGTTTCCTCGTGGCGCTGGCCGGCACCAGCGTGGTCTCTTACTTGCAGAAGATGAATGTCTCGCTCAACCCGAGCCTGCTGGATATCCATACCTGGCTAGCCGTGGGTGTGGGTGTGGGGACGGCGACGGTCTGTTTGGCCATCGCCGCCGGGCTGTGGCGGATGAAGAACTGGGCGCGCCTCGTTGTCGTGGTGACCAACATCCTGGGCGTGTTGAGTTTCGTCTGCCCGGCCGTCGCGCTCTTTGCCACCTTGAGACCGGCGCTGGAGGCCGGCCTCCCGACGGCGGTGTGGGTCATCCCGCTGGCCGGCCTGGTGCTGGTGTGCGGCGTCACCTACTGGTTTGCGACCAACCGGGAGCTGTTCGACTAGAAAAGCCTCCCGCAGGTCTTGCGCAGCACCCCGGACGAAGGGAGCGGGCCTAGCTTCCGGGAGGCTAGTCGGAATCTACGAAAGGTTGCTCGGAACCTGCGGGATGCTGGTCGGTACCTACGGCACGCTTGCCGTCAGGCTCCACCGCTGAGAGCGGCTATCTCGGGCCAGCCGTAGGCCATCTCCACGACGTCGAAATCGAACTCGTCCATCGTCCACCGTTTTTCGCCCACGCACTGCCCGCCCAGACGCTGGTAGAAGGTGCAGGCTGGGTTGCCGGCCAGCACAAAGAGCACCAGCGAGGTGCAGCCCTGGCCGTGCAGCGCTTGGGCCATGGCGTGGACCAGCGCCCGACCGATGCCACGATTCTGCAGGGCCTGGCACACGTGCAGCGAGACCAGTTCGGCGTCATATGCGCCTGCGGGCAGCTCTCTCCCGGCCCGCAAGGCCGGGACTTCCACCGGGCCGCGCCGGCCGACGGCATAGACGGCGATCTCGCCGCGGTCGGTCTCGGCCACGAGCAGAACGTCGCCCGTGAGCTCGGCCAGTAGGTCGCGCCAGTCCTGTTCCTGCTCTTCGAGCGCAAAGTGAGCCAGGTAATCGGCCGGCATGAGCCCGGCGTACGCGGTGCGGTAGCTATTTACCTGGATGTGGGCCAGGGCGGCGGCGTCCTGCGCTGTTGCGGGACGTATCTTCACGGTTCTCCTGGAGGGTCATTCGATCGGCAGAAAGGCGTAGCGGTTCATCGCCTGGTCATAGTCGGACAGGACTTGTATCGGATAACCGACCTGCCTGACCGTGGAAAAGACGTCGATGGCCAGCCCCTCAGGAGTCGGCCGCGCCGATTCCGGATGCTTACACTCTTGCCGGATGTCGGCGCATTTGTTGCACAGGGAGCAGTTGGTTACGAACAGGAGGAATGCCTTCTTATGGCCCGCCAGAAAGACAGCCCTTTCCAGCTTGAGGAGCTCCTGGTCTATCCTTTTTGTCCAGGCGTGGCGGTCTTCGGGCTTGTCCACCCGTTTCTCAAAGTGAAAGATGGCGGCGGTGCTGTACTCGTCGAAAAAGCGGCGGCAGTCTCCGACAGACGGCGTGTTGGGGGGACAGGACGCATTCTGGCCATAGTCCGAACAGCCGAAGGTGCATTTCATCCGGACCCATTGGGCGACGACGATCTGGTGCGGGTCGATCCACCGATAGTCGGTGAAGCCGTGTTTGGCAAACAGCGCTTCGATCTGGGCACGATCGTTCATGTCAAACTGCTCCTCATATCTGGCACCTCGGGCAGACGTAGCACGCTCCGCCCAGATATTGGATCTTTTCCACCGTTGTCCCACACTCCGGACAGGGTTGGCCGGACGCTTTGCTATCCATGAGGCGGACATAGCCGCCCGGCTGGCCGTACAGGTCGAATTCGTCGTACCGCCCGCCCCGCTCGATCACCGCCTGGACGGTGTGGAGGATGGCGCTGTGCACGGTCTGCCTCTGGTCGCGATCCAGCTCGGCGATCGGGTGGCGGGGATGGAGCCGGGCGCGGAACATGATATCCTGGGCGATGGCGTTGCCTAGGCCGGGGATGAGCTGCTCCTGGGTAAGGAGCGCTTTGATGCTCCTCTTCTCGCCTGACAGGAGAGAGTCGACCAGCGCCGAGAAATAGTCGAAGGTGAACTCGGGGTCGGTGGGGGTGGGTCTCATGCCCTTGACATATTGCCGATTCTGCTCCTGGCCGGCCTCGTGCAGCTCATAGGCTCCCCACATCTGGGTGGTGGCGGTCAGCATCGAGCCGTCTTCGAAGGTGAGA
>Ga0209253_10002982_pt1 | contig 14940 bp, 14 predicted proteins | sample FrelakmetBRP12BR_FD_187145 | JGI IMG/M metagenome (GOLD analysis project Ga0209253, IMG submission 187145) | Freshwater lake sediment microbial communities from the University of Notre Dame, USA, for methane emissions studies - BRP12 BR (SPAdes)... | ecosystem: Environmental > Aquatic >...
CCCCCCGCCGCCACCCCCGTGACCGCAGTAGTGCTCTGTCGCGTTCGCTGCTGCCCCCTGTCATGGGGTGTTTGCCCTCCGCATCAATGGGGACGATCATTGCGGGTGGGAATCTTCCTCACGGATATTCCTACCGTCCTCGCTCGTTCGTTGAACAGCAACCTGACACGGGCGAAACCTATATTCGTTTTTCGAAGAGCAAGGCGGAGTCCCTTACTCAGCCTTGCTTGTGATGCAGAGCTCTGGCCGAGGTCGGTGAGCCGATGGACGCGGCCTGGATACAGGGTGCGAGCCCAACGGAAACCGCACGGGAACCCCGGAGGGTAATTGGTCGGCTATTTGGTACACCCTCCTCCTTCAGCATGTTGGAGACGATGTTTGGGGACGGAGAAGTTGACAGCCATGGGTGCTTCATCTAGCATGGGTGTGAGATCATCCTGATGCTACTATACATCAGCCGTCATCTGTAATACCTCGAGATTGGAGCCATCCATGGGTATCCACAGGGCTCCGTGCACCGGTGCAGCGGAAGAGGTGCGCGGAGCCCTGTGTGTTTCTAAACGAGGATGAGTTCATGGAGAAGAAGCCGATCTACGATGAGCTGGAGCAGCGCTTCAGGGAGCTAGAGAGGAAGGTGGCTGAATACGATACCTACGCCTTCATCAGGAACGCGAAGCTCAGGAAGGCGCTCATCCAAATGGACACCCTGTGGAAGCGGATCAAGACATCGAGGAGCCTTTACCGGGTTCTCGACGAGGCCAGGGAAACCCTCGAGGAGAGTAGGGAGCAGTATCAGGCCATCGTCACCAACATGATCGACAAGAAGCTGAGCTACGAGGAGCTGGAGGAGCGGGTACGTGAGTTGGAGAGTGAATTGGTCGACCGAGAGCTTGATCCCTCGGAAAGATTCCTGCTCCTTAGGATGGCACGACGGGGACTCAAGAAGATATTGCGACGCAAGTGGGCGATCAGGAGCTTTTATGAAGTCTTGGCTACGGCGAGGGAGGCGCTGCTGGAAAGTGCCGAGAAGTATAGGGCCATTCTGGCAAGCCTCGAGGACGGGTACTATGAGGTGGACCTCGCCGGAAACCTGACCTTCTTTAATCCGGCCATGTCCAAGTACCTGGGGTATTCCAGGGATGAGTTGATGGGCATGAACAACCGGCGGTTCATGACCGAGGAGAGCGCCAAGGAGGCATACCGGGTTTTCAACGAGGTTTACAGGAGCGGGAAACCGGCGCAGGCGCGAGACTGGGAAGCGGTCGCCAAGGACGGTACCCGAATGCACTGCGAGACCTCGGTGTCGCTCGTCCGCGACAGCAAGGGCCGTCCCATCGGCTTCCGGGGGATCGCCAGAGACATCACCGAGCGCAAGCGGGCGGAGGCGCAGGCGAGGCTCCATCAAGAGCAACTCTTCCAGGCGAGCAAGATGGTCGCCCTGGGGACCCTGGTCTCGAGTGTGGCCCACGAGATCAACAACCCGAATAACTTCATCATGCTCAACACGCCGATCCTCTTCGAGGCCTGGGAGAATGCCAGGCCCATTCTCGAAGAATACTACGGGAAGAACGGTGATTTCCTCCTCGGGGGTATGAACTACAGCCAGATGCGGGGAAATATCCCCATGTTGTTTTCGGGGATCCTGGACGGCTCGACGCGGATAAAGCAGATCGTCGATGATCTCAAACATTTTGTTCGGCAGGATAGTCCGGATCTCACCCAGTCAGTCGACATCAATGCCGTTCTAAAGTCCGCCCTCTCCCTCGTCTCCAATCTGATCACCAAGTCGACGAACCATTTCTCCATTGACTACGGGCAAGATCTTCCCTTGATAACCGGAAACTTCCAGAGGCTTGAGCAGGTCATTATCAATCTCATCCAGAATGCCTGTCAGGCCCTCCCCGATCCACACCGGGGCATTTCCGTGCTCACCTGCTATCGCCAGGATACCCGCACTATCTTCATTTCCATCCACGATGAAGGAATAGGCATCCCGCCTGAGAGCCTGCCCCACGTCACTGCCCCCTTCTTCACCACCAAACAGGATAAGGGCGGCATTGGCCTCGGTCTATCCATCTCTTCACGGATCGTGGAGGAGCACGGCGGCAAGATGACCTTCACCTCCGAGCCGGGCAGGGGAACGACGGTGGAAGTCATCCTGCCCGTGCAGCGGGCGAGAACGGAGACAGGCCTATGATGTACCCTCAGTTTCCTATCTTGCTGGTCGATGACGAGCCGCAGGCGTTGACGAGCTTCGAGATGGTGCTGAGATCGGCGAACATGGACCACTTCGTCCGTTGCCAGGACGGCCGCGAGGTCATGCCGGTCCTTGCCGCACAGGAGATCGAGGTCATGCTCCTCGATCTCAGGATGCCCCATCTCTCCGGGGAAGAGGTGCTCGCCATGGTGAATAGCGACTTCCCCGGCCTTCCCGTCATCGTGGTTACCGGCGCAAACGACGTGGACACGGCGGTGCGGTGCATGAAGGCGGGCGCCTTCGACTATATGGTGAAGCCGGTGGAGAAGAGCCGCCTCATCGCCGGGGTGCGGCGGGCGGTGGAGCTCCAGGAGCTGCAGCGGGAGAATCGACGCCTGAAGGCCCACGTCCTCTCGGATAGGCTGGAGCATCCGGAGGTCTTCGCCGAGATCGTCTCCCGGAGTGACCGCATGCGCTCCGTGTTTCAGTATATCGAGGCCATCGCCGCGAGCCCGCAGCCGGTCTTGATCACCGGCGAAACGGGAGTGGGGAAGGAGCTTGTTGCCAGGGCGGTCCATACCCTCTGCAAACGGAAGGGAGCCTTCGTGGCGGTGAACGTGGCCGGCCTCGACGACAACGTCTTCGCCGACACCCTCTTCGGGCACCGAAAGGGAGCCTTCACCGGCGCCGACCAGGCCCGGAGCGGCCTCGTGGAGCAAGCTGCCGCCGGAACCCTCTTCCTGGACGAGATCGGCGACCTCAGCGTCGCCTCCCAGGTGAAGCTCCTCCGACTCCTCCAGGACGGCGAGTACTTTCCTTTAGGGTCGGATGTGGCCAAGCGCTCCGATGCCCGCGTTGTCGTGGCCACCAATCAGGAGCTGCGGGCGCTCCAGGATCCCGGACGGTTCCGGAAGGATCTCTACTACCGGCTCCGCGCCCACCACATCCACATCCCCCCGCTCCGGGAGCGCCTCGACGATCTCCCCGTTCTGGCGGAGCACTTTCTGGAGCAGGCGGCGCAGACCCTCGGGAAGAAAAAACCGGTGCCGCCCCATGAGCTCGTCGTCCTCCTGAGGACTTACCACTTCCCGGGGAACGTTCGGGAGCTCCAGGCGATGATCCTGGATGCCGTGAGTGCCCACAAGTCCGGGATCCTCTCCCTCGATGGGATCAAGGCCCACATCCAGGAGCAGCGGGGTATGACCGCGCCTGATTCCCCGGAGCCGGTCCAGGGGGAGCACGGGTTGCTCTCCTTCTCCGTGCAGCTTCCCACCCTCAAGCAGGCTGAGGACCTCCTCATCAACGAGGCGATGCGGCGGGCGAAGGGCAACCAGGCGATTGCCGCCTTGAGCCTCGGCATAACCCGCCAGGCCCTGAACCGTCGCCTGAAGCTCGCCGGGAAGTAAGAATTTCTGAGGGAAGCAGGTAATTCCTTATATTCTCTCGCAGAGACCACAGAGACAGGGGACTTTTCATCTTGGCGTGAAGGCGCAACTCCACCTGGTCGATGGTGCTCAGGAGGTCCTCATCCGCTGAGCCGTTGTCGAGGAGCCGTCTCGCCACGGTAATGCTCTGTTCCTCCCTACGTCCGTCGCGGTACTGAATCGTCGCACCCTCGAGATCACCAGATGTGACCGCCGTGTAGCTGCAAACGAAGCGGGTAGGCTCCACTCGATCCACAAGGGCGTTGGCACACCGGAACAAGGCATTGATCCGGCTGGACGTGCCGACCCCAGCCTCCCCCAGAACCGCAAGGTGGAACGCCTGGTCCGGGGCTTCTCCGAGCTCGAGGCACTTCGCGCCGATCTGACTGAGCGAATTCAGATCGGCCTTAATGCTCCGGCTCGCGACACCCGGCAGGTACTCATTGGCGATGTCCTGCGCCATTATCCGTTCCCTCGCCGTCGCTATGCCCGACACCGCCGTGGCAAGCTTGGCCGTCGCAGGCCCCACGCCGTCTGGCCTGGAAGTCATCTCCCTTCCTGAACCAAGAGCTCCCATGCCTCCCTCTTTCTTCCTATCTCTCCGCCCTCATGCCGCGGAGACATAAGGCAGCGCAGGTCATGTGCCATTGACATCAAGAGACATGCGTCAGGTGGCTTTCGCAGCATGGGCCGTGCATGCTCAACATGTAGCAGGCTGCTGAAAAACCGTTCTCCTGTTCACGAGCGAGACTGATAGGCGAGGCGGCGGTGATCTGCGAGGCAAGGCGCATCTTTGGAGATCTCTGTCCCGTTCTGGACGGGTTTTCCCGACTTGAGGGGTTCGTCGTTTGGCCGGCGAGCATCCGCGCCAAAGGGTGTCCTAGTGCGGCGTCAACGGCACTCCCCACACGGACCTGACTTCCAATCAATTGACAAGAGGGCGCAAAATGCGATGAATGAGGGAAAGCACGGGCTGGTCATCTGCGAGCAATGAGAGCACGTACTGGACGGAGAATTGCTCCAGAGCGAGAAGGGAGCGGGATCTGCCGACACCGGAAGTGACGGAGAAGTACAAGGCGGCGAAGGAGCGATTGCAGAAGGTGCGGGTGCACACGGACGGGATTCGATGCCTCTCAGACAGGCTCGATCTGGACGCGGTCGGCAGGCTCGAGGAGCACCTGATCGAGATCGAGTTACTCCTGTGCCCCGAGATGTCGAATCCCATTCAGACTTTTGGCCGGGACTTCTACGACTGGTGCAACACGGTGCAGTGACCTAAACGGGGGGGCCCGGGCGCACGTATGAGGATGGGGTGACAACTGAGAGGCGAGCGAGCGCGCCGCAGCGACTCGTTATGCGCCGAACATTTTCGACTTGAAGAGAAAGAACACTGCTCCAAGAAGACACAATCCTGCCCACAGGTAATCAAGATTGAGCTTCTCTCTCAGATACAAGACTGAGAATGGTATGAATATCGACAGAGTTATGACCTCTTGAAGAATCTTCAACTGGCCTACATTCATCGTTTGATGGCCGATTCGATTCGCCGGAACCTGAATCAAGTATTCGAAAAGAGCGATACCCCAGCTTACCAGAGCCGCAACGATCCAGGGGCGATGGGACAGATCCTTGAGATGGCCATACCACGCGAATGTCATAAAGACGTTGCTAAAACAGAGAAGAATTATTGTTGCCAAATACGTGCGCATACGTTCATTTCCCAACCCGGCTTGTTCGTGACCTCGTCACCGATGCGTGGATAGTCCGGGCCAAGCCCACCGTGCCTCGCTCATAAGAAGGACTCGCCTGCTACCTGGCAAGTCAAACCCTCTTCACATGAGAGCGGGGTTGATCCGACAGCCGGTTCGAGACATGAAAAGAACGTGCCAACACGGGGCATCCACAAATTTTTCAGCCGTCGCGACATGTTACTCTTACACGGGAGTTTCGATGCGCTCCCCGGGTCTGATCGTTATGTGACAAAAGTGGGCAAGAACAAGCACGAGCTTGCTGGGCGCTCGGGCACCGGCCTCGCATGCTAGTGTCCTCAATGACCATCGGAAGGGTTTTCTAGCAACCCGCTCGGCCCTTGCCCTCTGCGGACTCGGTGAGAGACTGAACCCTAGCGAGAAGTTAACCCGGAGCCAGGTTTGAAAGTCACCGCCAGCTGATCAGCTTCTGCCGTGACTCTGTACGGCACCCGTCCGGCAGGGATCAAGTTGAACACCACCCGCCGCTTGCCGTCGTGGACACCCACCCGAACCTTCCGTATGAGGGAGTCGGTCAACGGCATCTCTTGGCTCCTCTCTGTCGCTTCATTCTCCCTTTCTCCTCTCTTGGAGGTGCACCCGACCCACGGTGTGGGAAGCGCGCCCTCTTTATCTGGGCGCCTCTAAGGTGGCACATTTTCTCGGGAGGATTCAAGGAAGTGGGAGCGGAGCCCTGGAGAATGAACCGCAGAAGACCTTGAGGAAAGTCCTCCAGTAAAGATTCCCGGGGTATTCAACGAAGAAATGTGCTGGAAAGTAAGACCCGGTCCTCATCGGAGATGTTTGAAAAGCGGACGGCTAGGCCCCATTGGTGCCTTGTAACATCACCGGTGGAACGCAGATCAAACCGCACGACCACCGCGATCAAAACCAGCACCTGGAGTTTCGGTATCTCGATAAACAACTCTACTTGACGCGTCAAGTCAGGCAGTTCACTAAGAAGAATGAAGGCCCCGGTGAAACTGAGGTTAATGATTCTCCCCTGAATCTGGCCTCTTGGGGTGCAAACGATGACAGGCAAGGAGACCTCGGTTCGGGGATGCTGGCGAGGCCTTCTCGCTGGAGTCTTCTTGACGGACTGCAACAAAGAGATATCTCGGTTTCGCGATTTCATTCGTCGCCTTGGCCTCACTCGATCGCTCTAACTCAAATCCACGGGTTGCGCGAGCGGCATGCTCGGGCTCATGCCGGTGCAGGATGGTGAGCGCAATTTTCCGACGATCGAGAGAACCGTGCCGCCCTTCGTGCTCACCTTTGCATACTGGGTGGGGGATTGGACGGGTCATCTTGTAACCACGCGTAATAGTGCCGCATTTCCAGATCTACCCGGGATACCCACTTGTCCCCCTTAACCACGATGCATGGATAACTTACCAGTCTGGGCCTGCGATCTCTCGCGTGTTTCAATGAAAGGGTGACGATCATGGCAATCACCGCAAGAGTCAGAAATATCGCCGAGGAAATAACGGATAAACTGATTGTTTTTGCTTTCATCCATAACCCTCCTTCAAGATGTCTATCGGCATCTGATTTATGGAGGTCAGATGTGCTTTACTTGTACCTGGCCATGATGAAAAAAGCATGCCAGAAGTAGATGAAAAATAACTTGTTGATTTATTGCAGACTTATTTGGACTTGTCGCAGAGACGGCGTTTCATACTATGGGAAAAAAAGGTTATACTTGAGAAAAGGTTTGCCCTGAAGAAGAAACGTAATGAATGGAGATTGCGATTGTCGGAGAGCGCCCGATCCGGCCCCGCGGGGCGAGGCACTCGCAGCTTGCTGGAAAACCCTTCGGCCGGCTCTCATCGTGCAAATGGATGCCGCGAGAGGCAAGCCCGACCGATTTGTTCGGCAAGGCGGCATAGGGGTTCGACTCGCAACAAGGGCTAATAATTCGAACAGAGATTCGAGACGTCCTTGCTCGCTCACCATTGTGTCTTGAGGGAATACGTTTGGCGCGAACTTGCGAACCGAAGGCCATAGGCGGACCATGAATAGGGTCTTAGTGGTCCGGCCCGCCTATAGGGCACTGGTGTAAGGTTCGGCAGGCCTTCCGAAAGGCCGACCAACTAAGAGGTGGCTCCAGATGCGCCTTGTCCCCCTGTCCCGGAACCTTTCGGGGACAGACCAGCCGGGCGCATGTGCGAGTGTCCTCAATGACCATGAGGAGTGTATTCCGTAACCTGCCACCCTCTCCTACGGCGCGAGGACATAGGTTTTCAGGACGTAGTAAGCCACCATGACCGCCGCGATGAGCACGAGGATGCCCCGGAACCAGAGTTTCCCACTCGGCGACTTGTCCCGATAAGGGTCCTGCAGTGAGCGGCTCGCCCCGGGAGGCAGCTTGGCGGTCCCGGTCAGGGATCTGCCGAATAGGATTTTGACCTTGCCCCGGGCATTCACAGCCCAGCCACTGCCGTCCAGAATCGGCCTGAGGTTGCGCCGGCGCAGTTTCAGCCAGGCGATTACCATCGATGGCCCAGAGATGAGGGACATGATGCCGAGGACCGCCAAGGGCATCTGGCACCACTCGAGCCACAGAAAGCCGGTGACGACGCTGGCGATTGCCGTGCCGATAGCGCCGACAGCGAGGCCGATGGCGGCAAAAATGCCGGCGAACTTGGCGGCATCGAAGGGGGTTGGCGGTGCGACAGCGGCGGCGGGTTTTCCGACCTCCGTCTTCTCTGCGGTCGCAACGATCTTCGTCTCCGCCTTCCCGATTGCGGCTTTCTCCTTGGCCGCCGCCATCTTCTGGATCTGTTCGCCGAGAAAACGGCCGAGCCGCTTGTAGGGCGAGAGGATTGCCTGACGGATGCTGATGGGGTGCTCGACGATCTTTGTACTGGCGGCGTCCCAGTCGTTCCCGTTTCGGTCGTAGAAAACGCCATTGCGCTCTACCATGAGATTGTCCGAGTCGCCGTCCGTGAGAGCCGCGGCGATGGTCATCTTGTCCGTGCCGCCCTCGGCGGGTACGCTCGCAGTAGGCGAGATATGTCTTGCTCAGCGAGGCGAGCGCGCCGTGCTTTGCCGCATCGTCCACACGAACACAAGGCTCGCAACTTCGCCCATCCAGATACAGGGTGCCCGCCTGGAACACCGCCTTTCGATCCGGCGAGTAGAAATCGGTAAAGGAGACGAAGTTGTTGAGCAAACGGTAGAGATCCTGGTAGTAGCGCACCAGGCGATCCACGGCGGCAATGGCTTGAGCCTGGGGTTCAAACGCTTTGTCTTTGGCAATGAGTGCAGTGGCCGTCGCCTTGGCGTCGCCGGCGAGGATCTCGTGTACCCGGCTCAGACCGAGCTTCTCGACGGATGCTCCCGCCTTTCTTGCCAACCATTCCTGGTACGGACCGAACTTGGCACAGAGGGCCGCCACTCGTCGCCGGGCAGGTTGGTTCGCCCCGAAATGAGAAGGGGCGTAATCACCTCGGCCTCCAACTTGCCGAGGGCCTCCGCCCACGCCGGGTTCACCCCCGCCTTCAAGGGCGGTGACTTCCCGGCCTCAACCTTCGCCAAGGGGAACGGCGCGACTTCGGCGCCGGAAGCCGAGAGGTCCTTGTTGGCGAGGGCCGCCAAGTCTTCTTGTGACCGATTGAGGACGGCAACAGCGAGTGCATCGAACTCCGCAAGACGGCAGCGGGTGAAGGAGTCGTCAACCTCCGCTCGCACTGCGTTCAGAGTCTCGGCGGCACCTGGCGTCGCATTCCCGAGCGGCAGGGCCGTCGGGGCACAATCCTCCGCCTGCTTCCACCAGTCGGAGTACGCTTGAAGATCGGCGAAGAACTGGTCTACCTTCGCCTGGGAGACACCGGGCGCGCCAATGCGATCGATCTCGCCTCCCACGCAGGACATGATGTCGTGGATGACGACCTTCGTCCCGTCGTCGTCGGCTGACTCGGGAGGGACGATGCCGTCTCCGTTGAACTTGGTCTGGGCGAATATTCGGGTGGTATCGGTTGTGTCGGCAATGCTGATCGAGGGGAAATCTGGTTTGCCGAGGTTTATGATAATCTGTTGGGCTGAAGCGGGGAGCTGTTTTCCCTCCTCTGTCGAATCGTTGATTGCCTGGAGAGGCAGGGATTCCGTGCCCGAAGTGAGCTCATCCACGTTCTTCAAGTTGGCGACAGCCCATTTCACTGCCGTCGAGATCTCCGGCACCCGGACCCTGCCGTCCTTGTCGGTATCGATGAGCTCGAGAGACTTCGAATCGAATTCCAGACCCTTGGTCGGGCAGCTGAGCGCAAACCAGAGTTTCTGGTCGAGCTGCTCCAGCGCCACCAGATCGGCCCCTGAATCCAACTTTACCAGATCAAATCCACCCACGCGAAAGAATTTCCAGGGGTGATTCCCTTTGCCCTTGGCTGATGCTATTGTGTCGCTCATGGCTACCCCGATTGTTTCGAGACGTGAAAATAATAAGAGTCCGTTCCGCTCCCGCGCCGCAACCTGGGAACAACCGCCACGTACACGCGTCGGCCAAACCCCCCGCTGAGCGCTCAGCTCGTCGCGACAAACGCCGTCTCCCCGGTCAAGGGGCGACCGCCTTTCTCTTGCCAGATCAAGAACGGATTAGCCTTTGTCAACATTGTGAGAGCGATTTTATATGGATCGTCAAACTGAGGTCGATCAGGGGTTTTTCAGCAACCTGCCAGGGCGTCTCACCAGGTCTCAAGAGGCTCCTCTATCTCGCACCTTCTCCCAAGAGTACCTCCATCAAAGCAGCCAGCCGCTCGACATATTTCTTTGCGATCTGTTTCAGAAGAGGATTCTTGTCGAGAAGGAATAATATGTCTCCTTGATGACGATAATATAGATCCATGACCTTTCTTCCGAGAATGTACTTCTTGAGGACCTCATCGCGGAATCTTTTTATGGAATCAAGGGCAGGATTGTTCTTCCCAAGAAGAGAGGTAAAAACACAGGTTGTACTACTGTCACCATCTTTGATTACGATTTGCACGCACAATCCGGAGTCGCATTCCCAATCAGATCCTAGCCGGTCTTTGCAGTCTTGCGTCGATTGACACGAGGTGGAAGTAGATTCGACGCCCCTCAGGTCTTCTCCTATATGAAGGACATGATTGTAGGAGTCATAGGTAAAGGTCACAAGGCCTCTTTCCTGCGTCACGTGAAAGACAATGTTTGCGCCATCGCGGTCCCCTCCCTCCCCGTAGTTCTCTTCCCAGCCGCCGTTCATGGCGACCCGGCACTCATAAGTTCCGGCCGGGATCTCGCGCGTCGAAAACTCATACATCCCGTCTCCGTCGGGGTCCTGCAACCAAGACCGCATGCAGGAGGGATCCCAGCCGCTCTCACAGCCTAGTCCACGCTGGTAGTTCCCGGGCACCGTCACGATGGTCGAGTTCAGACTGTCGGCGGTCCAGTGGGACTTGTGGTCATAATAGAATGTCACCTGACCGGAATCCCGGACGACAAGTGGAATCGCCGGCCCATCCTGTTCGCGGTTCGTTCCATACGTTTCGTGCCCCGAGCCTTCCGGCGTCACCCTGTATTCGTACTTCCCCGGAGGAAGCTCCCACGTGCCTCGCCATATATCTCCGGCTGGATCATAGATGAGTCGTGTCTTTTCGCAGCGGGATCCCAATTGGAACGACATCCAAGCTCCCTTTGAAAAGAGCCGACAACGGCAACCCTTTGAGAGTCTCTCGCCTCACACGGAATGGCGACTTGAGTGAGAGCCGACAAGGTCCACAGGAGAAAGGGGGTAAGCACGTGTCGCCAGGCTGCGGGAATCCCTATGTACGCTAACGCTCTCTTCAATGTGACTCCCTCCTCGCGTTGGTTCTTGCAGCCTTGAACGACAGGGGAGCCGAAAGAATTAACACTGTCGCCGTCGGCACACCCTTGCTCTTTGGCTTCTTCCCGAGATGGGACGGGCGATTCGAATTCACAAGTCTCATGGTGATACTTTGAACCCGACCAGGCCACCAGCAGGTTATTGAAAAACCCTGCCTCTCATGGTAGCCTCGTCCCCAACAACAAATGAAGCTCTTCAACACCTGCCGGGGAACGTCTGCCAGAAGCGGGCTCCAACTGCCGAACACAGATTTACCATAGGATCTCCGAGCAGGTCAAAACGCCCCGGGTGATGTCATCATGGTGGAGAGCCCAGGCCTCGGTCTCACCTCGAAGAGCGTCCTCCGGAAGGCCCTCCTCGACGATATACACTCTTATACATCTCCCAGTCCCATCGTACCTAAGAGTCTACCAGGACGCGGACTCCAGCCGACCAGTACCGTACTTGACGGGAGATGCAATATCCTATAGTAGTTTCGACCTTCGGAAATATCATCAAATAGCGGCTAGAACTGGTACACTTGTTGCTTTATCTGTTTTTATTTGCAATGTTAACGAGGCCGGTATCGCTGAACAACGAAACGGTTTGGCAAGCGTGGAAATGCTGAGAAACCCCTAGAAGCAGAAACAGAGAAGAGGTGATTCAAACCTTCTCTGGGTGATACGACTTCGGCCTCTGGTAAGGTAGACTGACTGAAACGAGGTGGCGCCGGAAAGCATCCCGCTACCTTCGTTCGGTACTCGTCTCTTTGTTGAAGAAACATAAACTTTTCGCAAACTCCTTCGTGGGATGGTGCCGTCGGTGACGGGCTCTTTCACTCTTTTCCGAGTGGGGACGACCGCAAGGCTCATTTGGCGCTGGAACTGATCTTTGGTTGCACGTGCCGCATACGCCGACAGGATCAAACGTGCTCGATCCCGCGAAGGGCATCCGAGACCGCAGGGGGTCTCAGGGCCACTAAGCTTATGGAAACACACGACCGTCGAGCCTATGCGCGAGTCGGCTATCGTCTCTTCGCCAAGTTCTCCAAGGCTGGCCTGTATACTCCGGTGGAAGGGGTGACCGAGAACATAAGTCAGGGCGGCGCCTTCGTGAAGACCGAGAAATGGGAAGCCTTCCACCCCCAAGAGAGGGTCATCGTTACCTTTTTTCTCGCGCCGGATCTCACCGGACAGGACAAGACCATCGGGTTGCAGGGGGAAGGCATCATCGCGCGTGTGGATCGAGAAGGCACCGGGGTTGGGGTGCAGTTCACCACGGGGTTCGATCAGTTTGCGGAGATCGAGCTTCTGGATATCAAGCACAAAATTAGGCACAAGAGGCTTTCCCATTACCTGATTGAGGCCGCAAGCCTGCCCCTGACCGAGTTTACGAAGCAATATCCGAATGGTTTTTTCGTCGAGCAATCGAGACACCTGTTCGACAAGAAGATCATAGTAAAATTTGACACCGATGTCATAGATGACCGCAACTCAGTCGCAGCTCTCGAGCGAGGGATAGGAAGCAAGGAGACCCTGGATTTGCGGGTCATAGAGATAAGTACGAAATCATCTCTCAGTGGGAGAATATCGATTGGACGTTCGCTAAATAATGATATTGTTCTTCACAGCAGATTAGTTTCAAAATCCCATGCATCTTTACATGTCGCTCCAACACAGAAATATTGCTATCTCATTGACATGGGATCGACCAATGGAACCTTCGTCAATGGTGATCAACTAACTTCACACCAGGAATATCAGCTAGCGGACGGCGATGAGATATCTTTCGGTCCGCGAACGAAGGTGGTCTATTTCTCTCCGGAAGGCTTTTACAGGTTTCTGGAACTGCCGATCTCGTAGATATGCCTGACCACGATCTTCTTTTCTTCGCCGGCGCCGGGCCGGCCCGGGCCGTTTCTCTCCCGGCCGTTCTCCCTTTTGACGCGTTCGAGACACGCTCAGAGACCCTGGGCGGCCTGGAGAGATAGTGTGTCCTTTCCTGCGACCTATCGGCACGATACAGCGATGATCCATGCGGAGGGCATGAGCGCCATGGCAATGTTGATAGCACGAACGGGTCCACGAGGACCTGCCTTGCCCTCCGGCGGGGCGGGGAACTCTATCGGTGATTGGGGCCAGGGAGGGACCGTTCCCATCACCACTAGTTTGAGGCGTCTCATCACGGGGGAGGTGGGAAGCCTCACCCGTTCACATGGTGCATGGCCGCCTCGGTGTAGCGCGCGCCGGCGGCGGCTCCTTTGGGCGCCACCGCATCGATGCGCCGCAGATCCTCGTGAGAGAGGACGATGGTGAGAGCGGCGATGTTTTCCTCGAGGTGATCGCGTCTGGCTGTGCCGGGGATGGGGACGAGCTCCTCACCCTGGGCCAGCACCCAGGCCAGCGCCAGCTGCGAAGGCTTCACCCCTTTTTCCCGGGCGATCTCACGAACACGGTCGACGAGGGCAAGGTTTTTCTGGAAGTTCTCCCCCTGGAACCGGGGCGAATTGCGCCGATAGTCGCCCTCCGGAATGTCCTCGAACCGGCGGAAGCGCCCAGTGAGGAACCCCCGGCCGAGCGGGCTGTAGGGCACAAAGCCGATGCCGAGCTCGCGGACGGTGGGGAGGATCTCATCCTCCGGGTCGCGGCTCCAGAGTGAATACTCCGTCTGCAGCGCCGTGATGGGATGGACCTTGTGGGCGCGGCGGATGGTCGCGGGCGCCGCCTCGGAGAGGCCGATGAAGCGAACCTTCCCGGCGCGTACGACGTCGGCCATGGCGCCGACGGTCTCCTCTATGGGGACCGTCCGGTCAACGCGATGCTGGTAGTAGAGGTCGATGTAACTCGTGCCGAGCCTCTTCAACGAGGCATCGCATGACGCACGCACGTACTCCGGCCTGCCGTTCACGCCCACGAAGCTCCCGTCCGGCCCGCGGACGTTCCCGAACTTGGTAGCGAGGACCACGCGCTGCCGACGGTCGCGGATGGCTCGCCCGACCAGTTCCTCGTTCTTGAAGGGTCCGTAAATGTCGGCTGTGTCGAGGAAGTTCACGCCCAGGTCGAGGGCGCGGTGGATGGTCGCCACCGACTCCTCCTCCTTCGCCCCAGTATAGAACTCGCTCATGCCCATGCAGCCAAGGCCGAGGGCCGAGACCTCCAGCCCTGAGCGTCCGAGTCTCCGGTACCTCATCTCCTCCATCTTGTCTCCTCCTCAGCAAGGTGGTTACCGAACCCGGGGGTCCTCACCTCCCCGCTATCAACGGGCCGGGATTGGCCCCGCGCAGGATTTTTCCCCTGCGCCCCTCCGGGACGAGGCCTTGAGATAGCTGGTCAAGACCCAGGTCGCCTCATCGATGCTCGCAGAAAAGCTTCCGGCGATATGAGGCAGTGCGACATTGGCCACAAAGGTCGGGAGAATTATAGTTAGCGCGATGAGCCAGGGACGGACGCCTGGCTGCCATTGCTCGGTGGCCTTCATGGCACGCCAGCATGTTGCGACTGCTCCGGAGTCAGAAAGGTGGGGGACAGCTCTATCTACAAGCTTCTGTCCGCCATCTAGCGTTCCGAGAAGAAGAATCACTTAGCGCCTCGTGCTCGGCTTACGCTTGGACGGCGCCAACAAGGTCACCCGTGTTCCTCGGCCGACTTTGGCATCGATCTTGAGCGATCCGCCGAGGTGTTGCAGGCGCTCCCTTATGCTAAACAGGCCAAATCCCTTCTTGCCTCCTATGCGAATGAAGGCCTCGCTCGG
>Ga0209253_10002983_pt1 | contig 14938 bp, 10 predicted proteins | sample FrelakmetBRP12BR_FD_187145 | JGI IMG/M metagenome (GOLD analysis project Ga0209253, IMG submission 187145) | Freshwater lake sediment microbial communities from the University of Notre Dame, USA, for methane emissions studies - BRP12 BR (SPAdes)... | ecosystem: Environmental > Aquatic >...
CCTACGCGCAGCCCCAGTATGGGAAAGCGTTCCGTCACAACGGGTTCTTCGTCGCGCCGAGCACGCGCAAGGCGGTCGACGAGGACCGGGCGGACTTCTCGGCAAGCAATTTCGGGACGTTCCCGCTGCTGCTGTCCGGAGATGAGCTGCCCTGCGACGTGGCGATGATCACCGTCACGCCCCCGGACAAGGTGGGCAACTGCAGCCTGGGGATCTCGGTGAGCTACGACTTCTCGGCGGCGAAGGCCGCAAAGACGGTCATCGCCGAGGTGAACCCGAACATGCCGTTCACGCTGGGCAACACGTGCCTGCACGTGTCGGAAATCGACCACTTCGCCTGGACCGAGCGGCCGATCGTCACGGCTCCCCGGCCGGAGCTGAACGACGCCGAGCGGAAGATCGGCGGCTACTGCGCCAGCCTGATCAAGGACGGCGACTGCCTGCAGCTCGGCTACGGCGCCCTGCCGGAAGCCGTCCTGGGCTTCATGGACGACAAGCACGACCTCGGCATCCACTCCGAGATGATCTCGGATGGCGTGATGCAGCTCGTGGAGAAGGGCGTCATCACCTGCGCCCGCAAGAACTTCAAGAACCGGAAGATCGTGATCACCTTTGCGATCGGGAGCCGGGAGTTCTACGACTGGATCCACCTGAACTCGATGGTCGAGATGCACCCGGTCGAGTACATCAACGACCCCGCCGTCATCGGCCTGAACGACAACATGGTGTCGATCAACTCGGCGCTGTGCGTCGACCTGCTGGGCCAGGCCGCGGCCGACATGATGGGCGCGCGGCAGTACTCCGGCGTGGGCGGGCAGGTGGAGTTCGTCCGGGGCTGCCGCGTGTCGAAGGGCGGGCGCAGCATCATCGCCCTGGCCGCCGCTTCGTCAGACGGGAAAATCTCACGCATCGTGCCGGCTCTGGCGCAGGGCCAGGCCGTCACCACCTCCCGCAACGACATCGACTACGTCATCACCGACTACGGGATCGCGCACCTGCGGGGACGGACGGTCAAGGACCGGGCGCGGATGCTGGTGGAGATCGCCGCGCCGCAGTTCCGCGACTGGCTGCTCGAGGAGTTCACGCGCATCTACGCTCGCGATTGCCGGAAGTGAGGCTGACATGAGCCTGCCGCCGTTCGAGTACCTGGCCCCCGGGTCCACCGCCGAGCTGGCGGGGCTGCTCGCCGCGCACCGCGAGCGGTGCCGCATCCTCGCCGGCGGCACCGATCTCGTCAACTGGATGGCCGAAAAGATCTACCGGCCCGACTACGTCATCGACCTGCGCAGGCTTCAGCTTGCGGGGATCACGTACGAGAAGGGCCGCGGGCTGACGATCGGCGCGGCGGCCACGATCGAGTCTCTCGAGCGGTCGCCCGTCATCCGCGAGTTCTACTACGCCCTCGTCCAGGCCGCGGGCCAGATCGGCTCGCCGCAGATCCGTGCCATGGCCACCATCGGCGGCAACTGCTGCAACGCGTCGCCGTGCGCCGACATGCCGCCGCCGCTCATCACCCTCGAGGCGCGGGTTGCCTTGACCAGCGCCAGGGGCTCGCGCGAGGTGCCGCTCGAGGAGTTCATCACGGGGAACCGCCAGACCGCCATCGCGCCGGACGAGTTCCTGGAATACGTGCGCGTCCCGGACCCGTGGCCGCACTCGGCGTGCCGTTATTCCCCGTTCGGCCTGCGCGCGGCCCAGGAAATCGACATCGCCAGCGTCGCCGTGAACGTGGCTCTCGACCCGGCGACCGGCCTTTTCGCAAAGGCCCGCATCGCGATGGGGGCCGTGGCGCCGTTCGCCATGCGCGCCCTGAAGGCCGAAGCCTCGCTGGTCGGGAACGCGCCGAGCGGCGAGACGATCGACCAGGCGGCGCTCGTGTGCAGCCGGGAATGCCGGCCGATCGACGACCTTCGGGCGTCGGCCTCGTACCGGCGGCACATCGTCGGCGTGCTCGCGCGGCGCATGCTGCGGGACGCGGTCGCGGCCATCACCGGCTGAGCAGGACGGGGAATTGCCATGAAACGCGTCATTGAACTCACGATCAACGGCAGCGCCTACGACGTCGTGATCAGCCCGCAGGACCTGCTGATCGACGTGCTGCGGCAGAAGCTGGATCTCACTGGCACGAAGAAGGGATGCGGCCAGGGCGACTGCGGCACCTGCACGGTGCTCATCGACGGCCGCCGCGCGCTGGCGTGCCTCACCCTCGCGATCGCCTGCGAGGGGCGCCGGATCCTGACGATCGAGGGCATGGAGAAGCGCGGCGTGCTGCACCCCATCCAGCAGGCCTTCATCGACAAGGGCGCCGTCCAGTGCGGCTACTGCACGCCGGGCATGGTCATGTCGGCGAAGGCGCTGCTCGATGAGAACCCGGCGCCGACCGAGCACGAGATCAAGCTCGGCATCTCGGGGAATCTCTGCCGGTGCACGGGCTACGTGAAGATCGTCGACGCCGTGCGCGACGCGGCCGGGCGCCTCCAGGCAGGTGCGGATTCCGGGAAGGGGGCATAGCCATGTCGGGCAACGGCCAGCGGTTCAACGTCGTCGGCAAGAGCGTGCCCCGGGTCGAAGGCGCGGACAAGGTGCGCGGGAAATCCGTGTTCACCGACGACATGAAGCTCCCCGGCATGCTCTACGCCAAGCTGAAACACAGCACGGTGGCCCACGGGCGCATCCTGAAGATCGACACGTCGAAGGCGGCGCAGGTCCCGGGCGTCTTCGCCGTCATGACCGGCGACGACTGCGCGAAGCCCTACTCGGTGAACAACTACAAGCCGTCGGAATGGCCGCTCGCGAAGGGCAAGGTCGTCTACTACGGCGAAGCCGTCGCCGCCGTGGCGGCGATGGACGAAGCCACGGCCGAGCGCGCCGCCGACCTCATCGACGTCCAGTACGAAGAACTGCCCGTCCTGCTGGATCCGCGCGAGGCGCTCGGCCGCGACGATGCGCGCATCCACGAGTGGGCCGAGCACAACGTCGGCTACGAGGGCCTTCAGCAGTTCGGCCCGGTGGACGACACGCTCGAGAAGTCCCCGCACGTCGTCGAGAACAGCTTCTACTCGTCCTACACGCACTGCGGCTTCCTCGAGCCGCAGTCGACGCTGGCCGACTACAACACGGGCACCGGCCTGCTGACCGTCTACACGTGCAACCAGCTGCCGCACTACCTGCAGCAGACCATCGCCCGCACGCTCGACCAGCAGATGGAGAAGATCCGCGTCGTCATCCCGACGGTGGGCGGCGCCTTCGGGGGCAAGACCGAGGCCACGCCCTCGTGCCTGGTGGCGTGCATGCTGAGCCGCGCGACGGGTCGCCCCGTGAAGATCACCTACACGCGCGAGGAGGTGTTTCACCAGAACAAGGGCCGCCACCCGGCGCACATGACAATGAAGATGGGGTTCGACAACGAGGGCCGCATCACGGCGCTCGACTTCGACTGCCTGCTCGACGGCGGCGGCCACAGCAGCTGGGGGTTCGTGGTGATGTGGTTCATCGCCGCGCTGATGCACCTGCCCTACAAGCTGCCCGTCGTCCGCTACAAGGGCAAGCGGGTGTACACGAACAAGCCCACGCCCGGCGCGCAGCGCTGCCTCGGCGGCGTGCAGGTGCGCATGGCCTTCGAGTGCATGCTCGACATGGGCGCGGAGAAAGTCGGCCTCAATCCGTACGAGATCCGGATGCGCAACGCCGTCGAGGCCGGGTACAAGGGGCCGACCGTCATCGAAGTCCGGCACACCGAATTCAAGAAGTGCCTCGAGTCGGTGGCCGCGCGCTCGGGCTTCGTCGGCAAGTACGGCAAGCTGCCGTACGGCCGCGGCATCGGCATGGCCGGCGGCCACTACAGCACGGGCGGCGCGTTCCTGTTGTACCCGAGCTTCCGGCCGCACTCGACCGCGCAGATCCGCGTCGACACCGAGGCCGGCGTCACGCTCTACATCGGCGCGACGGCCATCGGGCAGGGCGCCATGACGGTGCTCTGCCAGATGGTGGCCGAGGAGCTGGGCGTCGACTACCGCGAGGTGCACCTCGTCTGCCAGGACACGATGCTGGCGCCGATGGACAACGGCACCTACGACAGCCGGCTCACGTACGGGTCCGGCCATGCGATCAAGAACGCCGCCGCGGACATCAAGGCCAAGCTCTTCGACGTGGCCGCCATCATGGTGGGCGCCGGCAAGGACCATCTCGAGTGCGTGAACGGCGAGATCCGCTCGATCTACGAACCCAACCGGAAGGTGCCGTTCAGGAAGGCCGTCTACCAGTACCTGAGCTCGGTCGGGCCGCTCTTCGGCACGGGGGAATACACGCCGCCGCAGCCGAAGGGCGACTACGACGGCAAGCTGATCGGGCCGTCGCCGGCCTTCGGCTTCACCGCGCAGGCGGCCGAGGTCGAGGTGGATCTCGAGACCGGCCAGATCAAGGTCGTGGGCTACTGGGAGGCCGGCGACTGCGGCAAGGCCATCAATCCGATGGCGGTGGAGGGCCAGGTCGAAGGCGCGATCTCCATGGGCCTCGGCGCCGCGTTCTTCGAAGAGATGGTCATGGACGCGAAGGGGAAGATGCTGAACCCGAACTTCCACGACTACAAGATGCCGACGGCGCTCGACATGCCGGATCTGCAGACGGAGATCGTCGACAGCTACGACCCGACCTCGGCGTACGGCAACAAGGAGGTGGGGGAGGGGCCGGTCGGGCCCGTCATCCCCGCCATCCTGAACGCCGTGTACGACGCGATCGGCATCCGTTTCACCGAGGTGCCGTTGAAGCCGGAGAAGGTACTGTGGGCGCTCGGCACGATCGAGGCCCCGGCCGAGCGCCGTCTGCACGTGAGCAGCGAATCCACGTACTGCGCCCGCCGGGGCTGCGCCCCCGACGGAACGCCACTGTAGGTGCGCGCCGGGTCTGAAGACCCGGCCTCCAGCAGATGGAGCCCCGGGGCTTCAGCCCCGGGGGCACGCGAGGGAGCCATGGTGTACGACATTGCATTCTGGGCGGCCCTGATCCTCCTGGGCATCGGCGTCATCCACCGCATCGACGCCTGGTTCCTGCGGGACATCGGCCTGGCCGATCGGAACGTGACCGCCGGGCAGCGGTTCGGGGCGGGGCTCAAGGGCCTCCTCGCGGCCGTCTTCAGCGGGCGGATCCTCAAGGTGCTGAAGGTGCTCGTCGTGGACGTGCTGTTCCAGGCCCGGATCCTGCGCGACCGGAAGGACCCGCTGGCCTACTCGATGCACCTGCTGATCTTCTTTGGATTCATGGTTCTCCTGATGTTCCACGCCCTCGGCAGCATCTTCGGCGGCTGGATCAGCTCGTCGGGGTACGTGTCGACGCTCAACCCGTTCATGTGGATGACGGATCTGTTCGGCCTGATGCTCGGCGCGGGGCTGGTGCTGGCGATCGTGAGGCGCGTCGCGCGGAGGGCCGAGATCCCGACAGGCCGGGCGGACACCGCCATCCTCGCCATCCTGATCCTGATCGCGTGCAGCGGATTCCTCCTCAAGAGCGTCAAGATCACGTCCGACGGCGTGTTCACGTCGATGGTGAAGCAATACGCCGGCGACGGGCTGGCGGCCGGCGAGGTCACGGCGCTCAAGGCCTACTGGGTGTCCGACTACGGGCTGATGCCGGCCGGGCCGGTGCCGTCGCACGACGCGGCGGTGGTCGCGCAGGGCAAGGTCGTGCACGACGCGGTGTGCCAGTCGTGCCACGCCCGGCCCACGTCGGCGTTCGTCTCGTATCCGCTGTCGCGGGCGCTCGCGCCGGTGGCGGCCGGCCTCGACCGGGCGGGGGCGGTGAAGGGCCTCTGGTGGGTGCACGTGCTGACGTGCTTCATCGGGCTCGGCTACCTCGCCTTCGGCAAGATGTTCCACGTGGTGAGCACGCCGGTCAGCCTCATGGTGGCCGAGGTCGCAGGCACGGAGCAGGCGCCTGCGGTCGCGGCGACGCGGCAGGCCATCGAACTCGACGGGTGCAGCCACGGCGGGGCGTGCCACGACACCTGTCCCGTGAAGATCCGCAGGCTGGACCGGATTGGCACCGAGGCCCCATACGAGCCCATGCTCGCCTACGTCGGCGAGAAGAACGCGGGCGACCTCGGCAGCCGGCCGGTGGCAGATTAGGCGGCACGCCGCCGCCCGGCGTGCCGGCGCTGACAGGCTCAACGCATCGGAGACACGAAGATGCTCGCAGATCGAGACAAGGTCCTCCAGGGCCGCGACGTGTGGGTGCCGACCGTGTGCGCCGGCTGCTACAACTGCTGCGGCGTCCTGGCGCACCGGGTGGACGGCAGGATCGTCGAGGTCAAGGGCGACCCGGACGCCGCGAACTCGAGGGGATACATCTGCGCCAAGGGCCTCGTACGGGCGCTCGACGTGCATCACCCGAACCGCGTGAAGAAGCCGCTCAAGCGGACCAACCCGGAGAAGGGCATCGGCGTCGACCCGGGCTGGAAGGAGATCACGTGGGAAGAGGCCATGGCGATCTCCGTCGAGGCCCTGCAGAAGGTGCGCGCGAAGGACCCGCGCGGCCTCATCCTGTCGCACTTCGACATCGCGGGCTACCGGTTGAGCGGCGCGTTCGGGCGGGCGTTCGGCACGGTGAACATGCACTGGAACCGCGCCGACTACTGCGGGTCCGCCTCGCACCCGGCCTGGCTCATCACCAACGGCACGCTGAACTCCGAGGTGGATTTCCCCAACTGCAAGTACGTGATCCTGTGGGGCACCCAGCTCGGCCACATGGTGAACACGATCTCGCTCAGCGCCAGCTCGGAGCTTGCCGAGGGGCGGCGCCACGGGCACAAGCTGGTCGTGGTCGATCCGTTCTGCTCGAACGCGGCGTCGAAAGCCGACGAATGGCTGCCGGTGAAACCCGGCACCGACGGCGCGCTGGCGCTGGTCATGCTGCACGTGATGGTCAACGAGCTCGGCATCTACGACGTGCCGTTCCTCAAGGGCCAGACCAACGGGCCGTACCTCGTGAAGGCCGGCGGCCACTACCTGCGCGACGAGGCGACGAAGAAGCCGCTCATCTGGGACGCGAAAGACGGCCGGGCGAAGCCATTCGACGCGCCGGACCTCGCCGACCCGGCAATCGAGGGCGCGTTCACCGTGGCTGGCGCGGCTGTCAAGCCGGCCTTCCAGGTCGTCAAGGACCACCTTTTGGCGATCGACGTCGAGGAGATGTCGCGGATCTGCACCGTCCCGCTGGAACAGATCAGACGGGTCACGCGCGAGTTTTGCGAGACGGCCTCGATCGGCAGCACCATCGACGTCGACGGCCACACGCTGCCGTTCCGGCCGGTGGGCATCGACTACAAGCGGGGGATGGCCGCGCACAAGGGCGGCATGAACAGCTGCTTCGCCATCCACATGCTGAACCTGCTCGTGGGAGCCGTGGACGTGCCCGGCGGCCAGCGCGGCGTCAACCCGATCGGGCCGTACTGGACCGCCGGGATGTCGAGCGACGGGCTCATCATCCCGTCGGATTTCATCGCGAAGTACAACAAGCCCTACCCGGGCCGCAAGGCGTCGATCCCGCAGACGCTGGACCTGCAGGAGCTCTTTCCGGTCGCGCTCTTCACGCGCGGGCTCTACCCGCTGGGCATCGACGAGCCGGAGAAGTACGGGATTCCGTACAAGGCCGAGGCGATGATCCACGGCCGCACGAACCACATGATGAACAGCCACGACCCCGCGGCCATGGCGGAGACGCTCAAGAAGCTGACCTTCCAGCTCTCGATCGTCCAGTTCATCGACGAAACGGCCGAGTTCGCCGACATCATCCTGCCCGACGCGCACGACTTCGAGCGGTGGGACATGTTCCCGGCGAACGACCCGTACGCCTTCATCGCGCCGGGGCCCGGCGAGTGGTACTTCCTCTTCCGCCAGCCGGTGGCCGAGCCGCCTGGCGACGCGAAGCCGTGGACCGAGATCTACATGGAACTGGCCGAGCGCCTGGGCATCCTGCAGGACATCTACGCGCTCGGCAACGACATGTGGAACCTCGGTGCGGAGTACAAGATCGACCCGGCGAAGAAGCACACCCTCAGGGACATCGCCGAACGCCAGGCCAGGACGATTTTCGGCTCCGGCTTCAAGCTGGAGAACATCAAGACAACGTCCGCGTCCGTCCTGCGCAAGAAGACAATCCAGGAAGCCTACCCGCGGATGTTCCTCCCGTCGCGCGTGCCGATCTACCTCGAGTACCTGCTCGATCATCGGACCGACGTCCAGGCGGTGCTCGACAAGCTGGGCTTCGACTGGGATCTCTCGACGTACAGTCCCGTGCCGCACTGGATTCCCTGCGAGGCGCACGCGCACGGCGGCGGCTTCGACCTCATCGCCACCAACAACAAGGTGCCGACCCACCAGTTCTCCACGACGACCGAGAACATGTGGATCGACGAGGTGGCGCGGGCGAACCCCTACACGTACCACGTGATGATGCACACCTCGGCGGCGGCGACGCGCGGCCTGAAGACCGGCGACCTGGTGTGCGTCGAGTCGAAGTACGGGAAGTACACCGGCCGGCTGCGGGTGACGGAACTGGTGCACCCGGAGTCGGTGAACTGCTCGGGCAGTTTCGGCCACTGGGCCCAGGGGCTGCCGGTGTCGCGCAAGAAGGGCGTCATGCACAACGCCCTGCTGCCCAAGCCGACGCTGGACCGCATCGACACCCTCAGCGGCCAGATCGATCAGTGCGTCGCCGTCAAGGTCTACAAGGTAGGGGACTGAGCGCCATGGCCAGATACGGAATGGTCGTCGATCTGAAGCGCTGCGTCGGGTGCAACGCGTGCGTCGTCGCCTGCAAGTCCGAGCACAACACGCCGAACGGGATCCTGTTCACGACGGTGCTCGAAAAGGAGATGGGCACGTTCCCGCACTGCAACCGCGTGTTCGTGCCGGTGCTCTGCAACCACTGCGACGTGCCCGTGTGCGCCCAGGTGTGCCCCACCAAGGCCACGCACAAGCGCGCGGACGGGATCGTGTTCATCGAGTACGCGAAGTGCATCGGGTGCTGCGCCTGCATCGAACATTGCCCCTACCACGTCCGGACGCTGGTGCAGGACAACCGCATGCTGTACCCCGACGGCACCACCGCCTTCGAGAAGCCGGTGGCCCAGCAGATCCTGAACAAGGTGGCCACCAAGTGCGACCTCTGCTACCACCGCGTGGAAACGGGCCGGCTCCCGGCGTGCGTAGAGGTGTGCCCGACGAAGGCCCGCGTCTTCGGCGACCTCGCCGACGCGTCGTCCGAGGCGAACAGGTTGGTGAAAGAGCACGGCGGGTGGCAGATGCTGCCCGAGAAACAGACTCAGCCCTGCGTGTTCTACATCGGCTGAGAGTCGAGCGGAGCCCACGACGATGCCCAGGATCACCAGGCGGGATTTCCTCACCCAGACCGCTGCGACGCTCGCGGGGGCGGGCCTCGCCGGCCCGGCCACGCTGACTGCGGGCCAGGTCTCGAGCCGCGGCAACGCCGACATCATCGTCATTGGCGCAGGACTGGCCGGCCTGGCCGCAGCGATCACGGCAGCCGACGCCGGCGCCAGTGTGCTGGTCGTCGACAAGCACTACAAGATTGGCGGGTCGGCGATGGGCGCCGGCGGCAGCTTCAGCGCCGCCGGCTCGAGGCTCCAGCGTGAGAAGAACATCGAGGACTCGCCGGAGCGCCACCTGCAGGACGCCAACCGGATCGGCAAGGGAAAAGCGGATCCCGCCCTGCTCCGGCTGTACACGGAGCAGGCGGCGCCCACGCAGGCGTGGCTCGAGTCGCTCGGCATCGAGTTCGACGCGAAGGGCCCGCGGCTCGCGCCGGAGCACGAACTGTACACGACGGCGCGCACCTGCGATGCGAAGGGCGGCGGGCCCGGCTATGTCGCGGCGCTGGGGAAACAGCTGGATCAGCGCATCGCCGGCGGGAAGGTCACGCTGATGGCCGAGACCGAGGCGCGGCGGCTCGTGACGCGCCGCGGCCGCGTCACGGGCGTCCTCGTCGCCGACGACACCGGTCGGGAGCGCGTCCTCGGCGGCAAGGCGGTCATTCTCGCGTGCGGCGGGTACGGATCGAGCGCCTCGATGGTGAAGCGGTACAACCCTTCGCTGGCCAACGCGCTGCGCATCACGTCGAAGTACGCGACGGGCGACGGCCTCCGCATGGCGGAGGCGGCCGGCGCGACGCTCGTCAACATGGACCTCCTCCCGCCCTACTTCGCGGGAGTGGAGAATCCGCCCGGCTCGGGCCGGACGCTGATGATCAGCCTCATCAGCGGCATCGTGCCGAACTTCAAGGGCGACATCTGGGTCAGCAGGCTCGGCACGCGCTTCATGAACGAGGACTCGCCAAGCCCGGACGAGCGCGAACGCGCGCTGCGCACCATTCCGGACGCCGCCGTCTTTGCGATCTTCGACGACGCCCAGCTGAAGGCGAACAAACCGCCGCTCTTCGCGTTCGACGAGCACCTGAAGGCCGGCAAGACGATCAAGCGCGCCAATTCGATCGGGGCGCTCGCCCTCGAGATTGGCGTGCCGGCCGGCCAGTTGGTCAAGACGATCGACACGTACAACGGATTCGTCGACGCCGGCCGCGACCAGGACTTCGGCCGTAAGGACCTCGTCAGAATCCAGGTGCCGCCTTTCTACGCCATCGTCGCCTCGGGCGTAATCTTCATGACAATGGGCGGCGTGAAGACGAACGGGCGGCTGCAGGCGCTCGACGCCGGCGGCAAAGCCATCCCTGGCCTCTACGCAGCGGGGGAAGTGCAAGGCGCCGCCCAGTGGATGGGCGACGGGCTGATGAGCGGAGCGGGGAACGGCGCGGCGCTGGTGTTCGGGCGCCTGGCGGCGAAGGATGCGGTGCAGACGGTTCGCGGCGGGCAGGCCTGAAGGAGCGGTGACCATGTCGAGAAGGCACGCGATGATGGGGCTCCTTACAGCCGGCATCCTCCTTGCCGGCGGCGCGGCGGCGGGAAAGCCGGCGCACCTGACGAAGAAGCACTCGGGATGGCGGCAGACGCAGTGCGCCTCGTGCCACGACGCCGCGAGCATGGCACAGAAGCACACCGGCGCTGCATCACTGCGGGCGCCCGATTGCGGCCGGTGCCACGGCTACAACGGCGCGCCGCACGAGGCGCACGCCGTGGCCATCAACCCGTGCGCGAACTGCCACGCCACGGTCGGCCACCTGAAGGCGTTCACGGCGCCGGACGACTGCATTTCGTGCCATGTGCATCCGGAGAGCCCGACGGGGAAGTAAGCACTCGGGATTCGGGACTCGGGATTCGGGACTCGGGAGGAGAGACAGGAAAACGGGGCAAGGGGACGAGGGGCCGGGCATGCCGCCGGGCGGACCCTCGAACCAAGCCGCTCGGCGACAGTGGGCAAAACGCATCGGAAGGGCCGAAGGCCCGGTGGGGTGTCCGGGGCCCCGCCGACCGCCGACAGCACCCTGGAGATGCGTTTTGTCGGCTTGTGTGAGCGGGGACGCACGGGGGCATACCCAGCCCCGAGGCTTGAGCGGACGACGGACAGGACGACTCGAGGATGCGATGGACTTCGAACTGAACGACACACAACGGATGTTCCGGGACATGGTACGCGAGTTCGTCGCGAAGGAGGTCAAGCCCGTCGCGCTCGAGTTCGACCAGAAGCACAACCCGGAAGACTGCGTGCCGCTGGACGCGTACAGGAAGGGCCTCGCCCAGGGCTACCACCAGATGGTGGTGCCGACGGAACTGGGCGGCATGGGGCTCGATGCGGTCAGCACGATTGTCATCCTCGAAGAGATGGCCGCGGCCGACGCGGGATACGCCGTCACGTGGCACGTCAACAACGTGTCGGTGACAATGCTCCTGAACATGGGCTCGGAGGACGAGGCGCGGCAGTTCGTCGCCGAGATCATGGCGGGCGACGGCGGCGTGGCGTCCCTCTCGACCACGGAGCCCGACGGCGGCGTGACGAGCGCGCTCCTGATCGACCCGGCCAATTTCGTGTTCCGAACGCGCGCGGTCCTCGACGGCGACCACTGGGTGATCAACGGCGCCAAGTCGTTCTGCAGCAATGCGGGCCTGCCCTTCAGCCGGTGGATCCTCGCGTTCTGCCGCGTCAACGACAAGACCGGCTGGCCGTCGACGATGCCCTTCGTCATCCCGCCGGACACGCCGGGCCTGACGGTCGGCGCCGAAGAGAACAAGATGGGCCACCGTCTGTCGAGCACGCGGGCGCTCCTGCTCGACAACGTGCGGGTCCCGACGATGAACGCCATCGGCTCCGGCGGCCGCGCCATGTCGGGCGGGAAGCGCCGCACGCCGTACGACCACGACACGGCCATCGCCGCCATCTCGGTCGGGTGCGCGCGCGCGGCCTACGAAGAGGCCCTCGCCTGGGCGAAGAGCCGCGAGGTGCTGGGGCGGCCCCTCATCAAGCACCAGCTGATCCAGGCCAAGCTGGCGGACATGTACATCGGCCTGGAGGCCGCCAGGTCCTTCATGTACCGCACCGCGGCCTACTCCGACACCCATGCCCAGATGGACGTACGGCTCTCCCGCGCGGTCAAGGTCTTCGCGTCCGAAACGGCGAACCGCGTGACCAGCGACGCGCTGCAGGTGCTGGGAGGCATGGGCTACTGCAAGGGATCGATCACGGAGAAGTGCTTCCGGGATCAGCGCGTGACGCCGATTTACGAAGGCACGAACGAGGCGCAGCGCATCAGCATCGCGCAGCTCATCGAAGCGGCGATGTAAGGATGAAAGGCCCCCATCGGCGAACCCGGGCCCGGAGATGCGACCCCCGAGGCGCACCGGCCCCAAGGAGGCATGATGGCTAGCAAGTACCCCTCGCTCTTCCAGCCCATGAAGCTGGGCAAGCTCACCCTGAAGAACCGCATCGTCAAGTCGGGGCAGTGGTTCCTCTACGCCGAACCGGACGGATCGTGCGGCGACCGGATCATCGCGTGGTACGAGGAGCTGGCCAAGTACGGCCCCGGCATGATCACCATCGAGGAGAGCATCTGCGAGTTCCCGTGGGGCGCGAGCCAGATGCCGCACGTGCGGCTCGATGACGACAGGTTCATCCCGGGCCTGACGAAGCTCGCCAAGGCCGTCCACAAGCACGACGTGCCGGTGGTCGTCCAGATCACGCACGCGGGGCCTGCGCACACCTCGAAGCTCTCGGGCGGCCAGCCGAAGGCGCCGTCGAGCATCGACCCGGCTGCCGAGCCCGGCCTGTTCGAGATCGCCCGCGAGATGACGCACCAGGAAGTGCTGGACCTCATCGAGATGTGGGCCCAGTCGGCGCTCCGCTGCAAGAAGGCCGGGTTCGACGGCGTCGAGATTCACCAGGCGCACTACGCCCTCGGCAACGCCTTCCTGTCGAAGCGGCAGAACAAGCGCACCGACGAGTTCGGCTGTCAGACCATGGACAACCGCACGCGGTTCGGCACGGGCATCATCAGGCGCGTGCGCGAGCTCTGCGGCAAGGACTTCGTGGTCGGCGTCCGACTCAGCAACAAGGAGTGGGGCGACCCCCTGGGCACGACGAACGAGGAGGCCTGCGAGATCGCGAAGCGGTTCCAGGCGGCCGGGATCGACTACATCCAATCTTCGGGCTACGGGTACAACGCCTTTACCTTCTGCGCCTTCCCCGACCTGGTCATCTACCCGGAGCCCCTTCCCGAGGCCAAGGAGTTCGCGGCGCGCATCGACCACGGCGGGGCGCTCATTCCGGAGACCGGGAAGATCAAGCAGGCGGTCGAAGTCCCGGTGTCGGGCGTCGGCCGGCTCTCCTTCGCCGAGGCGGACAGGGCGATCAAGGACGGGAAGATGGACCTGGCCGTCTTCGGCCGCCAGTTCATGGCCGACCCGGAATTTCCGCAGAAGCTCCGCGAGGGGCGTGAGGAGGAAATCCGGCTCTGCAGCCGCTGCCTGCACTGCCTCCACATCATGTGGACCTACCAGCCCGTGCAGTGCCGCTGCAACCCCTTCGCCGGCAACGAGCTGACGATGAAGATCACGCCGGCGAAGAAGAAGAAGGTCATGGTGGTGGGCGCCGGCCCGGCGGGCCTCGAGGCGGCCCGCGTGGCGTCGCTGCGCGGCCACGAGGTGTCGATCTGGGACAAGGACAAGGAACTCGGCGGTGCGACGCGCATGGCCATGTTCATCAAGGGCGAGGAGAACGATCACCTCACCGAGTACGTCTCCTGGTTCGATCGCATGCTGAAGAAACAGGGCGTCAAGCGCCACCTCGGCAAGGAGGTGACGGCAAAGGTGGTCGAGAAGGAGAACCCCGACGTCGTCATCCTCGCGCCCGGCGCGGAGGCGGTCGAGCCGAACCTGCCGGTCGCGAAGGGCGCGAAGGTCCAGACGACCGAAGAGCAGCGGAAGCAGGCGGCCACGGCGCTCAGCTGGTTCGGCTCGAAGATGACGTCGGCGGCCACCAAGATCTTCCTGCCCGGCGGCAAGAAGATCGTCGTGATCGGATCGGACCTGCCCGGCATCGAGGCCGCGGAGTTCCTGACGAAGCGCGGCAAAGAGGTCACCGTGGTGGACGACGTGCCGGCGCCCTTCGACGGCGTCGACATCCAGTGGATCCTGAAGCTCGCGGTCCCGGGCGGCTACCTGGAGCGCAAGGGCATCCGCGTGATCCCCGGCGTGACGTTCAACGAGATCTCGAAGGAGGGCGTGTCCATCACGACGCCGGACGGGAAGACGGAGACCATCCCGGCCGACAGCGTGCTCGTGGTGAACAGGCACAAGAAGAACAGCAGGCTCGCCGAAGAGCTGAAGGGGAAGGTGAAGGAAGTCCACGTCATCGGCGACGCGATGAGCGACAAGCTGGGGTACGTGTACGGCGCGACCCACAGCGCGGCGGAACTGGCGCTCAAGATCTAGGAGTTGCCGGGTCTGAAGACCCGGCCTCCATCTCAGGAATGGAGCCCGGGG
>Ga0209253_10002984_pt1 | contig 14929 bp, 12 predicted proteins | sample FrelakmetBRP12BR_FD_187145 | JGI IMG/M metagenome (GOLD analysis project Ga0209253, IMG submission 187145) | Freshwater lake sediment microbial communities from the University of Notre Dame, USA, for methane emissions studies - BRP12 BR (SPAdes)... | ecosystem: Environmental > Aquatic >...
CCATCAACCCCCGGGAAGGACTTCCACCTTCCTAGTCAGCGCCCATGCTGGGCGTACACGCACAGGCGGCGCCCTCTCGGGCGCCGCCATGGCACAAGCGATCGCGGGACTCGGTCTACTTCCGCTTTCGGCTTTCCGGTGCGGGTTCCTCGTCATCCTTGGACTTCGGCTGGATCAGGCCCCAGAGCAGCAGCGCCGCGCCGGCGCCCAGCCCGTACGACCCAAGCGCCGCCCCGCCCGCAACCCAGTGGCCGAGCAGAACGAAGCTGGCCAGCAGGCCGAGGTACACCGCCACCAGCAACTGCCAGGCGGCGCCCTCCTGCTTCACGATGCGGATCGCCAGCCAGCCCGCGCCAACGCCAAACACGAGGGCGCCGAGGAACCGCAGCACGTACCCGAGCAGGTCAAGCACATCGAAGAACGTCATGCCTCTGCCTCCTCTCTTCCGGCTGCCTCCAGTATACCGGGCGGCGGGAGCCGGGCAATAGGAGCAAGGCTGGACATGACCCCCCGGACCGTGTTACCATCGCCCGTGCGGACAGGGAAGGCCATGGCCAGCAAGAGCTCGCGCACATCGCCCAAGCGATCTCGACGCCGAATCAACTGGTCGCGGGTGCTGTTCATGTTCCTCGGGCTGCTGGTTGTCCTGGCTTTCATCCTGAGCATGATCACCACCGGGTGAGCGCGACCCTCCCCTCGGGCACGCAACCTCCCCAACACCCCACAAGGAGACGGAATGGCACTCGAGCGCGTTGGTTTGATCCAATTTGACGGCGCGGATCGAACGGTCGTAGGTCCGGACCTCAAGCCGGGTGATCCGGCCCCCGACTTCGTCGCCGTCGGCCAGGACTGGTCGGAGCTGCATCCGCTCAAGGCCGGCGCGGGCAAGGTGATCATTCTGGCGGCTGTGCTGTCTCTTGAAACCAGCGTCTGCGACCGGGAGATCCGTCGCTTCAACACCGAGGCTTCCGGTCTCGGGCCGGATATCCAGATCTATGTGATCAGCACCGACTTGCCCTTCACGTTGAAGCGCTCGTGCGTGGCCTCCGGCATCGACCAGGTGACGACGCTCTCTGACCAGCTGCACGCCGACTTCGGCCCGCGGTACGGCTGCTGGGTCAAGGAGATGCGGGTCCTGCGCCGGGCGGTCTTCGTTATCGGCCGCGACGGCAAGCTGACCTATGTTGACTACATGAGGGTGTTCGGGGACGAGCCGCGCTACGATGACGTCCTGGCCGCCGTCAAGAAGGCACTCTAGGGCAATCACTTGCCGCAACTGGCCGCCCGTTCGAGTCTCCGCCCGGCGGCTTCCCGATCCTGCCCGTCCGGTACCGCGGTCCTCCCGCCCGGGACTTCGGTTGCACGGCGCCCGCCAACCGCGGGCCGCGCGACCGCCATCCGCCCCCGTCCTGGCACGCGGATTGCATCTGGTCTGCAAGTCGACCGTAAGGTCGAGGCGGGGGCAGGTGTGCTATTCTGTGACCGTACGACATCGTCTCCGCCGCAGCTTAGCGCTCTGCCTGAGGCGCACATCAGGCGAAACTTGAGGAAAGGAGGATATGCCAATGTTGTTCGCCCCGAAGGAACGTGGTCAGGGTCTTGTTGAGTATGCGCTCATCCTTGTTCTGGTGGCCGTGGTTGTGATCGTGATTTTGGCGCTGCTCGGGCCCGCGATCGGAAACGTCTTCAGCGGTATCGTCAAGAGCATCTAGCCCCGACCCGCCGGGAGAACCTGCTCCCTTAGCAGGAGCCCCACCTTCGGGTGGGGCTCCTGATTCTGGCGGTCGGGGAGACACGGAGGGCTAGCGCGGGAAGCGGCTGAGCACCTTCGCCGGCGTGGGGACGGGCGTGCGGTCCCCCGGCCGCAGCCGCTTCACCGGCTTGACCGGGTCGGCTGTGGCGCCCTGGTACACGGCGATCGGTGTTCCTTCGGCCGTCGACTTCCGCTGCAGGTAGGCTTGCCCGAGCAGGTAGCCCTCACGGTCGACGGCGCATGACGTCACGATGCCGACCACCTTGCCACGCGGGTCGACGACCGGATCGCCGGAGTGCGCCATGCGCACGCCCTTGTCGTCGAAGCGGAAGCGCACGACCTCGCCGTCCCGCGCGGCTTCCTGCTCGACGAACGCCTGCCGGCCGATGAACCACGGCTTGTGCGTCTTGCAGTACGAGCCAAAGCCGGCGTGCCCGACCCCCAGCCCCAGGGCGCCGGCCATCTCGTGCCCGTAGAGGGGCAGCCCGGCCTCGGTCCGCAGCGAGTCGCGCGCCCCGAGCCCGACCGGCTTCAACCCCAGCGGCGCGCCGGCCTTGACCAGCGCCTTCCACAGTTCGACGCTCTTGTCCGGGTGGACGAACAGCTCGAAGGCCACGCGCTCGCCGGTGTAGCCGGTGCGGCTGACGACCAGGTCGAAGCCGCCAAAGACGCCCTCCATCACGCCGGCCCAAGGAAGCCGCTTGAGTGTCCGGGCCGCCTTGGCGTCGCAGCCCAGCGCCAGCAGGATCTCACGGCTCTTCGGTCCCTGAAGGGCAATGTCGACCCGCTGGTCCGCCCCTTCCTTTGGATCGCGCAGATTGCGCAGCCGGCAGCCGAGGCCGAAGGCCAGCACCCACGGGCGGAGGTTGTCGACGCGCACCTGCCCTTCCTTCACCGCGTTCAGCCACGCCCAGTCCTTGTCGTCGTTCGAGGCATTGACCACCACCAGGTACATCTCTGGCCGGCGGCGGTAGACCATCGTGTCGTCGATCACCGCCCCGTCCGGATCGAGAAACTGGGTGTAGTGCGACTCGCCGACGGCCAGCGAGGCGACATCATTGGTCACCACGCTGTCCAGGAAGGCGCACGCCTGCGGGCCCTCGACCTGGTAGACGCCCATATGGCTGACGTCGAACAGCCCGGCGGCGGTGCGCGTCGCCAGATGCTCCTCGATCACCGACGTGTACCACACCGGCATGTCCCAGCCGGCGAACGGCACCATCTTGGCGCCCATCTCCCGGTGGGTCGCGTTGAGCGCCGTCTTGCGCGGCTCGCCCTCCGGCGGCTCCACCCACTTGAAGCGCGGCAGCGACCGCCCTTTCGCTTCGGGCATACCCACAAACCACGGCTTGTCACTGCCCGGATCGCCCGCCGCCTCGGGCAGCTTGGGTGCCGTGCCGGCCAGTGTGACGACAACCGGGCCGGGAATGCGCTTGAGCAGGTCCGAGGCATCGAAGGCTACAAACCCATCGGACAAATCGCGCAGCCAGGTGACGGCGCGCGGGGCGTCTTCTCCAGGCAGCGTCAGCTGCCATGCCTCGGCCGTGCGCGTGACCACGCCGCGGACGACCTTGCCGGGCAGGCTGATGGAGACGCGGGCCGAGGCGCCCACGTCGAGCGATTCCGTCCGGGCGCTGACCGCCCAACGCAGCATGGCCTCGGCTGCCTCGCCGCGCAGCTCGAGCACGGCGTACTTGCCGCGTGGCGCCGGATCATCGAGGTAGGCGAAATGCGGGTACCCGTGCGTCGTGGCGCGGAAGTCGATGCCCTTGGCCTGCGCCATGTCCCGCACCCTGATTTGCATGTCGTGCAGGATCCCGAAGTCAACCTTGGCCCGCGCCTGCGGCCCCTTGCGCGCCGCCTGGACGTAGGGCACACAGGCGTGCAGCAGTTCGCCGATCCACGCGCCGAGTGTCTCGCTCTCGGCCGCGGTGAAGCCGCGCTGTGTGATCCAGGGCGTGCCCAGCCGGACGCCGGACGGGTTGGCGGCCGTCGTGTCGCCCGGGATGGTGTTGCGGTTGACGACGATGCCGGCCAGGTCCAGCACGCGGGCGGCTACGTCGCCGGAGAGCGGCGTCCCGCCGGGCCCGGTCACCGACTTGCAGTCAAGGTTGGTCATGTGCGTGTCGGTGCCGCCGAAGGGAATGCGCAGGCCGGCCCGCTCGAGCCCGCGTGTCAGCGCCGCGGCGTTGGCGACGACCTGCTTCTGCAAGGCGGCGAACTCCGGCGTGCGGGCGAGCTTGAAGGTCAGCGCCTGGGCGGCCATCGTGTTGACGTGCGGCCCGCCCTGCTCGCCCGGGAAGACGGCCCGGTCGAGCAAGCGCGAGAGCGAGCCTATGTGCGTGATCAGCGCCGCCCCGCGCGGGCCGCACAGCGACTTGTGGGTGGTGAAGCTGACGACGTCGGCGATGCCGACCGGCGAGGGATAGGCGCCCGCCGCCACCAGCCCGGCCACATGGGCGATGTCGGCCAGCAGGTAGGCGCCGACCTCGTCGGCGATGGCGCGGAAGCGCCTCCAGTCCACCGACCACGGGTACGACGAGTAGCCGGCGATGATCATCTTCGGCCGGTGCTCGCGGGCGAGCGCCGCCACGGCGTCGTAGTCGATCCGCTCGGTCTTCGGATCGACCTTGTAGTGCACGGCCTTGTAGAACTTGCCGGAGCGGTTGACCGGCGAGCCGTGCGTCAGATGGCCGCCGTGGAGCAAGTTCATCCCCAGGACGACCGCACCGGGCTCCATGAGCGCGTGGTAGACGGCGTTGTTGGCCGGGGCGCCCGACAGCGGCTGGACATTGACGAACAGGTCATCGGCGCTCAGCCCGTTGGCGGCAAAGGCTTCGGCGCACCGGCGCCGCGCCAGCGCCTCGACGATGTCGGCGTACTCCACGCCCTTGTAGTAGCGCGGATCGGAGAAGCGCCGGTAGCTCGCCAGCTGGCGCTCGAAATCGAGGATCTCGGCCTCGGTCTGCCCGCGCGTTTCGTCATCCGGGTAGCCTTCGGCATAGATGTTCTGGAAGGCCGACGCCAGCGCCTCGCGCACGGCCAGCGGCGCGCTGCTCTCGGATGGGATCAGGATCAGCTTGCGGTACTGGCGTTCAGACTCGATCTGCAGCAGATCGAACAGGGCGGGGTCGAGGTCGGCCAGCCGGCCGCGCACGAGGAAATCGGTCATCAGTTTCACTCCCGGAGCTGTGGGTCGAGGCGGACCAGGATGTCAGACAAATCGATTGTAGGCCGCGGGAGGGTCTCGGTCAAGCGATACGCTGCAGGCAGGGACACATGCCAAAGGGCACGTGAGGACTCGCGTGCTTCACCGGCCGCTTGTCTGGATGAGTCCATCCACACACTGGCGCAGGGCCGGATCCAAGATCCTCGATCTCAAACCGACCGCGCCCTCGAGCGCAGGGGAGTCAGCCACGCTTCTCCGGACCTTGGGCACGCCCGCTCACCGCTTGACGAGGCACGTGGTGCTCACTCTCCGGGCACACGCGGGTGCCGGGCGAAGAACTCCCAGAGCATCCGTGTGGCGTCAGTCTCGGTTGTCGTCTCTCCCAGCACCGGAGGAGAAGGTCCGCCCGGCCAGGCGTGCCCCATGTTGGGGACGGAGATCAGAATGACTTCGGCAGACTCAGCGCAGGCGGCGTAGCGCTGCACTGTGATACCGGCCGCCAGGGTTTCGGTGAGGGCCGGGGGCACGCAGCCGTTGCGCTCCGCCCAGCTGGCGGTCCAGGCCTCCAGCGACTCGGGGGCCGGCAGTGCGGCTTCGACCGCAACATTGGCGACAAGGTCCGTCAGCCCGGTGGGTACGGCCAGCAGTTCGGGCTGCCTGTCCAGGGGCGAGACGAACGCCATGATCGGCATCGGCCGGACGGGATGGCAGCCCTGTACGGGATCGGCATCGAGGCCCGAGACCAGGCCCACGGCGGCGATTCGGTCCGCCAACGCACAGGCCATCAGGTGCGTCATGTGGCCGCCATTCGAGAAGCCGCTCGCGTACACGCGCGCCGGATCGATTACACGCCGCCTCGAGAGATCGTCGAGGATATCGACCATGAAGTGGACATCGTCGACGCCATCGAGCCTGGCCTGGGGCCCGACGCTCCAGCGCAGCGGAAAGGATGAACCTTGTGGGTAGACGACGAGGAAGTTCTGATTGGAGGCCAGCGTCTCCCAGCGGGCATTGGCGCGCTGTCCATCTGGATTGGCGGCGAAGCCGTGCAGGCTGAACACAATCGGTGCAGCATGTGACTGATCGGAGGCCGGGAGGACATACACCAGGTAGCACCGTTCCCGGTTGCCAGACTGGATCCCCCGATAGGACAATCCCTCGCGCAGGTCCCCCCACTCCGGTGACCAACAGCCGGGAGCCGAGCCGACATCCCGGATGGTCAAGGAGGCAATGACAAGAAGAACAGCACATCCCGCCAGGACCGCCACCAGGCAGCCACGGCGCACGGTCTTCATCTCATGTCCCTCTCCGGGAGAAGAAGCCTGCAGTCAACCCCGGGCGACCTACGGGAGCGGCAGCTCCCCGCCCTCGTACACCCACAAGTCAAACAGGTCCGCCAGATCGCAGCCGCAAGTCGCCTCGGCGGCCGACTGGAAAGACGCGGCGCTGGCGAATCCATAGCGGTGCTGCGAGAAGTACGCCTGCAGGAAGGCGCTGAAACCATCTTCGCCGAGTCTGTTACGCAGAGCGTCAAAGAACAAGGCCCCCTTCAGGTAGACGTAGACGCCATATTCGGCTTCGCTGCCGTACTCGGACACCGGCAGGCCGATGGGTGTGTCCGTCTCATCCATCGAACGCAGGATGAGACGGTCTTCGTCGAGCAGCCCGGTGGCCGAGCGAGGATCACCGGTGGCTTCGTAGTAGAGCGACTCGGCGTACGAGGCGGCGGCTTCGTCCAGCCAGGGCTCGAGCAGCTGGTCGTTGCCGATCAGCGCGTAGAACCACTGGTGGGCAACTTCATGGACGACGACGATCTCGGCCCAGCTGTCTCCCACAACGCCAATGAACACAAGCCCCGGGTACTCAATCCCGCCAAACGCGCCCGGCGCATCGACAACGTCGAGCTCGTCGTACGGGTACTCGCCGATCAACTGCCCGAAGGTCTCCACGGCCTGGGCGGCAACGCGGGCGGTCTCTTCTGCCGCCGCGGCGTGTGACTCCAGCACCCAGGCGCGGACGGCGACCTTCCCGGCCCGCGCCTCCGCCGAGACGAAGCGTCCCAGGGCGAAGGCAAAGTCGCGCACCGGGCCGCTGGCGAAGCGCACGGTCAGCGTGCCATCGCCCGCGGCAAGCCGTTCGACCTCACGCCCGGTGGCGGCAACGGCCAAAGCCTCGGGCACGGTCAGGCGGACATCATAGAAGGCGATATCCGAGTTGGTCGTGTCTCCACCCGGCGGCGCCGGCAGGGCTTCCCACTCTCCTTCCGAGGACAGGCGCGGGATGAGTGGATAGAAGGTCGGCGCCAGCAGCATGCCCTCGGCGATCCCAAAACGCTTGGGCTCCTGCGGCCGAATCGGGCCGGAGGCGACGACGTGGAAGGGAATCGTCAGGTCGAGGCTTTCCCCGGCAGGCAGCGGGGCGGGAAGATGGAAGCGCAGACCGACGCCTCGCGGCTCGGGCTCCGGAATAACGATCTGGCCATCAATGATCGCCGGGCCGGCCTGCATCTCGGCCGCGTACTGATCGTCGTTCGGCCACAGCATGAGGACGAGGTCGTCCAACGGGCGTTCGAGGGGGTTGGTGAACCGCACGCGTTCCCGGCCGTCAATGACGGCTTGCTCGTCGCTGGGATCGAAGTCGACAACGGCTTCGATCCAGTAGCGCGTCGCCAGGGGGAAGCTTGAAGCGTCGGCAGCGAAAGCCTCGAGCAGCACCTCACGCTGCGGCTCAACCTCGGACCAGTCAACGATCGGTGTCGGTGGAAACATGTCCGACGGCGGCGTCGGGGTCGAGGTCGGGGCTTGCGTCGGGAGTGCCCGTGTCGCCGGCGCCAGTGTTGGTGCGGCGGTCGGCAGGGGAGGCCGCGAGACAAGGCTGCACGCCAGGCTGAGCAGGACCACACCGGCCGCGAGTCGCACCTGCATCTAGCGCCTCCCCGCCTCAGAATGCACACAGGGCGTCGCGACGACGCCCCAGGTGGGCGGAACAGGACTCGAACCTGCGACCCCTTCTGTGTAAGAGAAGTGCTCTAACCAGCTGAGCTATCCGCCCGCGCGGGCATTATAGCCCCGTCTCGACCTCCGAAGTCCGTACGACTTGCCCTCGCCGTGTGCACGAACAGGGCAGTCCACCGCATGACGATGATGCAAGGCGGATTGCGTTGCGGGACGGGCAGTGCTACAGTCCGTGGCCCCGGGGGGATCGGTTCCCCGAACCCATCTGGAGCGGCAGGATGGCCACCTACGAAGAGCGGATCCGCGAGGTGCGCGGCGGGCTGTCCCCCAGCTTTGTTCGCCTGGCCGACTTCCTGCTGGACGCCTATGCCGAAGCATCCTTCCTGACCGCCACCGAGCTCGCCCACACACTCGATCTGGACCCGGCGACCGTCGTCCGTTTCGCCCAGAAGTTGGGCTACCCGGGCTATCCCGAACTGCAGCGCGAGATCCGCCAGAAGGTCAAAGACCAGCTCCTCGCCCGGCACGAAGCGGAGCCGGCAACAGCGGCCGCCGCCTGCGACGCGGCGCTGCTCGAGGTGTCGCGTGCCCTCGACCTCACCCGGCGCAGCCTGCCCGTCCAGGCGGCGCAGGGAATCCTGGATGCCCTCGATGGCGCCAAGCGCATCGTCCTCCTGGCCGAAGGCCTGGCCGTGCCGCCAGCTCGCACCCTGGCAACCTGGTTGGAGGCCGCCGGCTACGCGGTCGTCTTCGCCAACAGCGGCGTCCCAGAGATGGCTGGCGCTCTGGCTGGCGTGCGCAAGGGCGATCTGCTCCTGGGTGTCATCATCGAGGAACAGACGCCGTTCATCGCCCGCGCCCTGGCCGAAGCGCGCACGGGCGGCGTGCGGACTGCGGCGCTCGTCGCCTCGCCCTCTGCCCAGGCTGCGCAGCATGCCGACCTGCTGCTCACGGCACATGCCAGCCCGGACCCGGCGGTAGGCGGGATCCTGATCCAGGCGCTTGTGGTCGCGCTGGTGCGCATGCTGCTGCACGCCCGGCCGGGGCTCTTCCGACCGGTGCAGGACCGTGTGTCCGAGTTGACCCAGCGCCTGTTGAAGGGCAGTCCCTAACCGCCGCATGGCCCGACATCAGCCACGCGCCGCCGCGCATCGCCGGGTTCCAGCGCTCCACGCCCCGCCGCCATGCTCCTGCTGATCGTCGCCCTGCTCCTCGGGATTGTCGTGCTGATCTGGGAGCTCTGGATTTGTGAGGGCGCCCACTTCGGCCCGCGCTTCGTCGTCGCCACCTACGATCTGGCGGCCAACCGCTATGACTCCATCAAGCACTTCGACCCGGATTGGGAACGCCGCTTTCTGGGTGAGCCTCTCGCCGGCGCCATCGGTTCCTTGTCCGGGGCGCGGCTGCTCGACGTCGGGGCCGGGACCGGCCGCACGGCGCGCGACCTGCTCTCCGCCGCGGAGTTCGATGGCCTGCTCGTCTGCCTCGAGCCCTCGCGCCGCATGCTCGCCCTCGGACGGCAGCATGCCGCCCACCCCGACGTGACGTGGGTCCGGGGCTGGGCCCGGCCTCTGCCGTTCCCGGCTGGCACCTTCGACTTCGTGGTCTCGCTCGAGATGCTGGAGTTCACCCGGCACCCGGAGCGGACCGTGCGCGAGATGACCCGCGTCTTGCGCCGGGGGGGATGGTTGCTGATCACCAACCGCGTCAGCCGCGACGCTCGCTGGATCTTCGGCCGGACCATCCGGCGCCGCGATTTCCCCTCCTTCCTGCAGGCGGCCGGCCTGCACGACATCGACGTCTTGCCCTGGCAGGTCGATTATGATTTGGCCTGGGCTCGCAAGCCCTGACGGCTGTCCGAGGAGGCACGCATGAGGATCGTCCGCTTCCGCGACCAACCCGACGCCTGGCCGGCCTGGGGCTGGATCTCGGAGGACCGGGTCGGCCTGATCTCCGGCTCGCCATTCAGCGACTTCCGCCGCGAGCCGGCCGACCGGCATCTGGCGTCCGTCCAGCTCTTGCCGCCGGTGACGCCCGGCAAGATCATCTGCGTCGGCCGCAACTACGCCGCACACGCCGCCGAACATGACGCCTCTCTCCCGACGCTCCCCCTGTTGTTCTCCAAGCCGCCGAGCGCCGTAATCGGACCGGGCGAGCCGATCCTCCTGCCGCCGCAGTCGCAGCGCGTCGAGCACGAAGCGGAGCTGGCGGTGGTCATCGGGCAACCCGGGCGGTGGATCACCCCGGCCGAGGCGCCCGGCTACGTCCTCGGCTACACCGCCGCCAACGACGTGACGGCGCGCGACTTGCAGCGCAGTGACGGGCAGTGGACCCGCGGCAAGGGCTTCGACACGTTCTGCCCCCTCGGCCCATGGATCGAGACACGCCTCGATCCCTCGGACGTGCTCGTGACCTGCCACGTCAACGGCCAGCTGCGCCAGATGGCCTCGACCCGCGATATGATCTTCTCCGTCCCGACCCTGGTCGCTTTCGTCTCATCGATCATGACCCTCGAGCCGGGCGACGTCATCCTGACCGGGACGCCGTCGGGCGTCGGCGCGCTCGAGGCCGGCGACGAGGTTCGCGTCGAGGTCGAGGGCCTGGGCACACTCACCAACCCGGTGCGCAACGATCCGCACCGAGAGACGCCATCATCCTGACCCCTGGAGGCCGGCATGGGGCTCAAGCCCGATACGTGGATCGTGCGCATGGCGCGCGAGCAGCACATGATCGAACCCTTCGTCGAGGGCCAGGTGCGCGACGGCGTGATCTCTTATGGGGTGTCGTCCTACGGGTACGACATCCGGGTCGCCGACGAGTTCAAGATCTTCACCAACGTATTCTCGGCGGTGGTTGATCCCAAGCACTTCGACCCGAAGTCGATGGTCGACTTCAAGGGCGAGGTGTGCGTCATCCCGCCCAACTCGTTCGCACTGGCGCGCACGGTCGAGTACTTCCGCATCCCGCGCACGGTGCTGACCGTGTGCCTGGGCAAGTCCACCTATGCCCGCTGCGGGATCATCGTCAACGTCACTCCCTTTGAGCCGGAATGGGAAGGCTACGTGACGCTGGAGATCTCCAACACCACCCCGCTCCCCGCCCGGATCTACGCCAACGAGGGCATCGCCCAGGTGCTGTTCTTCGAGGCCGATGAGGTCTGCCATACATCCTACGCCGACAAGAAAGGCAAGTACCAGGCGCAGAAGACGATCGCCCTGCCGCGGCTCTAGCCGCAACGCTGCCCGCATGGACATGAGCACCACGCCGCCTGAAGGCAAGACGCTCTCCGCCCTCTGGCGGGCGGTCTTCCTCGTCTCGTTCCCCTTCGGCATCCTGGCCTTCATCCTTCCGATCTACGGCCGTGAGCTGGGCGCCTCGGCTCTCGAGGTGGGCGCCTTCTTCTCGGCCTTCTCGGTTGTCCCCGTCCTCGTCCGGCCCTTCCTGGGACGCGCCCTGGATCGCTGGGGGCGGCGGCCGTTCCTGCTGGCCGGCCTGGCAGGCTACCTGGCGGCCATCCTGGCATTTGCCTTCGCGACCACGGTCTGGATGCTGACCGTGGCGCGTTTCCTCCAGGGCATCGGCGCCGCCTTCCTGTGGCTGACGGCCTACACCATGGTCGCCGACCTGGCGGCGGCGGGCGGGCGCGGGCTGAGCTTCGGATTGATCGATGAGGCGACCAACCGCGGCGCCATCATCGGTACCACCATGGGATTCACGCTGATCTTCAGCCTGCAGCGAGCCGGAAGCATGGACTGGCCGCGCGTCTGGTGGATCCTGTTTGCCGTCTACGGGTTGACCACCATCGGCGCGCTCGGCATTGCCTGGCGCGGGACGCGCGAGACCCGCCCGGTGGTGCGGGGCAGCGCTCCGGCCTCCCGCGCCGTCAGCCGCCGGTTGTTCACGTTGATGGGGATCGTGCTCCTGACCGGCGCTTCGAGCGCCATGGTCTGGCCGCTGCTGATGATCTTCCTTCAAGACTCGCTGCACGCCGAGGTGGATGGGCTCGCCCTGGCCTACCTGCCGGCGGCGCTGATCAGTTCGTTCCTGCCGTCACGCATGGGGATCTTCGCCGACCGCTTCGGGCGACGGAAGCCGATGATCCTTGGCCTGCTGATCGGGGCGGCCGCCTCGGCCCTCATCCCTCACTTGCGATCGCTGGCCGCGCTCGCCGGGTTGTGGGCGGTCGAATCGGCGGGTTACGCCGCCTCCATCCCCGCTGAGCGAGCCTATGTGGCCGACATCGCAGGCGAAGATGTGCGCGGTACGAGCTACGGGCTGTACACCTTCGCCTACTTCCTGGGCGCGGTGCTCGGCCCGCTGGCTGGGGGCTGGCTGTACGACCAGGTAAGCCCGGCTACCCCGTTCTACCTGAACACCGCCGTCCTGACCCTGGGGGCCGTGTTGGTCCTGGTTGCGCTTCGAGAGCCCGTGCCTACCGGCGGGACGACGTGACACGTGGCGTTGCCACGTGTCACGTCGATTGCTGCTCTGCATTCGTGCAAGGGCCTAAGGCGGCGCGCACCGCCCGGCCGGAGCCGGTCACACGGTGAAGGCACCTGAGTCGTAGAACAGGTCGCCGTCCACCAGGATCTGCCCGCCCTGGCGCATGTCGCAGATCATGTCCCAGTGGATGGCGCTGTCGTTCTTGGACCCTGTATCCGGGTATCCGAAACCGAGCGCCATGTGGAAACTGCCTGAGAGCTTCTCGTCGAACAGGATGTCCTTGGTGAAGCGATCGATGCGGGCATTGGTGCCGATCGCCCACTCGCCCAGGTAGCGCGCGCCGGCATCGGTATCGATCTGGCTGAGCAGGTAGGCCTCGTTCTTCTGGGCGGTCGCCCTGACCACCCGGCCGCGCTCGAAGGAGAGTTCGACTCCATCGACCTCGATCCCGGAGGCGATCGCCGGATAGGTGAACCGCACCCAGCCTTCCGCGGAGTCTTCGACCGGGCCAGTGAAGATCTCGCCGTCGGGCATGTTGAGCAGCCCGCAGCAGTTGATGAAGGTGCGCCCCTCGATGGACAGCCGCAGGTCGGCGTTCGGCCCGCGCACTTCGACCCGCTTGCGGCCGCGCAGCCACTCGATCAGGCGTGCCTGCTCCTCGCGCTGCGCCTGCCAGCGTGCTGTGGCGTCCGGCCCGTCGACATACATGCCGCCGAAGACGAACCCCTCGTAGTCCTCCAGGCTCATGTCGGCATCCTGCGCCAACGCCAGCGTGGGGAAGAGGCTACCGCACCACTTGAGCTCGCGCCGGGCGCCACGCTGGCGGAAGACATCCATCAGAGGGTGGTAGGCCCGGTTGCGGATCACGCGGCGCGCGTCATCTACGTTCGCCAGATTGCGGGTGTTCTCGCGGCTGCGCAAGATGATCAGGGCCTCGAAGTCCCCGCGCAGCATCGTTTCAACACTCGAGACGTGCCGGAGCTGGTCCTCGCTGGCCTCTGTTAAGAAGATGTCATCGAAACCAAAGTAGGCTAGGTAGGAGTCGTAGCCCATCAAGGGATAGGGATAGCCGCCGGCGCGCAGCACCTGGCGCACGATCTGGCGGATCAGCGGCGCCGCCAGCGGTGAGCCGACGATCCCCACGCGGTCGCGCGGCTTGATTTCGGTCGAGTAGTTCACCAGCACGTGGGCCAGCTGCTCTATGCGCGGGTCGTCCATCGGGGTCCCTCACTTCTCGCGGCTGGAGGCCGCGGCGAGACAGGCTCTTTGCGCGGATTCGGCAGGGATCAGGAACCGACCGACAGCGTGCAGCCGCCCGAGAAGACCAGGTCCATCCGCAGCACAGGCTCCACGTCGGACCAGGTGAAGACCAGCGTGAAGTCCTTGCCGCTCCCGGCGACGACGCGGGTGCGCTCGTCACGCGGGATCGAGAAGGCGGCATCAGGGCCAATCGTCTGCCCGGCAGGCGGCAGAATCGTCTGACCGCCCATGCGGACCTCGGTCAGCGGGTTGCGATCCTCCCACTCGACGACCGGCAGTCCTTCCAGGTACAGGTCCCCCGGCGTGGCATTGTCGACGGTCCACGTCGCTTCGGCGCCGCTGCGGCTGAACCCGATCAGCTGCAGCTCGGGACAGGTCGGGGAGACGACAGGTGTCGGAACGGGCGTCGGCACAGGGCTCGGGCTGGGCGGCACGGCCGCCACCGGCGCGGTGACCGGCACAGACGCCGGGGCCGCCTCGGTCGCCGGGCTGGAGGCCGTCGAGGCACCGTTCAACGCCGGCCAGGCAACGGCCGCCGCCAGCCCGACGACGCCGACGACGAGCACTGCGATGATCGCCCAACCGAGCCGCGACCCGACGCGGCGCGGAGCCATGACCCGGGACGGTGCCTCGCGGCGCGGCCCCGTGATCACCTGCGTCGCCTGTCGTCCCGCCTCCGCCCCTCCGGTCAATGCCGCCTGGTAGGCGGTGTTCAGCGCCGCCACGCTCGGGAAGCGGCCTTCCGGATCCTTCGCCAGCGCTTTGGCGAGGACGCGCTCGAGCGACGGCGAAACCTCCTTGTTGAAAGCCCGGATCGGGGGCACCGGCTCCTGGATGTGCAGCAGTACGGTGCCCATCGGTGTCTCGGCTTCGAACGGCAGCCGCCCGGCGGCAATCTGGTACAGGATCACGCCCAGCGCATACTGGTCCGAACGCGCGTCGAGCTTCTGGCCCTTGCCCTGCTCGGGTGAGACGTAGGCCGGCGTCCCCATCAGCATCGATCCCGTCAGCGAGGCCGAGCCCTCGACCAGCCGGGCCAATCCGAAGTCAGTCAGCAGCGCGTTGCCGGTGCGGCTGATCATCACGTTCGCAGGCTTGATGTCGCGGTGGATGACACCCTGATCGTGGGCGAACTGCAGTCCGTCGGCGAGCTGGCCGATCCATTTCGACAGATCCTGGAGCGATACCTTCTGCTGGATCAGGCGCTCGTGCAGCGTCTCGCCCTGGACGAACGGCATGACCAGGTAGACGAACCCGCCGGCCTCGCCGTAGTCAGTAACCGGGACGATATTCGGATGGCGCAAGCGGAACAGGATGCCGGCTTCCCTGCGGAAGCGGCGAACGAAGTGC
>Ga0209253_10002985_pt1 | contig 14929 bp, 13 predicted proteins | sample FrelakmetBRP12BR_FD_187145 | JGI IMG/M metagenome (GOLD analysis project Ga0209253, IMG submission 187145) | Freshwater lake sediment microbial communities from the University of Notre Dame, USA, for methane emissions studies - BRP12 BR (SPAdes)... | ecosystem: Environmental > Aquatic >...
CGGGGCCCCACCAGTCCTCGTAGTCCCAGCCGGCCACGCCCACTCGGATCACGAGAGACACCCTTCCCCTTCGTGTCCGGCACCGCAAGGCCCCGTGTCCGGCACCGAGAAAGGCCCCGTGTCCGGCACCGAGAGGGCCCCGTGTCCGGCACCTAGGGAGGCCCCGTGTCCGGCACCTAGGGCGCCGAGGGCGGGGCCCGGGGTCGTTGTCCGGGGTCGTTGTCCGGCACCGAGGAAGGCGGGGGGCGCTGCCGTGGAATCGGGCACCACGGCAGGCAGGACTGTCCCGATTCTCCACGACGCGACGGGTTGCCGTCGGGCCATCCCCGTCCAAGAGCTTGAAATCACTGGGGCCGTCCCGGCGCCCACGGTCGGCACGCCCCCTGCGTTCACCTCCCCTGACCGGCGCCATTCCCGGCCGCCTCTCCGACCCTCACCAAGGAGCTCCGATGCAGAAGTAGAGGACGAGAGGACGAACTTCTCTCCCCTCCCCACCCAATCGTTCGAGACCACGAGGCCGGCGGCGCGAGCTGCCGGCCTCGTCCATTCTCGCGGGGCAATCCTCCACGCCCCCCCGCCTTCGCCGGCGACGAGAAGAGGGGCGAGGAGAAGGAGTGGCCACGCTCTCCGTCCGTGCGGGTCGAGGGATCGGTGGCCAGAGCCGCCGGCTCTCAGGGACCGTAGTAGACCTCCTCGAGGCAGAGCCCGTGGGGCGGCGCGGTCTTCCCGGCGCGCGCCCGGTCGCGCGTGCCCAGCAGCGCCGCGGTCGAGTCGGGGGCGCGCGTGCCGAGCCCGACCTCGACGAGCGTCCCGACGAGGTTGCGAACCATGTGCTTCAGGAAGGCGGTCGCCTCGGCCACCACCTGGATCTCGCCGCGCGCCTCCCCGAGCACCTCCAGGCGGCGCACCTCGCGCACGGCGTGGCGGGCCTCGCAGTCGGCGGCCCGGAAGGCCGAGAAGTCGTGGGTCCCCACCAGCGGCGCGGCCGCCTGGCGCATCGCGGACACGTCGAGCGGGCGGAAGACCTGCCAGGCGAGGTTGCGGGTGAGCGGCGCCCGCGTCGGGACGTTCTGGATCCGGTAGCGGTAGCGCTTGCCGCGGGCGTGCCGCCGGGCGTCGAAGCCGTCCGGCAGGAGCGCCGCCTCGCGCACCGCGATGTCCGGCGGCAGGAGCGCGTTCATCCCCTTCACGTAGGCGGCGAGCGGCAGCGGCCGCTCCTCCTGGAAGGAGACCACCTGACCGAGCGCGTGGACTCCCGCGTCGGTGCGCCCGGCGGCGGTGACCCGCCGCGGGGCCCTGTGGAGCGTGGCGAGCGCACGCTCCACCTCCGCCTGGATGGAGGGACCGTTCAGCTGGAACTGCCACCCCACGTAGCGGGTTCCGTCGTACTCCAGGACGAGCTTCACCGCGGCCACGCGGCAACCCTAGCACGGGCCGGCGGGCCGTCCGGCCCGGGCAGGCGGACGCCCGTCGCCGGCGATCCTCGGGCGCGCGGCGCACGTCACAGCGGCAGGGTCAGCGTCAGCCCCAGCGCCAGGTCCGGCGCATTGGAGTTGTAGAACCAGGAGTTCGGGCCGGCACCCGGGTTCCAGCCGAGGAAGTAGTCCTCGGTGATCCAGAAGGCGACGGGGCCCCAGCGGACGCCCAGGGACACCTGGTTCTGGGTGCGGACCGCGGCGTAGGTCGCCGAGCTCTGCAGATGCTCGCCCTCTCCCCCGCTCACGTAGGCCCATCCGCCCGGGAAGATCGGGCTCGTGAGCCGGTCCTCGAGGACGAACGACCAGTCGCCGGCGAGGAACACCAGGCTCAGGTCGAAGCTGCCATGCCAGCGGCGCGGCTGCATCGCCAAGGGCACCGGGAAGCCGGACCAGGCCGCCAGGCCCGCCGTGGCGTGGCCGACGAGCCAGGAGGTGGCCTGCCAGGACGCGGAGACCGCCACGCCGACGTCCCAGCCGCCCGAGCCGCCCAGCCGGGAGAGCGACCCCGTCGGCAGCTTCAGGTCGAGCCGCAGCGAGACCCCGGCGCGGGCGGCCGGCCCCGGGGCGAGCGGCTCGCCGCCCTCCCAGAGCAGGACCTGGTTCCGCAGCACGAGGTCGTCGAAGGAGAAGACCGGCGCTTGCACGTCCACGGGCGCGCCGGGGTCGGGGCCGCCCAGGCTCACGTGGATCTCGCTCGTCGGGTAGAGCGTCCGCTTGAAGCCGTAGAAGTTCCAGAGCCCGTGCCACGCCTGGATGGGCCGGTCGGTCCAGCCGCCCCAGTGCCAGGTGCCGCGGACGTCGATCTCGCTCGCGACGCGCCCGAGCCAGCCGGGGCTCCGGGGCGCGAAGGTGCTCCACGGCAGCCGGAACGAGGCCTCGAGCGAGTCGGTCTGCTCGTCGAGCTGCAGGTGGACGGTCTCGGCGCCGCGCCGCAGCGTGGTCGGAGTGCTCCAGTCGTTCGCGACCGACCAGCCCACCCGCAGCCGCGGCCCCTCCACGGCCCGGGCGTCCCACGGCACCAGCTCGAGGAACAGATCGCGCAGCGTCCCGGGGACCCGCTGCTCGAGCGGCCCCTGCGCGGCGGCGGCACGGGCCGGCGCGGCCGGGGCCAGGAGCAGCGCCAGGCCCACGGCGAGCAGCGGGAGGATCGGCGCCACGCCGGTGGCGCGGGTGTGGGACGGCGTCGGCGCGGACAGGATCTCCTCCGCCTCCGAGGCTAGGCCATCGCGGCTGCGCCGTCACCTCCGCGTCGTTGACCCGCGGGACGACGCCGCGCTATACCCGCGCGGTCCGATCGTTCAGCGTTTCTTGAACGCCCGGCCGGAGCGCGCGCGATGGGGAAGGACCAGGCGATCCTGCAGCAGCTCGACGAGAGCGCGCTCCGCGGCGTGCGGCCCGCGAAGGCCCAGGCCGCGCTGGCCCAGGTGCCGCGACTCTTCGACGAGCTCGGCGTCCTGGAGGGGGAGCTCACCCGCGCCACCGCCGACGCCGAGACGACGCTGCAGGCCGCGGCCCGCCACCTCGTCTCCGCCGGCGGCAAGCGCATCCGCCCCACCGTGGCGCTGCTCTCCTGCGGGGCCTGCGGAGGGGACATGAGGGCGGCCGTGCCCTTCGGGGTGGCGGCCGAGCTCACCCACTCGGCGACGCTGCTCCACGACGACGTCATCGACGACGGCCCGCTGCGGCGCGGCCAGCCCGCCTCGCGGGTCATCTGGGGAAACACCGTCTCGGTGCTCGCCGGAGACTGGCTCCTCACCCGCTCGCTGGAGATCGTCGCCGCCCACCCGGCCCAGGCGGCGGCGCTGCCGGCGCTGCTCGCCACCATGCGCCGGCTCGTCGAGGGCGAGGTGAAGCAGCTGTCCTTGCGCGGCGGCTTCCACGCCACCGAGCCCGACTACTTCGAGGTCATCCGGGGCAAGACCGCCTCGCTCTTCGGCTGGGCCTGCGCCGCCGGCGGCTGGGCGGCGGGCGCGCGCGGCGGCCTGCCCGAGGCGCTGGCCGCCTTCGGCGAGGGCATCGGCACCGCCTTCCAGCTCGTGGACGACGCGCTCGACTACGCCGCCGACCCCGGCAAGCTCGGCAAGCGGCTCGGGGCGGACCTCATCGAGGGCAAGGCCACGCTGCCGCTCATCCGCGCGCTCGCCGCCGAGCCCGGGCTGCGCGCCCGGCTCGCCCCCATCGCCGAGGGCGCCGAGCCCGGCGATGCGATCTGCCTCGAGGTCATCGACGCCGTGCGGCGCAGCGGGGGCGTCGAGGCCGCCCGGGGGCTGGCGCGCGAGCACACCCGAGCCGCGCTGGCGGCGCTGGCGCGCGTGCCCGACGGGCCGCACCGGCTGGCGCTCGTCGAGGCCGCGGTGATGCTCACCGAGCGGGCCTTCTAGCGGCGCGGCGCCGCGCCGGTCAGGCCCGGGCCGCCAGCCGCTCCTGCCAGCGCGCCAGCTCGCCGAGCAGCCTCGCCAGGAACTTGCGCGTCGCCTCGTCCATGAGCCTCCCGTCGGCGTCGAGCTTCTGGCCCGCCTGGGAGACGAGCACCTCCGGCGAGGGCACGACGATGGCGCCGAGCGCGGTGAGCACGCGCCGCAGCTCCATCTGGGCCCTCACGGTCCCCATCGCGCCGGGGCTCGCCCCGGTGACCGCCGCCACCTTGCCGGCGAAGGCCGACGTCCCGGGCGGCCGCGAGGCCCAGTCGAGCGCGTTCTTGAGGACCCCCGGGATGGAGTGGTTGTACTCGGGAGTGGCCACGAGCACCGCTCCGGCGGACCGGACCGCCTCCTTCATCGACTCGACGGCCGCCGGCAGCCCCTTGGCCTCGAGGTCGCCGTCGTAGGGCGGGATGTCGCGCAGCCCGTCCCAGATCCGGATGGTCATGCCCGGCGGGGCGAGCTCCCGCGCCGCGCGCAAGAGCGCCCGGTTGTAGGAGCCGGCGCGCAGGCTGCCGGCGATGCCCAGCACGTCCAGGTCGGCCATGTCGTCCCTCCCGCCCCGCCGCGGGGCCCCGCCGGCGCACTCTACCGGTTCGCGCGCCCCGGCGCATCGCCGTCCCGGCGGCCGCTCCCCCATGCGGCCGCCTCCTCCCGCGGCGCGGCGTAGACGGGGAGGAGGAAGCGCGCGTCGTAGTTCATGCCCGGCGCCTGGCCCTTCACCCGGAGCGTCCAGCGGCGGTCGGCGGCCGAGACCAGGTCGGTCCCGAGGTCGCGCCCGTCGGAGGGGAGCTCGAAGCGCAGCGGGAGCTCCCGCGCCCCGCGCATCGTCTGGGTGGCGCGGCAGAGCTCCACCTCCACCCAGCGCGTCTCCACCGAACCCTCGCCCATGACCTCCTCGGGACGCTTCTCCACGCAGGAGAGGGTCACCTCCAGGGCACGGACCAGCGGCGCGCGCTGCCCCATGACCAGCGTGGCCTCGAAGGGCTCGGCCAGGAGGTAGGGGAAGCGGTGGAAGCGCAGCCGCGAGATGCCGTGGCGCCGGCGCCGGGCGAGGAGGAAGAGGCCGCGGGCGAGGAGCGCGAGCGGCGCCAGGTCGAGGAAGAGCGCCATCGGCAGCGGGAAGTCGTCCGGCCGGGTCGCGGCCAGGGCGTTGAAGGGGAGCAGGAAGGCCGCGGTCAGGGCCGCGGAGGCGATCGCCCGCCGGGCGCTGGCGCCGGTCTCGTCGAGCGCGCCGCCCGGATCCCAGCCGTGGTCGAAGCGCCAGGGCTCTCCGGGGTGAAGCGCCACCTGCCGGGCTCGCTGCGCGCTGCGCCAGCCCTGGAAGGCGATGAGCAGTCCGCCGCCCAGGAAGATGGCGCCGAAGCCGGCCAGCAGGAGCGGCGGCGCCTCGAGGAACCGTGCCGCCGCGGCCACGAGCAGGCCGGCGCCGATGCCGCCGAAGAGCAGACCCGCCAGGACCGCGGGCCAGCCGCTGGGAAGGCGGGACGCGCGTGCCATGGCGCGCTCGGCTCAGCGCTCCTGGAACTCGACCGCGACCTTGGGCACGAGCCCGCGCTCCGCGGCCTCCCCCAGGAAGCGCACCACGGCCTCGCGCCCCCGCGGGCCGAGCTCCCGGGTCCAGTGGTTCACGTACATCCCCACGAACTCGTCGGCCCGGGCGCGGTCGAGGCCGCGGGCGTAGCCCATGGCGTGATCCAGGGCCTGCTCCCGGTGATCGAGACCGTAGGCGACGGTCTCGGCCATCACCCTGGCCAGCGTGCGGCGGAGCGGCTCGGGGAGGTCGCGCTTGACGGCGTTCACCCCGAGCGGCAGCGGCAGGCCGGTCCGCGTCTTCCACCACTCGCCCAGGTCCTCGACGACCCGGAAGCCCTCCTCCCGGGCGGTGAGCTGCCCCTCGTGGATCACCAGCCCGGCCTCCACCTTGCCGAGCTGCACCATCCGGCCCACCTCCTTGAAGTCGGTGGGCACCGCCTCGTAGCCCGGGACCAGGAGCGAGAGCGCCAGCGCCGCGCTCGTCCAGGTGCCGGGGATGGCGACCCGCGCCTGGCGCAGCTCCACGGCGCGCAGCACCCGGGAGGTGCGCGGCACGATCACCTTGGGCCCGTAACCGTCGCCGAAGGAGGCCCCGGAGTCGAGCAGCAGGTACTTGTCGGCGACGTGGGCCCAGGCGTGCACCGAGAGCGCGGTGACGTCGTAGAGCCCGCGGGTGGCGGCGTGGTTCAGCGACTCGATGTCCGAGAGCTCCTGCTCGAACGCGAGGCCCGGAGAGGTCACCGCGCCGGAGGCGAGCCCGTAGAACATGAAGGCGTCGTCGGAATCCGGGCTGTGCGCCACGCGGATCGTCTGGGGCATGGGCGCGGCTCATATCATTTCAACGATCGTTGAAACAAGGGGCGGAAGGGAGTAGATCCCCGCAACCCATGGCCTATCGGTCGCTCTCCCAGTTCCTCGATCGGCTCGAGCAGGCGGGCGAGCTGGTGCGGGTCCGCGAGCCGGTGGACCTGAACCTGGAGATGGCGGCGCTCGCCGACCGCGCCGCCAAGCAGGGCGGCCCGGCCCTGCTCTTCGAGCGGCCGAGCGGCGGCGCCCTGCCGGTGGCGATGAACCTCTTCGGCACCCGGCGGCGAGCCTCCTGGGCGCTCTCCTGCGGCGACCTCCAGGAGCCGGCCGACGAGCTGGCGGCGCTGCTCAGGACCGCGCCGCCGCAGGGGCTCTGGGACAAGCTGAAGATGATCCCCAAGCTCGGCAGGCTCGCCTCGCTGGCGCCGAAGCGGGTCTCGTCCGGCGCGGTGCAGGAGATGGTCGCCCGCGGCGAGCAGGCCGACCTGGGCGCGCTGCCGGTGCTGACCACCTGGCCCCACGACGGCGGCCCCTTCGTCACGCTGCCGCAGGTCATCACCCGCGACCCGGAGACGGGGCTGCGCAACGTCGGCATGTACCGGCTCCAGGTCATGGGGGCCCGCCGGCTCGCCATGCACTGGCAGCTCCACAAGACGGCCACCGCCCACTTCCGCGCCTACCGGAAGCGCGCCGAGAGGATGCCGGTGGCCATCGCGCTCGGCGGCGACCCGGCGCTCACCTACTGCGCCTCGGCGCCGCTCCCCCCCGGCATCGACGAGTACCTCTTCGCCGGCTTCCTGCGCCACGAGTCGGTGCACATGGTGAAGGGCGTCACCGTGGACCTCGAGGTCCCGGCCGACGCCGACGTGGTCATCGAGGGGTTCGTGGACCCGGGCGCGCCGCTGGTGCGCGAGGGTCCCTTCGGCGACCACACCGGCTACTACTCGCTGGCCGACGACTACCCGGTGCTGGAGGTGACCGCCATCACCCGTCGTGAAGGGGCCGTCTACCCGGCCACCGTGGTGGGCCCGCCGCCCATGGAGGACTACTGGATGGGCGTGGCCACCGGGCGCCTCTTCCTGCCCATGATCCAGCTCGTCTTCCCCGAGGTGGTGGACATGTCCTTCCCGCCGGAAGGGGTCTTCCACAACCTGTGCCTGGTCTCCATCAAGAAGGAGTTCCCCGGACACGCCAAGAAGCTCATGCACGGGCTGTGGGGCTCGGGGCAGATGTCGGCGACGAAGACGCTGGTGGTCTTCGACGACGACGTCGACGTGCAGGACTTCTCGCAGTGCGCCTGGCGGGCCTTCGCGAACGGCGACGCCCGCCGCGACCTGGTGGTGGTGGAGGGGCCGGTGGACGTGCTCGACCACGCCGCGCCGTCCTTCGGCCTCGGCGCCAAGATCGGCATCGACGCCACCCGCAAGTGGGCCGAGGAGGGCGGGCGCGAGTGGCCCGAGCCCTGCGTCCACCCGCCGGAGCTGCTCGCCAGGATGGACGCGCTCTACGAGAGGCTCGTCCCCGGCGCCCCCGGGCTCCGGCGTCCGCGCATCCCGGTGCCGCCGGCGGCGAGCTGGACGCCGCGCAAGGGAGGCATGTAGTGGCCGCCGTGCCGCTGCCCGGCCAGGGCGAGCGCGCCCAGGCCGTGCGGGCGATGTTCGACCGCATCGCGCCCACCTACGACCTGCTCAACCGGGTCATGACGCTGCGCGTGGACCAGCGCTGGCGGCGCCGCGCGGTCGGCACGCTGCGGCTCGGTCCCGGCGAGGCGCTCCTCGACGTCTGCGCCGGCACCATGGACGTGGCCGCCGAGGCCCGCCGCCAGTACCCGCAGGCGCAGGTCTTCGGCTCCGACTTCTCCATCCCCATGCTGGCCCGGGGGGCCGCCAAGACCGGGCTCCCGGCCGCGGCCGCCGACGCGCTGCACCTCCCCTTCCCGGACCGGAGCTTCGACGCCGCCACCGTGGCCTTCGGGGTCCGGAACCTCGACTCGCACGAGGCCGGGCTCCTCGAGCTCGCCCGCGTGCTCCGCCCCGGCGCTCGGCTGGCGGTGCTCGAGTTCTTCCGCTCCACCTCCGCCGGCTCGCGGGCCGTGCACGGCGTCTACAACCGGCTGGCGCTGCCGGTGCTGGGGCGCGTGCTCTCGGCCGACCCGTCGGCCTACCGCTACCTCGTCGAGTCCATGGAGCGCTTCGCGACGCGCCCGGAGTTCGAGGAGGCCGCCCGGCGGGCCGGCTTCCGGGACGTCCGCGGCGAGACGCTCTTCCCCGGCGTCTGCGGGCTGGTGACCGGGGTGCGCGCGTGACGGCGGGCCGGCGGGTCGCGCCCTTCCCGGGGGCGGGGGATCGGCCGTGAGGCTCGTGGTCGGCATCGGCGGCGCCACCGGTGCGCCCTACGCCAAGCGGCTCCTCGACTTCCTGGCGCGCGACGGGAAGGCGGCGGACGTCTCGGTGGACCTGGTCTTCACCACCACCGGCCGGCTGGTGTGGAACCAGGAGATCGGGTCCGAGCCCGACTACCCGGCGTTCCGCACCTGGAAGAACAGCGACCTGACGGCCCCCTTCGCCTCCGGAAGCTCGCTCTACGACGCGATGTGCGTCGTGCCCTGCTCCGCCGCCGGCCTCTCGCGCATCGCCTACGGCGTCTCCAGCGACCTGGTGGGCCGCGCGGCCGACGTGATGCTGAAGGAGCGCAAGCGCCTGGTGCTGCTGCTGCGCGAGACCCCCATCTCGCTGGTACACGCGCGCGCCATCGCCCAGGTGGTGGAGGCCGGCGCCTTCGTGATGCCGGCCACGCCCAGCTTCTACTCCAACCCCCGCACCATCGCGGAGCTCGTGGACACGGTGGTGGCCCGGCTCCTCGACCGGCTCGGGGTGCCGAACGAGCTGATGCGGCGCTGGGACGGCATCTCGCCCCACGCCTGCGGCGATCCGGCGGAGGTGGCGTGATGCTCTCCACGCTGGCACACCGCGCGCTGGAGCGCGACGGGCTCGGCGACGTCCGCGACCGGGTCCTCGCCGGCCAGCGGCTCTCCGAGGCCGACGCGCTGCGGCTCTTCGAGGCCCGGGACCTGGCCGGGGTCGGGGCGCTCGCCAACGCCGTCCGCGAGGCGCGGCACGGCGACCGCACCTTCTACAACCGCAACGTCCACCTGAACCCCACCAACGTCTGCGTGGCGACCTGCAAGTTCTGCTCGTTCGCCCGCCCCGACGACAGGCACGCCAGCCAGGGCTACACCATGAGCCTCGACCAGGCGGTCGAGCACGTGGTCTCCAAGCGGGCCCTGGGAATCACCGAGGTCCACATCGTCTCCGGGCTCCACCCGGACCTGCCGTGGGAGTACTACCTGGAGACCGTCCGCCGCATCCGCCAGGCCTGGCCGGAGCTGCACATCAAGGGCTACACCGCGGTGGAGCTCCACTTCTTCGCCGAGAAGTTCGGCAAGACCCAGGAGCAGGTCCTCCGCGAGCTCATCGACGCCGGCCTCACCACCATCCCCGGCGGCGGCGCCGAGATCTTCGCCCCGCGCGTGCGCCGGAAGATCTGCGACGACAAGGCCACCGCCGAGCAGTGGCTCGAGGTGCACCGCACCGCCCACCGGCTGGGGCTCAAGTCGAACGCCACCATGCTCTACGGCCACATCGAGACGCTGGCGGAGCGGATCGACCACATGGCCCGGCTGCGGGCGCTGCAGGACGAGACCGGCGGCTTCCAGGTCTTCATCCCGCTCGCCTTCCACCCCGAGCACAACATGATCGGCAAGGCCTTCCCCAAGCCCACCGGCTACGACGGGCTGCGCACCTACGCGGTGAGCCGCCTCTTCCTCGACAACTTCGACCACGTCAAGGCCTACTGGGTCTCGCTCGGCGAGCGGCTCGCCCAGTCGTCCCTGGCCTTCGGCGTGGACGACCTCGACGGCACCGTGCTCGAGGAGCGCATCTACCACATGGCCGGCGCCACCACGCCCCAGGCGCTCTCCGAGACCCAGCTCCACCGGCTCATCCGCTACGCCGGCCGGATCCCGGTGGAGCGCGACAGCCTCTACCACGTGCTCAAGGTCCACGACTCGCCGCCGGCCGACGCGCCGGCGCGGGTTCCGGCCACCGCCTGAAGGGCGCCTCCCCCTCCCGAGAACCCCGTCGCAACGTCGAGCCCGCCGCCATGAAGCTCCGCGCCGCCGCCGTCTCCTTCCTGAACGCCCGCCCGCTCACGGCGGGTCTCACCGACAGCCAGCGCGTCGGGCTGGTGCTCGCCGAGCCCTCCGCCTGCGCCGCCATGCTGGAGCGGGGCGAGGTGGACCTGGCGCTCCTGCCCGCGGCGGCGCTGGCGGGGAAGGAGTGGGAGGTGGTCCCGGGGCTCGCCATCGGCGCCGACGGTCCGGTGCAGACCGTGGTGCTCGCCGGCGACGAGCCGCCCGAGAGCTGGGAGGAGGTCTTCCTCGACACCGCCTCCCGCACCTCGCACGTGCTCGCCCGGCTGGTCCTGGGGGGCCGCGGCCTCACGCCGCGCTACACCCCGCTCCCCGCCGCCGAGGGCCTGGCGCGGGCCACCGGGCGCAACGGCGCGCTGGTCATCGGCGACCGCGCCTTCGAGGTGAGGAAGAAGGTGGTCCTCGACCTCGGCCGCGAGTGGAACCAGATGACCGAGCTCCCGGTGGTCTTCGCCGTCTGGGCGGCCCGGCCCGGGGTGCTCCGGCCCGAGGACGTCTCCGAGCTGGCCCGCGCCGCGCAGGTCGGGCTCGGCATGCGCACCGAGCTGGCGCAGGCGTTCGCCCGGGAGCACGGCGGCGACCCGGAGCGCTACCGGCGCTACCTCACCCAGCGCGTCCGCTACGGGCTCGGGCCTCACGAGCTGGCGGGGCTCGAGGCCTACTTCGCCAGGGCCTCCGCGGCCGGCCTCCTCCCGCCCACCTCGCTGCGCTTCGCCGACGACGTGGTCCGTTCCCGCCGCGTCCGCCGACAGGTCTCGCTCGACACCGCGCTGCAGAAGGGCGCCGACGGCGAGCGGCTCGACGCCGACGAGGCGGAGCGGCTCGACGAGAAGGCACCGCTCCTGGAGCTCGGGCTGGCCGCCGACCTGCGCCGCCGCGCCCTCCACCCCGAGGGCGTCGTCACCTACATCGTCTCGCGCAACGTCAACTACACCAACGTCTGCACCACCGCCTGCTCCTTCTGCGCCTTCTACCGGCCGCGGAGCCACGGCGAGGCCTACGTCCTCGACCGGACGCAGATGGCGCGCAAGATCGAGGAGACCATCGCGCTGGGGGGCATCGAGCTCCTGCTCCAGGGGGGGCTCCACCCCGACCTGGGGGTGGAGTGGTACGAGGACCTCTTCCGCTGGGTGAAGTCGAGCTACCCCTCCATCAACCTGCACGCGCTCTCGCCCGAGGAGATCTGGCACATCGCGCGCACCAGCCAGATCTCGCTCGACGAGACCATCGCGCGGCTGGTGGCCTCGGGGCTCGACTCCATCCCCGGCGGCGGCGCCGAGGTGCTCGACGACGAGGTGCGCCGGCGCATCGCGCCGCTCAAGTGCTCCACCGACGAGTGGCTGACGGTGATGCGCGCCGCCCACCTGCAGGGACTCAGGAGCACCGCCACCCTGATGTTCGGCATCGGGGAGGAGGCGCGCCACCGGGTGAACCACTTCCTCCGGCTCCGCGAGCTCCAGGACGAGACGAACGGCTTCACCGCCTTCATCTGCTGGACCTTCCAGCCCGAGAACACGCGTCTCGAGCCCTCCGACAACAGCGCCCACGCCTACCTGCGCACCAACGCGCTGGCGCGGCTGGTCCTCGACAACGTGCCGAACTTCCAGGCGTCGTGGGTGACCATGGGCGGCGGGGTCGCCCAGGCCTCGCTGCACATGGGCTGCAACGACTTCGGCAGCGTCATGATCGAGGAGAACGTGGTCAGCGCCGCCGGCACCACCTTCCAGATGGACTCGGAAGAGGTGGAGCGTCACATCCGGGACGCAGGGTTCGCGCCGGCCCGGCGGAACATGCGCTACCAGCGGGTGGGCGGCGCGGCCTGACGGCCTCGGCGCGGCGGGGGATGCGAGTGCCGATCCGGGTCGTCGCGGCGCCGTGGGTGCTCACCGGCCGCCCCTCCATGAGCGGCGCCGCGGGGGCTCCCGTGGGCTCCGCCGGCGCGCCCCGGGCCTCGCTCCCCCCGGCGCTGCCGGACGGGGCGATCGCCCTCGAGGGCCATCGCGTGGTCGCGGTGGGCCCTCGCGCCGAGGTGGAGCAGCGCTTCGGCGCGGCCGAGCGGCTCGACGCCGTGCTGCTGCCCGCGCTCGTGAACGCCCACCTCCACCTCGAGCTCTCCCACCTCGCCGGCCGGGTGCCGGGCGGCCTGGGGCTCGTCCCCTGGATCCGGGCGCTGGTGGCGGCACGGGCGCGGGGCGGCACGGTGGAGGAGGCGATGATCCGCGCCGCGGCCAGCCTCGCCGCCGCCGGGGTCGCGGCGGTCGGCGACGTGACGAACACGCTCGCCTCGGCGGGGCCGCTGGCGCGCGAGGGCATCGGCGGGACCTTGTTCCACGAGGTGTTCGGCTACGCCGAGGGACGGTGCGCCGAGGCGGAGCGGGGCGCAGCCGAGACCCGCGCGCGAATGGGTCCGCCGCCGCCGGGCCTCTCGGTCGCCCCCAGCCCCCACGCCGTCTACTCGACGCATCCGGCGGCGCTGGCGCGCCTGCTCCGGGCCGGGCCGGCCTCGGTGCACGTCGCCGAGGACCCCGGCGAGCGGTGCTTCTGCGCCGAGGCGAACGGGCCCTTCGCCGAGCTGGTCCTCGCGCTGGGCGTCGAGCCCGGGGCGCTCCGCCCCACGGCCCGCTCGGCGGTGGCGGCGGTGGCGCCCCACCTCGGCCCCCGCACGCTGGTGGTCCACGCCGTGGACGTGGACGAGGAGGACCTGGCCGCGCTCCGACGGAGCGGCGCGACGGTGGTCCTCTGCCCCCGCTCCAACCGGGCCATCGGCGGGCGGCTCCCCGACCTGCCGAGGCTGCTCGGCGCCGGCCTCCCGCTGGCGGTGGGCACCGACTCGCTGGCCTCGGCCCCCTCGCTCTCCCCGCTCGCCGAGCTGGCCGTGCTGCGCGCCGCCTTCCCCGAGGTGGCGGCCGAGGCGCTGGCGACGCTCGCCTGGAACGGCCCGGCGGTGGGCGCGCCCTGGGTCGGCCGGCTGGAGCCGGGTGCCACGCCCGGGGTGCTGGCCGCGCCGCTCGGCGGGGCCCGCCCGGAAGACCCCTTCGCCTGGCTGCTCGACGTCCACGGCGCCGCCGAGCGCCCCTTCACCTGGCTCGCTCGGGCCCGGCCGCCGCCGCCGCCCGGGACTCCCCCGCCGGGCGCAGCCTCGCCACCGGCCGCGGCTCGCGGCCCGGAGACCCTCGCATGACCGTCGGCGCCCTGGGCCGGATGGTGAAGTTCTCCCACTCGCTCTTCGCGCTGCCGTTCGCGGTGAGCGCCGTGGTGCTGGTGTCGGGGCAGGCGTCACTCGACCCGGAGCGGCTCCTGCTCGTGGCCCTGGCGGTGGTGGCGGCGCGCACCGCCGCCATGGCCATGAACCGGATCGCCGACCGCCGCTTCGACGCCGTGAACCCGCGGACGCAGCGGCGCGAGCTCGTCACCGGCGAGGTCACGCCGGCGGCGGCCCGGGCGCTGCTCGCCGGCAGCAGCCTGGCCTTCGTCGGCGCGGCCGCAGCCCTCTCGCCGCTGACCGGCTGGCTCTCGCTCCCGGTCCTGGCCGTCCTGCTCGGCTACTCGTTCGCCAAGCGCTTCACCTGGGCCTGCCACCTCTGGCTCGGCGTGGCCCAGGCCCTCGGCCCGGTGGGCGTGGCCATCGCCCTGACCGGCACCGCGCCGGCGCCGGCGCTGCTCCTCGGCCTCGGGGTCGGCGCCTGGATCGCGGGCTTCGACGTCTTCTACTCCCTGCAGGACGAGGGCTTCGACCGGTCGCAGGGCCTCCACTCCATCCCGGCGCGCTTCGGCGTCGAGCGCGCGCTCGCCTGGGCCCGGTCCCTCCACCTCCTGGCGGTGGGCGCCATCGCCGGCGCCGGGCTGCTCGCCCGGGCCGGGCCCGGCTGGTACATCGGGTCGGCCCTGCTCGCGGGCGTGCTGCTGGCCGAGCACCTCTACGTCGCGCCGCAGGGCGAGCTCCACCCCGAGCGCATCGGCAAGGCCTTCTTCGACTTCAACGCCTTCGCGTCCGTGGCCTTCGCGCTCTGCGCGCTCGCCGGCCTCCTCCTCCGGAACAGGGCCTGACCATGTCCGTCACCACCGTCCCGACCACCCACACCCGAAGTCACGCGCTCTCCCGCGCCGAGCTGCGTGCCGCCGACGCCGTCGGCGCGCTGATGGAGCTGTGGGGCTTCCGCCGCCAGCTCGGGCGGGTGTGGACCGTGCTCTTCCTCTCGGAGCGGCCGCTGCCGGCCCCCGAGCTGTGCGAGCGCCTGCAGATCTCCACCGGGCTCCTCTCCATGAGCCTCGCCGAGCTGCGGCGCTGGGGCGTGGTGCGGGGCGTGGCGGTCCCGGGCGTCCGCAAGGAGCACTACCAGGCCGAGACCCACGTCTGGAGGATGGTCCGGCGCGTGCTCGCAGAGCGGGAGCTCTGCGCCGTCGAGGAGGCGCTGGCCGCCTTCGAGGCGGCGCTCGGCGAGGTGCGCGGCGCCCTCGCCGACGTGGACCCGCGGGTG
>Ga0209253_10002987_pt1 | contig 14924 bp, 14 predicted proteins | sample FrelakmetBRP12BR_FD_187145 | JGI IMG/M metagenome (GOLD analysis project Ga0209253, IMG submission 187145) | Freshwater lake sediment microbial communities from the University of Notre Dame, USA, for methane emissions studies - BRP12 BR (SPAdes)... | ecosystem: Environmental > Aquatic >...
GGCCGATTACCAGACCTCGCATTCTGAGACACTTCTTAAGATAGAGAACGAATTCCCGGGCACTGAGTGCAGCAAGTTCAGTTGTAAAGGTAAGCGGAACAACCAGGTCAACGCCGAGACTTTTAAGTAAACTCGCTTTCTCCTCAATGGTAGTCAAGCGGGCCAGTTTTGCCCGGTGGGACAACACGGCTTTGGGATTACTGTTGAACGTTACCACAACGCTGAGAAGATTGCTCGCGGCAGCTCGCTGAGTCAGGTTCGTTATCAGATGTCGATGTCCCAGGTGGACACCATCGAAAACCCCAATAGTAAGCAGGGTTTCCCGTTCAGGGCTAAAATTTGACAGCTCTGAGATTAGTTGCACGTTACTTGACTGAAAGCGAAAATTAACAAGTTAGTATTTTAGGGCAACTGTAGCATTACGTCAAGGAAGAAAATGCAAATAGCGTTTAGGAACTCTTTGCAACCCCCAACCCCCCAGCGTCCGCTTAAGGCGGACTGCCCTCTGCACTCCCTAGTTGCTTAACGACCTCAGAATGCTGAGCCAGCAAGGTGTTCGCAGGGGTATCACAACCTACCCACGTTCCCCAAACGTGCTACAGACCGTGTCTTCACTATGGTGCGAGCTTGACACAAGCTTCGGCAGTTGCTAAAATATTATGGTAGGTGTTTGTTGTCAGCGATGACGCTGGAATTTATCTGGCTCATGAGTAGAAGGCTTGTCGGGACTTGTTAGTCGAGTGTCCGACATAGCCTTTATTCTTGGTAATCAATACAGGAAGGAGCAACAAGACAGTGGGTGCAATTGAAAAATTCCAAGAGGTGTTGGCCAACCGACACCAGTACGCCCAGGAATGGAAGAGCAAGCATAACGGTAAGGCCATCGGCTGGCTTTGCTCCTATTCACCGGTGGAGATCATGCATGCTTCAGGCATGTTGCCTGTGCGAATCCTGGGCAGCCATGAGGTTCAAGACGTTACCGACCGTTATCTTTTCCCCACAGTCTGCCCTTTCTCCCGGGACGCCCTGGCACAGGGGTTAAAAGGAAGATACAGCTACCTGGACGGCATTACCATGGCACGCACATGCTCGCACGTCCAGGGCACGTACGATAACTGGAAAAACTATGTCCCCATCCCCTTCAAGTACTACGTATGGCAGCCAAACCATATGCGAAGCCCGAGGGCAAAACCCCTGATGGTGCAGGAATATAAAGGATTCATACAGGCACTGGAGAAATTCACAGGTAAGAAAATAACAGATAAAGATTTGGAAAAAGCCATAGAGCTATACAACACAAACCGCAAGTTGATGAAGCAGGTCTATGAGTTCAGAAAGAAAGAGGAGCCACCTATCACTGGCGCCGAATGTATGGAGATGGTGGTCGCCAGCCAGTTGATGGACGTGGCAGAGCACAACAAGCTGCTAGAAGAGTTGCTCAAAGAATTGCCTCATAGAAAGCTCAGCCGCGAACCAGGGGTCCGACTGATGATGATAGGCAGCGAGATGGATGACATCGTGTTCGTCAAGATGATGGAGACACTTAACTGCACTGTCGTTATTGACGAACACTGCACCGGAAGCCGCTACTTCTGGGATGAGGTTAAACCTGATAAAGACCCCGTGGCGGCTATCGCAGAGCGCTATGTCGACCGCTGGCAATGTCCTGCCGTGGCCGCTGAGTTCAAACCCAGGGCCGACCGCATCTTGCAGCACGCCAAGGACTGGAAGGTTCAGGGTGCTCTCGTCTACCAGCAGAAGTTCTGTGACCCGCATGAGTTCGATATCCCTAGTCTCCTCAAAATGTTCAAGGATAATAATATTGCCACCCTTGTACTCGAGTTCGACGTCACCATCCCCTTCGGTCAGTTCCGCACCAGAATCGAGGCCTTCCTCGAGATACTTGAACTAGAGCTGGTATAAATGACGTCGACCCTTATGTTAAACTAAATGGAGGCGAACGATAATGACAACTGTGACAAAATACAAGACCACGCCTTTGAAATGCTGGCAAAAGGGCAAGGAGCTCAGGCTTGAGGCTTATAGAGATTTGGCTACAGGACATGAGCAAGGGAAACTCATGGTCCTGGGCTGCGCTGCAACCCCTTACGGTATGCTGGCTGGGCTTGGCGATTTCGTTTTCCTGGCTGGAGAACCATACGGAGCCAGCGTGGCAGCCGACCCGCCTGTCTCTATTCCCGCAATGGAGACTTACGAAGCCAGAGGGTATGCCCGCGATATGTGCGGATACATGCGCAACTTCCTGGGCACCATGTTCCAAGACAAGTATTACTTCACAGGGGGCCCGTTCCCTAAATTCGACTTCGCCTGGAGCGTTCGCCACTGCCCGGCTGGCCATCCCAAGTGGCACCAGATTGTGTCCGAGTACCAGGGCATTCCCATGAACTATATCGATGACGAAACCATGCTGGCTACCGATGGTGAGCAACAGTCCAGGATAGACTATGTGGCAGGCCAGTACCTGGACAGCATCGAATGGATGGAGAAGATCACCAAAAGAAAATACGATGATGAGAAGGGCATCGAGGCAATGCGCAACTATTTCATCAACGAAGGGCTATGGGGAGAGATAAACCTGCTCAATGGCGCCATCCCCGCCCCCCTCGATATCAAGAGCATGTTCGCTCTGATGCCCATCTCCATGTTGAGAAGGCACGAAAAGGTTGCTATTGAGTTTCTGACAGAGCTCAGGGATGAATTGAAAGAGCGCATAGCTAATCAAATTGCTGCTGTCCCCACCGAAAGATACCGGATGTGCATGCTAACGCCACCGCCATGGAGCTTCCTCAAGGTATTCCGCTATCTCGAGAACTATGGAGTTGTCTTCGTCGGCACCTATGTATATCTGATTAACTCTGGAGAGGTGAAGTTCCTTTACGACAAAGGCACAGTGGTTCCAGCCATTCCCCCCGAGAAGCGACCTGGCTGGAAAACCATGAAGAACAGAGAAGACCTGTGCAGAACAGTGGCACAGTGGCGGGCTGAGCACCCGTTCCAGTCACACCTGGAGACGAGAAAGAAAGAATACGTAATCATGTTCAAGCACTGGAAGGCAAACGCATACCTGCTGCTGATAAACCGTGGCTGCGTGCCCATGACCACCAGCATGTACGACTTCCAGCGTGACCTTAATAAGCAAGGCATCCCGACATCGATGTTCGAAGGCAACTTCGCCGATTGCAGAGATATCGACGAGACAGGAGTGCTCGACCGCTTAGAGACCTTCCTGGAAGGACAAGGGATACAAAAGATACAAGACTAATGATACTGAGTAGCTATCATCAAGTAATGAAGCAATAGCAATGAGGTGAGAGCGAAATGATAACAGCAGGCATTGATGTGGGGGCCAAAACGATAAAGGTAGTTATCGTCAAGGATAACAAAATCGTGGCCCGCAGCATAAACCCCACCGGCTTCGAGCCACTGGAAACAGCCGAAAAAACCCTGAATGAAGCGGCTAAGCAAGCTGGCATCTCGCGGCAGGATATCAAGAAGATTTACGCTACCGGCGCGGGGCGAAAGAATATCCCATTTGCCGACCACAATGTTACCGAGGTTACCGCCGATGCCAAAGGGACAAACTACCTCCGTCCATCAGTGAGAACAATTGTCGACATCGGCGCCGAAGAAGCTCGTGGCATAAGCTGCGACCCCAGTGGCAAAGTACTGGACTTCTCTAAAAACGACAAGTGTGCTGCGGGGGCTGGTGCCTTCGTTGAGAGCATGTCCAGGGCCCTGGAAGTAACTGTACCGCAGATGATTGAATTTTCGCATAAATCGACCAAGGACGCACCGATAAATGCAACCTGCGCAGTCTTCGCCGAGTCCGAGGTGGTATCGTTAATCCACTCGAAGATTGAGAAGGCCGATATCGCCCATGCTGTCCACGATGCCATCGCCTCCAGAGTATCCTCAATGGTGCGCAGAATACCGATCGAGAAGGATGTAGCTCTAATCGGCGGCGTGGCTAACAATACTGCCATCGTCGAAGCTATGAAGAAACATCTTGGCGTCGATGTAGTGGTTCCAGAGAACCCTGACTTCGTAAGCGCTCTGGGAGCCGCTCTTTTGGCAGCAGCCTAACGATGAAGGGAGAGCGAAATGACGACTGAGTTTTATAGATGGACAGAGAACACCTGGAAATCGCCTGATATAGACTGGCGCAAAGCACAGACTCTAGTTGCCGGCATCGATGTCGGGTCTGTGAGTTCACAGGCAGTGATCCTTGCCGATGACAAGATATTTGCCTTCTGCAATACACGCACGGGGTCGAATAGTCCTGATAGTGCCATGAAAGCCTTGGGTATATCACTTGACGGTACCGGGATCAAGCCAGAAGATATCCAGTTCATAGTGGGAACAGGGTATGGAAGGGTCAATATCCCTATGGCCAAGAAGGCAATAACTGAAATCGCCTGCCATGCCCGGGGAGCCAACTACATGGGCGGGCCCTCAGTGAAGACGATACTGGACATGGGTGGGCAGGACTTAAAAGGAATACACTGTGATGAGAAGGGCAAGGTTACCCAGTTCTTGATGAACGACAAATGCGCTGCGGGCACAGGACGCGGCATGGAAGTAATGGCCGAGTTGTTACAGGTTCCCATCGTAGACGTAGGCAAGATGTCGCTGGATGTGAAAGAGGAGCCGGAGCCCGTGAGCAGCACCTGCGTTATATTCGCCAAATCCGAGGCTATCGGCTTGCTGCGCAGCGGCTGGACCAAGAACATGGTGCTTGCCGCCTATTGTTCCGCCATGGCCCACAGGGTAGTCGGCCTCCTTGAGCGCATTGGCATTGAAAAGGAATTCGTCATCACCGGCGGCATCGCCAAGAATGTCGGCGTTGTCAGTAGAATAGAGAAGGAATTAGGGCTCAAGGTAAAACCGTTGAGCCCAGACCCGCAGATTGCTGGCGGTTTGGGGGCTTCTCTCTTCGCCAGAGACTTACTGCTAAAGTCCAGGAAAACAGCCTGATTGGAGCAAGATGTTTAGTTGGCTCTTGAAAAAATTAGTGGTAAGGCTAGGCTACATCGCTAACTATGGGTACACTGATGGCTCAGGCGACTGGTACATCATTGTTGACAGCGATAAGTGCGATGGCTGCGGGAAATGTGTGGAAGCATGCCCTCAAAACGTCTTGGAAGTGATAACCGATGACTACGACGACAAAGTAGTAGCAATAAGAAAGGAACATCGCAAGAACGTTAAATATGTCTGCGCTCCGTGCAAGCCAACAAGCGGGCCCAGAGACGTCAAGTGTCAGAAGGCATGTCCTACAGCAGCCATTACGCATTCCTGGTAGATAGCTATGTGAAAATTGACAAGCAGTAACTGCTAGTGTAAACTGAGGCAACTAGTCTGGGAATTGGGATGCGCTGGTGGGCAATAATATCAGGGGTTAAGGGCCACGTGACCAAGAGCGTGGCTCTCTCTTTATTTTAAAAGGAGATCTAGGGTTGTTAAAAGACATTGATCCAGAAGTTGCTGCCGCAATCAAGCAAGATAAACAGCGGCAGCGATTTACCATCAACCTCATTGCTTCGGAGAACTACGCCTCACGCGCAGTGCTCGAGGCACAAGGGTCCGTACTCACGAATAAGTACGCCGAGGGCTACCCGGGCAAGCGATACTATGGCGGCTGCCAGAATGTTGACCTGGCCGAAGAGTTAGCCATAGAACGAGCCAAAAAGCTATTCAATGCCGAACACGCCAATGTCCAACCACATAGTGGTGCACAGGCAAATATGGCAGCCTACTTTGCCCTGCTGGAATATCGCGACACAGTCCTGGCAATGAGTTTGCCGAACGGTGGACACCTCACCCACGGCAGCAAGATTAACTTCTCCGGCAGATTCTACAACTTCATCACCTACGGTGTGGATAGAGAAACAGAAACGATTGACTACGACCAGGTAGATAAACTTGCTTTGGAGCACAAGCCCAAGCTTATCGTGGCTGGCGCAAGTTCCTACCCCAGAATAATAGATTTCAGAAGGTTCCGACAGATAGCTGACAGGATAGGTGCTAAACTAGTTGTGGACATGGCCCACCTGGCAGGACTGGTCGCTGCCGATGTGCATCCTTCCCCAGTGCCCTACGCTGAGGTAGTCACCTCCACCACCCATAAGACCTTGCGCGGGCCCAGAGGCGGGTTTATCCTCTGCCAGGCCAAATTTGCTTCGATTATTGACAGCAACGTATTCCCTGGGGTCCAAGGTGGCCCCCTCATGCATATCATAGCTGCAAAGGCAGTCGCCTTCCACGAGGCGATGCAGCCTGAGTTTGTTTCCTATCAGAAGGCTGTGCTCAGAAATGCCAAGGTTATGGCGAACGAATTAGGACGTTTGGGGCTGCGACTCGTTTCAGGGGGGACTGACACCCATCTTCTCCTGGTCGACCTCTCGCCCATCGGCATAACAGGAAGGGTAGCAGAAAAGGCACTTGACGCCGTGGGAATAACTGTGAATAAGAACGTTATTCCCTTTGATACACGGTCCCCCCAGATTACCAGCGGCATCAGGCTGGGCACACCGGCGGTTACTACCCGGGGATTCAAGGACAAAGAGGTAAGACTGATCGCCCGTCTCATCGTCAGCGTGCTTTCAGACCTTGGCAATGAGAAGCTAAATGATGAGGTTCGCCAACAGGTCAACGATATATGTAATAGATACCCAGTGCCCGGAATCACCGAGTAGCAGATACAAGTGAACGTACTCCTGTACAACGACTTGCTGTCTAGCTACTCTCGTGGTATAATTAGCCAATCTTGGCTCAGACTAGGTCTGATAATTAAGGAGTGAGCACTTGCGCGATTACGAGCTTATTGTGATCATCAGCCCAGAGGTTCCTGAAGAAGAAGTCCCAGCTAACATAGACAAGGTAAGCGAGTTCATCAACGCCAGAGGTGGTACCGTAACCGAGGTCAATCGTTGGGGTAAACGAAAGCTAGCCTACCCTATAAACCATTTCAGAGAAGGTAACTATGTGCTAACCCATCTCAATATGGACCCCCAGAAAACAGCGGAACTAGAGGCTAATTTGCGAATCTCAGAGAAAATCCTGCGTCACCTGCTTGTTAGATTAGGCGATTAATAGCTAGGGGAAAGGAGCTCGAAGATGGTGGGGTTGAATAAAGTCATAATCATCGGAAATGTGGGGACGGATCCTGAGATGCGCTTCACCCCCAATGGTAATCCTGTGACCTCGTTTCGCATAGCCACTAGTCGGACATACACTACCCCAGAGGGCGAGCGAAAGCAGGAGACAGAATGGTTTGATGTAGTCACATGGAACAGGCTGGCTGAGAATTGCAATCAGTTCTTGACCAAAGGACAGCGGGCCTATATCGAAGGTAGATTGCGAACACGTTCCTGGGAAGGACAGGACGGCCAGAGGCACTCACGTATCGAGATAATCGCCAATAGAGTACTCTTCCTTGATAGACGCCCGGCGGGCGCCCCGCCTGAGGCAGGAGCAGAAGGGGGAGCAGAGGAAGAGCTGGAACCGGGAGACATCCCATTTTAACAACTTAGCTTCACCAGATAAATATCTAGTAAGAGAGTTCTAAACAAAATGCCAAAACCAATGAGTCGCACAACAAAGGACAGGGAACGAGGTGGTGGTAGAGGTAAGGGCAGATATATCCCCAAGAGAAAGGTCTGCGCCTTCTGCGCAGGCAGGGTGGAAGCCATAGACTACAAGGATGTGAGTTTGCTGCGACGCTATATCTCAGACCGAGGTAGAATAGAGCCCAGACGTAGAACAGGGGTCTGCGCCAGACACCAGCGTACACTGAGCGTTGCGCTGAAGCGGGCACGGCAAATCGCTCTATTACCCTACACCTCAGAGCACATCCGCCAAAGCGGGGGAGTCAGCCCCAGAGAGCACTCTAATTGACCACAACCTAGCAGACCATATCTAGATCGTTTTACCCTGCATTAGGGATTGTGTCTTGAGCAGAAAACTTAAACCAGAACCCAAGCTCTCAGTCGCCAAGCGCCAGCCCCCAAAATGGCAACACGAGAGAAATCTGACGCTTATCGTCTGGATAGTCATCCCTCTAACCATCGTTCTAGCACTGGGACTGGTGGGTTACTGGGGCTATAACAACTACGTCGCTGTTTGGCACCAGCCAATAGCCGAGATAAACAAAACAGTCCTGGGCAATGAAACTGGCAATCAAACCATCCTCGGTAATGAAACCATCGTAAGGATGGACTATTATGTCAAAATGCTTCGGTTCTACTCCTTAGTCTCAGGAAATCAGAGTAATACGGCTTCCATACCTTATCAAACGCTTAGCCAGATAGAGAACGACGAACTAACAAGACGGGCAGCATCAAACGTGGGCATCCTGGTTACTTCAGGGAATATCACCCAGGAGATCGACAGCTCCATCCGCTCCTCAGCTGGAGGTAATATAACAGAAGCTCAATTGAATGAAATATATAAGGGATGGCTCGACAGAGTCCGCCTCTCCGAGGCTGAATATCGCCAAGTGGTCGAGGCCAACCTGCTTCGTGAAAAGCTAAGAGAGTATTGCAAAGAGCAAAAGGTGCCCACACAGACCAAACAGGTTCACCTCTATGCCATCCTGGTTGATAACGAGGGAAATGCGACTGAGGTGCTAAATAGACTACAGAATGGCGAGGACTTCGCCACTCTGGCCCAGGAGCTTTCCACAGATGAGACATCGAAGGTATATGGGGGCGACCTGGGCTGGTTGCCCAGAGGCATCCTAAGTTACCTTATAGATCCACAGCTTGATCAGTATGCCTTCAGCCTTGAGGTTGGCAACGTAAGTGAGCCTATAAAGACCACTAGAGGATATTACGTGATTAAGATATCCGAGATAGGGGAAAACAGACCGGTAGACGATCAGTACCGGGAAATACTCGCCGCCAGTGAATTAGTTAAGTGGCTCAACGAACTAATGGTAGCCAGCAATATCAAAGATTATCTTGACCAAGATAAGATAGACTGGGCCATGGCCCGAATCAAATAGCATATTGTGAGAGGACAGTGGGCAAGAAGGAAAGCATCGGCATCGGCCTCATGGGGCTGGGAGTGGTTGGCAGTGGCGTAGCCAAGACCTTGTTGGAGAAAGAAGACGCCATAGCCCAACAAGTAGGCTGCCCACTGAAGATAAAAAGGATTTTAGTCAGAAACCCAGCCAGGAAGAGAACCATTGAAGTCTCCGCGCAACTCCTCACCACAGACCCTCAGCAGATTCTAAGCGACCCCGAGATAGATATCGTAATCGAAGTTATCGGTGGAGAGACCGAGGCCTACGAGTATATAAAAGAGGCAATCTTAAGAAAAAAACACATAGTTACTGCTAACAAAGAGGTCATCTCCAAGCACAGTCTGGAACTGTTCACTCTCGCCAGTAAAAACAAAGTCGATGTCCGCTATGAGGCGAGTGTCGGCGGCGGCATCCCTTTGATCTCTCCATTCAAACGAGACCTGCTGGCAAACAATATTTTGGCCATCCACGCCATCATAAACGGCACCACCAACTATATCCTCACAAGGATGGCAAAGGAGGGGCTGGACTTCGATCCCGCTCTAAAACAAGCTCAAGAACTAGGCTATGCTGAAGCCAACCCCGCCAATGATATAGATGGGGTAGATGCTGCCTACAAGCTCGCCATTCTCGCTACCCTCGCTTTCCGTACTGAGATCCATCCCGATGACATTTACTATGAGGGTATCTCACGCCTAAACTCGCGCGACTTTCGTTATGCCAGAGAATTCGGCTATGCCATAAAACTGCTTGCCATAGCCAAAAAGGAGAAACGCTCGATACAGGTAAGGGTTCACCCCGCCCTTGTCCCTGAAGACCTACTCTTAGCCAACGTTGACGGCGTTTTTAACGCCATCCAGGTGGAAGGCGACATGGTAGGCAGGGTCATTTTCTACGGTAGAGGGGCAGGTTCGTCGCCTACCGCCAGCGCCGTCGTCGCCGATGTGATTCAGGTAGCACAGAACATAGTGCTAGGCCTGCGCCCCAAGCCGCAGCTCAAATTATATAAGGCTAAAAGGCTTATACCCATGTCTAGGATTAAGACAAGATTTTATGTGCGTTTAACTGCAATTGATAGCCCCGGCGTACTGGCTCAAATCTCCAAGATACTGGGCGACCACTTCATAAGCATAGCCTCAGTAATTCAGAAAGAGACCGATAAAAAATCAGGCACAGCCGAGATAGTGATTATGACTCATCCCGCCCAGGAATCAGCGTTACAGAAGGCACTCCAGAGGACCGCAAAACTGGCAGTGGTTAAAGAGATAGGCAATTTCATCAGGGTCGAAGACTGATGAATGGAACAAAAGAGTGCATTCTTAATAAATACAAGGCGTTTCTCCCAGTAACCTCTAAGACCCCTATCTTTGCCATCGGCGAGGCAAATACGCCTTTGGTAAGGTCAAATAGGCTGGAGAAAGAAATCGGTTGCGGCGAACTTTATTTCAAGCTGGAAGGATGCAACCCGACCGGCTCTTTCAAAGACCGCGGCATGGTGGTGGCTGTAGCCAAGGCTATTGAAGCTAAAAACTCTACCATCATCTGCGCCTCCACCGGCAATACCAGCGCATCGGCAGCCGCATACGGCGCATTCTGTGGGCTCACCGTTTTTGTCGTTGTTCCCAAAGGAAATATCGCCCTGGGCAAGCTTGCCCAGGCCATAGTTTATGGCGCCAAAATCATCGCTATAACCGATAACTTCGATAAAGCGCTGGAATTAGTACTAGCACTCACCAAAAAGCATCCTATTGCGCTGGTCAACTCTCTGAATCCTAACCGCATAGAGGGTCAAAAAACCGCTGCCTTCGAAATAGTAGATGTTCTGGGGGATGCCCCGGACTATCTTTTTATCCCAGTGGGAAACGCTGGCAATATCACCGCCTATTGGCGAGGATTCCTCCACTACAAGCAAGCCAGCAAAGCAAAGAGCACTCCCAAGATGATGGGGTTCGAAGCCGAGGGCTCGGCAGCTATCGTGCAGGGTAAGGCTGTAGCCAATCCCCAAACAGTGGCCTCGGCAATACGTATAGGCAACCCTGCCAGTTGGAAAGGGGCAGTAGCTGCCAGAGACGAGTCGGGAGGCGCCATCGACTGCGTCAGCGATGAAGAGATCTTGAATGCTTATAGACTGCTCGCTGTCAAAGAGGGAATTTTCGGCGAGCCTGCATCGGCTGCCTCGCTAGCCGGTCTCATCAAGAAAGCAAAAAGCGGGAGCGATTTCTCTGAGAAAAGAGTGGTCTGCGTGATCACAGGGACAGGTCTCAAGGACCCAGATACAGCCCTCAAGAGCGCCCATACCATCCCCGAGATACCCGCAGACCTTGAGACCATTGAGAAGATAATATTCCAAGGTTAAGCGTTTAACTTCAATAATACTTAACGCATAGACCACCCCTAAGGAGAAATACCATGATCAATAAAGCCAAGATTGAGAAGGCAGTGGCTTCCATCATCGATGCTATCGGGGAGGACCCCAAGCGCGAAGGCTTGCTTGGTACCCCCAGGCGGATTGCCGAAATGTACGCCGAGGTTTTCGCCGGCATTGACGACGACCCCCGGACAGAATTACGCATAGGCTTCGAAGAGGGACATCGTGAGATGGTAATTCTGAAAGATATTCCGTTCTACTCTATGTGTGAGCACCACTTCCTCCCTTTCTACGGGCTAGCCCATGTAGGCTATATCCCCAATGGGCGGGTTGTCGGAGCCAGCAAGGTAGGGAGAGTAATTGAGATTCTAGCCAAACGTCCCCAGCTTCAGGAGCGGCTGACTACCCAGATTGCTAATACTATGGTCGAGGTTTTGGAACCAAAAGGCGTTGCTGTGGTCATCCAAGCTGAACATCTTTGCATGACCATGCGTGGTGTTAAAAAACCGGGCAGCAATATCGTTACCTCCGCCATGAGAGGCCTGTTCCAGAAAAGCCCGCTTACTCGCTCCGAGTTCCTCTCCCTAGTACAGAGTAAATAACCAGAGCATAAGAGGCCAGGAGACTACCAAATGACACTCCATAGAAGAGACCGTAAAGTCATTGAAGCGCCTCAAGGAATCGGGCAGGTGCTGCAAGAAGGCAAAGTAATAGCAAAAGTCAGCTACACCTTATTTGTCGAAATGCTGGAGACAGGCGCAAAGTCATTTGGGATACCGAAAGAAACGCGTTTAAAACACAAGTCTGTCACAGGCAAGATTTCGATTTTGGATGGAGCTATAACGTTTGCTGCCAACGCCGCAGGCCTTTCAGGACCTTTTACACTGGTCTTGCAAGACAGCCGAAAGGTCGATTTCTTCATTGACAGCCGTTCTACCAAGGCTAACCCTGTTCGACAAGAATATGAAATACAAGGTAGCGGTAACAGACTTTAGCTTTAGTTCCTTTTCTTTCGATACTCCTGTGTTGACCTTGACAAGGCTTTGAGTCAAGTGCTATATTTACCAAACTAGCGCACGCCGTTTTCCTATATAAATTCCTCAAAATATCAATGAAGGAGGTCCAATGAGCGCCCAGCAATTCAAGTACTTGTTCACTCCTATCAAGATCGGGCCATTTACTGTCAAAAACAGGATAATGGTATCGCCTCACGGCCCACTGATGAATGAGTTGGGCCTGCCTACCGAGGAATTCATCCACTATGAGATCAATAAGGCAAAGGGTGGAGCGGGATGGGTATGTATGTCTGTTGGCTATACCATGCCGCGCGACACGTGGTTCATGAGACCAAACGGCGGACACTTCGACCGCCATATCTGGGCCTGGCAGAAAGAGATAATACCAGGATTCAAGAAAATTGCCGACGGTGTCCACGAATACGGAGCCAGGTGCAGCTTCCAGCTTTACTCAATCAACCTGGGGAATAAGAAAGGGCCATCATGTATCCCAGACTGCAACTTTGCCGACCAGATGTGGGAGCCGATGACCAAAGAGGATATAAAGGAATACCTTGATTACCACCGTATTTGTTGCGAAAACGTGATGGCGGCCGGCTTCGACGGCATAGATATACATAACCACTCCGGGGTATGTACTGATTTCCTCTCAGCCAGTATTAACAAGCGCACCGATGAATACGGCGGTTCCCTGGAAAACCGAGCCAGGCTGCTCATGGAAACCATCGAGGTTACCAGAAAAGTAGTCGGAAAGAACAAGGCCATCGGCTACACTCTAACCGTAGACGACCTGCTGCCCGGTTCGATTGTACCGGATGAGGCAGTGCAGCTTGCCAAGATGCTGGATAAGGACAAAAAGGTTGATTATATGTTTTGCGGCATCGGCAGGGAGACCCAATCAATGCATATGTACTTCGGTCCCCACTATCTCCCGCCTGCCTACCAGGCGTACGCTGTGGAGCAAATCAAAGAGGTAGTGAAGAATATCCCCATAGTCGCCGTGGGCAGGATTAACGACCCCCTGCTCGCAGAGAGCCTCATCGCTGAGGGCAAGACCGACATCGTAGCTATGGCCAGACCCCTCATCGCCGACCCGGAATTGCCCAACAAGGCCAAGGAGGGAAGGCTGGACGATATTCGACCCTGTATGGGAGACAACCTGAACTGCGTAAAGTACATGCTGGACGGGCAGCCCATAAGATGTATCTGCAATGCCACAGTGGGCATGGAGCAATTTGGGTGGGGCATCGGGGGTATGAAGAAGGCGGCAACCAAGAAAAAGGTAGTGGTAGTCGGCGGAGGGCCCGCCGGGCTGGAGGCAGCCAGAGTCGCCGCACTGAGGGGGCACGATGTGACCCTGTATGAGAAAGCCAAGGAACTGGGCGGGCAGGCCTTGCAGGCGGAGAAGCTGCCGGGCAGGGAGGAGATGGGGGGCCTCGTCAGGTGGCAGAAGATACAGCTCCCCCAGGCAGGTGTGAAGATAGTCACCGGCACCGAGGTAACATCGCAGATGATTCTGAACATGAAGCCCAAACCGGATGTTGTGATAGTAGCAACCGGCGCCGAGTGGATGCGCAACGCCTTCTCCGGACAGAGCACCGCGGAAGTAGTAGGGTGGCAACAGGACAACGTGTTCACCCCGAGCGATGTTATCCTGGGAAAGGCCAAGATCGGGAAGAAAGCGGTTATCTGGGATGCCAGACAAGATGTTACTGCTATCGCCCTCGCCGAGATGCTCGCCGACAAGGGCTGTGATGTAACGATACTGGCCCCCACTCCTTTTATAGGCAGCCTGGACCAGGTAAAGGACATGACCTGGTTCCACACCATGCCCAGAATCCTGAAGAAAGGGGTAAAGCTCAGCCCCCAATCCTTCCTATTCATGGTTGCAGACAAGACCCTTACCGTAATCGATATCCATACAATGGACGCACGGGAAATTACCGATGTAGACACCGTGGTACTGATAGCAGGCAAGAACCCGGTTGACAACCTCTACACTGAGCTCGAAGGTAAAGTCAAGGAGCTCTATAAGATAGGGGACGCCAGAAACCCACACGACATAGGTAGTGCCAACCGTGACGGGCACCTCATAGGGAGGTGGATATAGGAGGTAGAGAGGTAGCATAAAATACATAGATGGTGTAAAATAAAGACACTTAGCCGACAGGGGCAATCCTTGGGTAACAGTCGTCATTGTGTTATAATTTTCAGTTGACAGCTAGCTACCAGGGACTGCCCCTGTAGCTTTGTCGCACGCGATACCAGCGCAATATCAGGTACATACATGGCGGAAAAAGACCAGAGAATGCCTCAGCAAACCCCTGATTCCCATATCCCTGAGAAGAATGACAGTAAAGGCGTTTGGTTTGTTGCCGAGCACAAAGACGGAGAAATAGAAAAAACCGCCTTCGTGCTTGCTGGAGAGGCCAAGACCATCGCCACCAAGCTTGATGAAGAGACCGCAGCGATACTCATAGGGCACCAGGTTCAG
>Ga0209253_10002988_pt1 | contig 14921 bp, 13 predicted proteins | sample FrelakmetBRP12BR_FD_187145 | JGI IMG/M metagenome (GOLD analysis project Ga0209253, IMG submission 187145) | Freshwater lake sediment microbial communities from the University of Notre Dame, USA, for methane emissions studies - BRP12 BR (SPAdes)... | ecosystem: Environmental > Aquatic >...
GTGGCAGACGTCCGGGTGCCACTGTTTAACCCTTCTTCTGAATGCAATAACAATCTCTTTGGTTGTTGCATCGCTTGATACGCCAAGGATATGGTAGAGCGTGACGATAGTCATAAGTCAGTGAAATACGCCTGTTGGATAATGATGGGATGCCCGATCTCATGAATCATGGTATTTGAACATCAGTATGCGGCGTGGGAGGTCGGACAAAAGTGCCCTCCTCGTAAAAAAATAGTGCACTCCCGTGTGTTTATTGGCCTTGATTGTACTATCTTACACCAGCGGCTCCGGGTGTGTTGTTCCTACGACCGGAAGCCTTGTCGTCTTGATAAGAAATGGTTCCGGTGATCGTGCCAATTTCTCAATGATCAGCTGCTTGCCTTTCTGGGTCATCGCAAAGACCGGTATCGCGGTTCCTGCCTGGACAAGGGCCCTGCCACCCGCAATCTCGCGTATATGCTTTGATGCGCAACCAGTCACAAGGTCCGACGCGGAGATAAGCCGTTGCGCATCGTCGCGCGTAAGCCCGGTCACATGCACGGCGACAATCAAGGTGTCAGGGTGAGACGAGCGGATCCGTTCAGCTGGAGCAGGGTGAGCAACGGTGACCGCAATCTTTTTGAATTTTTTCGCTGACGCAAGATCAACACCGGCTGGCTGATCGATGTGTGCGGTTTTGCGTTCAAGCACGATCCCTCCGTGTTGTTCGATGCGATCCATCACCGCGGGGATGGGGCTGGTGCTCACCAGCCCCGACATCCTGCCTCCGATACCCTGCACAAGGGCAGGAGTCGTTGCAACTACGGTACCGGCACCATCGCACACGAGGACCACCGCATCCAGAAGACCGGCATGGACCCCGAAGCTGAGCAGTTCCGATGCGCCGAACCCGACAAACTCCCGTGTGTCAATGACCTCGCGGCGCGCTGTGCACATACCAAACGATTTGATCCGGTGCTCGATGTTTGCCTTTACTGCAGCCGTGGTGATCGCCGGAATCGGATACGCGAACCGTTTCGCAAGCGGGCAGTCCCTGATGATCGGCTCGCCAACTTCCACCACTCCTCCGTTGCGTATTACAATCCGGCACTTACCGATCGCTTCGATAACATGTTCACCGCCTTCATCACCCATCGATTATCCCCCTGCTGAGAACTGTTGGCGCACTGGCTGATAACCCTCACCACGGTGACAGGGAAAAAATCCTTTCTCGTTTAAGGGATCATGTGCCAAACGATTATTGCAGATCGGCGATGATAGTCCACTGTGATACCAGCGGACCGGTATGATGAGATCGATGTCGCCCGCGGTATAGCGATCCTCATGATGATCGTCTTTCATACACTCTTTGACTTGGCCTTTTTGGGCGTCTATCCGGTCAACATCTCAACGGGGTTCTGGCGCTGGTTTGCAGTTGCCACTGCATCGCTCTTTCTCTTGATTGCGGGCATATCCCTCACCATCAGCCATGCGCGTGCGTTAGAGAGATCAGGAGCGGCGATCACACCGCCCGTGCAGATTGCAATCAAGTATCTCAGGCGGGGTAGTGGGATATTTTGCTGGGGGCTCCTGGTCACACTGGCCACGTGGCTCTACCTAGGGGATCAGTTGGTGATATTCGGAATCCTGCACCTGATCGGGGTTTCGATTATGCTCGCGCCGCTCTTCTTCCGGTTCAGAAAAAAGAATATCCTGGTCGGTGCCGTGTGGATCACTATTGGCATCGCGCTCGTATATTCTGCGATCAGCGGTCCGGTATTTTTACTCGGGCTCGGCATTCACCCTGCATCGTTCAGCTCGGTAGACTACACGCCACTCTTCCCATGGTTCGGTATAATCCTCATCGGCATGGGTCTTGGTGAACACCTGTACCCGGACGGGAAGAGGGCGTTTACTGTGCCGCATATCCGCAGCATGGTGTCTGGGACGATCGCCCTGCTCGGCCGGCACTCGCTTCTGATCTACCTTGTACATCAGCCAGCAATCCTGCTGGTGCTGCAGGTTGTTGCCGGTGTGCCGGTCTTTTCATGGTAGTCTCCAAATCACCCACTTCCTTAATCTCCTGTCCAACCCACGCTTGGATAGCACCATGCTCTGGATCTTTCTTGCAGCAGCAGGCGCAACGGTCAACGCCGCATACTATATTGTAACAAAACGGCTCCTGCACACCATCGACAGGAATGTGCTTGCAGCCGGCGGCTTCTTTGTGACAGGCGTTTTCCTGTTCATCCTTGCCCTGATCCGGGGCATACCACCGCTCGGAAATGAGTTGTTCATCGCCATTGCGGCAACATCAGTCTTGAATATCATCGCAACAACCCTCGTCTTCCGGGCACTTGCAATTACCGATATCTCGCTTGCGATCCCGATGCTCTCGTTCACCCCGATCTTTTTGATCCTGACCTCTTTTGTCCTGCTCCACGAGATCCCCACACTGCTGGGGGTAACGGGCATCTGTGTGATCGTGACCGGATCGTATGTCCTCAACCTCTCCTCTCCTCACACCAGTTTCTTCGATCCGTTCCGGGCGATCCTGAAAGACCGGGGATCTGCGTCCATGCTTATTGTCGCGTTCCTCTACGCGATTGCGCTGAACTTTGACAAGAAGGTAGTCTTGAACTCAGACCCGGTCTTTGGTTCGGCGCTTGTCTATCTCGTAATCGGGATCTCTTTTTTTGTAATCGGGCAGGTATCAGTTCAGCACGACCGCACGGTGCAGAACCGCACCAGCCTGCCGGCAAATCAGCTCCCCGCCACCCCCGTCCAACAACCGTGGCTGATGGAGCCGTACTTTGCAGGAGTATTGGCATTTGCTACCATTGGAATCCTGCTCGCCATCGAATCGGTCACGATCAACTATGCGTTCATGATGCAGATTGTCCCGTACGTGATCGCAATCAAACGGATGAGCATCATTCTTACGGTACTGTACGGCACAATTGTCGCCCGCGAGGGGGAGGCGCTGCTACGGCTTACCGGCGCCGGCCTCATGGTCGCCGGCGCTGTCCTGATTATCCTTGCGGGTTAATGAATGAACAAGGAATCAGGAAAAGAGTGGCACGTCTGAAAACTTCGCCACGTCAAAGATGCCCCGGTCGGTGATCCGGAGGCTCGGGATTACGGTGAGCGACAAAAAAGAGAGGTTCATAAACGGATCCTCAATGCCTCCCCAACGTCGTGTTACGGCATGCAGGGCTGCAAGCCTCTGAACGACGTCAGGATAGGGCAGGGTTGACATCAGGCCGCCGCAGTCGAGTGGGAGGCTGACCCGTTCCTTCCCTGCAACGGCGGCCATACCGCCCTGCATTCGGATCACGTCTGTGATCGCCCGCAGAATCTCCGCATCACTTGTCCCGACGGCGATAAGGTTGTGCGCATCATGAGCGACACTCGATGCGATTGCACCGCACGAAAACCCGAATCCGTGGACAAGTCCAACGCCGCATGCACCCGTGCCATATCGGTTGCAGACCACCACCTTCAGGATGTCGCGGTCCAGATCCGGAATCTTTTGTGCATCGAGATCGAATTGCAGCGATTCAGTGATGATCTGGTGAGGTACGATCCCGATAACACGGGCGATCCCGCTACCGGAAATCCTGACAGTGTCGCGATCCGGTGCGGTACACGCAAACGGATGCGGCGTCCAGGCTGCCGGGCGGGGGGGCAGTGAACCGATAGCAACCCCGCGCTTAAAGGTCGCTTTCACCGAGAATGTCCGGCAATCATCGATCACGCAAAAGTCCGCCAGCCGACCCGGTGCAAGCGCCCCACGGTCAAAGAGCCGGAAGCGTTCTGCAGCAGAGAGTGTCGCCATCCGCAGGGCGATCTCTGGCTCCAGCCCGGCGGCGATTGCAGTCCTCACACAATTATCGATATGCCCGTCTGCTGCAAGCATGTCTGCATGGCAGTCATCGGTGGCAAAGCAGCAGCGCGGCGCGGTGCAGGGTGTTACGATCCCGGCAAGATCCCTGATGTTGCGTTCGGTGGATCCCTCCCGTAAAAAGATATACATCCCCCGCCGGAGCTTCTCCTCGGCCTCTTCCCGCCGTATACACTCATGGTCACTTTGCATGCCTGAAAGGGTATACGCGTTCAAATCAGCGCCAGACAGCAGCGGGGCATGACCGTCCACTAACGGGGCAAGGGCGATCTTCTCAAGGATTTCCTGGTCCTGTGCAAGCACTCCGGTGACGTTCATTACTTCCCCGATGCCGAGCACGCCCGCGCGCCCGATAAATCCCGCCAGATCAGATGCGGTGAGCACTGCACCGCCGACATCCCGGGGTGTCGCGGGCACGCACGACGGGAGCATGAACAGGATATCGATCGGGGTATCCCTGGCTTCCCGCATCATGAACTCAATTCCCGCAACTCCGGCGACATTTGCAATCTCGTGGGGGTCGGCGATCACAGTGGTCGTACCGTGGGTCGCGACAAGGCGGGTGTATTCCTTCGGGGTGAGCAGCGAACTTTCGATATGGACATGGGCGTCGATCAGTCCGGGGACGATCTGAGCACCATGCAGGTCATGGTCGGTTATGCCGCGATAGTCTCCGATACCGACAACAATACCATCGGTTACCGCAAGGCTGGCCTGCTCCCATGCACAGGAGAATGGGTTGAACAGTGTCGCGTTGGAAAAAACCCTGTCAGCAGGCACCAGCCCACGGGCTGCGTCGATGATACGGCGTCTGCGGTCGGGCATGAATCAGACCACAATATCTTTGATGCCTGCTGTTTTGCGCTCGCTGTTTATTGTCAGGTACATGTAGAGTTTGTAGGTTCCTGGTTTGAGTGCTACAGGAACAATAAATTCGTTCTCACCCTTGCGCACCGAAACAGGGGTTCCAATAACGGTGAGTTCCCGCTGGTTGAGGTTTTTTATCTCATATATCCTTACCTGGATGCCTGCGTCGACCGGATCACCATTATTGGAGACATGGACCAAAAGACTCTGGTTTCTGTAGTATACATCGCCTAAGGCAAGCGATGTGCAACCAGTTGACAGGACGATCAGCGCAAAAAGGGCAAGGGCAGGAAGCCACCCTGATGTGGACATGATTCAATGGTAAAATTATAAGCATAAAAACCATGTGGTTCTATGGCATCAACAATATCCCACTCTAATGGCAGGTTAACAGAAACCCGATCAATGCATCAAAGAGATTAATGCACCATGGCACACGGCTTGTCTTACAATTTTTCTACCGTGATCCTGACACGATCACCGGCTTTGATGCCGTAACCCTTGGGGACATCGATGTTGAACCAGAGTGCGTTCGATTGATCCTGCGTGGTATCCTGTGACATCAGGCAGTCCTTATGCTCGTTGATGTCAGCAACGAATTCTATCTCAGACTCGAACTCGATACGTTGTCCCATATAAAGAAAAGGCGTAAAGGTTGGATTATATCGATCTGGGCGTGACCATCCACGTCGTGCTGTTCGAATAGCTCCACCTGATTATGTTGAGATCCTTGCAGATATCGGCAAGGATCGCCATGTTTGTCCCCACTTCTTTTGGGGATAACCCAAGATCCTTCGCGATGTACTTGGACTTGAAGTAATGTTTGCCTTTGGTAATACCGGATTGGAGATAACCAATGATTTTGTGCTGGGTCTCGTTGTACGTCTCGCGAATTCTTTTTGAAGTTGACATGTTTCGCCTTAGCATTAAAAACTCATATAGATCAGCTCATATATATATATATCTATCCCAAGTGGCAGAATCTGGCTTCTTTTTGATTTTACCCACTAATTTTTTGACCAGAAAGCATTTATTGCCCACCGGTTTGAATTGGCATTTCGATCCGCGCATATCAGCGAGATCCAATTTTTTTACAAACATTCCTGTGAATTCTGGAAATTAATTATCTAATTTTTCGTTATTTTTGCACCTGCGCCCCGCCAATCTTGCTGATTAGTGCTTCGAGCACGGTATTGCGCATGCCTTCCACGAACTTGATACTGCCAACAACCAGGTGCCCCCCGCCACTGATGCCACCGCCGGGGATTTCGACATGCAGCTCCCGTACCATGCGGGGGATGTTCATCAGGACCCCGCGGGAGCGGAGCACAGCAAAATCAGGACCAAACCCGATGGTAATTACAGCTGCCCCTTCATTTGCCCTGCAGAGGCGATCGTGCACCTCTCCGCTCGTCTTGCCCGGCGGGGGGAAGGTGAACTTGTGGGCATGGATCTCGACATCGATGAGGAAAAGCCTTGCGCCATTGGGCAGCTCGCGCCTGACAACATGCGGCATGCAGGCGCTCATCTGATCCTCAATCATCGCGTTCGCCCCCTGCACAAGGAGTGCGACGAGTTTCGAGTGCCGGATGGTATTGCCACTGATGTTCAGCACGTCCTTTACAATCTCCCGCCCGTCATTGAACCGAAGCCAGAACTGCTCGTAATCAAGGGCGAGCGCGATGTCCTTGCAGGTCTCCTCACTGTACTGGTCGCGCACGAGGGCAAGGTACCGTGCACGCTCGGGAGCTTCGCTCCGGTCACCTACTCCGGCGACGGCAGGGAGATGGCGGATAAGTGGGTCGACCTTGGGGTTGATAAGCCGCGCGACCTCAGTGCCGAGCATACCTGCCGTAATCCCGAAGTCTCCCCCGACATGATAGGGATTCACGTGAGCGATCAGGTATTTGTCGATCGTTGCATCGGGGTGATGATGGTCGATGACAATGAACGGGATGTCGTACACGCTTGCAATCTTGTAGGAGGGTTCATCCTCTTCCGTCGACCCGTTATCAGTAAGGAGTACGAGCGGCATCTTCTGACCGAACCGTGCATGGTCTTTTAACGAGAAATCGAGATCACGGGTGATATCCTCAATTTCATAGAAGGGAGCTTTTGATGGAGCCCGTTTGAAGAGATAATAATCGGCATCAAAGTCTCCGCCGCTCTCCCTGATGAGCGCGACGATCGCCTGTTCGATCGCAACCGCGGAACAGATACCGTCAGCGTCCGCGTGATGCCGGAGGATAATAGGCTGTGCGGTAAATACCGCCCTTCTGACGATCTTTGCGATCTTTTTCATCTCGGGACGCAGGCGCTCCATCACGTCAGACTCCACGAGCAGGGGGATATCTTCAGGTTCCGCACGGGCATCGAGTGCCTTATCAATCCGCGCCCTGACCGTGGTCTCATCATCGCTTGTAAGGGCTGTGATGGCGTCTGCTTCGATCTGGAGCTGGTTGTTGCGTTTCATGACCTCGCCGATGACTTTCACGATATTACTGAGTTCCACTTCCGGAAATGCCCGAACGCCGGCCTCGACAAACGCAGCGACGTTCTGGGTGCCCGATTCGTCAACAATTGTAAAGATGGTTGGGCCGCTCGTCTGTTTAATCTGTGCAACTTCACCTTCGATCGCCACCGTCTTTCCCAACCGCGTTGAAAGATCGCTGATACGGACGGTCGTGGATCTCTTCTCTACGTTCTGCACCTGGTAGACCTGGATCTGCACCTCTTCAAGGTCGATGTTGCCATTTGGCCGGATCTGCCGCACTTTAACAAGAACCGGGTCTTTTTCCTTGTGCTCCGTCTTCATGTTGCTCTTGTGTACAAGCCCCTTGATACGGTCGTTTAACTGGACAAACATACCAAAGTTGGCAAATCCCTGGACCTTACCTGCATAAATTTTCTGCTCCTCAACATCGGCAAGGTCACAGGTTGCGCCCAGCCGGATAACGAGGATATCGTCATCTTGCATACATTCACACTCTCTTCACACACTGCGTAACGAACGTTCCGTTATTGTTCATGTCACTATTTTCTCATGATTTTACGATGCACACCAGTGCCCTGCCTGATGGTATACAAATTACGTTTTGACGGTTAATTACGTTACCGTTATTCCATACGTAAGAGCTCTCGGGACCCGGATTACAGGTTTTTCCTATCCACGGAATGGCACGTCAATCATGTCGAGGTCGTTGGGTGCGACAACCCTGCCGGAAAATTTTCTCTCTGCACACGCGATATGTGCCTGTGCATCAGTATACCGCGAGCTGATATGAACCAGCGCAAGCGCCTGCACGCACGCCAATGCTGCAGTTTCTCCTGCCTGTCCGGCTGTCGTGTGGTAAAACTCCGCTGCCCGGGCCTCTTGTGTATCATCGTAGGTCGCATCATGGATGAGGAGGTCGGCTTCGTGTGCAATTGTTGCAAGACGCTGCGGGATGGGGCGCGTATCTCCGGTATACACGACTTTTCGTCCTGGTCGGGAGGTTCCCAAGACATCCATCGGCCGGATGACCCGCTGTTCACCCCCCTTCTCTACCATGACCGGTTCTCCCCTCTGCAGCCTGCCGAAGAGCGGGCCTGCGGGGACGCCAAGCTCGATCGCCCGTTCCCGGTCAAACCGGCCCGGCCGTTTATCCTCTTCGAGCATATACCCGAGTGCGGGGAGCCCGTGGTGTGCGGAAAAGGCAGTGACGGTATAGCCATCGAACCTCACCCATGACCCGTCAGCAAGCTCCACTGATTCTATCGGAAAGCTGAGGTTGAATTTTCCTATATGCCTGATGGTCTGGACACATTCATGTACCCATTCCGGGCCGTAGACTGTCAGCGGGGCAGTTCTCCCGTTGAATGAAAGTGTCTGGACGAGCCCGAAGATACCGAGGAAATGATCGGCATGCCAGTGGGAGATGAAGACTGCATTAACCGTAAACCCGGTGCGGGCCCGCATCATCTGTTGCTGGGCCCCTTCACCACAGTCAAAGATCAGGGTGTCGGAACCCCGCCGTATCATGAGGCAGGACGGGTTACGGTGAGGTGTCGGGAGCGCCCCGGCGGTGCCGAGGAAATGTACATGAAGCGTCTCGCCGCTCACGTAAATTCCCCCTTGGAATTTACTAAAGCGGTCTCGCCGGCTCGCCCGCTCATGCGAAAAACCTCTTAAAGACCGCGAGGCTGCGTTTTGCCTCTTCAATCGATCGTCCCTCAATCACAACAACACCCGAGTAGTCTGTGGCAATTGTTTTTCCCGCAGTCTCCCAATTGATGTTCCCATCACCCAGCGCAAGGTGTTGATCTGCTGCACCATGGTTATCATGGATATGGACATGGTCAGCCCGTTGTACCTGCTGCAGGAACTCGCTCACCTTGCCGACCGTATTTGCATGTCCGAAATCAAATGTCATCCCGATTCCCTCGATTCCTTCCGTCATGCCGATGAGCTCTTCGGGGAAGCGGCAGAGGAACTCCCTGACCCCGATCATGTTCTCAACACATGCGAGAACAGAATGATCAGATGCCACGGCACCAATCTGGACAAGTGCTGCTTTCTGGAGATCCCAGATCTTTTTGGGAAGAAGCTTTCCAACGGGCGAGAGATACCCGGGGTGGAGTGTTACCTTATCGGTGATATCTGCTGCGTGCTTGATGCAGGTGCAGATCTGGCGGATCGATTCGCGGTAGATCGGGTCGTTAAGCGTTGCAAGATTCAGATCTCCGTAGGGAGCATGCACCGTTATGCCAAGGTGTGTGCTTGCGATGATATCGGTGATCGCAGCATAGTTCTTCCTGGTATCGAGCCGGTAGTTGCCGTCTGCGACAATCTCCCAGCCATTATACCCGCATTCTTCGATACCCGCAACCCATTCGATCGCATCCCAGATCTTTGCTGAAGAGGAGAAGTAGGGCAGGACGGTCATGCGCCTCCCCCTATCCGTTCCAGCAATTCTTTGACTGATTTTTTGAATGCAGCAAGATCCCCCTTGTTGGTTAACTGAACATCAGCCTCGTTAAGTGCAGCGCCCAGTCCCCATCCCCTCTCGCGTTCATCACGGTTACGCAGCGAGACTGCCGTTACCGTATCATCGGGCCGACCCCGTGAGCGGAGACGTGCGAGACGCGTCTCAAACGGCGCGTTGATCGCAACAAGGATAAAGCCGGAAAAGCTGGCGCGGAATACGCGGACCTCGGCATCGCCCCGTATACCGTCCACAAGAACAATTGGAGCGCTCTGTTCGCTGATCTTCGGAATGCAGAGCCTGGCAATTGCGTCCAGTCCGTGCTCCCGGCGCAACGTTGATGCCATTGCACCCATATGTTCATCAGTCGGGGTCATTCCCGCTTTTTCTACTGCCCTGCGGATCACGTCTCCCATGACGATGACCGGGATTCCCTGAGCTGCCGCTATCTCTGCAAATTCCCCTTTACCGCTTGCGGGAAACCCGACGACTCCGATCACTTTCATAGATCAGCTCACCCCCTTCGCGTGTCCGAAGCTTGACAGCACGGTCCAGACCGCCAGCAATTATTTTAAGTTCATCTTCCGACAGCGGTTTCAATTCGCCCGTGACTCCCTGCTGGAGCACGATATCGACGTTGCCTGCGTCTGCCGCAATGTACGGCACCTCATCCTCGTACCCGCGGAACAATGTGATTACAACCTCGAATTCCGGCAGCATTCCTGACTCGTGGGAATCCCTGCAGAGGGCAAGCGATTGCTGGACCTTCCTGACATAGTTTCCGCCCAGCAGGTTATTATACCGCGCCCATCGCGCCTTGATATCGAGTGCCACCCGGTCCACCAGCCGTTTTTTGATAAGAGCATCGATGGTATGGGGGTAAATCCCATTGGTCTGCACACCAATGAGGAGGCCCATCTCCTTTGAGGCCCCTGCAAGTGCGAGAAGTGCATCCTTCTGCATTGTGGGTTCACCTCCTGAAAAGATGACACCGCTCACCAGCATGCGCGACCCGCGGATCATCTCAATCACTTCCTCAATTTCGCGCAGATCGTTTCCGGACAGGATTGCGGCATTCTGGCAGTAGATACAGCATACAGGGCAGCCCCGTAAAAAGACCGTACATACCGACCTGCCGCGCCAGTCCACCGTAGAGAGCGGGATAAATCCGCCGAAATTGACCTGAATAAAAATCACCGTGCTACACAATGTTTGTACCGAGGTTATTTGAGCATATTGAATCAGTACCTGTTGGTATTAGGGGTTGGTCATCTGCATGTGATAGTGGCATCACCAGTGAGAAAAGTATAGGTTAAAATTTGAAATACCGGTTCACGATCTTTATTGCGCAGTAATCTCCGCACATCGTGCACCCGTCCGCGTCTGCCGGCATACGTTCATCACGGATCTGGCGTGCCCGAACCGGGTTCATGGCAACGGCAAACTGGCGCTCCCAGTCAAGGTCGCGGCGGGCATGGCCCATCTCAAGATCAGCATCGCGGGTCTTTTTTAATTTGATCATGTCGCCCACATGCGCCGCGATGCGTGAGCTGATAACGCCCTCATACACTTCCTCTGGTGTCGGGAGCGCGAGATGTTCAGCAGGTGTCACATAACAGATAAAGTCAGCACCGCAGGATGAGGAGATCGCTGCACCAATAGCGGCAACCCGGTCATCATAGCCCGGTGCAATGTCGGTGACGATCGGTCCGAGCATGTAGAATGGTTTGTTATTGGTCACACGCTTCATCAGAGTGACGTTTGCCGCGATCTCGTCGATGGGAACATGCCCGGGACCCTCAACGATCACCTGTACGTCCTCTGCATGCGCCTTGTCAGCAAGCTCAGCATTGATGAGGAGTTCCTGAACGGCAGCCCGGTCAGTGGCATCGTGGACTGCACCTGCCCGCATGCCGTTTCCCATAGAGAGCGTGACCTCGTGCTCCTTCATGATCTCAACAAGATAGTCAAACTCTGAGTAGAGCGGGTTCTCCTTATCGTTGTGGAGCATCCATGCGGTCATGAAGGCACCGCCCCGCGAAACAAGTCCCGCATGGCGCCCCTGGTTCCGGAGCCTTTTTACCGTTTCCCAGTTGATGCCGGTGTGGATTGCCATGAAGTTTGTGCCAAGCTTTGCCTGCTCGGCAGTAATCCGGAAGAGGTCATCCTCTTTCATATGGACAACAGCACCGTATTTATCCACCGCTTCAATAAACGCCTGGTAGAGGGGAACACTCCCGACAGAGAGTTCTGTATGTTTGATTACCTGCTTCCGTATCTCTGCAAAGTCCCCGCCTGTCGACAGCTCCATCAGGGTATCCGCTCCTGCACGCTCTGCCTGGCGTGCTTTCTCGATCTCCATCGGTATATCGACAATATCGGTCGATGTCCCGATGGAAGCGTTTACCTTGGTGCGCAACCCCTCACCGATCCCGCATATCCTGACAGTACGGTACGGGGAGACCGGGATGACAATGTGGCCTTCCGCCACTCCGCGCCTGACGAAATCTTCAGTTACGCCCTCTTTTACGGCGATAATTTTCATCTCATCGGTGACGATGCCCCGTTTGGCATCAGCGATAATACTCATACCATATCCGTTACCGTAAAAACAAGATAAAGGCTTGTTTTTTCGATTCTGGACTAAATTTTAGTTGTTTAATGGACAAGTAAAATTGATTTGGTTTAAGGAAGGTTTTTTTGTGTTACTGCATAAACACCCTGCATCCGATTACACCCGCGCATCACAAATAATTTCTCTCAAACCAACAGGGCACGGGGCTCGTAATATTTATATATAATGACACGCTAACTTATGGTAAACCTTCAACGATAAAGGAGGATTTTGCGATGACTGAAAAAGATTTCACGGAAGTTACGGTAAAAGAAGCAGCCCACGACGATGCAGGACGCGGTATTGCGCGGGTGAGCATCGAGGTGATGAAGAAGATGGGGCTTGTCTCCGGTGATGTAATCGAGATCCAGGGCAAGCACAAGGCTGCCGCAATTGTCTGGCCTGGTTTTGCGCAGGACACCGGGAGTGCAATCCTGCGTATTGATGGCAACATCCGCGGCAATGTCAGCACCGGTATCGATGAGAAGGTGAAGATCCGAAAATCCGAGGCAGCGTATGCGAAACGGGTGGTGATCCAGCCAACGCAGCCGATCCGGCTCGTCGGTGGCGAACAGTACCTGTTGCGGCTGCTCCGCGGACGCTCTGTAATCGAGGGCCAGACAGTCCGCGTGGACGTGATCGGGAACTCGATCACACTCGTGATCGCCAAGGTCACGCCGAAGGGAATTGCGATTGTCACTGATGAGACGGAGATCGAGCTCAAGGAGGAACCTTACAAAGCGGAGGAGGGCAAGAAGGATACCTCGAATATACACTACGAGGATATCGGCGGCCTTGGGCGGGAACTCCAGCTTGTACGGGAAATGATCGAGCTCCCGCTGCGGCATCCCGAGATCTTTGAGCGGCTGGGGATACAGCCGCCCAAGGGGGTGTTGCTGTACGGGCCGCCGGGGACGGGAAAGACCCTGATCGCAAAGGCGGTCGCAAACGAGGTGGATGCCCACTTCATTTCGCTCTCCGGTCCCGAGATCATGAGCAAGTACTACGGCGAGTCCGAGAAAGGGCTGCGCGAGAAGTTCGAAGAAGCGGAGCAGAACGCGCCGGCAATTATCTTCATCGATGAGATCGATGCGATCGCCCCCAAGCGTGCCGAAGTGCAGGGTGAGGTGGAGCGGCGCGTGGTTGCCCAGCTCCTCGCGCTCATGGACGGGCTTAAGAGCCGCGGCCAGGTGATCGTGATCGCCGCGACCAACCTCCCCGACTCCATTGATCCGGCACTCCGGCGTGGCGGCCGGTTCGACCGTGAGATCGAGATCGGCATCCCGGACAAGAAAGGCAGGCTGGAGATCTTCCAGGTCCACACCCGCGGCGTACCGCTTGCTGATGACGTGAAGGTCGAGGAGTTCGCAAATACGACCCACGGGTTTGTGGGCGCTGATATTGCGCTGCTTGTCAAGGAAGCGGCGATGCATGCACTGCGCAAGGTGATCCCGCAGATCAAGATTGATGAAGAAATTCCCAACGAAGTCCTCGACGCGCTCAAGGTCAACAAGGAGGATTTCGATGAAGCAAGAAAGCATGTCGAACCATCCGCCATGCGGGAGGTTCTGGTCGAGGTGCCCGACGTCTCGTGGAAACAGGTCGGCGGGCTCGAGGAGGTCAAGCAGGAACTCATCGAAGCTGTTGAGTGGCCGCTGAAGTACCCCGAAGTTTTTTCCCAGCTCCAGACAAAGCCACCCAAAGGTATCCTGCTTTTCGGCCCGCCGGGCACAGGCAAGACGCTGCTTGCAAAGGCGGTCGCTAACGAGAGCGAGTGCAATTTCATTGCAGTGAAAGGGCCGGAGCTCCTGTCCAAGTGGGTCGGCGAGTCAGAGAAAGGGGTGCGCGAGATCTTCCGCAAGGCGCGGCAGGCGTCACCATCCATCATCTTCTTTGATGAGGTCGATGCGCTCGTCCCGAAACGGGGGACGTACATGGGTTCGTCCCATGTTACGGAGAGTGTCGTCTCCCAGATCCTCACCGAGCTGGACGGCATGGAGGAGTTAAAAAACGTCACAGTTCTCGCAGCGACGAACCGCCCGGATATGCTGGATGATGCACTGCTCCGCCCCGGGCGGCTCGAGCGGCATATCTATGTACCTGCACCGGACGAGGAAAGCCGAAAAAAGATCTTCGATGTATATATCGGGGGAGCAGGCGCGATACTTGCGAAGGATGTCGACGTCGATGAGTTTGTGAAGCATACTGAAGGTTATGTCGGCGCAGATATCGAGGCGCTTGTCCGTGAGGCAAAAATGGGTGCAATCCGGGAGTTTATTCTCACCATGGCAGACAAGAGCGAGCAGGAACGGATCGATGCAACCAAGAATGTGATGATCACAAAGAAGCACTTCGAGGCTGCGATGAGCAAGGTCAAAGGCTCGCTTGACCGCGATGCAATCGAGAAGTCGGAGCGGCAGGCATGGGAGATGCTCTACAACCAGGAACAGCGCACCCTGCTGGAGCATGCCGCATCCACACTCAAGCGCGCCGGGCTGATGGCCGGCAACGTTGATTCCGCAGCAATTGATGAACTGCACAGGCAGACGTTCCTGCGCAGGAAGGATTTTGCCGCAATCAAAAAGCAGACTGA
>Ga0209253_10002989_pt1 | contig 14917 bp, 18 predicted proteins | sample FrelakmetBRP12BR_FD_187145 | JGI IMG/M metagenome (GOLD analysis project Ga0209253, IMG submission 187145) | Freshwater lake sediment microbial communities from the University of Notre Dame, USA, for methane emissions studies - BRP12 BR (SPAdes)... | ecosystem: Environmental > Aquatic >...
ATTGTTATAGTTTCCTTCGTCCCTCGTCCCTCGTCCCTCGTTCACGCGGCTTATGCTGCCGCGGAAATCCCGGCCCTTAAGGGCTACATCAATGATTATGCCAACATGATGTCCCCATCTATTCGATCAAAACTGACGAATGAACTGAGGGAGTTTGAACGAACAGACTCTACTCAGATTGTGGTTCTGACAATCTCTTCCCTTGCAGGTCAGCCCATAGAGGATTTTTCAATAAAGGTTGCGGAGGCATGGAAGATTGGTCAAAAGGGAAAGGACAGTGGAATTATCCTCATTGTTGCTAGTCAGGAACGTAAAATGCGGATTGAAGTGGGGCGGGGCCTAGAGGGGAAACTGACAGACCTGACAGCGGGGAGGATCATTGATCTTGTTATCAAGCCGAGGTTTAAGAGGGGCGATTTCAATGGTGGTTTTGTAGCAGGAGTCGCAGCGGTGATTGATGCAACTAAAGGAGAATTCAAGGCAGACGATACAATTCCACCACAAAAGAAGAAATCTTTTTCACCCCTTTTCACCATCCTTCTTTTTGGTGGAATTGGCCTTCTTATCATGGGTAGCTTCTCTCGTGTCCTCGGAGGTATTGCAGGGGCTATCGGTCTCCCTGCCGCAGCGTATCTTACTGCGGGGGCCTCTATCTTTACCCTCGTCCTCTTTGGCATTCTCGGCTTGGTCATGGGTATCTTTCTGCCCTTCCTTTTTTCAGGGATGGGGCACGGCAGGGGTGGTATGTTCTTTCCCGGGGGATGGTACTTAGGTTCAGGAGGTGGTGGCAGTGGTGGAGATTTTGATTCAGGTGGCGGTTTTAGTAGCGGCGGCGGAGACTTTGGAGGAGGCGGTGCCTCAGGGGACTGGTAATGAAGTATCACACAAAAGCAGACTCATTTTTCACTGAAGAGGAAAAGGAACAGATAAAGGTTGCCACCATTGGGGTTGAGGCACGTACCATTGGCGAGATCGCCACGGTAGTAATAGATCAGAGCAGTGAATACAAAGAGTCAGAATTCATCGGCGGGGTATTCATTGGAGGTTTTGTATCCCTTATTATAACGGTAATTTTTTTCCACGCCTCGGTTTGGGCGTTCATTCCTTTTACCTTTCTCCTCTTCTTTCCTGCCCGGTTACTTTTTCAGATGAAACCTGCATTCAAGACTGCTTTTATCGGAAGACGAAGAAAGGAAAAGTCGGTGAAGGAGCGAGCACTCAGGACATTTTATGAGCGGGGGCTCTATAAAACGAAAAAACACACTGGAGTCCTCTTTTTTCTTTCTCTCCTGGAGCGGAAGGTATGGGTTCTTGCCGACCGGGGAATTCACAACAAGATACACCAGGAGACCCTGAACAAATTTGCAGGGATGGTCTCAAAGGGTATTCAGGAAGGCAGGGCAACCGATGCTTTGTGTGGGGCGATTAATGGAATGGGCGAACTTCTTTGGGAATATTATCCGATCACTGACGCGGATACCGATGAACTTCCGAACACGATAATATGCGAATCTGATGATTTTTCGATAGATGGGGAAGGCTGCAAGGACCGCAACTGAGTGGTCTGCACGCCAATCATTTGCCCAGAGTGTTCCAGGCCGTAGTTTTGATCAAAAAAATCGAGGGTTCAAAAATCAATACCTCAAATACGTTTTCCTTGAACCCTGGACCCCTTGAACCCCAAAGCCATCAGCTTCATCGATGGCTGAACCCTGTTTTTCAGAGCGCTATAACTTCCTTGACCTCAGGTACTTCCTGCTTAATCACCCGCTCAATACCCATCTTTAATGTCATCTGGCTCATGGGGCATCCACCGCACGCGCCCTTTAAAACCACCTTCACAACGCCATCGGGGGTCACATCAACAAGTTCCACGTCTCCTCCGTCAGCCTTTAATGCAGGTCTTACCTTTTCCAATGCTGCTGCCACTCTTTCCTTCATGATTCCTCCTTCATTTTTTGTCCTAGGATTTTGCCTCTTTGTATGCAACAACCCTGATAATTCCGATTGTGGCCCCGTTTGCGTCGGTTGTACACGCATCGTTTACTGAAATGATTTTATCGACATTATTCTCCTGGACAAATTTGTTTACCTGTTCATCGAGTGACTCTAGTTCACTTACTGTGTGAAAAACCTTGAGAGCTGACATAAACGTTTTCACTTTCGTCATTTTTGCCTCCTTTACGATACACGAACCTAATGCAGAAAGAATGACCTGTCAACCCAACAAGCAACGATGGTCCTCGACAGTAAAAAGGCTGCCGGTTCGGCAGCCTTTTTATGATACATCTAATCTAAATTGTCTTATGCTTTGATGATCTCGAAAGACATCTGGTCGTCTTCGTATTTGAGGGGTCTGACGGAGACGTCCATACCGACCTTAACGTCCTCAGGCTTGATATCGTTTGCAAGCCGTGCGAAAAGCTTCAGCGCGCCGAAATCTACAACGCCCATTGTATAGGGGCAATCCTTCTCGAAACCGAAGGGCGCATAGTAAGCAATTGTATAGGTCTCGAGTTTACCCTTTGTGGGCATCTCGAACCAGTCCATATCTTTCGAAAGACAGCTTGCGCAGTCTGCCCTTGGCGGGAAGAATTTGGCGCCGCACTGCTTACAAACGGTTCCTTCTACTTTTCCTTCTGTCAGTAAATCAACAAACTTCGCTGTTTTTGTCACACCGGTAAAGCTTTTTCTTCCAAATTTTTCGAATCCCATTATATCACCTCCCAAAGATTGTAACGTTGCCATAGAGGCCAACGCCACCGACATTATGAACGAGGCCGATGTCCGGATTGCCGGGTACCTGCATCGGGCCAGCCTCATCGCGAAGCTGCAGGACGATGGTCCTTATCTGTGAGCCGCCTGTTGCACCGATCGGGTGTCCCTTGGAGAGAAGGCCGCCATCGACGTTGACAGGAATCCTGCCTTCCTTGTATGTTGCCTTTTCGCGAATAAGCTGTTTACCATCTCCCATAGGCGCAAACCCAAGACCCTCATAAGCCATAATTTCGGCGATTGTGAAACAATCATGAACCTCGGCCACTTTAACATCTTTTGATGTTATACCTGCCATCTTGTAAGCTTCGGCCGATGCAGCATAACCGACACTGAGGCCTTTCGCAAAATCAGGCCTTGCTGCCATATTGACTGCCTCGGAAGCTGCGCCGATACCCATGACCCAAACAGGCTTTTTTGAGAAGGCTTTAGCTTTTTCTGCGTTCGCAAGGATGATGCATGAAGCTCCGTCAGCATTGGCACAGGCATCGCCAACCCTCAGAGGCCATGCAACAGCGCCTTTCATCTTTGCATCGGGATTATTCGGGTCAAAATCCTCTGCCTTGATACCCTTCCGGTAGACAGCCCTTTCGTTGACCTGGCCATAGGTGGCTGATTTCAACCTCACGTTCATGAGGTCGTCGTGTGTCAGCCCATTCTTTGCCATGTAAGCCTGGGCATAGAGCGCATAGTAGGCCGGCATCATGGTACCAAAAGGAGCTTCCCACTGGATATCGGCGCCACGCCCCATTCTTTCCTGAGACTCGGCAGAGGTAATTTCAGACATTTTTTGGAAACCAAGAACGACGACGACGTCGTGTAAGCCGGCCTTGATCATGCTGTATGCTACCTTTACGCCACTGCTGCTGGAAGAACAGACAGTCTCAATATAAAACGTGGGTTGGGGAATAAGACCCAGATATTCTGCAAGAACACCTGCGGGGGACCTCTGCTTGTCATATTCCGGTGCCGAACAGAAGATGGATGCTGCGACATCTTTCTGCGTAATGCCTGCATCCTGCATGGCCTCTCTAAAGGCCTCAAAGGCCAACTCTCTGATGGAGCCCTCATAGCCCCTGACAAAGTAAGTCTGGCCCACACCAATAACTGCTACATCTTTTGCCATAACCTCCTCCTTAACTTATTGTTTTTTTGCGTTTTTGTTCCGCTGATACATTGCTACAAATCGGTTATGTTCATCCATATCCTTCGAGAAGACATGGGTACCGTCGTTCTTCGACACAAAATAAAGAAAATCTACTGAGGCAGGGTAAAGGGCTGCCATGATGGAGTTTTTGTCCGGATTGCATATGGGCCCCTTGGGGAGCCCGGTAAAGGTATAAGTATTGTATGGAGTATAGGTGGTTAGATGGATTTTTTTAATGGGCTCGTTAAAGGCCCCTGTTCCGTATATTACCGTAGGATCCGCGTCAAGGGGCATTCCCCGTTTTAACCGGTTATGGAATACTGCTGAAATTAGCGGCTTCTCTTCCTTGAGTTTTGCCTCCCTCTCTATGATTGAGGCGAGAGTCAGGGTTTTATGAATATCAAAATGAAGTTCTTCCATCCTTTTCTTTATATCTTCTTTTGCGAAAATTTTGAAGGTTTTTTTCGCAATCGCCTCGATAAAGACATCAACATCAACCTCTTTACTATAGTAATAGGTATCGGGGGCAAGGTAGCCCTCGAGGGAATCGCCCTTGATGCTGAGCCTTTGAAGAAGACCCTGATCCTTTGCCAGACGGAGAAAATCTTCACTTCCCGTGATCGTTGATTTTTCCGTTGACTCCGCAATATTATGAAGGTTATGGCCCTCTATTATCTTCAGGGTGTAAATATTTCGTTCTCCCCGACCCATTTTTTGCACAATATCAATAATAGACATATCTTTTTTTAATGCATATTCACCGGCAATGAGTTTCCCCCTGTATGGAAGGGTACATAGTACGAAGAGAGAAGAGGAGTAAATGAGATCGGCATCCTTGAGTTTGCCTGCAATATCCCAGAGGCCTGTCCCGCTCTTCACAATCACATTGATCTGCTCTCCATCGCTCTCCCGTGGAATACTTGCAAAGATAAGTGTTTGCGTTATTACAAAAAGAAAAACAGCGGTTAATATAATGTTTCTATTTTGGTTTTTGAGCATCCAGGTATCCCTGAAGTATTATCTGCGAGGCCATCATGTCGATAAAAGGTTTTCTTTTCTTATGACTTACTTGAGCCATTTCAAAAATCCTGTTCGCCTCGTTTGTGCTGAAACGCTCATCCCAGAGAACAGTATTAATGGATGTATGTTTGCGGATCTCCTCGGCAAAGGCCATGACTTCTGTAGCTCTTTTGCCGATAGCACCGCTTAAGTCCTTGGGCAGTCCGATAACAATTTCTTCAATGCCGTGCTCCTCAGCGATCCCCTTGAGTTCGTTCAGATCTTTTTCCAGGGTGCTTCTCCGGTAGACCTTGAGCGCCTGGGCAATACTCCGGGTAGAATCAGACATGGATAATCCAATCTTTTTATCTCCTACGTCAAGACCCAGGACACGCATGTGGTATTATAGCAATTTCCATTGAAGATTCAAGCATAATATGGGAAAGTCACAATTCTTATCGCCCCGGGTTATCTGTGCCCCACTCCACTCAAAATGCTTTCTTGCCTGCTCAACTCGCTTTCCGGCCGTTCTCCCATCGATCCCTCACATACAACTTTCCCCCTTTTTATTTCCTCTCATATGTTGCATTGTTACAGACATTTTTGTGATGGATGTGAAATAATTCTTAAATCGGGTGCGAATAAGAAATAGTTAATTAACGCATAAGGCCGAGATATTGGTCTCATGAAAGCCGGTTTTATGACCTTTGAGGGCAAAGAATCGATGCCTTTATGGAAACGTTAGGCGTAAAATGGTTGGCAAAGATGAGAACTATTTGTTCAACGATCAGCCGGTTGCCGCTGTTGCGAAAGGGTAGAGAAAGAAAATTAAATATGCGTGTGGGCCTTGTAAACCTGTTGCAAGCAGACCACCGTTGTCATGTAGGGTAGCGTGCGAGGCCGGGGCAATAAATCACAACTGGTAAATAGATAGAGAACAATATTCAATGATTTTGAGGTGCCCCGCCATGTGCTTGGCGGGTTTTTTGTCCCATCATCTCATGTCCCCATCCCCTCGTCTTCAGATTTTTTGTTGCGAAAACTTCCTTTCACAAGAGCCAGTTCCTTGACAACCCTCTGTTCTTTGCTATACTCACAAGTAGGAACATTCATAAAAACGCAAAGGAGATAAGCTTATGGACCTGATGGAGCCTATTAAGCTGAGGATATTAACTATGAAAGACTTGGATGCGGTCACGGAAATTGACCACAACCTGCTCGGTTCGAAAAGAAGGGAATACTGGGAAACGAGACTCGAGAGCACAGAGACCTCTGGCGTCCCCTCACTTGCAGCTGAAGTTGGCGGAAAAGTGATCGGCTTCATCCTTGGTAGCGCCAGCGGTTGGGAGTATGGAATCCCGGAGAACATAGCGTGGATTGATACCCTGGGAGTGGCCAAGGAATACCAGAAGAAGGGCGTTGCCCGTCTTCTTATCAAAGAGATGTTCAGTATGTTCAAGAAGGTCGGGGTAGATACGATCTACGTCTTTGTGAACTGGAAAGACTGGGATCTCCTCCAGTTCTTCGACAGGATGGGATTCAAACGAGGGGATATGATAAACCTCGAGTTAAAAATCTAAGCACCAGGACTCTCCGCTGGGAGATGCCCGCTGTATTCTATAAAGGGGGATTAACATATGGATTTGATGGAAGGAGTGAGCTTAAGACCATTAAGGATGAAAGATCTCGATGCAGTAGCGGCAATAGACTACGAATTGCTGGGTAAGCAAAGAAGGGAACACTGGGAATCAAAGCTTGAAAGGTCTGAAACATCGGGTGTTCCATCTCTGGCAGCCGAAAAGGATGGAAAAGTGATCGGCTTCATCCTTGGTAGTGCCAGCGGTTGGGAGTATGGAATCCCTGAAAATGTGGGCTGGATCGACACGATTGGCGTCACAAAGGCATGGCAAGGGAAAGGTGTCTCTCAGCTACTTTTCAAAGAGATATACTCCATGTTTAAAAAGGTGGGGGTTGATACAATATATGTCTTTGTGGATTGGAAGAAGTGGGACCTCCTCAAGTTCTTCGAAAAGATGGGATTCACCAGGGGGGGTATGATAAACCTGGAGCTCAAGCTTTAGGAAGTTTTAGTAGCAGTATGAGGGAGGGATGTAGATTCAATAAGGAAGTGTCCCGCCTTTGATTTTTCTTGACCATACTGTTTTTTGGTTAGTTTTTTCGAGGGCTTCTTGTCAGTACGCTGCAAATCTGCCCTTGCAGGCCTCTTTGCAGAACCCCAGTTTCTGCTTGTCAGGCATACCTTGTTTTTTATAACAGTATACAACCTGAGTGATGGTATCGTTTCTGGGAACCTCGCAGAATCCGATGGTGCCAGCCCTTGGGCATGGGTTCTTGAACCACTTGACGTTTTTAGCACCACCCTTTCCACAGATCTTTTCTATAGGTCCCGGAATTGATTTACCGCTCGCGAATTCCATGCATGACGTAATCGTTCCCTGGTCATCTGTTTGGCAGGAAGCTACTTCGCTATGGGCCGGTAAAGCGATAAGGCTGAGGACAATATAGCAGCCGATTGAGAATATCGCACTCGTACACTTCACCGTATACCTCCTCCCTTGATTTGATCCGTTTCAGCGAACCCAAATTGCATATATTTTACTCAGATTTAATGAGTTTGCGCAAGGACTCCACATATTCCCCATACAAAGGCGGCCGATTACGGTATACACCTGTAAGAGCCAGCGATCCTTTTCCGTCTTGGCGTCTTAAATGCTCGCTCTTCCGGGGGTTTGCTGGTATAATGAAGAAAATTACAGCATCCGCAGTGAACCAGACAATAAGGAGGAAGTATGACAAAAGAAGAAATAGTGGCCTTCATAAATACCAACCCGACCTGCTTCCTTGCCACGGTTGAGGGTGATGTACCCCACGTCCGTGCTATGGGTATGTATAAGGCTGACGAGAGGGGAATTCTGATTCAACTCAGCACAATGAAAGGCATGTACGGGGAGCTTGTGAAGAACCCAAGGATCGAGCTTTGCTATAACGGCAGCGGAAAGGTGGTGCGTATCAGCGGTACGGCAGAGTTTCTTGAAGATCAGGCACTCAAAGAGGAGGTTCTAAAGGCGAGGCCTTTTCTGAAACCCCTCATGGATGCCCACGGCTGGGAGGCCATCAAGGTTTTTCGTGTTGCCAATCCAGTGGCCACCGTGTGGACCATGGCCACAAACCTCGAACCGAGGGAGTTTATTAAGCTATAAAGGGTATCTTACATGGAGAAGTATCGCATAAGAGCCTTGATATTCGATATTGACGGCACCCTGGTTGACAGCTTCGAGGCGTACCATGGGGTATTCAATAAGGGTATTGCAGGTTTTAATGTTGACCCGGTTCCCCAGAGTGTTCTGCGTGATTACTTGGCAAAGGGCTTAAGCCTGCGAGAAATCCTGCAAAGGGTATTTCTCTCGCCCATAGATGACGCTACCTATGAAGCATGTCGGGAGAAAATCCTTCGTCTTTACAAGCAGGTCGAGATTGAGGGGGTAAGGTCCTTTCCGGGAACGGAAGAATTGTTTCAAAACTTAGAAAACAAGGGGATAAAGATTGGTATTGCCACGGGAAGAACGTCATCTGTCGAGGATGAGTGGCTACGTTTCAAGAGGCTAGGCCTAGATGGATACATCAGCGCAATCGTAACGTCACGAGAGGTGGAGCGTCGAAAGCCTGCACCCGATGCCATTATAGAATGCGCAAAGAGAATGGATGTGCCTATAGAGAAATGCATCGTTGTTGGAGACACAGAGTCCGACATCGTTGCTGCAAAAAGGGCAGGGGCAATTGCCGTGGCCGTCACCACCGGGCATGAAGATAAGGAAGCACTTTTGAGGGCACAGCCAGAAATCGTGCTAAGGGATGTAAATGACCTTATCGTTTACCTGGAATCTTCTCTTTTGTTTTCGCAGGGCCCTCTTAATCCTTCAACAGCTGATTAATCCTCAGTAAATCCTCGAAATTGTGGCAGGATTGCGAGCTGCCTTCCAGGGACCTCCCGTTAAGACCGCCCCTTTGAAATTGCCTTCTATTGTATGTCCCGCCACCTTTCCCTCGAAGGTCAATGATCTGTCCGGCTCGTTGCTTTTAGTGGCAAAACGGATTACATCTCCAGTAATAGTGGCATTTGAGAGCTGCAGTGTATCCTTGCCGTTGACCATCAGGCTTCCCTCGATTCGCTGAAACCGTTGTTTAATCGAAAGTGACCAGGATTCTTCCTTGTACCGACCTTGCCAGAGACCTGAAATATTCGCCGGTAGAACCCAGTAGAAAAGATTGTGGAAGCCGTCTTTACGAAGCCCGAGGGATACTTTTTTGTCGGGTTTCCAGTCTCCCATATGAAAATTGTGAGACACAATTCTGGTACCAGGCCTGAGTTCGCGGAAAAGTTTCGGCCTTAGCTTCAGATTGAGCGCATCCAGAAGGAATAATGTGACCACAGTAGCATCCTTGATGTCTGATTGGAAAAGATCCTGTTGCAGGAAGGTGGTCTTGTCGGCTACTTGGGCCGCTATGGCATTTGCCTTGCTTTCTGCAATGCGCCTGGGATCAAGGTCAATGCCGACCCCGTGTATCCCAATCTTTTGTACCGCTCTTATGACGATTATCCCATCTCCACAACCAAGGTCATAGAGGACGTCACCGCTTCGGAGATCCAGAAGCTTGAACATCTCTTCCACGATGCTTTCTTCAGTCTGAAGATAATGTACGTCAAGTAGCACCCCGTCCGTGCCGGGAACGACATACTTGTCTTGCCAAAACTCGTAGAGTTCCTGGCTACCGAAAGGTAGGCTGGGTGTTGGGAGAAAAAAAACGGCAAGGGCAAGAATCATGAACGGGATTTGCCTCAATTTTCCATCTACCTTGTCAATGGTTTCTTTTGGCATCAGATTATGAACGGCCCGTGTGTTGAACATATGTTATTGTCTTTCGTATTCAAAAGGTTGTCAAGTTTATTTGACCTTCGCACAATAACTGCAAACTTCTTTGAATACCTTGAAAAGAGATGGCAGATTATGTGAGAATGTTAGAAATTCAAGGAGCAACCCATGCCTATTGTAAAAATCAATAATTTCAATATCTATTACGAAGTCCACGGAGAAGGAGAGGCGATCATTTTCATGCACCATGGGTTTGGCTGCACCAAGATCTGGGATAAAATTTATCCGTCATTCGTGTCAGAAGGCTACAAGGTAGTTATGTTTGACCGCCGGGGTTATGGCCAGTCAGAAGGGGGAGAGGATTTTTTTGAGTTTTATGAGAGTGATCGATACAGGACCGAAAGTGTCGAGGAACTGCGTTTGGTAAAGGAGAATCTCGGCATCGGACCCTGCTACCTGGTGGGGCAATGTGAGGGCGGGGTGGTTGGGATTGATTATGCCATAAAGTACCCCCAGGAGGTCAAAACCTTATCGGTTGCAAGCACCCAATGTTATAGCGAGATACCCATGACCGATCTCAACATCATAAGGCTTGTGAATAAATTTGCCCAATTGGAGCCTGAGCTCCAGGCCAAGATGGTCTCGTGGCATGGGGAACCGGCAGAAATCAAGTATGACCAGTTCGCAAAACAGGGAGGGGCTTATGGCATCGATTATTTTGATCTACGGTCAATCCTGCATATGGTTACTTGTCCCACCTTGGTACTTTATCCTGACCGAAGCTCTATTTTTGATGTCGAGCAATCTATTGCTTTCTACCGTCATCTTCCAAAGGGTGAGCTGGCCGTCTTCCCCAAGTGCGGCCACAACACTTACGAGCAGCGACCCGAAGAATACACCCGAACCATCCTGGACTTTATGAAACGAACCAGGGAAGGAAGAAACATAGCGCCCTCAGTATCGTGCCTGGCGTGAAAGCGGGCATGAAGGGAACCCGGAGGTGAGTTCATGTTGTCCCCCGAGTTTCCTTCATGGTCGAAGTTATTGTTGACGTGGCGGGCGTTGTCCTTTGGGCATTTTCTTCATCATCTCTTCCATATTGCCCATGCCACCGAAGCCCATCACCTCCTGTGCGCTGTTGACTTTTGTATAGCCAGCGGGTACCTCGAACATGGAGGGAGTGGCTGCTCCCAGTTTGACGTCTTTATATTTCATAACCATCTTCCCCCCAGACCCGGGGTAATTGGGATTGGCTGGCACGGTGACCTCCATCTGGATGGGGAAATCCTTCAGGTCCTTGGCCTCCCAGATCGTTGCCTTATGCTTTTCGTCAGGTTTGCTCTTCCTGTAATAAACAGAATCATATTTGACGCATGGATGACCATCAATCGTCTCATTTCCCACCTTTTTTTTATCGAAGACGATATCTGAGTCATACATGGTGGGCATTTGTTCCCGATCCTGGGTTGATTGCTCGTGGTATGTCTTGGTAGTGGTATTCATCATGATCGTTTTCTTGGCATCTCCAAGGGCAATGGTGATAACACCCTTCATGCCGGGGTTTTCCACGCGGCTTTTGCTCCCCATCCTCGCCATGGGCATCTCCATGCCCTGGGAGACCATGGTGGCTGTAAAGTTTTCCGGTGGAGCAGCGAATGCCGCCATGCCGCTTAAAACGATACTTGCCATGAAAATAACCAACACCGTATACTTAACCCTTACTATTCCCATTCCAACCTCCTTGCTTGTTTTGCTACATTTTCCTGCCATAGCAAGAGATTGTCAAGGGGTTTTCAATTATCAATTACTGCTTTTTTAGGGGGAGTGACTGGGCTCATTGCATTGAGGGGTCGCGGATGGTAGAGTGTGCGATATTCCCCATTGGCTGTACGGAATCAATAAAAAATGTTTGACAGGAACTGAAAGGTTGCAAAGGAGGATGAATAAATGATCAAAACCATACAGGATACTTCAGGATTGACGCGCTTTTTTCTGGTTGTCTTGCTTATCTTGGCAGGGTTTTCTGGAACGGCTCAAGCTGTGGTAAGCGCACCGATGCTTAAATGGCAGCACGGAGGGTGTTTCTCCTCATGGTGTGAAACTGGATGGTATTCTTCCCCGGCCGTAGAAGACCTGGACGGTGATGGGAACATGGAAGTCATTGCTTCAGCGTATTCTATTGTAGTCCTTGATGGCAAAACAGGTAGCCTCAAGTGGCGCGTCAAGTCCGGCCACGACAGGAGTGAACCCAATGCGGACAACGTGGGTCGCACTTGGCCCGGCATCGTCATCGCAGACGTGGACCATGATGGTGAATTGGAGATTGTGACGGCCCACAGCGGTGGCTTGGTGTCAGTTCTCAATAAGGATGGCTATTTCAAGTCCTCTGGCTGGCCCTGGAAAAATCCAGGTGGCCAAGAGTTGCGAAGCCTGTCCGTGGGGGATTTGGATGGCAACGGGGATTTGGAGATCGTTGTGGGCCGGGCTGCCGGGAGCGGAACCAACACGTGGGTCCTTGAGCACACGGGAGACGTTCGCCAGGGATGGCCCAGGCTCAAGACCGGTGACGAGAGCTCGGCCTGGGGTGTATACAATGCCAATATCGGCCTCGGTGATCTTGATGGAGACGGTCTGCCGGAGATTATTGCCCCTTCTGACACCATCACGGTGAGCATGTATAAGTCTGATGGTACTCAGCTTTTCACCAACTCCATGTACCATAGTCACCCAGGACACGATATGAATTTCTGGGGTGAAGTTCCGGCCTATGTTGACCTCTTCTATGAGGCCCGTGGGTGGGGACCCTGTTATGATGAGTTTACCGCGAGGGCAAACTTTGCCCAGGGACCTGCCAATGTGGTGGATGTGAATGGCGATGGCATCAAGGAAGTGGTGGTTGTGGGCAACGTACATAATTGCAACACGGACCCCTATACGAACCTGTACAATACGCCATTCATCTTCAATGCTGACCGAAGCCGGTTCAACGTGGGAGGGTTCGACTGGACCACCATACCTATCGATACAGGGGCACCCTTGAGTGATGACTACAACGTGATTGAAAGCGCACAGCCTAACCCGGTGACAGTGGACCTGGATGGTGACGGCCACGCAGAAATTCTTTTTGCCTCCTCCGACGGGAGGATGCACTGCTTTTGGCTGGACAAGACCGAGAAAGGTAATTGGCCGCACTCTGTATACATTCCGACTGAAGGATTCTACCGCTTTGCGTCAGAGCCCGTTGTGGCAGACCTGGACAATGACGGGTATGGGGAGGTTATTTTCTCATCCTGGACCCAGAAGGAAAGCAATGCTACAGGCAAATTACACATCTTGGACTATATGGGGAACGTGTTACACGAGATTGATTTGCCGCCTGCTTTCGGAAATGTAGACTGGAATGGAGCCTTGGCTGCACCAACGCTTGCTGATATCGATGGGGATGGTGAACTGGAGGTGGTCTTGAACACGGCTCACTCGGGCTTTGTGGCCTACGATCTGCCGGGAACCTCCAACGCCCGTGTGCTCTGGGGAACGGGGCGAGGTTCCTACCTGCGTGAAGGTGGCAATGGGGGACTCCCACCTGTAGTCACTGGTCCCGACCTCGCAGTTACATGGAGTCAACTCACTATCGCTGGTCCAGACAGAAAAGGTCTCTACAAGATAAATGGCTCGATAACAGTGACTAACCAGGGAAATATGCCATCCGGGCCATGCCTTATGAATGTTTACTATCCCGATGAGTTGCACATGATCCTCAAGAAGCCACTCAAGGTCAAAAAAATCAAAGCTGGTTATGGTATTACAAGGAAATTCGTCGTAAGGCGCGTCCCACTGGTCAGGGGAAGCGCCAGCCAGTTTACCGCTTTGGTAGATACGGGAAATGCAGTAATCGAGATCAACGAAGGAAATAACGAGGCCGTCTACACCATCAACGTTCCATGAAATCTTTTTATTCTTCATAAACTCTTATTGGAGCCCCATTTTGGTAGGGAGAAATGAGTGTGATATTCCTCGCTGAAAATGGATATTGCATGTGATATCACGATTGGAGTGAGGCCCCTAGAATTATGCAAGATTTGAAGCAATATTTTGACGCCCTTGGATTAAAACCGGGGGCACCCCCTGAAGAGATAATAAATGCTTACAAGGCATTGATTGAATACTGGAACCCTGATCGTGTCCCAGATTTTTACAAGCAAAAAGCGATGGAAGGGCGGGACAAAATAGAGGAAGCTTACCAGGAAATAATGGGTCTTCGGAAGCATGAGCAAAATGTGATTTACAAGCCAGCCCAAAAACCAGCAGAGCAGACAAAGCCCGGACAACCGGTCACTGACGCTGAACGGGCATTTTTGGGCAAGGATCGGGACGGGGCGTCTTTCTATCTGGACACAAAAACGATCGTTTTCAGCAAGGATAAAGTGGAGATCGCAGTAGATATTTATCCTCCTGCAGAAAGTACTCGCTTTCACACAGCCCAGGGATACGTGAGAAGGGCCGGGTTTGAGGGTTTAGAATGCCTTGTCGAGAAATGGGGATTGGGTTTTTCCAACAAGGTGTTTATCAAGTATGGTATGAACTACAAAAGCAAATGCGGGCACCTCATTGAGGCTGCAGTGGATATTCGTAAAGTCTGGAAGCCCATCACGCCAGGCACTCTTGAAGAAACGGCCTGGAAAGTGGTTGATGGGATATTGCACAAAGAAAAAGTCGCATAGGCTGAGGCTTATCCTTTATTTGTGAATCCTTCGGGATCTAAAAATTCTTCCACCCCTGTAATTCCAAAAAGCTTTCAAGATGATATAGTCGGGAAACCATTTCTCTCGCTCGCTGCTGCGGGCGACTTACCCTGCAACGATTCACTTCCGCTCACTTTTCGAACTCGCCCTGGGCTTCGGACAGCGAAAAGTGGCCTGAACGCAGCCTGGCTGCAGGCTCACTTCAGTTTATCGGCAGGGTGCCCAAGCGTCCTCGAATGCTCTCTACAAGAAATAGTGTTCCCGGACCCTTAAGTATCATGTTGATTGCAAGTTGGAATCAAATCCTTAAAAACATCACTTACATTCTTTATCCGGTTGATACGATGTGAGATTAGAGCTAC
>Ga0209253_10002990_pt1 | contig 14914 bp, 13 predicted proteins | sample FrelakmetBRP12BR_FD_187145 | JGI IMG/M metagenome (GOLD analysis project Ga0209253, IMG submission 187145) | Freshwater lake sediment microbial communities from the University of Notre Dame, USA, for methane emissions studies - BRP12 BR (SPAdes)... | ecosystem: Environmental > Aquatic >...
GTCTTGTCGCTGGCTTTCTGCGTCGTTTGGTCGACATGGCCTTGGGCAGTGTTCGCCGCCTTTTGCTTCTGGTCGGCCGCCATGGACTCGGCCTTCGCTTTTTGACCGGTGGCCATGTCCGCCGCTTTCTTCTGTTGCTCCGCCGCCTTTGACTTCGCGGCAGCCTTCTGGGCTTCGGTGAGGTCCTTCGCCTTTTTCTTCTCTTGAGCCACCGCCTGTTCAGCCTTGGCCTTTTCGCTGAGCATCGAATCGGTCGCTGCCATTTTTTCCTGGTTGGCCTGTTGCTGCACTGCCGACTTCATGTCACCCAGTGTGGGTGTCTGTTGCGTAGAATCTGCCGCAGTCGCATGGCTCACGAAAGCCAACGTGACTGCCGCAATTGACAGGATCATGAGCATCCGATTCATGGAACACCTCCTCACTATGAAGGGGCGGCGGTAATGGAGAATCCACCACCGCCGCCCCTGGTGATAGGGTATGTATGTCGCTAACTACAACTAGCGCGTGACGCGCACTTCGACTCGGCGGTTCTTGGCGCGACCTGCATCGGTTGTATTCGGCGCAACCGGCTTGGTATCTGAGTAGCCAGTTGTTGTCGAGGTGCCAAGACCACCTTCGGCCAGTGCCTTCGCCGCGTTGGCCGCACGGGATTCAGAGAGTTCCTTGTTCGTGGGGAACTTCTTCTTTAGTGCGCCCTGGATCGGCCGGTTATCGGTATGGCCGTCCACCGCGACTTTGTATTCCGGAAAATCTTTCAAAATCGCTCCCACCTGCTTGAGCGCGTCGGATCCCGCAGGCTTGAGCTGATCTTCGCCTGAACCAAAGAGATAGCCGGAGGCCAGGTTGATCAGGAGGCGCTCATTGTTTAGATCGACCATAATGGTGCCCTTCTCAATTTGAGGACGGAGTGCCTTGATGAGGCCACGTTGAGCTTCCTTGAGCTTAGCCATTTCGGCCGAGAGATCTCCCCGCAGACTAGCCAGTTCCTTATCCCGATCGGCCAGTTGTCGTTCCAGATCGGCAATGCGACGATTGGCCGCCGCCATTTCACCGGCGAGCTTGTCTTTGTCGCCTGCGCTTCCTTGCAGGGCGGCGAGTTCACTGGCCAATCTGTTCTTCTCGCTGTTGGCCGCAGCCAACTCGGCGGTAAGCTTGTCCTTGTCGCTCGACGTTAACTGGCTTGCAGCAGCTCCGGCTCCTGCCGCGGCCAGAGATTTTTCAAGGTCGCTGACACGCCCATTCGCCACTCTGAGCTCACCTTGGGTAGACGACAGTTGGCTGGCCAATTTCGCAGAGTCACCGGCGCTTGCTCGAAGGGAGGTAAGTTCCCGATCGCGATCGGCGAGCTGCCGTTCAAGTTCCGCTACACGTGTCTTGGACCTGTCGAGGTCAGCCTGGGCCGATCGGAGGGCATCACCGGAGCCGGACCGAAGGGAGGCGATCTCCCGATCACGATCGACCAACTGCTTCTGTGCTGCCGCCAGGTCATCCCTCAACCGCTGCTGTTCTTTTTCCCAAGCGCTCGGGTGGCGGTATTCATAACCGCCGTCGCGGGAGATCACGCCTAAATCCAAGGCCGAGGCATAGCTAGCGCTAGCCAGAAGGCCGGTTGCAAGGACTGCGGTCTTGAACAGTGTCATGGTTATTTTCTCCTTGGGTTGATGAACGGGTCTGTCATTTACACGAGGGACGTACAATGCGCGCACTTTATGGCTTTAATGGGAATGGTGGACAAACAATGAGGACAATCTTTGGTCGTAGGAGATCCGGCAGGCGGCTCTTTCTTCAGCCGGTTCACTTGCTTCACCAACATGAAGATAACAAATGCAATGATGACGAAGTCAAATGTGGCTTGAAGGAAGACCCCGTAATTGATGGTGGGGGCTCCCGCAGCTTTGGCTGCGGTCAGCGAGGGTTGAGGCGTACCGGACAGATTGACGAACAGGCTGGAGAAATCCACCTTCCCCATCAGTAATCCAAGGGGGGGCATGAGCACGTCGCTGACGAGTGATGAGACGATTTTGCCGAAGGCCCCTCCGATGATCACACCGATCGCCATGTCCAGCACATTGCCGCGCATGGCAAAATCTCGAAATTCTTTCAGCATGGTCATTTCTCCTCCCCAACAGGAAGTTCGCCTGTTGCTATAAGGTTACCGTTTCCGGCTCGTGTCGAATCCGTATCCTAGCGTAACGAGATAGAGGTTGTCCGTATCGGCTGTGCCAGGGGCCGGGACACTGTTGTAGCGCAAAGTCCATTGGAAGCCGGCCTGAAACCCTCCAATGATTTTGAACCGGAGGCCGTTATCTGCTGTGAAATAGAGGCCCTGGGTATTATTGGGAGACCAAAACCCTTCCTGGTAGTGATACAGCGTCATTGCGCCGTCCAGCATGGGCCAGTCCAACTTGGTGGACCAGCGGGCGCGTGTCGAACTCGTATCCGGCGCGAGGGTAAAATCCTCATTGAAGTAGGCTGCACCGGCTTCCGCATACAGCGACAGACCTTTGAACCAGGGGCTGGCGAAGTCGCCCTTCTCGATGAACTGATAGCCGGGGCCGGTGGAGAGTGAGGTGCGGAGCTTGAGGGTCTGGAAGGTATCCTGCTCGAAGAAAGAGGAGGCGAACCAATAGAACCGCTTGGTTATGAAAAAGTCGAGCTTGATGGTTCCGCGTGCGTTCCTTACCAGCAAGGAGCCGGTGTCTTCCCCGTACACGTAGCGACCGATGATCGACAGTCGGAGTAGTTCACTCCGGGCCACAAGCTCTCCGAGCAGGCTGGCGTTGAGGAGGTTGGTGTTTCCGGTGGTTTTTGAGTAACCGCCGTTCAAACTTCCCGTGTAGATCACCGGTGGTTGAATGATCGGGTTCATCGAGGCGACTGAGTCCATCGGTACAGTGAGTATCCCCTGCATCGGTTCCGCCTTCAGTCGCATCATGCCCGGTTCGCTGTCCTCGACAGTTCCAATGAGAACCGTCCCCTCTTTTAAATGAAAAGGAATGGGATGGGAGACCTTGAGCGTGCTCACCTCGGCCCACTTGACCTTGATGATGTCCCCCGCCGCCGGGTTCTTGATCTGCAGCAGTCCCCCGCTCATTTCCACCACTTCGCCATAGATCACGCTGCCGTCTTTCAGCGTCACGACATCGAGTGGTACAGGTGCGGGGGGTGGAGCATCGGCCACGGCTGAGGCATCTACGGCTTTGGCGTCGGCTGCTGCGTCAGCAGCGGCTTTGTCAGCAGCGACTTTGGCAGCAGCAGCTGAGTCAGCGGCCGCCTTGGCAGCAGCGGTTTTGGCAGCAGCGGCTTTGGTAGCGTCAGCTGTGTCATCGGCCGCCACAAGTCCCGGCGTTATGAGGCAAGCCAGAACAACGAGCAACCAGAACCCCTTCTTCATGATATCTCCTTGCCAGATGAGTGAAACTCCATGACACCATCCTCAAGGCTCACTCGGATGCGTTGAGAGCCTAGAGTGATTGGTCTCTACTGAATATCGTTTGGTATAACTCAAGCTCTCTTATGGTCGCAAGCATCAACATGAGAATACGTACTGTGGGAGCGACATCGGCATCCCTCGAAGATATGGTTGCCGGATGTGAGCAAAGATGATGCCGCAGTCCGTGACAGGTCGATTTCATCAACCATCTTTGTCTTTCTATGGTTGGCGGACAGGTTACGTGAAGGTCTTATCCCTCCTCTTTGTAGCTATTTTGGTCAGGAGTAGTAGCATTCCGCCACAGGGAGGCGAAAGAATCGGGACGAGTTCACATGCGGAAGAAATGTGGATGCCGAGAACAGGATGTCTGCAAGCAGAGGTGAATAGGGCAATCTCTGCTCGCATGTGTATTATCGGCCCAAGAATCCTTTCAACAGATCCTGGCCTTTTTGTTTAAGGTCCTCCGGCTTGGTCGAGCCTTTAAGTAGCTCGCCGATCACTTCTCGCACTTTCTCCTTCACCTGTTCCTGAACCTTGCCTGTAAGCGCTTTGGAATCTAATCCATATGATGGTGCTTGGGCGGTCCCGGTGATGATCAATGGGAGAGTCAAGCGGCCGTCTTTCATGGCGAGTGTGGCGACAGGGGACGCGCCGGCGATCTTCTGGCTCAAGTCCTGCGAGAGGTTGAGGTTCACGATCAAGTTGAGTGTCTGATCAAAACCGATGGTGCCTCCCCCCGTAGCCTGGAAATCGTGACTGTCCATCAAGAGGCGCTGCACGTTGATGATCCCTTGCTTGATAGCGAGATCTGTTTCGATCGTCGAAAAGGCGGTGGCCGTGGCCTTGGCATTGTCGAGCGAGATACCGGCGACCTTGAGTATCGAGACTGCTTCCTGGAGGAGGTTCACACCCTCGATTTTGCCATCTTTCACGGCGACGTGGCTGGTCCCTTCGAGAGCCTTGGTGAGGTCCGGCATGGAGAAGCCACGGCCTTGCAGCGTGAGGTCGGCTCCTGCCGTCCCGCTGATCGACACTGGCGTGGCCGCGACGGCATCCAGGGCAGGCCCGAGCTGGAGTCTTTGGATCGTCACGGTGCTCTGAAAGGGCGGAGCATCGGATCCTGCGATCACTGAGCCCTGTCCCTTCACCTGTCCACCGAACAACTGGAACGAGAGGTTGTTCAGTTTGGCTTCTTGCCCCTTCACTTCGGCCGCAATCTTGAGATCGGTAATGGCGACTGGTTTATTGAACGGGAGGGTCATCGGTAGGTTTGCGGTATTGATGAGGGGCGAACTGATGTTCATGGTAGCGTCTTGGCCCACGGTCTTTCCCGTGATGGTGAACTCTGTCTTTCCTAGACCGAGCCGGAGATTGATCTCGTCGATGTCCGTGGTTTCTTTCAAAGGGCCAAAGGTGCCGTCGAGCGTCACCGCCATGTTGAACGGTTGGACGAGCGTGGCAACATGGATGCTCGGAACTTGGCCGAGACGAACGGATTGGAGGAGAAGCTCCATATCCTGCAAGACATACTCGGTCGGTTTGGCCGTCGACAGATCTCGATAGGTAAGTCTCCCACCCGCAATGGAGACGCGATCCACGGCCAGCAGGGCCAGGATCTTGAGCGGACCGTCGGTCGATGGAATTGGCGCCCGCGATGGAACTGCAGGCACCGCGATGCCTGCTCGCCCGATAGTCGAGACGTTCAGGACCCCGTTCTTGTTCTTGATGACCGTGATCACAGGATCACGGAGTGTGATGTCTTCGACCTCGACCTTGCCGCTGAGCAAGGGCTTGAGTTTGACCCCAACCTCAAGCGACGTGAGCGAGGTAAATGGGGTTGCCCCGAACGCCGGGTCGTCCAGTACGGCAAAGCCGGTCACGCGAGCGCCGATCCGTGGCCAGATCGTCAGGCGAATGTCTTGTAATTGAACCTTACGATTGAGTGCTTCTTCGAGCAGTGGCTTGTATTGGTCTTGGTACTTGTTGAGATCGACGAGAAAGGGCAGGGAGAAGATGGCAGCCACCACAATGATGACCAGCACACCCAACCCGATGAAAATCTTCATTGCCATACCTCCCCGTGAATTCTCTGCAGTATAGAAAGGGGACTCGGGAGGGTCAATGCCATGGGGATTAGCCCTGGTTCTTACCTTGCCGGTCACCAGACCGCGTGTTAAGATGCCCCCCTCGCGAACATCGATGCGGAGAGGTGCGAGAGTGGTCGAATCGACATGCTTGGAAAGCATGCGTCCCAGCAATGGGACCGTGGGTTCAAATCCCACCCTCTCCGCCAAAACACAGCAACGAGGAGCGATGAACGCGGAATGAAAGACCAAGAGTTTCTGTAATTCTTCATTCATCCTTCATCGTTAGGGCAAAGGGGCTGGGCCCTGTGCAACAGAACCCTGTGAACCCCGCCAGGTCCGGAAGGAAGCAACGGTAAGCGGTTAGTTCTGTGTGCCGCAGGATCACCTGGCCCCGCTTTCCATGTGAGGCATGGAGCGAGCAGCAAGAGGCAATTAGGTCAACAAGAATGTCCGAACCTCCCCCTCGCCCAGCGCCTTGCGCCACATAAAATTATGGATTACCAAGTTTCTGCCAGAAAATACCGGCCAGGCACGTTTGATGACGTGATCGGGCAGCCACATGTCGTTCAAACGCTGGTCAATTCCATTGCGACGAAACGCATTGCCCAAGCCTATCTTTTTTCCGGTACCCGCGGCGTAGGGAAAACCACCGTCGCAAGAATTCTCGCCAAGGCGCTCAATTGCGAGCGCGGACAGACGGGCACACCCTGCGGCACCTGTTCTAACTGCCTTGAAATTGCGCAGGGAACCTCCGTCGATGTCATGGAGATCGACGGGGCGTCGAATACGAGCGTCGACGATGTGCGCGAGATCCGCGAAAACGTCAAGTTCGCCGCATTTCGCGGGAAGTACCGGGTCTACATCATCGATGAAGTCCACATGTTGTCGAACTCGGCCTTCAACGCGCTCTTGAAGACGCTGGAAGAACCGCCGCCGCACGTGGTGTTTATTTTCGCCACCACCGAGATTCACAAGATTCCGGCAACGATTCTGTCCCGCTGCCAGCATTACAACTTTCGGCGCATTGCGCGAACTGAGATCGTCGAGCGGCTACGCCATGTGGTCAATCAGGACCAGATCGTGATCGAAGAGCGAAGCCTGATGGCGCTCGCCCGGGCCAGCGAAGGCAGTATGCGCGATGGATTGAGCCTGCTCGACCAGGCCGTGGCGTTTGGCGGCAAGACGATCGTGCATACAGATCTGGAAGCCCTCTTGGGAGCGGTTCCACAAGAACTCGTTCGTGCCATGATCCAGGCAATCACGGCTCAGGAGAGCGCCGCTGCGCTTCGCGTGCTGGCCCAACTGTTGGACCAAGGGCACGATTTGCGGGCCTATTGTGCGGAGGTCGTTGAGTATCTGCGGAACATGCTGGTGGTCTCGGTGGTGCCCTCGCCGCAAGAACAACAGGGCTTAATCGAGGCTTCCGCGGAAGACCTTACACAAATGGCGACTGATGCCCGCTCGTTCTCGCCGGAACAGCTCCAAGAACTGTTCGCAATTTTCACACAAGCCGAGGACTCACTCAGGCTCAGCGCGCATCCCCGGTTCGTGCTCGAAACAGCCGCGGTGCGTGCGACCAGGTTGCTGCGTCGAACGGAGGAAAAACCAGCCCACGTGGTGCAGCCAACACAGACGGCACGACCACCTCAGCCGGCTCCGGTGCGCACAGGCCAGCCCGTTGTGCCGCCTCGTTCTGCAGATCCAACTCCTTCCTCGCCACCACCTCAGCCGCCCCGATCAACCGCGCCTATACCGACCGCTCCCATGCCATCGAAGCCTTCAGTGGTCGGAAATACGGCGCCTCCACGCACACTCTCGCCGAATCCTCCTTACGTCCCGTCCTCTGGTACTGCGGGTGAGACGAAGGCTCTGAAGCCTGTGTCATTGCCTCCGACGGATGACGGATGCCTTGCGGTGACGCTCAATTGGGAGAAGGTCCAAGAGGAAGTGGCCAATGTCTCTTCCAGGATTGCTGCCTTCCTGGAGCGAGGGCGATTTGTGGGCATAGACGGCCATGTCGTGACTATTGGATTTGCCAAGCAGGCGACAGGGGCCCGAGGGATGATCGAGAACTCTGATAATATGGCAGTGATCACATCGATCTGTGAACGACTGAGCGGTCAGACAGTTCGGGTGCGGATCGTCGAATTGACAGAGTCGGACCCTCCTGGGCAAACGATGGCACAACTCAGGGCCACGAAGGAAAAAGAACAAAAACAAATCCTCTTTGAGCAGGCGAAGGCGCATCCGGCCGTCAAGCAGGCGCTGGAAATCTTCGGTGCAGAGCTCGCAGAGGTCAGGCCGGCAGCTAGCCAGAAGGAGGTCGAGGAATGAAGAACCCGTTAGCGAACATGGGCAATATCTTAAAGCAGGCGCAGGCGATGCAGGCGCAAATGGCAAAGGTGCAGGAACAGGCATCGGCGAAGACCGTGACTGGAACGGCGGGTGGTGGCAGCGTGACCGTCACGGCCAATGGGGCGATGCAACTGCTCGGCATCGTCATCGATCCCGAAGTCGTAAAAAGTGGCGACGTGGAGATGGTGCAGGATCTGGTCATGGCCGCATCGAACGACGCCCTTCAGAAGGCTCGCGATATGATGGCGAACGAGATGAAAGCGGTGACCGGCGGGATGAATGTTCCCGGACTGTTCTAACAGGCAATTACTTTATGGCAGTTGATCAGCAAGGATTACTCCCACGGTTAGTGCGCGAGTTGGTCCGTCTCCCCGGCATCGGACAAAAGACGGCGCAACGGTTGGCGTTTCACGTGTTGAAAGCCGAGCGCGAAGAAGCGCTTCGCTTGGCTGAGGCAATTCGAGCCGTCAAAGACGGACTCTCATTTTGCCGTCAATGCCGGAACATCGCCGAGGGGGAACTCTGTGAGTTTTGTCTCGATCCTAAGCGGGACCAGACAAAAATCCTGGTGGTCGAAGAACCAAGTACGACCTATGCCATCGAGCGGGCAGGCGCTTACCGCGGCCTGTACCATGTGTTACTCGGTGCCTTGTCTCCATTGGATGGAGTCGGACCGTCCGATATCAGGGCCGAGGAGTTGGTTGATCGTGTGAAGCGTGGCGGAATTCAGGAAGTGATCCTCGCGACGAGTCCGACGATCGAGGGCGAGGCAACCGCGATCTATTTGACGAACCAACTGAAACCCCTCGGGGCGAGGGTTTCACGTATCGCCTACGGCATTCCAGTCGGGATGGATATCGAATATGCCGATGAAGTGACATTGCTCAAGTCGATCGAGGGCCGCCGGGATCTCTAGCCGTCGCTACGGATGCTTCCTATTGACCCCCCTCCAGGCCCCTGATATAGTCCCGCACGTTCTGGACGGTTTTACTCCTTAGGCAGGTTGCGGTATGAAAGCAGGCCCTTCCGCCAAGCGCACTTCGCCCGCTCCATCAGCGGCGCAATCTGTCATTCCCAAGCATAAAACGAAAACACTGTCTCCAGGGAAAAAGTACACAGCCGTTCGTCGCGACCTTGAGCGGCAGCGCAAGGCCATGCTGGCGGAGGTGGGCGCGGGCCTTGCCAATCCAAATGGGCAGGAGGCGCTCCCGGATGTCAGCGATCAGGCCTCTGTAGAGGCCGACCAAAACTTCTCGTTACGTATCCGTGAGCGCGAGCAACGATTGATCAAAAAGATCGACGAGGCGCTTGCTCGAATGGACCAGAACACCTATGGCATCTGTGAGCGCTGTGAGGAAGAAATTCCCTATCCTCGACTCAAAGCCCGCCCAGTCACCACCCTCTGCATCGATTGCAAGACCCTCGAAGAACAGGAAGAGAAGAGCCGGCGCTAGCCGTCAAATCTTTCCTGAATCACCGTCGCAGGATGCTCTAACAGCTCGTTCAGCAAGCCCGCAGTAAACAACTCGTAAGGCCCTTCCAGCCTGCCTATTGACCTTACCCTAGGATGGCTCGGATGAGTCCTCCACGGCGCGCATCCAACGAGGGCTCAAGCCTCGCTTTGCGCGAGCACAGGGGACTCACCAGGCCATCCCGCTCCCTGCTAGTGTTTCAACGCTTTGACACGTTGCTGGACGAGGGCGATACGACTGGCTTCATCGGGGATCCCCTCGACCAGCGCGAGGTAAGTCTCGTACTCGGCGAGGGCCCGCTTGGGATTCGTGGGCTCGATGGCTTCGGCCAGATTGTAGCGGGCAATGGCATAGTTGGGACGGAGCGTGACGGCTTTTTCGAATGAGGCGAGCGCGTTCGCCTTGTCTCCCAGCCTGGCATACACCGTACCGAGGTTGTTTAGGACTTCTGGGTTGTTGGGTCTGATGGCCAACGACTGAAGCATCTCCGTCTTGGCCTTCTCGTACTCTCCCTTCCCATTCCATGCCTGGCCAAGTTTGTGGTGGGCTTCTGCCAGCCATACCTTATTCGTAAAGCCACTTGCGATCGCTTTCTGGTAGGCGTTGGCTGCGGTATCGTAGCTCTGAGCCCCACAGTAGGAGAGTTGTGCGGTTTGCCCGCGTGCGAATTGCTGGAGCGAGGGGAAGGGCTCCTTGTCCTCCGCGCCTTGACTGTCGAGCTGTTGTCCTGGCTTCTGCCCGCTTGGATGGCGCAGCCGTTCCAAGAACTCGCGTCGATAGGGTGAGAACAGCCGTACATAGGGGTCGATCGTCACGGAAGCTTGGAGTAACGATGGTTGTTCGCGCGAACCAAGAACCAGGTACTGTGTCGTCGTTTTCTCGTCGCCGGTTTCGTACAGGGCGCTCGAGTCCATGCTCGACTTTGAGGACAGATTCGCCACGTTGAGATAGAACTCCAGGGCAGGCTTCAGCATTGTTAAGGTCTGACGAAGGACTGGGTAGGGATTCAAGTCAAGCCCGGACGGAAAGGTAAAGAGCGTCCCTACAAGCATGCCGTCTTCGTCAAAAAAGTAAGACTCGTCGCCATGAGAGGGACTTCGGTCGGCAGGAAGAATCATCTCCTGGCCAGAGCCCCACGTCTGTGTCTTCAGGGTAGAGGCAGGATGTGTTTTGAGGAAGTCGGGTTTCGAGGTACAGAGAGTTGTCGACTGTAGAAGGACCAGATCACTTTCAGATGGCGGGAGATTCGGCTTCGGGGCCTGCGTTTCGCAGGCGGTCAGAGAAAGGCTCAGTCCTAGACAGCAGACCAGCCACCCTCGAAGAGGTGCAGCACAGGGCGCTCGCGTATCACGTGGATTCCAACTCACGAAGGAAAGCATACACGAAACGTGACGGCGTTTGCTAAGGAGGCCGATAAGGCAACGCCCGCTCTCGGGGAAAGCGGGCGTTGAGTCCAAAAACGAGATATCTTCGGAGATTATCGCCGCTGGCTATCCAGCATCGAATCCTCACTTGTGTAACCGAACAGATATGGCGCTTGGCTGGGGACCTTGTACATCGGTCGGTTCACGGCGTAATCCATCGCGACCCCGGCTGGGTGCAAGAGAAAACCAGCCCAGCGCCAGGGGTTATCATATGCAGCTGACCCCGCCGCCACATCGGTGTAGACCAAGGATGTGGGGTCCATCACACTGTAAATGCTGGCTGGGGCGTTATAGCCTCCATCTGCATCGGCCGCCGCCTGCTGCTGGGGATTTCCAGCACAACCGACTGCGGTGGCCAGAAGGAGAGTTCCTATGGCAAGAGCTGTTGTCCGCATAATTAGCCTCACTTGTCTTGTACGGTTCAGAGTTGACGGTCTCCCGATAGACGAAGTGTAGCCGACCTCCTAGATTCTGTCCAGGAATGGAGCGGTTCAGGCAACATCATGAAAACCGTCAGTTTAGGCGAGGTGTCTGGACCGGGAAGGGGGAAGTGGAGAACATGGTGGGCGATACTGGTATCGAACCAGTGGCCTCTTCCGTGTGAAGGAAGCGCTCTACCCCTGAGCTAATCGCCCGCAAGGTTTGAAGTCTAGCATGGGGCCATAAATCGGATCAACCGTAGTGAAATCCGTCTCGGGTGATCCGATCGATATTCACCTGCTTCCAGACAGGCGCTACCCAGTAACTCTCGGAGCACAGTCGCCTTGACATCCCTAAAACACGGTTCCTACAATGCCCCTCCTCTCACCTTTTCTCACGGAGTTTCACTCGCATGCGCGACGACATTGTCATTATCGGAGGCGGTCTGGCTGGATCTGAGGCGGCGTGGCAGGCTGCCAATCGTGGGGCAAAAGTGACGCTCTATGAAATGCGTCCAAAAGAAACGACGCAAGCGCACAAAACGGGTGGTTTAGCAGAACTGGTCTGTTCGAATTCGCTCGGCTCTACGGATCCGCTGAATGCTCCCGGCATCTTGAAAGAAGAGATGCGCCGTCTTAACTCGCTCATTATTCGGGTGGCAGATGAGGTACGGGTGCCGGCCGGATCAGCCCTGGCCGTCGATCGGGAGCTGTTTTCATTCAAAATTACCCAGGCGCTTGAAAGCCATCCAAACATTCGTATTCTGCGTGAGGAGATCACCGAGATCCCGACAGACTGTCTCTGTATCCTGGCAACCGGTCCGCTGACATCTGACAAACTATCTCAGGCCATCGCGCAATTGACCCATACGAAACATTTGTATTTTTACGATGCAATCTCTCCAATCGTAGATGCCGACTCCATCAATATGGATGTCGTCTTCCTTGCATCCCGTTACGGCAAGGGCGGGGACGACTATCTCAACTGTCCCATGGACGAAGCGACCTACAATGCCTTTTACGAGGCGTTACTGACCGCAGAGAAAGTGCAACCGAAAGAATTCGAAAAGACCGCGTACTTCGAAGGTTGTATCCCCATCGAGGTGATGGCAGAACGGGGCCGCCAGACCATGCAGTTCGGTCCATTGAAACCGGTTGGCCTGGAGAATCCCAAGACGGGGAAGAAGGCCTATGCGGTGGTGCAGCTCCGGACAGAAAACGCCCATCGCTCCTGCTACAACCTCGTGGGGTTCCAGACAAAACTGACCTACGGAGAGCAGAAGCGGGTGTTTCGCATGATTCCCGGCCTGGAGCAGGCAGAGTTTCTCCGCTACGGAAGCCTGCATCGGAACACCTTTATCAATTCCCCCTCACTCCTGCGCAATACCCTTCAATTCAAGGCACGCGGCACCCTCTTCTTTGCAGGGCAGCTAGTCGGCGTCGAGGGCTATACGGATTCCGCCGCGATGGGAGGGTTGGCCGGCATCAATGCGGCCCGTGGTCTGGCAGGATTGCCGTTGGTCGCGCCGCCGCCCACCACGGCGCATGGCTGTCTGACGTCGTACATTACAACCGCGGACCCTCGCCACTTTCAGCCGATGAATACGAACTTCGGGCTCTTTCCTCCCCTTGCCACTCCGACGAGAGACAAGGCGCGCAAACGACAGCTCACGGGACAACGGGCGCTTGAGGACCTGGCGGCATGGATGACGCAATTCGAAATTTCATGATCTTCCTGGACAGGGAACGTCATGCGTCGCCTGAAACTGTCCGCAACTATGGGTCGGATCTCCGACAGTTTCAGACCTTCATGGTGGCGGAGTATCCCGGCCTGCCCACGCTCATTCCCACTGCCGTAACAACAGAGTCCGTTCGGGCCTATCTTCACTGGTTGGATCGCAAGCGTGAAAAAAGCACGTCGATAGCCAGGAAACTCGCATCCCTCCGCAGCTTCTATCGCTATCTGCAACGAATGGGCATCGTCGTCCTGAATCCTGCCGAGCCCATCAGAACACCGAAACAGCCGAAACATCTTCCTCGTGTCTTGACCAAGGATGACGCCGCCGCGCTGATGGACTTTCCTGCCGGCCAAACAGGATCGTCCATCCGGGACTGTGCGTTACTGGAGACGCTCTATTCGACCGGCGCGCGCGTGAGCGAACTCGTGGGAATCAATCTTGAAGATCTCCGCCTGTCTGAGGGATTGGTCCATCTGCGAGGGAAGGGTCGAAAAGAACGCATCGTGCCAATCGGGGATGTGGCCCTCAATGCCATCCACACCTATCGTGCTTCATTGAAGCCCTCAGCCCTCAGCCCTCAGCCCTCAGCTCCCGTCTTTTTGAATCTGAGAGGAGGAAGATTGACGACTCGGAGTGTGGCGCGCATCGTGGTCTGTTACTCGAGCCGGCTTGCCAGTGGGTCCGTGAGTCCCCACACGCTGCGACATTCCTTTGCCACCCATCTCCTTGATGAAGGAGCGGATCTGCGGTCAATTCAAGAAATGCTGGGACATGCTTCATTGAGCACAACGCAAAAGTATACGCACCTGGCGACAGATCAGCTCCTCGCCGTATACGATAAGACGCATCCGAGAGCCGGTCGATCGACCACCGTGCGTGCCGTGAAGGACGACAAGCCATGATAATGATTGAGTTGAAGCGACCGAAACGGACGCTCAGCATCAATGCGCCGTATAGACGCGAGCATCGAGATTTTCTCGTAACGGGAGCCACGCATGAATAAACTCATCAAGAAAGCGGACGTGCTGATCGAAGCCTTGCCCTACATTCGCACGTTTAAGGGCAAGACCATCGTGATCAAATATGGCGGTCATGCGATGACCGACGCGCTGCTAAAAGAGCGCTTCGCGCAGGATGTCGTGCTTTTGAAATATGTGGGTCTCAATCCGGTGATTGTGCATGGCGGGGGGCCTCAGATCGACAAGATGCTCCAGCGCTTAGGCATTGAAGCCAAGTTTCGCCATGGGGTGCGGGTCACCGATGATGCCACGATGGAAATCGTCGAGATGGTACTCGCCGGGAAAATCAACATGGAAATCGTCGATCTCTTGAATCGCCATGGCGGCCTCGCAGTCGGATTGAGTGGAAAGGACGGTGGACTCATTCTGTCTCGACCACTCACAGCCAAAGCCTGGGCGGCAAGTCTGGAAAAAGATCTCGATGACGGCGATGAGGACGTGGATTTTGGCTTCGTCGGAGAGGTCCAGTCCATTGATCCCACGTTGGTGCGGAAACTCCAACAGGATAACTACATTCCCGTCATCTCGCCGATCGGGACCAACCGGGCAGGGAACACGTACAATATCAATGCCGATCTCGTAGCCGGGGCGATGGCCGCCGCGCTGGGCGCTGAAAAGCTGGTAATGATGACCGATGTGAAAGGTATTCGCGATGCGAATGGTCGCCATCTTTCGACGGTTTCACGCAAAGACGTGCAGCGGATGGTGAAGAAGGGAACGATCAGCGAAGGAATGTTGCCCAAGGTGCATGCCTGCCTGGATGCGCTCGGTGGCGGCGTCGGCAAAGCCCATATCATCGACGGTCGAATACCCCATGCCATTCTTCTTGAAGTGTTCACGCGTAAAGGCATCGGGACTGAGATCACATCATAATTAGTTAATCCATCAGTCTCTTGTTGTGGTGAACCAGCGCCTCCGAATCAGCCGCCATCTTGAGTCCCTCGTCGGCGAGCGTCACCCCGAGAC